>OKVH01000115.1_pt1 | contig 44704 bp, 36 predicted proteins | sample 1604791 | NCBI WGS metagenome assembly OKVH01 (sample SAMN01760919, study PRJEB22395) | human gut metagenome | reverse complement strand
AGAGCACTCGGCTGTTAACCGAGTTGTTGTAGGTTCGAGCCCTACCTGGGGAGCGCTTGCCGATTCCGCATGGAGTCGGCTTTTTTTGTAATATCATAAGGAGGCAAAGCATGAAGCGCAAAGGAATGCATCGGCGCCGCAAATTGGTGCTGCTGGCAGTTTTGCTGATAATGGTGGGCATAGCGGTATGGCGGATTTGGCAAACGCCGCGGCCAACAGTGCTGCACCGGCAGGATGCGTGGCTGTCCTCCGCCGAGCCGGAAATGGTGGACACGCTGCCCGACAATGCGTTCACGGCGGAGCTGCCGGAGGAAATCGACGGCCGCCTTTTGTACATCCGCGATTATTCCGCGTCGGGGCATTACCAGATTGTATGGGAGGATGTATCCGCAGAGGCGGCGGAAGTGTACCTGACTGCCCTGCTGGACAAGGGTTTCACGCGCCTGATGGGGACGGCGGAGGATATCGCCAGCGGCGTTTTGCTTGCGCGCGGTGACTTGACGCTGAGTATCTCCCTGTCCGGCGGGACGCTGAACATGCTGATGACGCGCGCTGAAGAACCCACGGCAACACCGCTGCCATAGTGGCTTGCAGATTGGTAATCCCCGCGAAAGGTGCTTCCATGCCGCGAAAAGATGTGCTATAATGGAGACACATATGATTTTCGGAGGTCGCTTATGGCGAAGGAAAAGACCCTGTTTGCCTGCACCGCGTGCGGGTATGAAACATCCCGCTGGGTGGGGCGCTGTCCGGGGTGCGGCGCGTGGAACACGATGGTAGAGTCCGCGCCTATTGTGACGGGTGCGCCCGCGAAAGCCCCGAAACAGCGGCCGGGCACAGGCGCTTCAGCCATGCTCCTCCGCGAAATCCCGGAAGATGTGGCGGTTCGCTCGTCCACGGGCATCAGCGAGCTTGACCGCGTGTTAGGCGGCGGCATTGTCGAAGGGGCGCTGATGCTCATCGGCGGCGATCCCGGCATCGGCAAATCCACGCTGCTGCTGCAAGTGTGCGCGAATTTGTGCAAAACGGGCAAGCGTGTGCTGTATGTCAGCGGCGAGGAATCCGCCAAGCAGCTGAAACTCCGCGCGAACCGCCTCGGCATCACGTCGGAGACGCTTTATGTGCTGGCGGAAAACGCGCTGGACAATGTGGAAGAAAAACTGCGCGGCTTATCGCCGGACGTCGCCGTCATCGACTCCATTCAGACAATGTATCGCCCTGATATGGCGTCCGCGCCGGGTTCAGTCAGCCAGATTCGCGAATGCACGAGCCAAATCATGCGCTTGTGCAAGGAGAGCGGCACGGCGATTTTCCTTGTCGGGCATGTGACGAAGGACGGCGCGATTGCCGGCCCGCGAATGCTGGAGCACATGGTGGACGTCGTGCTGTACTTCGAGGGCGACCGTCAGCAGGAATATCGGCTACTGCGCGCGGTCAAAAACCGCTTCGGGTCGGTCAATGAGCTGGGCGTTTTCCAGATGACGGAAGCCGGAATGCAGATTGTGCCGAACCCATCGGAGCAGCTGCTGAGCCATCGCGCGAAGGGCGCAAGCGGCTCGGTCGTGTTCTGCGGACTGGAAGGTTCGCGCCCGCTGCTGTGCGACGTGCAGGCACTGGCAAGCACCTCCTACTTCGGCACGCCGCGGCGGACGGTCGGCGGTGCGGATACCGGGCGCGTGGCGCTGCTGCTGGCAGTGCTGGAGAAGCGCGCGAATCAGAAAACATATAATCAGGATGTGTATATCAACGTCGCGGGCGGGTTGGAGCTGTCCGAGCCGGCGGCGGATTTGGCGCTGTGTATGGCGGTCGTGTCGTCGCTGAAGGATGCCGCGATTGGCGCGGAAGTCGCTGTGATGGGCGAAGTCGGCTTGGCGGGCGAAGTCCGCGCGATTCCGCAGTGCGATCGACGTATTTCCGAATGCCAGCGGCTGGGTTTCACGACCATCCTGCTGCCGAAGGAAAATATGCGGCGGCTGAAAGCGCCGGAAGGCATGAAGCTGGTGGGCGTCGATACGGTAATGCAGGCAATCAGCGTTTTATTCTAAGGCACCACCGCACAATTCGGCGGCGCGTCTGGCGATGTCTTTTCCGCCATCTGCATCATGCAAATTTCTCGATTTACCGCCAGTAAACCTTCGAAATTTGCATTTGCATCTGACGAAAAATCCATTCGCCAGCCGACCACCTCATTTGCGCGGTGTTACCCTAATGGTGTTGTTCTATTGTAAGGAGTTTTGCAACAGCTATGAAATCGGATCTTGTGAAGAAACTGCTGCGGGCGCTGGTGACGGCGCTGGGCATCGGGCTGGGGTCGGTGCTGGCGTTCGTCATCGTGCAGCTGAACGCGATGGCGGGCAACCCCGCAATGAGCATCGGCGCGCTGCTGGCGCTGTATGCGGCGTTTGCGCTGCTGTTGGGGCTGGGCGGATACCTGATTGCGCCGCGCACGATTGACAGCATTACCCGCCTCGTCGCGCTGGTCGAACGCTGCATGGACAAAATGACGTTCGAGCAGCAGGCAGGCAGCATCAGCGGGCTTGTCGGCGGTTTCGTTATCGCCGCGCTGCTGTCACAGCTGGTGATGCTCATGGGCACGAGCATGTTCACCGTGGCGATGTGCGCGATTCTGTTCGTGGTATTCGGCGTTTTGGGTGTGACGCTGGGGATTCGCCGCGCGGCGGATTTCAAGCGGATGTTCCAGCGCTTCAGCCCAAAAGGGAGCAAGCAGGTCGCTTTGTCGCACAGGAAAATCAAAACGGCAAAACCGAAACTGCTGGACGAAACCGTGCTGATTGACGGGCGCATTGCTGCCGTCTGCCGCGCGGGATTTCTGGAGGGGACGCTGCTGATTTCGCGCTCGGTGGAGAAGGAATTGCAGCGCCTGAGCGCATCGGAGGAGGAGACGTGCCGAATCCGCGGCGAAAAGGGACGAGAAACGCTTTCGCAGCTCGAAGCATTGGGGCGCGTCAAGCGCGTAGACAGCGCGGCGGGCGGCGAACTCGCGCAGGTGCTGCTGGCGGACGCGAAGAAGCACCATATGGTGATTGTGACATGCGACGCGGCAATGAGCAGGACGGCGGAAAAGGCGGGCGTGGCGGCGCTGAACCTGAATGACCTTGCCTGCGCGCTTCGCCCGATGGTGCAAATGGGCGACTTGCTGGATGTGCGCATTGTCAAGGCAGGGCGTGAAGCCACGCAGGGCGTAGGGTATACGCCGGATGGGACGATGGTCGTTGTTGAAGGCGGGCGCGATGCGGTGGGGCAGGTGCTGCATGTGCAGGTGAGCAGCGTCCTGCAAACCAGTGCCGGACGGATGATCTTTGCGAAGAAAGTCTAACGTTCCCCAATCAACACGCGGGCGTTGTATGAGCGTGTCACCGACTCAATCGCGCGAAAGGGTCAAGTGGCAGCGATCCTTGGGTTCCCAAATAAACACGCGGAAGTTGTATGAAGAAGTCACCAATTCAATCGCGCGAAAGGGTCAAGGGAGGAACTCCCTTGTGGGGTCAAGGGGCAACGCCCCTTGGGTCTCCCCCAATCAACACGCGGGCATTGTATGGTAGTGCCGCCAACTCAATCGCGCGAAAGGGTGCAGGGACAAAGTCCCTGCCGGAGTCCAGAGGCAGCGCCTCTGGGGAGGGCTTTTGATATGGAAAGTAAGTTGATTTTGGCGTTTCATGTGGCACCGCAGAAACTGGGGAAAATCCGGTTCTGCGCGATGAAAATGGGGATGCGCGTGATGGACGTGCCGCTGGCGGACTGCGGGCAGACGCTGGGGGCACTGTGCGGAAAGGCGGAGCGTCAAGCGGATGCAGCCGCGCAGGAAAATGCTGTCGGCGGCGAAATGCTCTACTTCGCGTTCTCGGAACTGCCGCTGGTGGAACGCTTCCTGACGACGATGAAGCAAATGCGCGTTCCCCCGGTGCGGCTCAAGGGCGTTATGACCGAAACGAACCTCGCATGGACGCCCGCCCAGCTGTATCAGGAACTGACACGCGAGCATCAGGCAATGGCGGGGCACGGCGCACCCATCCATGCGGCAAAGCAGGAGGAATAAATGATGCTGATTCAGGTGGCACCAGGGCAATCCCTGCAAACGGTGATTGACACGCTTCCGGCGGACAATCAGCCCGTGACGATTCATCTTGCACCCGGCGTGTACGAGGAAAAAATCGCCCTTCGTCGCCCGCGCACCCGCATTGAGGGCGAAAGCGCCGAAACGACCCGCATCACTTGGCACGACGGCGCAGCGGAAATCCTCCCCGACGGCAAAAAACGCGGCACGTTCCGCACGGCAACGCTGCTCATCAATGCCCGCGACTGCGCACTCCGCAACGTGACAGTGGAGAACAGCGCATATCCGCGCGAGCAGGTCGGTCAGGCGCTTGCCCTCTATGTGGACGGCGACGGCTTCCATTGCGAGGACTGCACGCTTAAATCCTGCCAGGATACGCTGTTCACCGCGCCCTTGCCGCCCCGCGAAATCCAGAAGGACGGCTTCATCGGCCCGACGCAGTTCCTGCCGCGCATCCCGCAGAGGCAGGTCTACCGTCATTGCCGCATCGAGGGCGATATCGACTTCATCTTCGGCGGTGCGGCGGCGTGGTTCGAGGACTGCGACATTGTGAGCATCGACGGCCTGCGCGACCACGGCGATAAAAAAGAACCTGCACTCGGCTTCTGCACGGCAGCATCCACCCCGGAAGGGCAGGAATTCGGCTATGTGTTCATGAAATGCCGCTTTCAGGGCGAGGGCGTCCCGGACGGCGCGATTTACCTCGGCAGACCGTGGCGCGAGTTCGCGAAAACCGTCCTGCTGCACTGCGAACTGGGTGCGCATATCCGTCCGGAGGGGTGGCACGACTGGAACAAGCCTTACTTCCCCGCGACGGGCTACTACGCGGAGTTCGCATCCACCGGCGCGGGCAGCCAAGGTCAGCGCGCGGCGTATGTGCATCAGCTGACGGCGGAGGAAGCGGAAAAGTACACGTTCGAGCGGTTCTGGGCGTCTATTTCGCCGGAAGGGTGACATTGACAGCATCATACGAAAAAACGCCGCAGGCACGCTGTTTTCAGCCCATGTCTGCGGCGAATTTTATTTATCCGGATACTTGATGAGGTCGTAGAGTGTGCCGAGTTCGCCCGCGTCGCGTGTGCCAGCCAGTTCCATCCCCAAATGCACATACTTGTCGCATTTCGACTTTGCGTCCGTTTCCAGAATAACCGGCACTTGCAGGCGGTTGCCGTCCGCGAACGCCATCTCCAGCACCTTCCGCATGTACCCCTGCCCCTGATACTTCTCCGTCACGCACACCAGCCCGACGTAAATGTGCGGCTTTTTCTCCTTGTCGTAGCGATCATTCAGGCTTGCCCCGGCGCGCTTCATCAGCCGCGCAAACCGGCACAGTTCCCGGAAGGTCATCGCCTGAAACACGCCTTTGAGCAGTGGGAGAAACGCCGTCAGCTTCACCCTTTCGCCCGGCAGGCGATAGGCAATGAACGCTTCGCCGCGCTCACTGGTGGTGTAGAGCAGTCCGGCGGCGAGCATCGCACGGACAAAACCGCAAATATACCGTGCTGTTTTGTCAGGAGAAGAACATGCCGCCCCCATTCCGGTTTCCCTGCCATAATCGTAGTAGCCAAAGGCATGACCGATGGCTTGAATGGATGCTTCATCGAGAGTGGTTAAGTGCATTGTGCTGCCCTCCCTTCTCCATCTTCGGAATCATCCAGAACTTGCTGTGACCAACCCAGAGCATACCAATCGCAATCAGCCACAGTAGGAAGCAGTACAGCGCAAGTTGAATCACAATCGTCATGATGATTTTCTCCTTGTGCCCGCAGATGCGCCCATGCGAATCAGTGCCACCGCGCAGGGAATCCGCCCCTCGCACATCGTATATTGTACATCCGTATAGCCCGCGTCGGCGAAGAACTGCCGGTACGTTTCCAGCGTAAATTCGCGCTTGAAGTCCGCGCCTGCCTTGCCGATGACGCCGGAAACGCGGTTTGTTTTGCCCTTGCCCGTTCGATTCATGTAGGTGGGGATGATGAGCTTTCCACCCGGCTTGCACACGCGGTCAAGCTCCCGCAGCGCCTGATGCGGATTATCCAGCAGGTGAATCACGTTCGCGGCGACAACGGCATCAAAGCGCGCATCAGGGTAGGGGAGATGCCGGATATCCGCCTGCTCAAACCGCACATGCGGATAATGCCCGTACTTCTTCCGGGCGCGCGTGAGCATCTTCGCGGAGAAGTCCGTCGCCGTCAGGGATTTGCAGCGCTTTGCAATCACACCGCTGAGCAGCCCTGTGCCGCACGCGCATTCCAGCACGTCGTCCGTCGGCGAAATCAGCCCAGCAACCACTTTGCACAGCTTGCGATTCGCTTTGCGGTTGATGCCATCCGCGAAAATGTCGTAGACCCATGCGACGCTGTCCCAGAACATGGTGCTCCTCCTTTCCATTATTTTCGTGCCGTCACGCACAGCCAGCCTTTGCCGTTCTTGTGCGTCTCCACTTGGCGGAAACCCACCTGTTCCAGCATGGTTTTGAGCTGTGTGTCCTTGTAAATCGTCATGCCGGGAATCTTCTCCGTCCACTTCTCGTCCTGCGCATGATCGCCATCGGACTCGTTGCAGAGGAAGAACGTCCCGCCGGGCTTCAGCACGCGCCCAACTTCACGGAAGCACGCGGGCAAGTCGCCCCAGAAATACACCGTCTCGAATGCTGTTGCCACGTCGAACTGCGCGTCATCAAACGGCAATGCCTGCACGTTTGCCTGCAGCACTTCGCAGCGGCCAGCGCTTATGGCGGTTTGGTTGAGCTTTCGCGACTTCTCTACGCTGACGGGAGAATAGTCGATACCGCACACTTTTCCCGTCGGGCACTTTTTCAGCATCAGACGCAGATTCGCGCCGCCGCCGCACCCACAGTCCAGCACATCCGCATTCTCCGCCAGCGGCAGGAAGCGAAGCCCCCAGTCCGCAAGCGCCCGATGCCCGATGTTCATCATGGCGACCATGAGGCGGCCGCCGAAGCCTGTCGGCTTGCGGGTGTTCTCGAAAAACGCCATATGGATTCCTCCTTATTTCACCAGCGACACAATCAGCCCCACGTCAGCGCCCGCCCGGATTGCGCCGAGCGTCAGCAGCGCCGTAAAGCTGACGGCTGCCAGCGCGACAATCGACCAGACCATGATTGCATCCCCTTTATTTTTGCAGCACGACGATGCGGTTTGAGATATTGCGCACCAGAGGAATCTTGCCCAGCACCTTGTAAATCGGCAGGAACTCCGCCATGCCTTCGGTCAGGCTGTGCTCTTCCACCAGCTGGAAGCCCGGCAGCAGCGCTGCCAGTGCCTGACCGCTGCGAACGCCCCATGTGAACTTCGCGTGGCTGCCCTCAATTGATTTTTCCTTGAAGTTGCGCACGACCAGCGGGTTCATCACTTCCACCAGCACGGTGACGCGCGGAAAGCGCCGAGCGATTACGTCGAAAATGCGCTGCACGTCCGCTTCGCTCAGGTACATCGTCAGACCCTCGATGATGACCAGCGCGTCATCTGATTCGCGAATCATACCGCCCCAGTCGTCCATCGCGGACATGGCGATTTGCGAGATTTTGCCGTTTTCTGGCAGCAGCTTTTCACGCACGGCGATGGTCTCCGGCAAATCGAGGTTATACCAGTGCTGATAGCCCTGCATCCGATAGCAGCGCGTATCCAGCCCGCAGGCGATATTGACCGCCACCGCGCCCGGATGTGCCGACAGATAGGTCTTTACGAGCTTATCCAGCACGATGGTGCGGGCAATGACGCCGCTGGACATGGCGCTGTCCTTATCCGCCAAGGAGAAATCGTAGTCGAGCCGACGGATGATTTCAACGGCTTTCTCGTCGCGAACTGCCCCGCGGGTTTGGGTTTCCTTCGCGCGGGCGTAGACGGTTTGCAGCATGGTTTCCGGAACCCCGGAAAGGGTGACTTTGCTGCTGGTTTCACGCATTCTTCCTGCATCTCCTGTCCCTATCAATCCGCCTTGCGGCAGATAAACCACGCAATGCTCTTCAAGCTGCCGACGTCCACCTGCGCGTACATGCCCTGCAAGCGCTTCCGCAGGCTGTCCACCGTCTCGTAGGGCGGCGTGAAGAACTTTGTCGGCTCGTAAACGTGGCGAATCATCCAGTCCGTGCGCTTGTGTTCGCCCGATACATAGAAGCAGCCGCAGAATGTTCCGCCGGGTTTCAGCACGCGGAATGTCTCGCGGTACGCCGCTTCCTTATCCGGGAACGCATGGAAGCCGTTGAGCGACAGCACCAAATCAAATTCGCCGTCCGCGAATGGCAGCGCGCCGACATCCCCCTGCTGGAACTTTACGTTCGTCAGGTTCAGCTTTTCTGCCTTTTCCTTTGCCTGACCCATCATGTCCGGCGAGTAGTCCAGACACGTCACGTCTGCTTTCGGCAGCGTCTGGTAGACCGGCATGGTCAGGATGCCCGTGCCGACGGGGACTTCCAGCATCTTGCCCGCGAAATCCTCCGGGATGCCGGACAGCGCCTTGGAGAGATAGTCCTCGCACTCCTGCCGGTTCATTGCCCACACCATGCGGCAGACCGCCTTGCCGGAGAAGGTCGAACAGGTAATCATACCGTCGTAAAAATTGTTTGACCCAGTCAGGTGATACGCCCCGCGAATGGCGTTTTTCCGCTGCTCACTTTCCATACGCTGCACTCCTCTAATTTTCGTTAGTTTTCGCTAACATACCTCGCTGAAAAAACTGCCTTTCGGCAGCAGCATGGGGGATTCCTCCCCGTCGGTTTGTTATGACAAACTAATTCTATCACGTTTTGGGGCATAAATCAATCCGGTCTTTTCCCGAAACAGAGAAAATACGAAAAAGGGATGCCCACTTTTGCAGCGGGTATCCCTTTCGCGATTGCATCCATACAGCGGCTTGCCATTCGGACTATCCTATTTGGGGATTCATTTATGCGGTACGTTTTCGTCTGGGAATCGTATTATTTTAGGAAGAAGCGAATCAGCGTTTCTTTCTTCTTGCTGTACGGCGTGTAGCGCATCGGCAAATCCAGCCACAGCGCCTTTTTGACGATGCTCTTGTCATGCGTGAAGCAGCGGAAGCTGTCACGCCCGTGGTAGCCGCCCATGCCGCTGTGTCCAACGCCGCCGAAGGGCATCCGGCTCGTCGCCAAGTGGATGATGGTGTCGTTGATGCACCCGCCGCCGAAAGGCAGCGTGTCCAGCACGCGGCGCTGCACGGCGCGGTCTTTCGTGAACAGGTAGCACGCCAGCGGATGCGGCCGTGCGGCGGCGAAGGCAATCGCTTCGCCGATGCCGCTGACGGGAAGAATTGGCAGAATCGGGCCGAAAATTTCCTCCTGCATGACCGGGCTGTCCGGCGAAACATTGCGGAGGATGGTCGGCGCAATGCGCAGGGCGGCGGGGTCGATACTGCCGCCGTAGACGATTTGACCCGATGCCATCAGCCCGGTCAGACGGTCGAAATGCTTCTGGTTGACGATGTGGACGTACTCCGCGCTGTGCAGCGGGTCAGGGCAGAGCTGATCGAACTGCTTTTGCAACGCCGCAACGAAGGCGTCTTCGACTTCGCGCGCCACCAGCACATAATCCGGCGCGACGCACGTCTGCCCGGCGTTGAGCAGCTTGCCGAACGCAATCCGCCGCGCGGCGAGCGTCAGGTCAGCATCCCTTGCGACAATCACCGGGCTTTTGCCGCCCAGTTCCAGCGTTACGGGGGTCAAATGCTCCGCTGCGCGGCGAAGCACCTCCTGCCCGACGTGACTGCTTCCGGTGAAGAAAATCTTGTCGAACGGCTGGTCAAGCAGCGCTTGATTCTCCGTGCGCCCACCCTCGACAACGGCAACTTCCTCCAGTGGGAAGCATTCGGCGCAGATTTGCCGGATGATGGCGGAAGTCGCGGGTGCATCCTTCGACGGCTTCAGGATGCAGCAGTTGCCGCCCGCCAGCGCGCCAAGCAGCGGTTCGATGGTCAGCAGGAATGGGTAATTCCACGGGGACATGATGAGTACGACGCCCATTGGGTCGTGGCGGATGAAGCTGCGCGCCGGAAACTGCGCCAGCGGCGTGAGAACGTGCGTATCGCGGCAGTAGCGGCGCGTCCGGCGGAGCAGGTAGCCCAATTCCGACAGCACCATGCCGGTTTCACACATGTACGTTTCCGTCCTGCACTTGCCGAGGTCGCTTTGCAGGGCGGCTTCAATATCCTGCTCGTGTGCCAGAATCGCGCGGCGCAGGCGGCGAAGCTGGTCAAGCCGATGCGGCACGGGGCGCGTTATGCCGGACGCAAAGCAGACTTTTTGCGCGGCGAACAGCGCGGCAATATCCGCGTGGGGCGCATCGGGCGTCATGATGGCGCGGAGGATGTCCTCCAAGGCGAAGCGGTTCAGCAGCGTGTCCTGCGCGGCAATCCGCGCGACGGCGGGAATATCCCGATGATACAGCGTCGGGAGGGTCAAGCCGTACCCCGCATGGAACACGAGGTCGCGCATCCATGCCGCCAGCGCCGCCGCGCCGTCCGCATCTGCGGCGCACAGCCCCGCGCCGATTGCCATGTCGGACAACGCCTTTCGCCGCGTGCCTTCGGACTGCGCAATCATCGGTGCAAGCAGGGGTGGGAGCGTCTCGTCCGGCGAAAGCTGCTTTACTGTGGACAGGGCATTCAGCAGCGCGGGCAGCACCGCATCATGCGACACGGCGAAGGCTTCCGCGGCATCCAGCGACGCGGTGTGCAGCGCGCGGCGGCTCGCCAAATCGGAGGAGAAACGTTCGTTTTCCGGCACGGCAGCATCGTCGCTGACGGCAATCAGCTGTCCGGTCAGCGCACGAAGGGCGTTTTCTGCCTTTTGACGCTCTTCGCGCGGCAGAAGGCGGCTCATGCCCGCGCAGATGGCGTGCGCAATTGTCCAAATCCCTGTGCGGAGCAGCGATTCGCGCGATTGAAGCGCCAGCATCGCGTCATCCATCAGCACATAGCGGCTGGTATGCGCCCGAAGCGAAAAGCGGCGTGATTTTCCGCGCACCGGGTCGAACACGTCACCTGTTTCTGCGAATACGGCGGATGCATCCGCCGCTGCCGGCAGGAGAATCAGCGGAATCGCGCGCCACTGCTCGAATGTTTCCGCATGTCCTTTTGTGTGCAGACGCGCCAGCAGCGCCTGTCCCAGCGCCATTGCGTCATTGCCGCCGACGGCAAGAATTGCCTGCGCCTGTTTGTCGGTGAAGGCCTGCAGGGCAGTATCAACGTCCGTGCGGGTCAGTGCGCCTTCCTTGCTGTCCGACAGTGACACGGCGGCGTGGACTGCGTACATGATTTGGCTGTCCTCCAGCACGGGGAGCAGGAGCGATTCGCAATCGACGGCATGGGCATCGCCGATGACGAGAACGCAGCCGATTTGGCGGCTGCGCAGGAGTTCCGGCAGCGCTGCTATGCTGTCCAGCCGGGAAGGAAATACGGGATGCGCAGGGAGCGGAAGCTGTTTCATGAGCATGTCCTCCGGTGGGGTTGATATGAGTTTTGACGAATGCAATTAGTGGATTCGGTAAAGAAAATAGTGTGCTTTGCTTGTGACAGCGATTACATCATCTGCACCAGCAGCATATACACAATCGTGCCGCCGGCAATGGACAAGAGCATCTGCCGACGCCAGATGTGCAGCAGCACCTTCGCGCCCGCACCCCAGTAGCACCAGTCCAGCACCGTCACCCACAGGTAGAACCAGCCGCGGTCAACCTCCGGCGGCACGTCAGCGGAGCAGGTGATGGAGAAGGTTTCGTCGCACAGGCCAAAGATGAGCAGCATCGACACGGTGACATATTCCAGCGAACCGCCGAAAATTGTCATCGCCATGCACATCGGGTAGAGGAACGAAAAGCCCTTGGTGTGCATCAGCAGACTATACGCGAAGCCAAGGAGGAGAAAGCCCGCCAGAATCGGCAGCGTGTGGGGAAAAGCCGCCCGAAACGCGCGCTTGACGTGCCGCACGGCGTCTTGGGTATTTTTGCCGATGATTCGTCTGGATATGCAGGCGCATCGGAAGAAACAGGCTGCATGGGAAATGACCTCCCCGTAAATATAGAGCACTGGTGGAAATTATACAACGGAAATCCGCCGCGGTCAAGCAGGGTTGCAATTCGCGCAAGGTGATGGTATACTAAGAAACAGCAAAAAGCGACAGCAAGCGCACAACGCGCGGAAGGAGCAATACCATGGCGGAACAGGAGCAGACGGTAGACCAGCAGCAGGAAAAAGCGCGCGAAAAGGCGGAGGATGACCGCTATCAGCGGGCGGAACAGCAGCAGGCGGCGTATGATGATGAGTACGAAAGCCGCCGTGAAACGCTGTCCGCACTGGCGCTGTTTCAGCAGGATTCGGTGGAGCAGCTGGCGGGCGGCAGCCGACAGAATCGCCGGGATTATTATCAGAAGCTGCTTTCCCGGCTGTATATTGAGCTGCGCGACTTGGGGGCGTCCATGCTGCTGGATCAGCTGGATGCACAGCTGACGCAGAAGCATCAGGGCAAATGTGCCATGCTGGTGTACAGCGCGGTGACGCAGTGCTATCAGATGCTGGTACTGGATGCGCCGATGGCGGATGCCGCGAACGCTGTGCCGGATGTGTTCACTGCCGAACGCGAGCCGATGACGTGGGAGCTGCTGGCGTCTTATTCGGCAGACCCGGAACTGCCTGTGCGCGCATCGTTTACAACCCGCGTGCGTGTGCTGCGGTCGGTCAGCCGCCTGCTTTATCAGGCGCGCCGGGACGGGCGGAGTGCCGCACCGGAGGAAGATGCGCTTCGTGCGCGCCTGCAGGAGTATCAGCTGATGGCGAAGATGCAGGATGAATCGCTGGAGAACGCTGCCCGGCAGGTGGAGGAAGCGAATAGGAAGGCAGAGGAAGCCCGTACCGGCAGGGCAGAGGAAGAAATCAAGCCGATAAAGGAAAAGCTGCTGGCGGAATTTGAAGAAAAACTGAAGGCGCAGGAAGCCCAGTTTGCACAGGCAGGGCGCGCCAAATTCCAAGAGGCGTTTGGACAGCAGCAGAAGGCGGTTCGCGAGCGGATGGAGGATGAAGCGCGCTGGGCGGCGCAGCTGTTTGATGACGCGGGGATGCAGTACGACAAACTGCGGCAGGATTTCGCGCGGATGCAGGAGGAGCAGAACGCCCGGATGCAGCAGTGGCAGACGGCGATTTATCAGGCGGATACGCGGATGCTGGGGCAGTGCTACGTCGGCATGGCGACGAAACTCGGCGACGCGGTGGATCAGGCGATTGCGAAGCTGATGAAGCCGGAAATGAGCGCCGAGGAAGCCAAGCCCCTGTTGGAACTGCGCGCGGTAATGCTCAGCCAGCTGACCCGGCTGGAATACGCCATGAAGCGCTTGGGACTGGTGGTCATCCGCCCGCAGCGCGGCGATACCTTCCAAAACGACGTGCATACGCTGACGACAACGTCCTCCGAGACAATCAATGTGCCGGAATTTGCGAAAATCGACCAGTGCATTACCCCCGGCGTGCTGGCGGAGCGCGCAGATTTGCGCTTCCGCGAGGTGATTGTGCCAGCGGTGGTTACATTGATGGTGGACTGAGAAAAGCCCTTTTGCGCGGGATGAAAAACCATCGGAAAATCGTTGAATCAGTGCAGGCGGGAAGGTCTGCGCAATATCTCATAATATCTCATAGAGGTGACTCCCCTGATGAAAAAGGGCGTATTTCTGGCGCTGCTGCTCATGCTGCTGGCAGCTTTTCCGGCGCTGGCGGAAGATGTGTACTATGCGGATGCGTCGCAGGGCGGCAGTGTGACGAGCGACAAGGGGTATCTGTCCGTGTCATGTCCGCTGGATACGGACAGCCGCGTTACAATGACCATCCGCGACGAGTGGGGATCGACGGTCTATCAGCGCGATTACGGCGTGTGCAGCGGAATGTTCGCGTCAGAGGAAGTGTATCTGCCGCAGATTGGCGCACAGACGACGTATCGCGTCACCCTGTCTACGGACAGCGGTGAAAACAGCTTCACGGTCGTTCGTGTTGCGCCAAGATTGACGGATTCCAACGTCACCACGGCGGGACTGCCGCTGTCGGATATTAGCGGCGTTTCGTCGCCTAAAAAGGCGATTTTGCTGGATTTGAGCGCGCTGAATAATCAGCTGCCGATGGTCGTGCCGATGGTCTCCGGCGATGTGCAGCTTGGCTGCGTAACGTTCACGGTGCGCAACGGTCAATTGAGCGTATCGGCGGAATTGACGGTGGATGGCACGATTGACCGCGCGGCGGTGTATGTGGCGAAATCCGCCCTCTCCGCGCAGACGCTGGGTACGCGGCGCTTTGACGGCAAGAAGGTCGGGCTGAACAAGAAAGTCAATGTCGATGGGCTGGGTTATGCTGCCGTGCTGGTGCAGATGACGGTTTCCTACGATCAGGACACCGCGACGCCGCTGATGCCGGATGAGGACTTCGTGCAGGAACAGACGGAGCTGTGGGACGCGATGCAGGAAGAAACGGTCAACGAGGCGGTCGGCTGACTAACTTTCCCACGGACAAACACGCGGGCATAGCATGAAAGCGCGCCCAACTGAATCGCGAAAAGGGTGTCGAGAGGGTCGAAGACCCTTCGCAGGTGCAGGGCAGCGCCCTGCTGGGGTCAAGGGGCAAAGCCCCTTGCGTTTCCTTAATCAACACGCGGGCACTGTGTGAAGAAGTCGCCAACTTAATCGCGCGGAAGGGTCAAGGGAGAAACTCCCTTGTGGGGTCAAGGGGCAACGCCCCTTGCGCTTCCCCGAAGGTAAGGAGAATACGAATGGAATTGACTGTGCTGGGGATGAATGGACCGTTTCCGGCGGCGAATGGCGCAACGTCGGGATATTTGATGCGCGGGGAAAAGACGCGCGTGGTGATGGATATGGGCAGCGGCACGCTTGGAAGGCTGACGGCGCTGATGCCGCCGGAGAAGCTGGATGCGCTGCTGCTCTCGCACTGGCACTTCGATCATTGCAGCGACGTGCTGCCGCTCTTGTTCCGCTTGCAGGCGTGCGCGGCGAAACCGCTGGATGTCTACGCGCCGGTGGATGAATCGTCGATGGTGCGCAAGGTGGTGCAGCAAAGCGGCGCTTTCTGCCTGCATGACGTGCAAAAGGACGACGAGGTGCAGCTTGGCGAATTTTCCGTGCGCGTTTTTGCCGCGCGTCACCCTGTGCCGGGGGTTATGTACCGCGTGACGGACGGCGAAAAGACGCTGTGCTACACCGGCGACACCAATACCGTGGAGGGGCTGACGGACTTCGCGCAGGACGCGGATCTGCTGCTGGCGGATGGGCTGTTCCCGACGGAAATGTGGCAGGAGGGTCTGCCGCATCTGTCCGCGGCGCAGACGGCGGAACTGGCGCGTGATGCTCGCGTGAAGAAGCTCGTTATCACCCACCTGAACCCGAACATCGACCCGGAAACGCTGCTCAAACAGGCGCGGGCGATTCGCACGGACGCGGAATTGGCGCACATCGGCGCAACGTATCGTGTCTGACGCGCGAACACGGTGCGCATTGCTGCAAACCGCCCTCCTGCCCTGCGCGGCACTGCTGATGATGGTGGGCATCGCCCTCGGCTTCCAAGCACCGACGAGTGCAATGCCGATGCTCTGCGTGTCGGCGGCGCTGGCGGGATTGCTTCTGCTGGGACGGCGGAGAACGCGCGCGGCGGGCTGCTTGCTGCTGACGTTCCTGCTTGGCGCGGCGCTGGGCATCCGCACGGCGAATCCGACGCTTCCGCCGGAAGGAGACGCGCAGGTGACGGGCGTCGTCGCGGGCGAGGTGGACTTCCGCGCGGAGAAGGGGCAGGTGCGCGTTATCCTGCGGGACGTGACGCTGAACGGCGAGCGCATTGCATCCGGCGCGTACTGGACGTTCTACCTTAAGGCGGATGAGAAAATCCCGGATTGCCTGATGCCGGGGGCAAGAATCAGCATGACCGCCGAAGTCTATCATCCGCAGGGACAGCGGAATCCGCATGGGTACGACTTTCGACAGGCTCTGCGGCAGAAGAATATCCTGATAGGCCTGTATGGTGCGGCGAAACTGCAAGCGCTGCCGGACGGGCTTTCTCTTTATGGGCTGGCGGCACGGTTCAATCACCGCATGGCACAGACGTTGAGAGACGTTTGCGGCGAGGAAGCTGGACAGCTGGCGAGTGCGGTGCTGCTGGGAATGCGCGACGAAGTGCCGGACGAGGAACAGGAACAGTTCCGGCGGCTCGGCATTGCGCATATTCTGTCCGTTTCGGGCTTCCATGTGGGCGTGCTGGTTGCCTTGCTGGCGCTGCTGATGATGCCGGTGAAACATCGGCGGCTTCGGATGGCGCTGACATTGCCGATGCTGCTGGCGTATGCGTTCCTGACAGGCGGAAATGCGCCCGCCGTCCGCGCCGTGCTGCTCTGGGCGCTCGTCTGCTGGGGTCGGATTCGCCACAAGCGGGTGCTGATGCCGCATGTGCTGTGCGCATCGGCAATGATTCAGCTGATGTTTGCGCCCGCACAGCTGTTCAGCGCGTCGTTCCAAATGACGTACGGCGTGATGGCGGCGATTTGCGGGATAACGGCGCAGACCGTCCCGAACGCGCAGAAAAAGCGCGGTTGGAAGGGAAAAATACTGTCCCTGCTGTCCGTCTCCGCGGCGGCGCAGTTCGGCGTGCTGCTGCCGGAGCTGTACTGGTTCGGGCGCGTGCCGCTGCTGGGCATTGCGGTGAATGTGCTGCTGGTGGCGGGGATGAACGTGCTGCTCCTGCTGGATTGGGTGACGCTGCTGCTGACACCGATTCCGTGGCTGGCGGCGCTTCCGGGGGCGGCGACGCGCGCAGTCAGCGAGGGATTTCTGCATCTGGTGAACGCGCTGGGGCGGTTCGCGCCGACGCTGTGGACACGTCAGCCGGATGCGTGGGTGGTACTCGGCTGGCTGCTGGTGTTTGCGGCGCTGCTGCCGTTCGGAAAGAGCCGGAACCGCTGGCAGAACCGCAAAAAGCGGTTGCCGATGCTTGCGGCAGGGGCAGTGCTGATGGCGACGATTTTGCTGCCCGCGCCGTTTTCCGGGACGGAATATATTCAGCTTGACATGGGCGACGCTGATGCCGCTGTGCTGCGGCAGGAGAAACATGTGCTGGTGGTGGATGCGGGCGAATACGGCGGCGATTTGGCATCATACCTGCGCGCGGAGCATCTGCCGGTGGATTTGCTCGTGCTGACGCATTTGCACAGCGACCACGCGGGCGGCGTGCGGGAACTGCTGGATGAGGGCATCCCGATTCGCCGGTGCGTGATGCCGTCCGGCGCACTGGAGGCGGATTTCGACGAAGAGGTACTCCCGCTGCTGGCGAGGATGGAGGCAAACGGCACGGTCATCGAAACCGTCTGCCGCGGCGATATTCTCCAGTGGGCGGAAGGCAAGCTGACGGTGCTCTTTCCGCCGGAAGGATTTTCAGCGTCGAACGCCAATGACGGCTCGATGGCGCTGCTGGTGGAGGCGGAGGGCGTGAAGCTGCTGTTGACAGGCGATTTGAGCGCGCGGTACGGACAGTACGCCGCCGTATCCGCGGACGTGGTGAAAGCGGCGCATCACGGGTCGAAGAACGGCACGACGCAGGCGTTTCTGGACGAAAGCGCGCCGACTGCCGTGCTGGTGTCCACCAAACGAGAGAATGCGGCGGACTATCTGCGCGGCATCACCGATGCGGATGTGTACAGTACGATGGAAAGCGGAGCTATTATCATCCGCATGGCGGACAGCTGCTTTACCATCGAAGAATTTGAGGGAATGCAATGAATCACAATGAATTTGTGCAGGCGCTGAAGGCCGGGAAGGTCAGCGGTGCGTACCTGTTTGAGGGCGTGGAGGAGAACATCAAGAGCGTGACGCTGGCCGCGCTGCGCAAGGCGGTGCTGGCGGACGGACTGGCGGAGCTGAACGAGAGCGTTATGGAGAATCCGTCGGCAGGGGAGATTATTGCGGCGTGTGAAACGCTGCCGTTCGCGTCGGACAAGCGGCTGGTTGTTGTGCGGGAACTGAATGGAACGACCGGGCGGAGCGAGGCGGAAGAGCGGCTCGTCAGCTACATCCCGAAAGTGCCGGATTCGTGCGTGCTGGTTATCTATGTGCGCGGCAAGGCGGACGGGCGCAAGAAGCTCTATTCGGCGGTGAAGAAAAAGGGCGGCATCGTGTCGTTCGAGCCGCTGGGGGATGCGGAACTGAACGGGTGGATTGTCCGCGTGTTCCAGCAGAACGGGAAGAAGTGCGCGCCGGACGTGGCGAGCCTTTTGTCCTTCACGGTCGGCAATGACACGGCGCTGCTGCGCGCGGAAATCGAGAAGCTGACGGCGCTGGCGGGCGACCGCGACACCATCACGGAGAATGACGTTCACGCCGTGGCGACGCGCTCCATCGAATGCACGGTGTTCGAGATGGTGGACGCCGTCGTCGCGGGGCAGCGCGCGCGGGCGCTGATGCTCCTGCGCGATATGCTGACCGCCGGGCAGGAGCGGCTGGGCATTCTGGCAATGCTGCTGCGGCAGTACCGGCTGATGCAGCATGTGAAAATCATGCAGTACGAGAAACTGAGCCGGCAGGAGCTGGTGAAGAATCTTGGCATTGCGCCGTTCGCGGCGGAGCGCACGATGCGGCAGGCACAGGGCTACACCGGTGCGCAGGTGCGGCGCGGCGTGGAAATCTGCCTTGACACGGAATACAAGGTGAAGGCAGGGCAGTACAACGAGGACGGCGCGCTGGAAACGGCGGTGCTGGCGCTTTTGGGGCTGCGTGGGTAAGCGTGGAAAATCGAGTGGTGGACGAGGAGATTGCGCTGATTCCGTATTATCCGAACCCAGAAGCGGCGCTGCCGTGGTATCGGGATTGCGATGTCTGCAAGTGGGTGGACAACATTGACAAACTGTGTTCGCTGGAGTGGCTGAACGCGATGTATACCTGCCTGAGCACGCGCGGCGCGTGACGGCAAACATCTACGATTTCAACACGCAGAGTAGAAAGATGTTCCTGTCGCTGGACTTTCAGCAGACTGGGAAAGAATGGTATGTACTGGATCTGTGACAAGGAAACCCGCTGACGGTCATGTTCAGCGGGCGTTTTTGTATTTCTCCTGTTTTTCCCTGCAAAAGGGGTTGCAATTCGGGCGGAAAGCGCGTATGATATGCACATGGAACGAAATTCACCCGGTGGGCAATAAATGACCCACTAAATGATGCAGGAGGCGAAACGCAATGGAGCGTGTGTATAATTTTTCCCCCGGTCCGTCGATGCTGGCACAGCCGGTGCTGGAGAAGGCGCAGAAGGACTTGATGGTCTACGGAAACACGGGCATGTCTGTGATGGAGATGTCCCACCGCAGCAAGATGTATACCGATATCTTCGACAAGACGGTCGCGGATTTGCGCGCACTGATGCACATCGGGGATGATTACGAGGTGCTGCTGCTGCAAGGCGGCGCGACGCTGCAATTTTCCGCGATTCCCTTGAATCTGATGGTCAAGGGCAAGGCGGATTATGTCGATTCAGGCAATTTCGCGCACCTTGCCGCAGAAGAAGCAAAGCGCTACGGCGAAGTCAATATCGCCGCGACCAGCCGCGAAGACAACTACACCTACGTTCCCGACATGGCGGCGGCGAAGTTCGACCCCGACGCGGATTACGTTCACATCACCCAGAACAATACCATCTACGGCACGCGGTTTGTGGAACTGCCGGATGTCAAAGCGCCCCTTGTTGCCGACGCAAGCTCCATGATTCTCTCCGAACCGATGGATGTGAACCGCTACGGGGTGATTTACGCCGGGGCGCAGAAGAACATCGGCCCGTCCGGGCTGTGCGTCGTGATTGTGCGCAAGGACTTGCTCGGCCACGCGAAGCCCATCTGCCCGAAGCTGATGGACTGGAAGGTCGAAGCCGACAAGGGCAGCATGTACAACACGCCGAACACTTGGGGCATCTATCTCGCCGGGCTGACGTTCGACTGGCTGCTGTCCATCGGCGGCGTGGAGGCGATTTATCAGGTGAATCAGGAGAAGGCAAAGCTGCTGTATGACTTCCTTGATAACAGCAAGCTGTTCAAGGCGACGGCGCAGAAGAAGTATCGCAGCTTGATGAACGTGACGTTCGTGACGGGCGACGCGGAGAAGGACGCGGCGTTTGTGAAGGCGGCGGCGGCACAGGGATTGGTGAATTTGAAGGGCCATCGGACGGTGGGCGGTATGAGAGCGTCGATTTATAACGCTATGCCCATGGAAGGGGTCAAGAAATTGGTGGAGTTCATGAAGGAATTTGAGAGGGCAAACGCTTAAGGTAGGGAAAAAAGAGGATAAACACGCGGGCAAAGCATGATAACGCGACCAACTCAATCGCGAAAAAGGGTCAAGGGGCAATGCCCCTTGCGGCGTCCAGAGGCGGCGCCTCTGGTGGGGTTTGGGGCAACGCCCCAACTGTTCCACGGGCGACCATTTCGCCAAACGCGCTCAACAAAGGCGCAGGCAGCGAAGCGTCCCTGCCAGTAACTTTGCGTGTCCGCAGACGCGCCCCCAAGCTGCTCTTTTGACCAACTCAACATTGTCGCGCCAAATGGGCGCGACCGACCAGCATGGGAGAAGGTTTTCTCTCGATGCTGGTCTTTTTCATTGCAGGAGAAAAACGGAGAGCGTATCCTACCGCAATAGAAAGCCCCGGCAGCCGCTGGACAATCGTCCTTGTGTGCTGCCGGGGTTGTTATGCAGTTGGAAAATGTGTTACGCCTGCTCGAACTGCGAGTTGTACAGCTCGGCGTAGAAGCCGCCTTTTTGCAGCAGCTCCTCGTGCGTGCCGGATTCGATGATGTCGCCGTGGCGCATGACCAGAATCTTGTCCGCGTTTTTAATGGTGGAAAGGCGGTGCGCAATGACGAACGAGGTACGCCCCTTTGTCAGCGTGTCCATCGCCTGCTGAATCAGCATTTCTGTGCGTGTATCGACGGAGGACGTCGCTTCGTCGAGAATCAGCATCGGCGCGTTTTCAATCATCGCGCGGGCAATCGTCATCAGCTGCTTCTGTCCGGCGGAGAGGTTCAATTTGTCGGACAGCAGGGTGTCGTAACCCTCCGGCAAGGTGTGGATAAGGTGGTACAGCCCCGTTGCGCGGGTCACTTGGTCAAGCTGCTCGTCCGTGATGCCCTCCTTGCCGTAGCAGAGGTTGTCGCGGATACTGCCCTCGAAGAGCCAAGTGTCCTGCAAGACCATGCCGAAGAGGTCGTGCACATGCTCGCGCGTCATCTGCGACAGCGGCACGCCGTCAATGCGAATTTCGCCGCCGCCCAGCGGATAGAACTTCATCAGCAAATTGACCATCGTGGTTTTGCCCGCGCCGGTCGGGCCGACAATGGCGACCTTCTGACCCGGCTGCACATGCTCGGAAAAGTCGTGAATGATGATTTTGTCCGGCGTGTAGCCGAAGCGGACGTGGTCGAACGCCACTTCGCCGCGGACGGTTTTCGTCTGCGCGGGCAGGTGGGATTCGTCGGGCATTTCCTTCGCTTCGAGGAACTCAAAGACACGCTCTGCCGCCGCCGCTGCGGATTGCAGGTTCGTCGCCGCCTGTGCAAGCTGGCTCAGGGGCGAGGTGAACAGGCGCACATACATCATGAAAGCGACAATCACGCCGAAGGAAATCGTTCCGTGCATCGCCAGCACCGCGCCGACGACGCACACCGCCACATACGCGAAATTGCCGATGAAGCCCATCAGCGGCATCATCAGGCCGGAGATGAACTGGCTCTTCCAGTCTGTCTCCTGCATTTTGCTGTTGATGCGGTCGAACGCCTGCTGTTCGCGCTGCTCTGCGCCGAAGAGACGCACGACGTTGTGCCCTGTGTAGATTTCTTCAATATGGCCGTTCAGGTCGCCCAGCCACCGCTGGCGCGCGACGAAGTACTTCTGCGAGCGGTTCATGATGCCCTGCATCAGCCCGAAGCCCAGCATCGACGACACAATCGCCGTCAGCGCCATGATCCAGTTCGTCGAGAGCATCATGACGACGCTGCCGATGAACATCGTCACGGCGGAGACAAGGCTGGTCAGGCTGTTCTGCAGCGTCTGGCCGATGGTGTCCACATCGTTGGTGACGCGGGAGAGCACGTCGCCGGTGGAGGTGGACTGGAAGTAGCTGACCGGCAGGCGGTTGATTTTGTGGGATATGCCGTCACGCAAGCCCCGGTTGACCTTCTGCGTGACGACGGTCATCACCAGCCCCGTCATGAAACTCAGCAGCGCGCCGACGACATAGAGAATTATCAGCGTGATGCAGATTTTCTGGATGGCGGGCATGTCAATCTCGCCGCGCAGCCCGGCGGTAATCAGGTTGGTGATTTCGCTGATTTTGTTCGGGCCGATCAGGCGGATAATGACGCCCGCCAAGTCGCCCAGAATCGCGATGCAAATGACCGGATAGAAGGGCTTGCAGTGGCGGATGAGCTTCCCCAGTGAACCGCGGAAGTCCTTCGCCTTTTCGCCCGGTACGCCCCGCCCGCGCATTCCGGGATGACCGCCCGGACGGCGTTTCGTTTCACTCATGACGCAAGTTCCTCCTTCGACAGCTGAGAATACGCGATTTCCTGATAGACCTTGCAGCTTTCCATCAGCTCGCGGTGCGTGCCCTTGCCGACAATCGCGCCGTCCTCAATGACGAGGATGCAGTCCGCGTCGCGAATCGTACCGATGCGCTGTGCGACGATGATGTTCGTCGTGCCGCTGGTCTGTTCGCGGAGCGCCTGACGCAATGCATGGTCGGTCTTGTAGTCCAGCGCGGAGAAGGAGTCGTCAAAGACGAGGATTTCCGGGTCGCGCGCCACTGCGCGGGCAATGGACAAACGCTGCTTCTGCCCGCCGGAGAAGTTCGAGCCGCCCTGCGCGACCGTGCCGGAATACCCGACCTCCGGGGATTCGACAAATTCCGCCGCCTGCGCGATGGAAACCGCCTTGCGGATGGCAGCGCCCGACGCGTTGTCCTCGCCGTAGCCGACGTTGCTGCTGACCGTGCCGGCGAACAGGAATGCCTTCTGCGGCACAAAGCCAATCTTGCTGCGCAGGGCGTCCTGCGTGTAGTCACGCACGTCCACGCCGTCTACCAGCACCTGCCCGCTTGTTGCGTCATACAGGCGCGGAATCAGGTTGATGATGCTGCTCTTGCCGCAGCCCGTCGCGCCGATGAGGGCAACCGTCTGTCCGTGATGTGCGGTGAAGGAGATGTGGTGGATGGTGTCGCCGTCGGCATCGGGATAGCGGAAGGACACGTCGCGGAACTCAATTTCGCCCTTCATTCCGGGCTTGCCCTGCGTTTCCTTGCCGTCCACAATGCGCGCCTTCGTGTCCAGCACCTCATTGACGCGGCCCGCGGAAACGGTCACGCGCGGCAGCATGACGAAAATCATCACCAGCATCAGGAATGCCATGATGACCTGCATCGCGTACTGCATAAAGACCACCATGTCCGAGAACAACCCAATGCGTTCCATCATCGCGGCGGGCGACGTGACCGCAATCGCACTGATGAGCGCCGCGCCAATCCAGTAAATGCCCAGCGTCAAGCCGTTCATCGCCAGATTCATGCCCGGATTCATGACGGACATGGCGATGTTCGCCTGCTGGCTGTTGCGGGTCATTTCCTCGTTCGCCTTGGCGAATTTGCCCTCCTGATAGTTTTCCGCGTTGTAGGCGCGGACGACCTGCAAGCCTGTCAGGTTCTCGCGCGTGATGCGGTTCAGGTTGTCCGTCAGCGTCTGCATTTTCTTCATGCGCGGCACGGCGTAGAGCATAATGAACACCAGCAGCACGCACACGAACGCAATCACGCCGCCTGTCAGCAGCGACCATTCCCAGCTCTTCGTGCTAATTTTGCCCACGGCAATGAATGCCATAATCGGCGCTTTAATCAGCGACTGCATCCCGAAGGAAAAGAACATCTGCAATTGCGAAATGTCGTTGGTCGTGCGGGTAATCAGGCTGGCTGTGGAGAAACGGTTGATTTCCTCGTTTGAGAAGCCGACCACCTTGCGGTACATTTCGCCGCGCAGCCGAGCGGAGAAGCGTGATGCAATCTGTGCGGTAAAGAATGTCGTGCAGACCGTCAGCAGCATCGACCCCAGCGCGCACAGCAGCATTTTTCCGCCTGCGAGCAGAATGTCGCTCATCTGGCTGCCCTCCGTCTGCACCAGCCGGGTGATTTCCGACATATAATCAGGCAGGGCTAAGTCAAGCTGCACCTGCCCAACAATCAGCACTGCACAGGCGGCGACGAGCAGCCACTCTTTCCACCTGAGGTGTTTCAAAATTCGTAGCATGGGTTTCAATCCCTCCTTTTCTGTTTGCGTCCGCCATCATACCATAGAAAGATGGATTCAGAATGAACTGGCAGAACATTTTTCAAGATTTTTGGCACTTCGCAGGGAAACTGCGCCTTGATGCGTTTATATAGGTAGGGAAATACCTCCAAAGGAGCTGAGAGCGATGAAGAAACGGTGGACTTTATTGATTTTTCCCCTGCTGGTTGCGCTGATGCTGCCCGCCGCGTCCGCGAGCGAATTGCTCGGCAACGTGCTGTCCCTCGTGCTGAATTCGCCGGATGACGCCGTTCTGGCTGATGACTGCCGCGCGGATGCCGAAGATGCCCGTATCATCATAGCCAGCGGAGCACATTATCAGCTGATTGCAGCGGCAAAACAGGAAAACGGCTGGGAAAGTGCCGTCGTCTCGACAAACGCCGTCTATCAGCCGTCGGAGGGGTATGGCGTGCCGACGCTCACGCGGACGGAAGACGGCTTTGAGCTGGCGTATCCGGAAGCGGGGGAAGTCTACCGCTTTGCGTTGCGCCATGACAGCACGAATCAGCCTATGTACACGCTTGTCTACGCGAAAATGGGCGACATGGAGGTCGCCAAGCGGGAGAATTTCGGCTATCTGGTGACGCAGGGCGAAGACGGCGCGGTCTGGTCGAAAATGGTCACGCTGGCGGACTTCAATATCCACCAAATGCCCCGCGGCACAGCGGATGTTCGGCGGATGAACGAAATGGCTTGCGGCTTGCAGCGCTTTGCAAATGTGCGGAAGGACGGCGTCAAGGAAATCCGCCAAGAATGGCGGCATGTGCCGATTCAGACGGTGTGCGGCACCTATCTCACGGATGACCCGCATGTCAGCGAAGCGCATCAGGAGGAACTGCCCGCCGGAACGAAACTGACGGCGCTGGGTTACTGCGGCTGGGCGTATGTGTACGTCGAAGCGGAAGTGGACGGCGAAACGCTGTATGGGTTTGTGCCGCAGCGGGATGTGATATTCGACGACGTGGAGCAGCCGGAATTGATGGCGGAGTTTGTCGGGCATTGGCGCGCCAAAGGCGGCGGCGGCTGGTACGATGATTTCCAGCTGGATGCAGATGGGAATTTTTCCGCCGCGGATGATGATGGCGAGAGGACGTGCAGCGGCACTTGGTCTATCGTGCAGACCCCGGTGGGGAGCAATCTCTACTGGCGGGGCGACATTCCCACCATCGTCCTGCGCGGAACGGACGGCACGGTGTCCCGCTATGGGATTCAGGTGGAGAAAGAGAAAATCATGCCGGGCGCTTGGAGCATTTATTTGAGCCTTTCGACCAACGAAACAGGCAGGAGTTATGTGCCGGATGGAGCAGACGGCGATTGGGTGTATACCGATGATATTATCGGCTGGTTTGCTCGGCTGTTCTTTAGTATTTTGGGATATTGAGCAAAAGGAGATGTGGAGAATATGAAGAGACTGCGGATACTGCTGATTTTGTGCTTGACGCTGGCTGTGACACTGCCCGCCGCATCCGCAAACAGCTGGAATCTGAACGGGCAATTGCTGGCGATGGTGGAGCAGACACATGACTACGACGAGTATACCGGCTTGGTGAGCGATTACAACAGAAAAGCCGCCACGACCCACACGATTCTGACCAGCCGCTATCACAATCAGCTGATCGCGGTGGATGAGGTGAAAGACGGCTGGAAGGATGCCATCTTCTCGACGACCGCCGTCTATCAGCCGTCGGAACTGGAAGAGACGGGCTATCCTAAAATCACGCGCACAAAGAATGGTTTTGAATTGGCGTACCCGGATATTGACGAAAGGTATTATTTTGAGCTGCAGCACAACAATGAGGGGAGAACATTTTACACGCTGATGGAAGCGCAGATGGGCGATGTGAAGGTGGAGCGGATAGCAGAATACATCTATCAGGTGACGCAGGGCGAGGAAAGTGCCGTGTGGCCGGTGGGAATCACGCTGGAAGACTTCAATATCCACAACATGCCGAAACGCGGGGTTGAGGACGTGCGCCGATTTAACGAGGCGAACGAAGGGCTGCAATACTTTGCCTGTTTGTATCCGGAGGTGGTTTCGGGGCAGAAGAGCGGCAAGAAGTCCTATGCCGTGTATTCCGCGCCGGACACGTCCTCTTACCGCGCGGCGAAGGGGAAAGCATCCGTCAGCACGGGCGACGATTATAAGCTGTACCTCACCGTGGGCGACTGGTCGCTGATTGAGTACCGCGTCAGCCTGCGGACGAGCCGATTCGGCTGGGCGCAGTTAGGCAAGCACGGCGACGCGACGACGGACGAGATTGTGCATGTGCCGATGCTGACAGCGTTTGACACCTATCTGACCGACGACCCGAACGTCAGCGAATACCATCAGGCGGAGCTGCCTGCCGGGACGAAGCTGACGGCACTGTCCCATCCGGACAGGTGGGCGTATATCTACGTTGAAGCGACGGTGGACGGAAAAATCACCCGCGGCTTCGTGCCGCAGCGCGACGTGGTGTTTGATGATGTGGAACTGCCAGATGAAGAGGCAAAGTTGGTCGGCAGCTGGCAGATGGAGGCGGGCGGCGAGTTCTGGGACAATTATCTCCGGCTGGACGCGGACGGGAAATTTTACGGCTCGGACTGCGACGGCGCGCAGCCGTATCACGGCACATGGAGCGTTGTGCAGACACCCGCGGACAGCAACCTCTACTGGAGGGGCGACATTCCGACAATCGTCTTCCGCTGTGTCAACGGCACAGTGTACCGCTACGGCGTTGAAGTGTTCAACGATTATGAAGTGGCGGAGGGTGACTATTGCCGCAGCATGAGCTTCATCACCTGCGAGGGCGGCACGGGGTATGTCTCCTATGGGGTGTATGATGAAGGCGGCAGTGTCATCACGGACGAGAACGGCAAGCTGATTTTGAAGGAACTCGATGTGACGGACGAGCTGAATTGGGGCGCATATTGGGAAGAAGAGGGGAACGGATGAGGAATTCTCAAAAAAAAGCGTCAAGAAAGTGTCAAAAGTGATGGAAATCCTGCGCAACCTCTTGCAAAATGGCGGCAAATTGGGTAGAATATGAGGTGGGAAATGATACTCTTTCCAGATTCGCCTGTGCCAGCTGCTTGCGTCTTTTCCCCTCTGGCGTCCGGTTGTTCCACTTAGCGTAGCGCTGCTACGCTGCGTTGCACTCCCGTTAGCCAGAGTGAAAAATTCGCGGCGCATCTTGGCACATTCTTATCTGGAAATAGTATAACCCCGTTTGAACGACTAAAGGAGGTATATTCCAATGGCAGTGAAAGTTGCTATCAATGGCTTTGGCCGTATTGGCCGTCTGGCGTTCCGTCAGATGTTCGGCGCTGAGGGCTACGAGGTGGTCGCGATTAACGACCTGACCTCTCCCGCGATGCTGGCTCACCTGCTCAAGTATGACACCGCTCAGGGTTCCTACTGCGGCAAGATCGGTGAAAACCTGCACACCGTGGAAGCGACCGAAGATTCCATCATCGTGGACGGCAAGGAAATCAAGATCTATGCCGAAAAGAACGCGGCGGATGCTCCGTGGGGCAAGCTGGGCGTGGACGTCGTGCTGGAGTGCACCGGCTTCTACTGCTCCAAGGAAAAGTCCATGGCGCACATCGCGGCTGGCGCGAAGAAGGTCGTCATCTCTGCCCCCGCTGGCAATGACCTGAAGACCATCGTCTACAACGTCAACAACGACACCCTGACCGCGGAAGACCAGATCATCTCTGCTGCTTCCTGCACCACCAACTGCCTCGCGCCCATGGCGAAGGCTCTGAACGACAAGTATCCGATCGTGTCCGGCATCATGACCACCGTTCATGCGTACACCGGCGACCAGATGATTCTGGACGGCCCGCATCGCAAGGGCGACCTGCGTCGTGCCCGCGCTGGCGCGCAGAACATCGTTCCGAACTCCACCGGCGCTGCGAAGGCGATCGGTCTGGTTATCCCGGAACTGAACAAGAAGCTGATCGGCTCCGCGCAGCGCGTCCCGGTCTGCACCGGTTCTACCACCATTCTGGTTGCTGTCGTCAAGGGCAGCGACGTGACCGTTGACTCCGTGAACGCCGCCATGAAGGCGCAGTCCTCCGAGTCCTTCGGCTACAACACCGAGCCGATCGTGTCTTCCGACGTCATCGGTATGCGCTATGGCTCCCTGTTCGACGCTACCCAGACCATGGTCGCGAAGATCGACGACGACACCTATCAGGTGCAGGTCGTGTCTTGGTACGACAACGAGAACTCCTACACCTCTCAGATGGTTCGCACCATCAAGTACTTCGCGGAACTGAAGTAATTCAAATCCCGCAGTCCTGCCTTTCTGGTTTAAGAAGGGCAGGACTGTTTTTTATAACAATCGAAAGGCGGAAAAAGGATTATGGCAAAAGAACCAATAGATATGAAGAAAAACTTGCAAAATATTTGGCTCGACATGCACTTCCTGCAGGATATTGCTTGCTCAAAAGAAGAAAACAAACAGTTTCGGCAATTGAAGAAAAATGGTGAAGCGCTTCCCGACGGCATTCGAGAATATCAAGATGTGAACGGAGTTGTAACGGGCGAATTTTTCAGAATTTATGATGCCGGACTTACTGAAAACGAGAGGCTGGAATATACTTTCTATGGTATGCTGCAACAGTTGCGAACGATAAAGAAATGTTGTGTGTTTTTCACCACACTGACGGTTATTTCATTGATTATTGGTTTTTTGTTTTGGGTGGGCGTTTTTGCTTATTGATTCCTGTAAGAACAGAAAACAACGGCGCAACAAAGTCAAATGCACCGGTGTTTTTTATATGTGAATGATGCTTCCATCGCGTTTCCCCGCCGCCCCCTTTATTTCGCAGAAGAAGATACCGAAACAACCCTTGATTTCTGCCTGCCACCTATAAATTACAGAATACAAAATATATTATTGTCACCACGCCAGCGCGATTTGCCTCGCTGCCTACAATGGTGTTCGTGCTGCCTACGGCTTGCAAAAAACTTGACTTTCAATTGGCTCATCTGCCGTATTTGCAACTGAATTCGACGCAAAATTCATTTTCCGACAAACCAACTCCTTGGCGCGGCGAAGTCTGCATCTGGCGGCACTGTTTACAAACGAAAGAATATGGAATATAATTATTTTGATCCTGCTTCGAGCGGGAAATAAGAAAAAGAGGTGCCCATCATGAAGAAGCTCCTATCCCTTCTGTTGGCGCTGACCATGATTCTCCCCCTGGTGGGCTGCGCGGCGTTCGCAGAGAATGCGGATCCCATCATGATTACCGTCATCGCGACCAGCGACGTGCACGGTAAAGTGCTGCCCATCAACTACGCCACTGGCGAGCCTTCCCCGAACGTGGGTCTGTCCATGATCGCTTCCATGATCGAGCAGGTTCGTGCTACGGAAAAGAACGTCGTTCTGGTGGATGGCGGCGATACCGTGCAGGGCTCTGCCATGACCTATTACTACTCCTACTTCGCTCCTGAAAAGGACGATCCCATGATGAAGGCGCTGCGCCTGATGGACTACGACATGTGGTGCTTGGGCAATCACGAGTTCAACAACGATCTGCCGATTCTCAAGCGTCAGATTGAGTATGTGATGAGCCCCGACAACGGCGAGGAGCATTCCGTGCCCATGTCCGCCGCCAACTTTGTGGCGAAGGGCACCGAGTGGGATTCCTGGATGGGCGTCCCTTACATCGTCAAGGAATTTGAGGGCGTGAAGGTTGGCGTCATCGGCATGGATACGCCCAACATCCCCGCTTGGGAGGTTGAGTCCCACTATGAGGGCATCGACTTCCGCAATCTGGTCCCCACGGTTGAGCACTTCGTGCCGATCCTGCGCGAGCAGGAGGGCTGCGACGTGGTGATTGTCGTGGCGCACTCCGGCGTGGAAGACGCTGTTTCTACCGATGGCAACAACCCCGCGGACTACGAAAACCAGGTTCGCGCAATGATTAACCTGACTACCGGGATTGACGCGGTTGTGTATGGTCACTTCCATAACACCGACTACCGTGAAGACATCCTCAATGCCGAGGGCAAGGTTGTGCCCGTGCTGGCAGGTGGCGGCGGTGAAGGCCTGGGCTTCATGAAGCTCGCCTACGACCCGGCGACCAAGACCGTGACCCCTGTGACGGCTGAGAACGGCTACCGCTTCCTGGCGGATCAGGAAGGCCTGGTGGAAAATCAGAAGGTTGCCACGGCGCTGGCTCCCTACAACGAGGAGCTGCAGGCTTATCTGGATCAGCCTCTGGGCACTGCTACCGGCGCTTTCTCCAATAAGAACATCTCCCTGCAGCCCACCGCGCTGATGGATCTGCTGAACAAGGCGCAGCTGTCTGCGGTTCCTGCGCAGTTGTCCATCTGCGCGCCTCTGACCAGCGGCGCCGAGGTTCGCGACCTGATTCCTGCGGGCGACGTTCCGATGCGTTTGCTGTATCAGCTGTACGTGTTTGAAAACTGGCTCTATCGCGTGAACATGACCGGCGAACAGCTGCGGCTGTGGCTGGAGCATGCTACCACCAACTACACCAGTGCGTGGGACCCCGATTACCTTGGCGGTGGCTACTACACCGATGAAATCTACGGTTTGTACTACGAAATCCACTACTATGCGCCTGAAGGAAAGCGCATCCAGAACATGCAGTATCAGGGTCAGCCCGTGGCGCCTGATCAGGTGTTCTCCGTGGTGATGAACAACTACCGCTTCACCGGCGGCGCCGGCTTCATGCAGGCGGCTGGTCTGACTCCTGAGGATTACAGCCTCACGGATATGTACACCGGCGATACGCTGGGCAACGATAACGGTCAGGTGCGTAACATTCTGGCGCAGTACATCCGCGACCAGAAGGAAATCACCCCCACCGTGGAAAGCACTTGGCAGTTCTTCAGAACCAAGGAAGACGCGATCGCTGCCGGCGCGAAGGTTGTGGAATAATACGCTTTCCAAATGCACCCGCGCCTTTTCCCTTCTGACTTTCGGTCGTTCTACTGAGCGTAGTGCTGCTGCGCCGCGTTTCACGCCCGTTCGCCAGAATAAAAAATTCGCTTCACATCTTGGCGCATTCTAATTTGGAAATAGTATTACGCTCCCCGGATTTTCGTGATGAATCAAAAAACCGCGCCCTGCTCTGGAACATCTCCGGAGCAGGGCGCTTTTCTATGCAATTATCCAGTTGTGCTCTTTCTAAATTAATCCGTGCCGTCTGTCCGTGCTTTTCCATTCTGGTGCATTCTCATGATGGAAATAGTATTATCGCACGCTGTAACGGCCCCGGCTTTCCGTGAGGAAACGTTATTTCTCCCATTCCACCCCGTTCCCCCGCAGCCCCTGCACAAACTCCTCCGGCAGCGGCGCGGTGAACGTCATCCGCTCCCCCGTCCGTGGGTGCGTAAATGCCAGCGTGTACGCGTGGAGCATCAAGCGGGGGACTTTCGCGCCTCTTCCTGACCCGTAAATCGGGTCGCCGCAGACCGGATGCCCGATGGACTTCATGTGCACGCGGATTTGGTGCGTCCGCCCGGTCAGAATGTGGACATCCAGCAGCGTCACGTTCCGTCCGCGCGCAAGCACCGTCCAGTCCGTAATCGACGGGCGGCCTTCGGGGTCAATTGCCATTTTCTTGCGGTCTTTCTTGCTCCGCGCGATGGGCTGGTCGATGCGCCCGCTGTCCTCCCGCAGATTCCCTTCAACCAGCGCGCGGTAGTGCTTTTCCATCTGCCGCTCCTGCAATTGGCGGCTGAGGGCGAGTTGGCTCTGGTCGTTCTTTGCCACGAGCAGCAGACCGCTGGTGTCCTTGTCCAGCCGGTGGACGATGCCGGGGCGCAGTTCGCCGCCGATGCCGCTTAAGTGGTCAAGGTGGTGCAGGAGCGCGTTGACGAGCGTGCCGTCCTCGTTGCCGGCGGCGGGGTGAACGACCATGCCGCAGGGCTTCAGGACGACGGCGAGGTCGTCATCCTGATAGAGAATTGTGAGCGGAATTTCCTGCGCGACGGGGACAGCGGGCTTTGGCGCAGGAATCGTCAGGATAACAATCTGACCCTGCTTTGCCTTTGCGCCGGATTTCGTCTCGACTTTCCCGTCCACTGTGACGTTTCCGTCCGCCATCAGCGCCGCCACCCGCGAGCGAGTCAGCCCAGCAGCTTCGGACAGGGCAACATCCAGCCGCCGCCCGTCGCCGGGGATGGAGATAGTGCGCGATTCGAGTGCGTCAGGCATCATTTGCGTCATGATTGATTTTCCTCCAATCTTCCGTGCGGAACACGATGCAGTACGCCATCAGCACCGTGCCGACGACGAGCACCGCGTCCGCAATATTGAACACTGCGAAGGGGAACAGGGTGATATCCAGCATATCGACGACATAGCCCAGCGCCAAGCGGTCGTAGGCGTTGCCAAGCGCGCCGCCAATCATCAGCGCCGCCGCGGTTCTGCTCCATCCGCTGAGCTGATAGCGGCGGAGGACGAGCCATCCGGCGATAACCGCGGTGACGGACACCACACCCAGCATCCACGAGCGCCCGCTGAACAGGCTGAACGCCATGCCGGTGTTTTCGGCATAAAGCCAGCGGAGAACGCCGGGGATGAGGGTGCGCTCATCCGGCAGCGCGACGGCGAGGGCTTTGGTGAAGCGGTCAAGCGCGAGGGTCAGGAGGATGAGCAGGAAAGGCAGCAGCCTTTGGGAAACGGGTTTGCGCATGGTGATGATAGCCCTTTCTGGTGATAATGATGGGGGAAGCGGCGGAATCAGGTCGCGCCTATTGACGCGACAATGAGGAAATGGCGGATAGAGCAGCTTGGGGCGCTTCTGCGGAAGCGCGAAGTTACGGGCGGGGACGCTTTAGCTGCCGCTGCCCTTGCCTTCCACGAGGTTTAGCAGCTGGGTCAGGAAATCCCCGATAATCGGCAGATTCCTTTGCACCAGTCCTTGCAGCAGCCACACCACCAGCGCGCCCAGAAGCGTAAACCCAACCGCTGTCCCTAATCCTCTTGCAATTCCGCCTACAAACTGCATCAGAAGACGCTTCTTCCAGTTCTTTTCATATGCAACAAATTCACTGAGCCGCAGCTGCTCCATCCGCAGCAATTGCTCCTCCATCTTGTTCGCCATCCAGACCGCCCATTCCTTCATTCTCGCACCTCTTTTTTGCGGTTTTCATTTTCTGATAGAATCGCATGATCATGCAGGGGATTTCGCCTCTGTGGAGGTGACAAAGGGGCTTTCTTCGTGCTCCCTTCGGCACTTTAAGCCATAGTGGTGATAATCAGAAGTTTTTGATAGGGGGTGGTTCGATTTTGTTCGGAAAAGTATCTGATTTCCCTGCAAAGCAGAGCTGCCCTTTGTTTTTGCTGGTCAGCATTCCCCCGAATTGGGCAAACGATGCAAAGACCAGAAAAAAGGTGGACAAAAAACAAAAAAACACGCGAAAAACGCTTGACATAGCCTATTAGTTATGCTAAACTAACGCTTGCGAATCGCCGGATTAGTTTGAATAAACTATCCGCAAAAGGACTGACACAAGGAGGTCATGGAACATGATGCCGTTGGGCATGGTGGAAATTGGCGAGTCTGGCGTGATTGGCAAAATCACCGGACAGGATGAGGTGCGTCAGCATCTGGCGGAGCTGGGCTTCGTGATGGGCGAAAGAGTGACGGTCGTCAGTAAAATGGGCGGCAATCTGATTTGCGCTGTCAAGGATAGCCGCGTTGCATTGAGCCAATCCATGGCTATGCGTGTGCTGGTGAACTGAGGAGAAGGAGGCAGAAGACATGAAAACCCTGAAGGATGTCAAGGTCGGGGAAACCGCGGTGGTTGTCCGCCTGCATGGTGAAGGTGCCGTCAAGCGCCGCATCATGGACATGGGACTGACCCGCGGGACGGAAGTCCATGTGCGCAAGGTTGCGCCGCTGGGCGATCCGATGGAGCTGACCGTGCGCGGCTATGAGCTGAGCGTGCGTAAGGCGGATGCGGAAATGATCGAGGTTCAGTAATTCTGTTTCCATTCGGATAAACCTGATTTCGCGCAGGCTTTTTCCTACCTTATACGTTTCAAACCTACTAACATAGGTGCAACCGAAGCAGTCCAGAGGGCGATCGGAAAGCCCTCTGGTCGCGTCCGCAGACGCGAAACCCTGCATCAGCACGCGCATATAGGTATGAAGAAGTCATCAACGCAATCGCGCGAAAGGGTCAAGGGGCAATGCCCCTTGCGGAGTCCAGAGGCGGAGTCTCTGGTGGGGTTAGTTAAGGCAAATTTGCATAAGGAGGCGCCGAAAATGGCGATTACGATTGCGCTCGCAGGCAACCCGAACTGCGGCAAAACGACCATGTTCAACGCGCTGACGGGTTCTCGTCAGTTCGTCGGCAACTGGCCGGGTGTTACGGTTGAAAAGAAGGAAGGCAAGCTCAAGGGCAATGACGATGTGGTCATTCAGGACTTGCCCGGCATTTACTCCCTGTCTCCCTACACGCTGGAAGAAGTCGTCGCCCGCAACTACCTGGTGAACGACAAGCCTGATGCCATCCTGAACATCGTGGACTCCACCTCCATCGAACGCAACCTTTACCTGACCACGCAGCTGCTCGAACTCGGCACGCCGATGGTCATCGCGATGAACATGATGGATGTGTCCCGCAAGAACGGCGACAAAATCGACATGAAGAAGCTGAGCGCAGCGCTGGGTGTGGAAATCGTCGAGACTTCCGCGCTGAAGGGCGAAGGCAGCGTGAAGGCGGCTGAAAAGGCTGCCGCTGCTGCTAAGAACCGCACGATGGGCGAACATCCGCACGTTTTCACCGGCTCGGTGGAACACGCGCTGGCGCACATCGAAGACCTCATCGGCGGCAAGGTTGAACCCCGCTTCCTGCGCTGGTACGCCGTGAAACTGTTCGAACGCGACGAGAAGGTTGTTGCGGAACTGAAGCTGTCCGAAGATGTCAAGAAGGGCATTGAGGAAGCTGTCTCCTCCTGCGAAAAGGAAATGGATGACGACGCCGAGTCCATCATCACCAACCAGCGTTACGCCTACATCAACACCTTGATGCAGAACGCGGTGAAGAAGGGCAAGGCAAAGGGCAGCCTGAGCGTTTCGGACAAGATTGACCGCGTGGTGACCAACCGCGTGCTGGCGCTGCCGATTTTCGCGCTCATCATGTTCCTCGTGTATTACATTTCCGTGACGACGATTGGTACCCTGCTGACGGACTGGACGAATGATGTGTTCGTTGCGGAAATCGTGCAGGGCAACCTTCAGACGTGGCTGGACGGCGTTGGCTGCGCGGGCTGGCTGAGCGGTCTGATTGTTGATGGTATCGTCGGCGGCTGCGGCGCAGTGCTGGGCTTCGTGCCGCAGATGCTGGTGCTGTTCCTCCTGCTGGCTATCCTTGAAGACGTTGGCTACATGGCTCGTATCGCCTTCATCATGGACCGTATCTTCCGGAAATTCGGTCTGTCCGGCAAGAGCTTCATCCCGATGTTGATTGGTTCTGGCTGCGGCGTTCCCGGCATCATGGCTTCTCGTACCATCGAGAGCGACCGTGACCGCAAGATGACCATCATGACCACGACCTTCATCCCCTGCGGCGCGAAGATGCCGATTATCGGTCTGATTGCCGCGGCGGTCTTCGGCGGCAGCGCGTGGGTTGCGACGTCCGCATACTTCATCGGCGTGGCGGCGATTGTTATCTCCGGCATCATGCTGAAGAAGACGAAGATGTTCGCGGGCGACCCGGCTCCCTTCGTCATGGAGCTGCCGGCGTATCACTTCCCGTCTGGCCGCAACGTGTTCCACAGCGTGTGGGAGCGCGGCTGGAGCTTCATCAAGCGCGCTGGCACGGTCATCCTCCTGTCCTCTATTGTGATTTGGTTTGCGAAGACCTACGGCTGGGCGCCCGCAGCGGACGTGCAGCTTGAAGCGCAGCAGACCTACCAGACGGAACTGGCTGATTACAACGCGAAGGCGGAAGCTGGAACGCTGGAAGAAGACGAGGAAGAACCGCAACTTGCGCCCGAAATGGATCGCGCGGCTGGCTCTTGGGGCGCTGTGGCGGATATGGACAACTCCATCCTTGGCAAGATTGGCAACCCGGTCAGCGTGGTGTTCAAGCCGCTGGGCTTCGGCAATATGCCGTCCACGGTCGCTACGGTCATGGGTCTGGTTGCGAAGGAAGAAGTCGTTGGTGTTCTGGGCGTGCTGTATGGCGCGGATGACGCGGCGGACGTTGTTGACGACGAGGACATGACCGAGGAAGAGAAGGCGGAAGCCCTCAGCCCGATTGCGACGGCGTTTAACGAGTCCTCCAACGGTCACGGCCGTCTGGCGGCGTATGCCTTCATGATTTTCAACCTCCTGTGCGCTCCCTGCTTCGCGGCCATCGGCGCGATGAAGCGTGAGTTTAACAATGCCAAGTGGACGCTGGCTGCGGTTGGCTATCAGTGCGCGTTCGCGTACACCATCGCCCTGATTGTCTATCAGCTTGGTCTGCTCTTCAGCGGCGCTGGCTTCACCGTTGCGACGGCGATTGCCATCCTGCTGCTGGCTGGTCTGGTGTATCTGGTCGTTCGTAAGAATCCTTACAACGACAACCACCTCACCCAGAAGGTTTCTGCCTGATTTTCCATCGGGCTTAACCGAGGAAAGCACCGCTGCATCCGGTGCTTTCTGAAACCCCTCTTGTGAACGCCGGAGGGCTGGCGCGGGTTCTGCATCATCTGCGCTTTCCCTCCGGCATATGTTCTATCGCGCAAAAGCGGTTTTCCTCCATCCGCACAGGCGCAGAAAGGAACGAATCATGGCAACGTGGATTGTTGGCGGTGTACTTCTGGTGATTGTTGGCGCAGTCATTTGGAAGATGATCAAGGACAAGAAAAGCGGCAATTCTGCTTGCAGCTGCGGCGGCGACTGCGGCAAATGCAAGGGCTGCCACTGATTTTTCTCAAAACTTGTCAGACAAAAGCGCGCTTCCCGGAAACTTCGGGAGGCGCGTTTTTGATAGCTGGATGTGTTCCGCTGTTCTTTTCCTGTCGCCATCCTATGCAGCGCACGGCGGATGTGGTATAATACTATTTCCAGATTCACCTGCGCCATTTGCTTGCGCCTTTTCCCTTCTGGCGTCCGCTCATTCCACTTAGCGCAGCGTTGCTACGCTGCGTTTCATTCACGTTAGCCAGAATGAAAGATTCGCGGCGCCATCTTGGCGCATTCTTATCTGGAAATCGTATAATCAGCATGGAAGCATCACAAAACCCGATGAATCACGTCTCGAAATCCACAAAATCCATTTATGTGCTGATAAGGAGGATACCCCTCATGAGCAACGCTCTTACCGCCCGCCGTTCCATTCGCAAGTTCCAGCCAACGCCCGTTTCGCCCGACACCATCCGCGCTATCGTCGCCGTTGCCGCGTATGCGCCCAGCTGGAAGAACTCCCAGACCACCCGCTACACCCTGCTGACCAAGCGCGAGGAAATTGACCGCGTAGCGGACGAATGCACGATGGGCTTTCAAAAGAACATCGATACCCTGCACGGCGCGCCCGCGCTGGTTGTCCTCACGACCGTGAACGACCGCAGCGGCTACGAACGCGACGGCTCGTTTAGCACCAGCAAAGGGACGCACTGGCAGTCCTTTGATGCAGGGCTGGCGGCGGAAGCCTTCTGCGTCGCCGCGCATGATGCGGGGCTTGGCACGGTCATCCTCGGCATTTATGATGAAGCGAAGGTCAAGGCCGTGCTGAATCTGCCGGAAACGGAGAGCGTGTCGGCGCTGATTCCGATTGGCGTGCCTGCGGAATCTCCTGCCGCCCCCAAGCGAAAGGATGTTTCGGAACTTCTGCGCATTCGATAACCGTTTGACAAAAATCAGCCAATTCGCGCTTGTACTCAACTGCCCGTTGTGCTATGATAAAGGAAATGAATGACCCGCCTGGGGTCACAGGGAAAGGAGTTCCCCATGATGAATCTGAACGAAACTGCGGCGCGTCACGGCTTTTGCGTTGACCGTGTGCGTGAAAGCGAAGAGCTGCACGGAAAGATGGTGGAAATGCACCACGAAAAAACCGGCGCACAGCTGGTTTGGGTGGATAACGGCGAGGACAACAAGACGTTCTGCGTCGCGTTTAAGACCCTGCCGGAGGATTCGACCGGCGTATTCCACATTCTGGAGCATTCCGTCCTCTGCGGCAGCGCCAAGTATCCCGTTCGTGAACCGTTCGTCGAGCTGATGAAGAGCAGCATGGCGACGTTCCTGAACGCGATGACCTTCCCCGACAAGACGATTTACCCCGTCTCCAGCCGCAACGAGCAGGACTTCCTGAACTTGGCGGAAGTGTATCTGGATGCTGTGTTCGCGCCGCGCATCCTGCAAGACCCGAACATCTTCTATCAGGAAGGCTGGCACATTGAGCTGGACGAAAACGGCGCGCCGCTGTACAAGGGCGTTGTGTTCAACGAGATGAAGGGCGCCATGAGCGATGTGGACGAGCAGATTTACCAGAAGACGCTGGATGTCCTCTTCCCGGACAACTGCTACGGCTGCAATTCCGGCGGCGATCCGAAGCATATTCCCGACTTGACCTACGAGCAGTTCCTGCGCATGTACCGCCGCTATTATCACCCGTCGAATGCGCGCATTTATCTGGATGGCGCGATTCCGCTGGACAAGGTGCTGACGCTGGCGGAGGAGTACTTGAGCCGCTTCGACCGGCTGGACGAGAAGCACGAAATCCCCATGCAGAAGCCCTTCGCCGCCGAAGCGGAACAGGCGTATGAAATCGGCGCCGAGGAGGATACCGCCGACAAGACCATGCTGACGCTGGCGAAGATTGTCGCGCCGTGGTCGGATACGGTGCGCGTCACGGCGACGGAAATCCTCTTTGATGTGCTGACGGGCAGCAACGACGCGCCGCTGAAGAAGGCGCTGCTGGCGACGGGCAAGTGTCAGGATGTAGGCATGTCTCTGGACAACGCGATGGCGCAGCCGTACATGATGCTGACCCTGCGCAACATTGCCGATGGCAGTGAGCAGGAACTGCGCCAGATGATCCGCGACACCGTGCAGCAACTGGTCAAAACCGGGCTGGACAAGGACGCGCTGACTGCCTCCATCAACAGCAGCGAGTTTTCCGCCCGTCAGCCGGGCGAACCGTCGGGGCTGCTCCGCTGCATCCATGCGCTTGACGCGTGGCTTTACGGCGGCGACCCGATGCAGCCGCTCCTGTCCGAAGAGCGCTATCAGAAGCTGCGGGAAATGGCGGCGGGCGACGGCTTTGACCGCCTGATGGCAGAACTTCTGCTGGATGAAAGCACGATGAGCATCATCCGCACCGTGCCGTCCCACACGCAGGGCGACGAACTCCGCGCGGAGGAAACGGAGCGCCTGCAGGCGATTCAGGCATCGTGGACGGACGCGGACAAGGAAGCGCTGCGCGTGCAGAACGAGAAGCTGACCGCGTGGCAGCAGACCCCCGACACCGCCGAGCAGCTGGCAACGCTGCCCGTGCTGTCCTTGAGCGAAATCAGCGCAGACCCGCTGCTGATTCCCGCGGCGGAAGCGCAGTGCGGCGCGGCGAAGGTCATCACGCATGATCTGTCCATGAACGGCATCACCATCATGCACTGGTATATCTCCTTGACCGATTTCACCCTGGATGAACTCAAGCGCCTGTCGATACTGCCCGAACTGCTGGGCAAGCTGCCGACGAAGCGTCACGATTCGCTATCCCTCTTCCAAGCCATCAAGCGCGATATCGGCAAGCTGACGTTCCAGCTGCGCGTCATGTCCCGCTGTGCGGAAATGGCGACGCCCGTGCTGGACGTGAGCTGCTCCGTGCTGGATGCGAGCGTGGACAAGGCAGCCGCGCTCGTGCGGGAAATTCTGACCGAAACGTGCTTTGACGACAGGGCGCGTGTGCAGACGCTGATTCTCCAGTTGAGCGAGATGGCGAAGCAAAAGGTCATCAGCGACGGCCACAGGATGGCAATGTACGCCGCATCGGCGACGATGAGCGCGGCCTCGGCAGCGCGGGAAGCCTTGAACGGTCTGAGTGCCTGCATGGTGCAGAAGGCGCTGACGGAGAATTTCGACGCACAGTACCCGGATTTCCTTGCCCTCTGCGAGCGGTTCAGCAAGGACAGCGCGGTGCAGTCCCGCGTCACGTTCAGCCTGTCCACGAATAAGGCGCTTGACCCCGCCGCGATTCTCTCCGCCTACCCGGTCGGCACGCCCATCCCGGATGCCGCGCCGTATGTCAGCGACCTGCCTGCCAAGTGCGCCTACCGCATCCCGTCGCAGATCAGCTTTGCGTCGCTGGGCTATGACTACCGCCGCGCGGGAAAGGTGTACAGCGGTATTGCGCGCGTGATGAGCAACATCCTGTCCCTAAGCTACCTGTGGAACGAAGTCCGCGTGCAGGGCGGCGCATACGGCGCAGGGCTGAACACCAGCGAGACGGGGCGCATGGTTACTTACTCCTACCGCGACCCCTCCCCGGCGCGTACGCTGGGCATCAACCGCAGCATGTCGAAGGGTCTGCGCGACTTCGTGGCGGGCGACGAACGGATTGACAAGTACATCATTTCCACCGTCGGTGAAAGCGAACCGCCGCTGGGTTCGGAGAATCAGATTCTTGTCAGCGACGAAAACCTGCTGTGCGGCATCACGCCGGAGGATCTCTGCCGTGAGCGCGCGGAAATGCTCTCCACCACCAAGGACGCGCTGCTGACGTGGTGCGGCGTGCTTGACCAGATGGCAAAGGACGGCGGCGTGTGCGTCATCGGGCATGACGGCGCGATTGCCGCTTGCGAGAAGGAAGATTTGACGGTTCTGTAAGGGATATAACGTAAAAAGACCCGCTGTTCACCCCCAATGCAGGGATGGGCAGCGGGTTCTCGTATGCTATACTATTTTCACTTTCTCCATTCCACCCGAATCTCAAACGGCATCTGCGCATCTGTCGCTTCATCGCTGTCCCAAACGTGCACCTGATAGCTTTCCGGCGTGCCCAGCACGACGAAGTACAGATACTGCGTTTCCTCCGGGATATCGAAGGACACAGCGCCAGTATTCGCCTGAGTTTCATATCCTTATTCAAACCATCCCTTCGGCAGCACATCCCGCTGATGCAGCAGCATGTCGTCGAAGAGCTTCTGCCCGTCCTCCAGCGTCACGCCGCCCAATTGCGGGTCGTTCATGAACGTGGAGAAGCCGAGCTTGCGGTCGCAGTGCAGCGCAGCCTGCAAGGTGTTTTCCTGATTATAGACGTGGCGCGCCACCAGCGGCAGGATGTTCGCCGGCATGTCGCCCGCGCAGATCGGGTCGATGCGCCCGCGCGAGAACAGCGCGTTTGTCTCCACCACCGCGCCAATCGGCAGGTTCGGAATCTGCCCCTGATTCGGCACGTTCACGTTGCTGACCATGTTCCCCAGCCCCAGCAGCGCCTTGAGCAGCAAATGCCCTTCCTCACCCGACGGCGTAAGGTCAAGCGGCTCTTTTCCGCTGAGCAGGTCGTCCGAGCGCTGCATCCGCTTCTTCAGGTCGTCCTCGCGCCATGACACGGGCGTCAGGTCGAATTTCCACTGGTGCGCCGTCTCCGGGCTGTGCAGATACCACTGCGGCAGGAATTCCACCAGATGGCGGTCGCCCGCCGCCGCAATCGCCCCGTAGCGCTGGAACAGGTCGAACTTGACCTTGTGCGCGCACGCGAAATGGCTGTTCATCCAATTGTCTGACCCCAGCTGAATGCCTTCGGGATGCTCGTCCACAAAGCGGGCATACAGCGGCATCAAATCCATGCCCTGATAGCTGGCAGAGGTAATCCAAGTGAAGTGGTTGATGCCGGTGACAGTGGTGTACAAGTCCTGCCGCTTCACGCCGGGAATGTGCTCCTGCTCATCCAGCATCGCGCACAGCACCTTCTGCGTGCCGAACACCTCGTGGCAGCAGCCAAACGCCTTCACCTGCGGGAATACCTCGTACAGCGTCCGCACGCAAAGCGTCATCGGGTTCGTATAGTTGATGACGAACGCGTTCGGCGCGAAGTCGCGAATCGCTTCGGCAATCTCAACGAACATCGGAACCGTGCGCATTGCCCGCATGAAGCCGCCTGCGCCCACCGTGTCACCCACGGACTGATATACGCCGACCCGCTCCGGCAGGTGTACATCGCCGCGCATATGCGCAAACGTTCCCGGCAGAATGCTGATGACGACGAAATCCGCGCCCGTGAGCGCCTCCTGCAAGGAACTGCTGACTTCAAACGCCCACTTGGATGCCGCGTCGGGATGCGCCGCCAGCATCGTGCCGATTTTCTGATTGCGCTCCGCCGCCTCGCGGTCAATGTCGTACAGCCGTACCGTGCCGCTGATTTGTCCGTCGGAAATAATGTCGCGCATGAAACCCCACGCCCATCCGCGCGAGCCGCCGCCGATATAAGCTACGGTCAACCCCACGACCTTGTCACCCTGATGCGTATACATGGAAATTCTCCTCCTTGCTGGCTGATTTTCAGCCTGTATCGACATGATAGCACAGATGTGCGGGTTTTGCAATGCACGAAAGAGATTCGTCTTTTCCATTTAATACTATTTCCAGATTCACCTGCGCCATCTGCTTGCGCCTTTTCCCTTCTGGCGTCCGCTCATTCCACTTAGCGTAGCGCTGCTACGCTGCGTTCCATTCACGTTAGCCAGAATGAAAAATTCGCGGCGCATCTTGGCGCATGCTTATCTGGAAATAGTATTAATAAAGGGGCGAAATTTGCCGTGAAGCTCAACACCAAGCGTACCATGCTGGTCGGTCTGGCGTTCTTGTCCATCTGCATTTTCTGGCAGATGTATGACAGCGTGATGACGCTGATTCTGACGGATACTTTCCACCTGAACGAGACGATTGCGGGCGCGGTCATGGCGGCGGATAATGTGCTGGCGCTGTTCCTGCTGCCGCTCTTCGGCGCTCTGTCGGATAAGACGAACACGCGCATTGGCCGCCGGATGCCCTACATCATTGGCGGCACAGCGGCGGCGCTCGTACTGATGAACCTGCTGCCCGTGCTGGACAACGCCTATGCCGCGTCGCCCTCGCCGCTGATTTTGGGGCTGTTCATCGCGGTGCTGGCGCTGCTGCTTGTTGCGATGGGCGTGTACCGCTCCCCGGCAGTGGCGCTGATGCCGGATGTGACCCCGAAGCCCCTGCGCAGCCGCGGCAATGCCGTCATCAACCTGATGGGCGCGGTCGGCGGCATTCTGTATCTGGCGCTGGCGGCAGTGCTGTACCCCGCGTCGCGCAAGGTGGCGGGACATGTGGATTATCAGCCGCTGTTTATCATCGTGTCGCTGATTATGGCAGTATCGGTGCTTGTGCTGGCGCTGACGGTGAAGGAAAAGAGGTTGTCCGAAGAGAACCGCGCGCTGGAGAAGCAGCACCCGGATTGGAACCTCGCCGCGAAGGATGAATCGGGCAACGAAGTGCTGCCGAAGGAGGTCAAGCGGTCATTGACCTTCCTGCTGGCGTCCATTTCGCTCTGGTTTATCGCCTACAACGGCGTGACGACGTGGTTCACGAAGTACATTGAGCAGGTGATGGGCGAGGGCTTGGGCGGCGCATCAACGTGCCTGCTCGTCGCGACGGCGGGCGCGATTTGCTCCTACATCCCGATTGGCGCTTTGGCGGCGAAAATCGGGCGCAAGCGGACGATTCAGCTTGGCGTTGCCCTGCTGACGCTCTGCTTCCTGCTCGGCTTCGTCCTTACCTGCACGTCGAGCGTTATCACCCCGGTGATGTACGTCGTTTTCGCCTTGGTCGGTCTGGCGTGGGCGGCGATTAACGTCAACTCTCTGCCGATGGTAGTGGAAATGTGCCGCGGCAGCGACATCGGGCGCTTCACAGGCTACTACTACACGTTTTCGATGGTTGCGCAGGTCGTCACGCCGATTGCCGCGGGTTCTTTGATGCGCGCCATCGACTACCGCGTGCTTTTCCCTTATGCTGCAATTTTCTCCGCCCTGAGCTTCGTCACGATGTGCTTCGTCCGCCACGGCGACGCGAAGGCGGAGGCAAAGAAGGGGCTGGAAGCATTCGAGGACATGGATGTGGAATAAGTGCAAGAAATGTGGAATCTTTGTGGATAACAAAAGCCGCTGCGGGCAAAACGCGGCGGCTTTTTGCATGGGGGAACAACCGCATAGGCGAAGCACCAAAAAAGACGCACGCGGAAGAAGTATGAGAGTGTCACCAACTCAATCGCGAAAAAGGGTCAAGGGACAATGTCCCTTGCAGGGTGCAGGGACAGCGTCCCTGCTG
>OKVH01000081.1_pt1 | contig 49657 bp, 43 predicted proteins | sample 1604791 | NCBI WGS metagenome assembly OKVH01 (sample SAMN01760919, study PRJEB22395) | human gut metagenome | reverse complement strand
CCCTTTTCGCGATTGGGTTGGTCGCGCTTTCATGCTCCTTCCGCGTGCAGCTTTTTGGGGCTTCGCCTAAGTCCTTGTTTACTTCCCCAACTTTCCGTTAAGAACCTTCTTTTTTCCCTTACATGCGTTCGGGTGCTTCGATGCCAATCAGCCACAGCCCCGTCTTAATAACATCCTTCGTCGCCTTCGTCAGCGCCACGCGCGCGGCGGCCGTCGCCGGTTCACCATCCAGAATCCGATGCTCATAATAGAACTTATTATACGCCTGCGCAATATCCGTCACAGCACGGGTAATCATTGACGGCTCATACTTTTCCGCCGCTTCCTTAATGACATCCGGGAAGCGCCCCAGCAGGCGCAGGAGCGCCTGTGCCTCGTCGTCCGTCAGCGCGTTCATATCCGCTTCGGGCAGGGACATTTCCGCCGCCTTGCGCAGGACAGAGCAGCAGCGCGTGTGCGTGTACTGCACATACGGACCGCTTTCACCGTCGAAATTCAGCGCGCGATCCCAGCAGAAATCGACGTCCTTGATTCGGTTGTTGCTCAAATCGGTATAGACGACCGCACCGATGCCAACCTGACGCGCAACATCCTCCTTGTTCGGCAGATTCGGGGACTTTTCGTTGATGATGTCCAGCGCTTTCTTCTGCGCCTGCTCCAGCAGATCCTCCAGATAGACGACGTGCCCCTTGCGGGTGGAGAGTGCCTGCCCTTCGTAGGAAATCATGCCGAACGCGACATGCACGCAGTCCTTCGCCCATTCGTATCCCATTTTTTCCAGCACACGGAAAATCTGGCGGAAGTGCAAATCCTGCTGATACGCCACGACGTACAGACACTTATCGAAATGATAAGTATCATGGCGATAGATGGCCGCCGCAAGGTCGCGGGTGGCGTAAAGCGTCGCGCCGTCGGAGCGGAGGATGATGCAGGGGGACATGTTGTCCTCGCTCAAATCAACGATAGACGCGCCCTCGGAGATGGTCAGCAGGTTCTTTTCCTTCAGCTCGTTGATAACGCGATCCATCTTGTCGTTATAGAACGACTCGCCCGCATAGGAGTCGAACGTGACGCCCAGCAGCTTATAGACGCGCTCGGTATCGCGCAGAGTCAGCGCCTTGAACCAGTTGAAAATGCGCAGGGCTTCCTCGTCGCCATCCTCAATCTTCTTGAACCACGCGCGGCCCTGATCGTCCAGCGTGGGGTCTTTCTCGGCCTCCTCGTGGAACTTGACGTACAGGCGCACCAGTTCATTCACGCCGCCTTTCTCCACTTCTTCCTCATTGCCCCAGAGCTTATAGGCGCAGATCATCTTGCCAAACTGCGTTCCCCAGTCGCCCAAATGGTTGATACCGACGGTCTTATATCCGAGGAAATCATAGATGCGGCGCAGGCTGTGACCAATCATCGTGGTGGACAAATGCCCGATATGGAAACGTTTGGCGATATTGATAGAGGAATAGTCAAGACAAATCGTCTTGCCGTTGCCCATGTCGGACGAGCCATAGTTTTCTCCCGCCTTGAGCACGCTTTCGAGCGTTTCCGCCGCGAAATTGACGCGGTTGAGGAAGAAATTCACATAGCCGTTGACGGCTTCTGCCCGCGCAACGTCCTCATGCGACCACTTTTCGACCACGGTCGTGGCGATTTTCGGCGGTGCCATCCGCAGTGCTTTCGCCAGACGGAACACCGGCAGCGCGTAGTCACCCATTTTCGGGTCAGGCGGCACGGCAAGCAGACCGCGGATTTCCTCCGCCGTCGGCAGACCCTGCGCGTCCTGCCATGTGTCGGTCAAGCACTGCGCCATCAGTCCGGCGAGTTTCGTTTTCATATCCATAAAGCTCATAACTCCTTATACGCTATGCTTCGATTTCCAACGGCTATCATACCATATTTTCGCCCGCGGCGCAAGGGTTCATCTCAATCCTCGAACGGGACGTAGATACCCTTGCGGAACATATCGCCCACCAGCGTCGAGCGCGCATGGGAACGCCAGCCATCCGCCGTGGAATGCGCAGCGGTTGTATTGATTTCTGTGTTCGGCAGCTTTTCCTTGAGTTGGGCGATAACCTCCGCCGGAACGGGGTCAATCCGCGCGTACTTGCCGCTGTAATTCAGCCACAGTCGCTCCAGCCACGGCATATTCTCCAGCGGTGACCAGTCCGTGATGCTGTTATAGCACAGGTTGAGGTCGCGCAGGTGCGTCAGCCCTTCCAGCGGGGTCAGGTCGGAAATATGGTTGAGGAACAATTCGAGATATTCCAGATTTTTCAGCTTTGCCAGCGGGGTAATATCCGTGATATTGTTCGCCGCGAGAATCAGCACCTTCAATTGCGGCAAATCCTCCAAGAAGGACAGATCGCTGACCTCGTTGTGCCCAATGTCCAGCGCAACCAGATTGTGGCAGTATTTGAGTACCGAGAACGTCTTACTGGTATGGAACTTGCTCTGATAGGTATGCTGGGTGGAGAACGCCGTCACATCCGTGCGGACGAGGTGGTCGCCAACGTACATCGTCCAGCCGAACTCCACCTGCGGATAGCGTTCCGAGAGCATTTCCATGTCTGCGCGCTTCATCTTCGTGCCGTACATATCGCACTTTTTCAGGTTCGGCAGCTCGTCCAGAAACGCCGTCAGCTTCTTGAAATCCGACACGACGGTTTTGCCCAAATCAATCGCTTCCGCGTCGCGGTCGAACGTCATGTTGGCATAGCGAACCGTCGGGGCGGGGGTGGCGGTAGGTTCCGGCGTGGCAGTCGGCACAGGTGTCGGCGTCGGCACACCCGTCGGGGCAGGCGTTTCACCCGGCGCAAGCGTCGCGGGACTTTGCGCAAACGGGATGTATTCGCCGCTCTTGAACATCTTGTAGACAATCTGATAGCGGTCATGCTCACGCCAGCCGCCGCTGGTGGAGTACGACTTGGAATCAACATAAGTATTGGGCAGATGTTCCTTTAGCGAGCGCACAACTTCCTTGGGAATCGGGTCATTCTCCATGTAGTTATTGGAGTTGTAAACCCACAGGCGCTCCAGCTGCGTCAGGTTTTCCAGCGGTGTCCAGTCCTTGACGTAGTTGAAGCAGATATTGAGGTCAATCAGATTCGTCAGCCCGGAAAGGGGAGAAATATCGCGAATCTTGTTCTTGAAAACCTCCAGATACTCCAGATTCGTCAGGTTCGCCAAGGGGGAGATATCCTCCACCTTATTGCAGGCGATAATCAGCACGCGCAATTGGGGCATTTCCGCGAGGAAGGAAATATCCGTCGCCTGATTATGCCCGATGTCGAGCGCGAGCATCTCCGTGCAGTATTTGAGCACCGAAAGCTCCGCACTGGTGTGCGTTGCGCTCTGGTTGTTATGGAGCGTGGAAAACGCGGTGGCATCGGTGCGGACGAGGTGGTCGCCCACGCGCATCGTCCAGCCGAACTTCACCTGCGGATAGCGTGCCGCCAGCATTTCAATATCCTTGCGGCTGATTTTTGTGGCGAACATATCTACCTTGCGCACGTCCGGCAGTTCATCCAGGAAGCGGCACAGCGCGTCGTAATCCGTCACGACATTCTGCCCCAAATCAATTTCCTGCGCCGTCGTGGGAACGGTCAGCGTCATGAAGGACGCCGTTTCCTCCGCCAGCACCGCCGGAATCATCATCAGCAGCGCCAGCACTGCCGTCACGAGCCATTTTCCCATCTGCTTCATCGTTGTTTCCCCTTTCCTGATTTGTCCAGCTTTCTTCCATTATAGCCGCGAAAGAGGGCGCTTGTCAATGCACGGTGATACTTTTCCGGCGCGGCGCATAATCTCTGCGCGGAGGGATGCATATGCTGGAGCTGCTTGCGCTGCTGATGCAGCAATGTCTGTTTTTTCTGGGATACATCACCGGGCGCTCGGAGTTTCCGCCGGCGCTGAATCGGGCGGAGGAAGCCGAGCTGATTGGAAAGTTAGATGCGGGCGACCACAACGCGCGGCAGGAGCTGATTACGCACAACCTGCGTTTGGTGAGCCACATTGCGCGGAAGTACCAGATTCCCGGCTACGGCGCGGACGACCTGATTTCCATCGGCGTGATTGGGCTGATTAAGGCGGTGGACAGCTTCAAATCCGCATCGGGAACGCCGCTGGGGACATACGCGGCACGGTGCATCGAGAACGAAATCCTGATGACGCTGCGCACAAGCCGGAAGCGGCGCGGGGACGTGTCGCTTTCCGACCCGGTAGGCAGCGATGGCGAAGGCAACGACATCACCTATCAGGACATTCTCGGCACGGACGCGGACGAGTTGGAAAACACGGTCATCCGCCGCGTGACAGCGGGAAAAGTACAGCAGGTACTGCACCGTCTCCCCGCGCGTGAGCGTTTCGTTTTGGAATTGCGCTACGGGCTGACCGACGGCCGTCAGCATCCCCAGCACGAAATTGCGCGCCGCTTAGGCATTTCCCGAAGCTACGTCTCCCGTGTCGAAAAGAAAGCCGTCGCTTTATTACGAGACGAAATCGAAAGGTAGTAGGGGAGACCCAAGGGGCGCTGCCCCTTGACCCCGGCAGGGACGCTGTCCCTGCACCCTGCAAGGGAGTTCCTCCCTTGACCCTTTCGCGCGATTGAGTTGGTGACGCTATCAGGCTATGCCCGCGTGTTTATCCGAAGAAGCGGAAGGGTGTAAACGCACAGAAAAGCCCTCCACAGGCGATGATGCTGTGGAGGGCTATTTCCTTGATTCTGTGTCTGCAAACGCTCCTGATGCCCTTTGCGGGCGTATGGCGGCGTTTGCTGCGTTACTCCTGGCCGAGGAAGCGGATTTCACCATTCTCCGTCTTTTCCACTGCTGCCAGCGAAACCACCTTCAAGCCCATCCCACGCAGTGTTTCGCCGCCGGGCTGGAAGCACTTCTCAATGCAGATACCCGCACCGACGGGGTGGCACTCCGCCTGACGGCAAATGTCCATCAAGCCTTTGAGCGCTTCGCCGTTAGCAAGGAAATCATCAATCAGCAGCACACGCTGTCCCTTTTCCAGACAACGCTTGCCGACGTGGATGGTGCTGGTCGTCTGGTGGGTGAAGGAGAACACATCAGCGGTATACACATCGTCGCCAAGGTTGCGGCGCTGACCCTTTTTGGCGATAATGACGGGCAGGTCGCCCATCGCCAGCGCAGTGGTCATGGCAAAGATGATGCCGCTGGCTTCGACGGTGAGGATGCAGTCAATCTGGTCATTGCGGAAAGCGTCCGCGAACGCCTGCCCAATATGGCGTGCGAGGGCGGTATCAACACGGTGGTTGAGGAAGCGCTCGACGCGGACAACGCCGCCGGGGAGGATGTCACCGTCTTGAAGGATGCGCTGCTGAAGTTCCTGCATGGTGTGATTCCTGCCTTTTTTGCTGATTTTTATGTAGGTTGCAACTGCTGCGTTTCCATTCCCGGATAAACACGCGGAAGAAGCATGAAAGTGAAACCAACTCAATCGCGAGATGGGTGTCGAGAGGGGCGAAGCCCCTTCGCGGGTGCAGGGCAAATGAAACGGGACGAAGTCCCCCTGCCGGAGTCCAGAGGCAGAGCCTCTGGCGCCTCCCCACTTACAGGATATGCGGGACATGATAAGCCACTTGCTGATACCACCAGTCCCAGTCGTGCTTCACATCGTAGCCCCAAATGTCGAACCAGACGTGAATGTCCTTCTGCGCACAAATGTCGCGCAGGCGGAATGTGCTCTCCGGCACTTCCCACGCACCCTGCCCGACGACGACCACCGCCTTGTGGTCGTTGTACAGGCGGATAAACGGGTGGTCAGGCGAAATTCCGGCGAGATAATCCACCGGGGAATTGGCGTACACCAGCTCGTCCATGTAGCCGGGGAAGCCGTATTCGCTGGTGTAAATGCCGCTGAGCGCCAGCAGCCCGTCGAACGTCTCCGGGAAGCGGAAGTATAGGTTTGCCGCGTGCGTCGCGCCCAGGGAGCAGCCGAACGCAATGATGCCCGGCGTGCCGTCCCAGCCATTGCGGTCGTTCGTCATGGACTGGATGAACGGCGCAACCTCGCGCACGATGTAGTTCATCCACGCTTCATGGCGGCGGATGCGGTCGTGCGGGTCGTAGGTCGCGGAGTACGTCTCCTTATCCAGCGTGTCGATGGAAAAGACCATGCACTGCCCGGATTCAATCCACGGTGCCCATGCGTCGGTCATGTGGTAGTTCTCGAAGTCGAAAAAGCGCCCGTCTTGGCAGGGAATGAATAGCACTGGGCGGCCGGCGTGGCCGTACACCTTGATTTCCATCTCTCGCCCGACGGAGGGGCTGTACCATTTGGTGTAATATGTCTGCATGGGTTGCGCCTCCTATTATTCGCGATTGTAGAACAGAATGTGCATGAAGAAGGGAATCTGCTCTTCCCAGCAGGCTTCGCAGTGGTCGCCGTTGGGGACGATGCGGCTCGTCAGCAGCACCTGCTTTTCCAGCAGACGGCTCGTCACGGCGGCGTACTGCTTGCGCATGTTGTCGTGGTGCGCCATCTCGCGCGAACCGTAGTCCATATAAATCACGGTGTCCGGGGCAAATTGCGCGTCGCGAATCAGGCGGTCAAGGCTGCGCGTGGCAAACCAGATGCTCGGCGAAAGGCACGCCGCGCGCGAATACACGTCGTTAAACGCCGTCACCGCGTACAGGCTCATCAGCCCGCCCATGCTCGATCCCGCAATCCACGTCGTTTCGCGCCCCGGCAGCGTCGGGTACTTTTCGTCAATCATGCCTTTCAGCGTATGCGCGAACCAGTCCATCGTCGTGCGCCCGCGCCCGCGGATGTAGCCGAGCTTCGGGTCTTCAAACGTGAAGGGGGAATATTCGCTCAGCCGCCCGTTATTCGGCGAATGGTTGCAGTCCACCGCGACGACAATCAGCGGCGTGTTTGTCGATTCAAGATATTCCTTCATTCCCCAGCACTTCCCGTAGGTCGCGTCGGAATCGAAGAAAACGTTATGGCCATCGAACATGTACAGCACAGGATAGCGCGCTTCGGGGTTCTCCTGCGCTTCATCGGGGACGTACACATAGACGGTGCGTCCTTCGCGCCCGCTCAGCTTCGGGATGGGGGTTGTCCATTTTTCAATCATGATGCTTATTCCTCGGTGTTGGTGTCGGGAAATGAAATTTTCCCAACGATAGTGTAGCACAGTGCGAAACAGAACTCAACCGTTTACACCGGAAAAAACAAAAAAAGGGCATTTTCGGCGGACGCAAGCGGGGCAACAGGCAGTTGCTTGCGCAGGAAAAGCGAATGTGATATAGTAAGGGCGAGGTGATGATAGCGATGGAAGCCAAGGATGTGCTTTTGAAGCTGCGGACAGAACGCGGGCTGTCGCAGGAGACGCTCGCGGAGAAGCTGTTTGTGACGCGCCAAGCCGTCTCCCGCTGGGAAAGGGGCGATACCCTGCCGAACACGGAGACACTCAAGCTGCTCTCGAAGCTCTACGACGTCTCGATTAACACGCTGCTCGGTTCTCCGCGGACGCTGATTTGCCAGTGCTGCGGCATGCCGCTCGACGATACGACCATCAGCCGCGAACCCGGCGGCGCATTCAACGAAGACTACTGCAAGTGGTGTTATACGGATGGGAAATTTGCGTACAGTTCGTTGGAAGAGCTGCTGGCGTTTCTGGTGCCGCACATGTCAAATGATGCGTGGCCGCCAGAGCAGGTACGCGCGTATTTGGCGGACATGCTGCCAAAGCTGAAGCACTGGGCGAAATGAATCAGGCAGATGAAGGCAGCAGGGCGGCGCGTTCTGCTGCTTTTTCGTGCTGCACCGGGATGGGCGGTCGCGCCCATTTGGCGCGACAATGTGCAGCAAGGTGGAAAGAGCAGCTTGGGGGTGCTCCTGCGGGAGCGCAAAGTTACTGGCAGGGACGCTTCGCTGCCTGCGCCTTGTTGACTTTTCCCTTGGAGTAGATTAAACGAGGAACAATTGGGGCGTTGCCTCAAACCCCACAAGGGAGCTCCGCCCCTTGACCCCGCAAGGGGCAGACGAAAAGGGACGAAGTCCCCCCCCTTGACCCCTCCGCGCGATTCAGTTGGTCGCTTCGTCATACTATGCCCGCGTGTTTATCGCTTTTCCCGCGTGTTTATTCCTTTTAACCGCCCCTGCCCCTTGACATCCGTGAAAAAATAGACTATTCTATGGGGTGGGCTCGGACACCCGTCCCAGCCTACCAGATTCTCCCCGGTACTGTATTTTTTAAGGAGGATTTTTGAACAATGAAAAAGCCGGTTGTTCTCGTCGTCATGGACGGCGTAGGCGAAACCCCTGAAGAACTGGGCAACATGGTCAAAAAGGCCACGACCCCGACCCTCAACGAACTCAAGGAAACCTGCCCGTGGCAGATCATCAAGGCGCACGGCACGGCAGTCGGTCTGCCCTCCGATGATGATATGGGCAACTCCGAAGTCGGCCACAACGCGCTCGGCTGCGGTCAGATTTACTCGCAGGGCGCCAAGCTCGTCAACGAATCCATCGAATCCGGCAAGATTTACACCTCGGATGCGTGGAAGAACCTCGTCAGCGACCTGAAGGACAATGGCGCAACCCTGCACTTCATCGGTCTGCTGTCCGACGGCAACGTGCACTCCAACATTTCGCACCTGATTGCGATGCTGAAGGAAGCCAAGAAGGAGGGCGTAAAGCGCGTCCGCTGCCACATTCTGCTGGATGGTCGCGACGTGCCCGCCACCTCCGCGCTGGAGTATGTGCAGGAGCTGGAAGACGTTCTCGCCTCCCTGAATGACGCGGATTTCGACGGCAAGATCGCTTCCGGCGGCGGCCGCATGACCATCACCATGGACCGCTATCAGGCGAACTGGCCGATGGTCAAGGCGGGCTGGGACACGCATGTGCATGGCATCGGCCGTCAGTTTGCGACCGCGAAGGAAGCCATTGAGACTTACCGCGCGGAAACCGGCGTGATTGACCAAGACCTGCCGGCATTCGTGATTGCGGAGAATGGCAAGCCCGTGGGCAAGATGGCGGACGGCGACAGTGTTATCCTCTTCAACTTCCGCGGCGACCGCGCGCAGGAAATTTCGATGGCGTTCGACGGCGACAGCTCGTTCGACAAGTTCGACCGCGGCGAAATGCCCAAGGTGAAGTACGCCGGTATGCTCCAGTATGACGGCGACCTGTGCATCCCGAAGTCCTTCCTCGTCAACCCGCCGGAAATCCGCAACACGCTGACTGAGCTGCTTGTCGCCAACGGCGTCAACGAGTTTGCCTGCTCCGAAACGCAGAAGTTTGGCCATGTGACGTACTTCTGGAACGGCAACCGCTCCGAAAAGTTCTCCGAGGAGCTGGAAACGTGGGTGGAAGTGCCCTCCGACGTGCGCTCCTTCGACGAATGCCCGTGGATGAAGGCGACCGAAATCACCGACCTGGTGGTGGACGCCATCAAGAGCGGCAAGTACGGCTTCATCCGCTGCAACTACCCCAACGGCGACATGGTTGGCCACACCGGCAACCTGCTGGCGACCGAAATCGCAGTGGAATCCGTTGACCTGTGCCTTGCGCGCGTGAAGAAGGCGTGCGACGAGTACGGCGCGATTCTCTGCGTGACGGCTGACCACGGCAATGCCGACCAGATGCTGGAGAAGAACAAGAAGGGCAAGATCAGCGTCCGCACGGCGCACAGCCTGAACCCCGTCCCCTTCATCGTGTACGACAAGGACGAGCGTCACGAACTGAAGGATGGCCACGGCTTCGGTCTGGCGAACGTCGCCCCGACGGTGGCGGGTCTGCTGGGCATCAAGCCGTTCGATTCCTGGGAAGAATCCATGCTGAAGTAAGCAACATCAGGGGAAGCTGCATAAGCGGCTTCTCCTTTTTCGTGCAATAAAAATGCGCTGGAACACGATTTTTTCCGCGTCCAGCGCATTTTGCTTGCTTTACTTTTTGGTTCTTCACGAAATCTTGGGGGAAGAGCAGCTTGGGGGCGCTCCTGCGGGAGCGCAGAGTTACTGGCAGGGACGCTTCGCTGCCTGCACCTTTGTTGAGCGCGTTTGGCATACTGGTCGCCCGTGGAACTGTTGGGGCGTTGCCCCAAACCCCACAAGGGACGCTGTCCCTTGACCCTGCAAGGGGCAGACGAAAAGGGACGAAGTCCCCCCCTTGACCCCTTTTCGCGATTGAGTTGGTCGCGCTTTCATGCTCCTTCCGCGTGCAGCTTTTTGGCGCTTCGCCTAAACCATTGTTTGCTCCCCCTACTTTCCGTGAAGAACCGTTTTTTTTCTGTATGGCTTGTCGAAATGAACCGTTCCCCTCAGAACTGCGTCTTATCAGCGAACAAAACAAGCAAAGGAGGATCATCACGATGCAAACCATTGCGAAACGCGCATGGCATCGTCTGCGGACGCTTGCGCCGGAATATGCGCTGTATCCGCTCATCGTCCTGATTGTTCTGCTGGTGATGGGCGCGTTCACGGGACGCTTTCTGACGACGGACAACCCGTATGGCTCGTACACCATTCAGGCGTGCGCGTGGTTGGAAGGCCATCTGGATGTCAACCCGAATTTCACATGGCTGGAGCTGGCGGAGTACGGCGGCAAGTTCTATGTGAGTTTTCCGCTGTTCCCATCGTATGTGATGCTGCCGTTCGCGGCGATTTTCGGGCTGGATACGCCGGATCACTTCATCAATCTGGCGGTGACGCTGCTTGGCATTGCCTATGCGCTGCGGATTTATCGGCGGATGACGGGCAGCTCGCACTATGCGGCGCGGTATGTGCTGTACCTGTATCTGGCGAACGGGTATCTGTTTATTGCCCTGCAGGGCTGGGTGTGGTTCCTGGCGCAGGCGATGTGCTTCACGCTTTCGCTGATGGCGGCAGATGCGGCGCAGCGCGGCAGAAGCGGCTGGGCGCTGGCGTGGTGGGCGTGCGCAGTTGGGTGCCGACCGATGGCGGCGCTGTATCTTCCGCTGCTGGTGCATCTGCTCAACAAAAGCGGCGTGCGGCATAGCTGGAAGCGGCAGATTGCGAATCTGCTGCCCGCTGCGCTGATTGCATCCAGCTACATGGTGCTGAACGGCCTGCGCTTCGGCAATCCGCTGGAATTTGGGCACACCTACCTGCCGGAATTTCAGCTGGCGGAGAACGGACAGTTTTCGCTGGCGTACGCGTGGGAGCATTTGCAGCAGCTGGTGCGCCTGCCGAAATATCAGGGGAGAGGTCAGCCGCTGGCGTTTGATCCGTATGACTGCACGGCGTTCTACCTGATTACGCCCATGCTGGTGACGTTCCTGTGCGTGTATTTCTATGCGCTGATTCGCCGCCGCCGCGGGAATGCGTTCTGGCTGATTGGGCTGCCGCTGATGGTCGGGGCGCACTTGATGATTATCGTCTGCCACAAGACGCTGGGCGGCTTCCAGTTCGGCAACCGCTACCTGCTGGATATGCTGCCGTGGGTGTATGTGGCGATTCTCGCCCTGAAGCCGCAAAGCGGGCGCACGTCGATCCTCAACGTTCCGCTGATGGTGATGGGGTTCTGTATCAATCTGCTCGGCGCAGTCGGCGCGTATGCGGGGTGGCTGTGAAGGGGGGAGACGCCAGAGGCGCTGCCTCTGGACTCCGCAAGGGTCTTCGACCCTTGACCCGTTCGCGCGATTGGGTTGGTGACTTCTGCATACTTTTTCCGCGTGTTTATGCAGGGGTTTCGCCTCTGCGGAGGCGACCAAAGGGCAAGAAGACAGACGAACGTCTGCGATCGCCCTTTGGAAACCTTCGGTGCCCTCTTGCATAGTAAATTCTTATTGTTACTCCAATTGGTTAGTGTACCTTTCGGCTTCCACAAGCAACATTAAAACCCATCCGCCAAGGAGGTTCCCTTTATGCAATGCACCCTTTGCCCGCGCGCCTGCCGCGCTGAGCGCAATGAATCCACGGGCAACGGCTTCTGCCAGCTGCCGACCACCATGCGCATCGCCCGAATCGCGCCGCACCTCTGGGAAGAACCGCCGATTTCCGGCAAGAACGGCACGGGCGCGGTGTTCTTCTCCGGCTGTACGCTCCGCTGCGCCTACTGCCAGAACGCTGACATCAGCCACCGCAACGCCGGACGCCCCTTCACGCCGCGCGAATTGGCGGATTCCCTGCGACGGCTGGAGGATATGGGGATGCACACCATCTCCTTCATCACCGCGACGCCTTATGTTCCGCAGATATTGGAGACGCTGGATATTTACCGTCCGCATGTGCCGCTGGTGTGGAATACGTCGGGGTATGAGACGGTCGAAACATTGCGGATGCTGGACGGCGTGATGGACGTGTACCTGCCCGACCTCAAGCACCGGAGCGAAAAGATGGGGCAGCTCTGCGCGAAAGCGTCGAACTACTTTGCCGCCACATCCGCCGCCATCACCGAGATGGTGCGCCAGACAGGAACGCCTGTCTACGATGAGAACGGCATCATGACGCGCGGCACACTCATCCGTCACCTGATTCTCCCCGGTCTGACGAGCGAAAGCTGCCAGCTGCTGGATTGGGTGAAGGAGAACCTGCCGGAGGGTGTGCCGGTCAGCCTGATGCGGCAGTACATCCCGTGCAACAACGTGTCGATTCCGGGCTTGATGCGGACGATTACGAACCGCGAATATATCCGCGTGCGCGACCATATGCTGGATTTGGGACTGCCGGGGTATTTGCAGGAGCCGGAAAGCGCATCGGAGGATTTTGTCCCCGTTTTCTGCAAGGACGAGAGCTTTGTGTGAAAAATGCGCCCTAAATGGAAGGAAAATGTTGCGCAGAGCCGCTAAAATGCTTGTATTCCGGGAGAAACTGTGGTATACTGACAAGTGTGAATCCATGAACCGCTGCCCTGGTTTTCAGGGAAGCGATTTTTTAGCCGGGTCTGTCCGGTGTTTCGGGTTGCAGAAAGAAGGGCTTGACATCTGAGAGTGGACATGGCTTGGCGGCATCGGGACAGTGTTACGGGCAGAGGTATGCCTGCTGTGCTGTCGTGGTGCTGACGGGTGATGGGAGCCACTCTTTTTGATTGCCTGCACATTGCAGGCGAAAGTCCTCCGAAAAAACGAACCCGCAGTGAAAGAGGTGAGGAGTTATGGCGAAAGCGGAATTGACGACCGTTGTCACGCCCAAATGTCAGCGTCTGGCGGATGAAATGGGCTATGAACTGGTGGATGTGTGCCTTGATAAGGAGAACACGGGCAAGTTCCTGCGCATCTATGTTGATCGTCCCGAAGGCATGTCGCTGGATGACTGCGAACGGTATCACCGCGCCATTATGCCGCTGGTGGAATCATACGATTTCGATTTCCTCGAAGTATCCTCGCCGGGCATTGACCGTCCGCTGAAGAAGGATCGAGATTTTGAGCGCGCGCTTGGCGAAGAGGTGGAGGTTCACCTGTTCAAAGCCGTGGACGGTCAGAAGGTCTTTACGGGCATTCTGTCGGACTTTGACGCGCAGGACATGGTGCTGATCATCGCGGGCGAAGAGAAGCGTTTCGCGCGCAAAGCGGCTTCGCTGGTGAAGCCGGTGGTTGACATGGAAGGCGTCGAAGACGTCGATTTGGGCGAGGAATAACCCGGCAGACCGATTCCCCGCAAGAAAGCAATTTTCATCGGAAATGAAAACCATTGCGGAAGCCGCTTCCGCATCAGAAACAGCATAAATTATTGAAGGGTGACACAGTCATGAGAAAGACCAAGACAACTGCTGCGCCGAAGGCAGATCCACAGAACAAAGAACTCGTGGAAGCCATCCGCGCGCTGTGCCAAGAGAAGGATTTGAGCGAGGATATGCTTTTCGCCACGGTCGAGGATGCGCTGAAAAAGGCGTATGCCAAGAACCGCGCCAAGGGCGAAGCAGAACCCTCCGCCAACAACATTTCCGCGACCATTGACCGCGCGACGGGCGAAATTCATGTGTATACCCGCCGCCTGATTGTCGAAGAAGTGGAGAAGCCCGCCGACCAGATTTCGCTGGAGGAAGCCCGCGCGATTAAAGACTCCTACCAGATGGGCGACATTGTGGAGACGGACGTGACGCCGCGCAACTTCCTGCGCGTCGCTGCCCAGACCGCTAAGGGCGTCATTATGCAGCGCCTGCGCGACGCAGAACGCGGCCGTGTGTATGAAGAGTACGCCGATAAGGAAAACGAAATCCTGACGGCCGTCGTTACGCGCGTGGATGACAAGGGCGCTGTGGTGGAGCTGATGGGCCGCACCGAGGGATACCTCGAACGCGATCAGATGATTCCCGGCGAAGTCATCAACATGGGTGACCACCTGAAAGTCTATGTGCTGGAAGTGCAGCGCGGCGACGACACGACCCGCCGCGGCCCGCAGGTGCGCGTCAGCCGTACGCATCCGAATCTGGTCAAGCGCCTGTTTGAGATGGAAGTGCCGGAAATCGCTGGCGGCAAGGTGCTGATTAAGGGCATCGCCCGTGAAGCGGGCAGCCGCACGAAGATGGCGGTGCATTCCACTGAGGTACTGATTGACCCGGTGGGCGCGTGCGTCGGTCAGCGCGGCGACCGCGTGACCCGTGTGGTGGATGAACTGCGCGGCGAGAAGATTGACATCATCAAGTGGAGCGAGAATCCGGCGGAATTCATTGCCAACGCGCTGAATCCGGCGAACGTCCGCGAAGTGTACACCGAGGCGAGCGGTCAGCGCTCCTGCATCGTTGTCGTGCCGGACAATCAGCTGTCTTTGGCCATCGGCAAGGAAGGTCAGAATGCGCGTCTGGCGGCAAAGCTGACGGGCTGGAAGATTGACATCAAGAGTCAGAGCCAGTACGCTGAGCAGATGGCGGCGGCCGTCCCGCAGGTGGAGGATGAAGAACAGCCGGCACAGGAGCTGCCGGAGGATTTCCAGCCCTACGAGGGTGTGGAAGCGCCGGAAACGCCCGCCGACGGGGACGACACGCTGTAAGTCGTTAGGAAGCAGCAGGAAAAGAGATTCGGCGGTTGACCCAAGCGGCAATCGCCAAAAGGAGCCTTGATGAAGCCGAAGAAAATCCCGATGCGCATGTGCGTCGGATGCCGGGAGAGCAAGCCTAAACGCGAACTCATCCGCGTTGTCCGCGCACCGGACGGCACCGTGTCCATGGATCCGGGCGGCAAAAAGCCCGGCAGAGGCGCGTATGTATGCCGACAGGAAAGCTGCCTGATGCGCGCCATCCGGCAGAAACAGCTGGAACGTCAGCTGGAAGTGCAGCTCACTGACGACGTGGCGGAAGCCCTGCGGCAGGAGCTGGCGCAGCTGTCCCAATCCCAGACAGAAGCGGAGGAAAACTGACGCCAATGGATAGGGAAACGAAACTGCGCGGGCTGATGGGACTGTGCGTTCGCGCACGACAGGCGACCTTCGGTGAAGATGGCTGCCTGAAAAGCATTCGTGGCGGAGGATGCGCCGTGCTGCTGCTGGACAGCGGCGCGTCAAAAGCCACTCAGGATAAATACCGCGGTGTCTGCGACAATGCAGGGGTGCAGATGGCGTTGCTGCCGCGGGGACTGCTTCAGGATGCAACCGGGCGGTCGGGCGTGGCAATGGCCGTCGCGCCGGGCGGGCTGGCAGAGCAGATCAGGCAGAACCTTCCCGTTGAAGGAAAAGAAGAGCACGGGCAACAGATGAAATCGGAAAATCATGGCGGGGGTGCAAGCGTCGAATGACGAAAGTGAAGCTGAAGGATGCCATCAAGGATTTAACCACGGACGCGGCGAAGGTGCGCGATGACGCATCCCGCGTGCGTCAGAGCGCAGACGGACTGGCAAAGTCTCTCCGTGCGCTGGAGAACGGATTTATCAAGTCATTGAATGCGAAAGCGGAGCAGGAAAAGCGCGCCGAGGAGGAGAAGCGTCTCTCTGACCACTCCAAGGCGTATGTCATGCTCGACGTGGATGAGCAGGCAGCGGTGAACGCGGCGCGGCAGGAAGCGGAAAGGGCGGAAAGGGCGGAAAAGCAGGAAGCTAAGTCTGCCCCGAAGCAGGAAGCGAAGACGGAAGCGCCCAAGGGCGAACAGAAGCCTGCGCCGAAGGCGGAACCCAAGCCCGAAGTGAAGGCAGAAGCGCCCAAGAGCGAGCAGAAGCCCGCCCCGAAGGCGGAAGCCAAGCCCGAAGTGAAGGCGGAAGCACCCAAGAGCGAGCAGAAGCCCGCGCCGAAGGCGGAACCCAAGCCCGCCCCGAAGGCGGAAGCGCCCAAGAGCGAGCAGAAGTCCGCTCCGAAGGTAGAAACCAAGCCCGAAGCGAAGGCGGATGCCCCCCAAGCGGAGCAGAAGCCCGCTCCGAAGGTGGAAACCAAGCCCGAAGCGCCCAAGAAGCCCGCGATTGGTCAGATTATCTCCCGGCCGGGTCAGGCGCTGCCGCCCAAACCGGTCGGATTGGCACCGAATGTCATCCGTCCGCCGCGGCCGCAGCAGCCCCGTCCGCAGGGACAGCAGGGGGCGCAGGGCAACCGCCCGCAGCAGGGGCAGCCTCGTCCGGGCGGAAACGGTGCGTTTGTCGCGCGTCCGCAGCAGGGGCAGCAGAATCGCCCCGGCAATGGCTCGTTCCAGCCTCGTCCGGGTGGAAACGGCGCGTTTGTGGCGCGTCCGCAGGGCGCTCGTCCGCAAGGGGGCGCTGGCTTCCAGGCGCGTCCGCAGGGCGGCACGGGCCGTCCGGCTGGCGTGGGCATGAATCGCCCGAAGCCGGCTGTGCCGGATATGGCGCCCGCAATGGGCAAGGAGCGCGTCTCCAACTACGACCCGAACAAGAAGAACTACGTCCGTCAGCATGACCCGGAGCATGTGGCGCGCAACCGCAAGCAGCTCAGCCGCGATGCGGGTTACAGCGGATATGATGACGACGTGGTGCGCGGCGGCAAGCGCAGCCGCATGAAAAAGCCGTCCGCACAGCAGATGATGGCGCCGATTAAGATTGAACACGCCTACATGAGCGGCGACACGATTGTCGTGCGCGACCTGTGCGAAAAGATCGGCAAGACCAGCGCGGAGATTATCAAGAAGCTCTTCCTGCTGGGCAACATGGCGACCATCAACAGCGAGATTGACTTCGATACCGCCTCGCTTGTCTGCGCGGATTTTGACATCACGCTGGAAAAGAAGCCGGAAGTGACCGCGGAGGATCAGCTGACCGCCGAAAACTTCGACGACAGCGAGGAGAACCTCCAGCCGCGTCCGCCGGTCGTGACCATCATGGGTCACGTCGACCACGGCAAGACGTCCCTGCTGGACTACATCCGCAATAGCCGCGTCACGGCGGGCGAAGCGGGCGGCATCACCCAGCATATCGGCGCATACACGGTCAAGATGAACGGCCGCGATATTACGTTCCTCGATACCCCCGGTCACGAAGCCTTCACGGCGATGCGTGCCCGCGGCGCACAGGCGACGGACATTGCGATTCTGGTTGTCGCGGCGGATGACTCGGTCATGCCGCAGACCATTGAAGCCATCAACCACGCGAAGGCGGCGAATGTGCCGATTATCGTGGCGATTAACAAGATGGATAAGCCGGAAGCCGATCCGGAGCGCGTCAAGACCGATTTGACGAAGTACGGCATCGTCTGCGAGGACTGGGGCGGCGACACGATTATGTGCCCCGTTTCCGCCAAGACTGGCGAGGGCGTCGATGAACTGCTCGAAATGATTCTGCTGCAGGCGGATACGATGGAACTGCGCGCGAACCCGAACCGTCTGGGTCGCGGCGTTATCATCGAGGCGAAGCTGGACAAGGCGCGCGGCCCGCTGGCGACTGTGCTGATGCAGAACGGTACGCTGCATGTGGGCGATAACATCATTGCGGGTCTGGCGAGCGGCCGCGTCCGTGCGCTGATTAACGACCGCGGTGAGAAGGTCAAGGAAGCCGGTCCGTCCACGCCTGTGGAAATCATGGGCTTCGATGAAGTGCCGTCTGCGGGCGACGAGATGCAGGCTGTCGGCGACGATCGTCTGTCCCGTCAGGTCGCGGAGGAACGCAAGGCGAAGGTCAAGGCATCCCGCGAGGCGACGATGGCGAAGGTTAGCTTGGAGAACATGTTCTCGAACATGGAATCCGGCAAGCAGACGACACTGAACCTGATTATCAAGGCGGACGTGCAAGGCTCTGTCGAAGCTGTCAAGCAGGCAATGGAGAAACTGAGCAGCGACGAAGTGAAGGTGCATGTGCTGCACAGCGCGGCGGGCGCCATCACCAAGGACGACGTGAACCTTGCCAGCGCGTTCAACGCCATCATCATCGGCTTCAACATCCGCCCGGATGCGTCCGCGCGGGAAGCGGCGGAGCGCGAAAAGGTGGATGTGCGCCTGTACACCGTCATCTACAAGGCGATTGAGGACATGGAGCTGGCCATGAAGGGTCTGCTTGCGCCGGAGTACCGCGAGGTGCTGCTGGGCCATGCCGAGGTGCGCAATGTGTTCAAGATTACGGGCGCGGGCGTTATCGCCGGCTGCTACGTGACCGACGGCAAGGTGCAGCGCAATGCGCAGGTTCGCCTGCTGCGCGACAATGTTGTCGTGTTCGAGGGCAAACTGAGCAGCCTGAAGCACTACAAGGAAGACGTCAAGGAAATGGCGGCTGGCTTCGAGTGCGGCATGAGTCTGGAAGGGCACAACGACATCAAGGAAGGCGATGTCGTCGAGTGCTTCATCATGGAGGAAATCCCGCGCTAATTCCATTTTGCGCAATGCAGGAGGCAGGGCAAAGTCAGTTCCATTTGGCTTTCCCTGCCCCTTTTTTCAAACATCCGCAAATCCATTGCGGCAGGGCATGATTGCATCGGCAGATGCGCAAACTAATGTTGCGATAAAAGTCAAGCCGCATGGGTGAGCGCTGCGAAGGGGTGTCGGGGGCGACCGCAAAGCCACCGACTCGCGCCCGCAGGCGCGAAATCCCTGCTTGCGGAAACAAGCAGCCATGTCTGAAAGACAAGCAGTTCGGTCGCGCCATCTGCGCGACACAGCATAAACGTTGAAAAGAGCAGTTTGGGGGGCGCTTTTGAGGAAACGCAAAGTTACTGGCAGGGACGCTTCGCTGCTTGCGCCTTTGTAGGTGGCTTCCTTGGAATTGAGCGCCCGAATAACAGTTGGGGCGTTGCCCCAAACCCCACAAGGGACGCTGTCCCTTGACCCTGCGAAGGGGCAAAGCCCCTCTCGACACCCATTGACCGGCAGAGCGGCTTGAGCGCGCTAAATCAACAAGTCTTTTCCGAAAGTTTTTCTTTTCCCTATCCCTACCTTTAGGAGGAAATCATGAGCTATCAGCGTATTGAACGCATTTCCGAGGAAGTCCGCCGCGAGGTGGACCGCATCATCCGCGACGAGGTCAGCGACCCCCGCGTGACCGGCACATTCTCCATCACCCGCGCCGAAGTCACACGCGACCTTCGCTATGCTAAAATCTACGTCTCTGTGCTGGAGGACGATAAGCGCGAGCCGCTGATGAAGGCGCTGAGGAGCGCGGCAGGCTTTGTCCGCCATGAGCTTGGCAAGCAGATGGTCATCCGCTATGCGCCGGAAATCCAGTTCGTCAGCGACCAGAATATCGCCTATGGCGTGCATATCGCGCAGGTGCTGGCGCAGGCGCAGAAGAACCAGAGCGAAAATCAGCCGGAAGCGGCGGCCAACGAGGAAGAACCCGAAGCATGAATGGCTTTCTGAATATCCTCAAACCGCCGGGAATGACCAGCGCCGCCGTCGTAGGGTATGTTCGCCGCATGACGGGCGAAAAGCGCGTCGGTCATGCCGGGACGCTTGACCCCGAAGCGGCGGGCGTGCTGCCCATCATGATTGGGCGGGCGGCGCGGCTGTTCGACTATCTGGTGGATAAGGAAAAAACGTATGTGGCGGAGTGCGCGTTCGGTGCGGCAACCGACACACAGGATGCGACGGGCAAAATCATCGCGACAGGGGAGAATTACCCTGATTTTTCCGCCATGCAGGAAGCGGCGAAGCACCTTGTCGGCGACATTGAGCAGCGCCCCAGTATCTTCAGCGCCATCAAGCAGGACGGCAAGCCCCTCTACGAACGCGCCCGCGATGGCGAGAATGTCGAAGCCCCCGTGCGTATCGTGCATGTGGAATCCATCGAATTGCACGAGGAAACGCCCGACCACGGCGTTCGTATGACGATTCGCTGCGGTCGCGGGACGTACATCCGCTCCATCTGCGACGATTTGGGGAAGCTGACGGGCTGCCCGGCGCATATGCGCTTCCTGCTGCGCGCGCAGAGCGGCGTGTTCACGCTGGACAGCGCGATGACGATGGAGGAAGCAGCAGCGTATCAGGCGCAGGGGACGCTGCAAAGTCACCTGCTGCCGCTGGATTACGGCATCCAGCACATGCCGCGTGCGGATGCGCCGGAATGGCTGCGCAAGCAAGTGTGCAACGGTGTGAAGCTGCCCGCGAAGAAGCTGCCCGGCGTATTGGCGCTGCCGGAAGGACAGGTCACACGCGTGTATCTGCGGGACGAATTCTGGGGTATGGCGGCTCGGGAAGGGGAATTCCTCGTCTGGAAATGCCTGCTCCCGCCGGAGAAGGAGGAGAACAATGCGAATCATCCGTGACCCGAAGCGCCTGAACCCCTGCGTGCTGGTGCTGGGGATGTTTGACGGCGTGCACCGCGGCCATCAGGCGCTGCTGATGCGCGGAGACGAGCTGGCGCAGGAGATGGTGTATCCGCTGGCGGTCTGCACTTTCCAGCCACACCCGCTGCATGTGCTTGCGCCGGAGAAAGAACCGGTGATGCTGACGACGCTGCCGGAAAAGGCAGCAGTCATGCAGTCCTTCGGTGTGGATGGGCTGTGCGTGACGACGTTTACACGGGCGCGCGCCAATCAGTCGCCGGAGGACTTTATGGCGGAACTGGTGGAGGTGTACGCACCGGTTGTGATTGTGTGCGGTTTTAATTTCACCTTCGGCGCGGGCGGCAAAGGCAACGGACAGATGCTCAAGGAGTACGGCAAGAAGCACGGCTTCCGCACGGTGATTGTGCCGGAAGTGGTGATTGACGGCGAAACGGTATCTTCCACGCGCATCCGCCGCTTGCTTGCGCAGGGCGATATGCACGAGGTCAACAACCTGCTCGGACGAGGCTACAGCATTGCGGGGCGCGTTGAGGAGGGCAAGCAGGTCGGGCGCACCATCGGCTTCCCGACGGCGAACATCACCATTCCGCCGCACAAGGCGCTGCCCGCGTTCGGTGTGTATGCCTGCTATCTGGAAACGAGCGGCGGCATTTTCCCGGCGGTGGTGAACGTCGGGCGGCATCCAACGCTGCCAGAAGGGCATGTCACGGTGGAAGCGCATGTGCTGGATGAGTTCCTCTCGCTGTACGGGCGGAATGTCCGGCTGACGTTCCTGAAATTCATGCGCCCGGAGCAGAAGTTCGACAGCATCGAGACACTGCGCGCGCAGATTGCGCACGATGCGGATGACTGCCGAGCATATTTCGCGCAATTGCAATAAACAAATCACCCGTGCGGGGGGGCAGAAAAGCCGATGCACGGGTGATTTTTGTAATTGTGGTTATGCTGCCTTTGCATAGAATAGACTTTTGTCGCAGGGATTTCGCGCCTGCGGGCGCGACCAAAGGGCTTTCCGATCGCCCTTTGGAAACCTTCGGTGCGCACTCCTGCTTATTGAGCTTTGCCGAAAGTTATTTAGTTAGTGTACCTTTGTTCCTCCCAAATAAACATTACCATATTGTAACTTGGGAGGCGAAAGCGAAGGGGTCAAGGGGGCGACCGCAGACTTCGTCTATTTTCATTGTCCCTTTGTCGCCTCCGCAGAGGCGAAATCCCCCTGCAACAAAAACGCAATCTATGGAGGAAAAACAAGGCTGCTTTACCCCTCCAGCGCCGTTCGCAGACAAATCTCCAGCCCCTTCGCCGCATCCACGGCGGAAACGACATCCTCCGTCGGAACATGCACGAACACGCCCTCGCCGCCGACGGTCAGCCCGCGGTCAAGCAGCGCAAAATACAGGTCGTTGCACACATACGCCCCAGCGGTCAGGCTCAAATCAGCAGGAAGCCCGGCGAACTTCATGGCGTCCACCATGCGCAGGACGTTAAGGCGCGTCATGTGCGCATCGGGACGCTTCGGGTCAATCTTTTCGCCGGAGTACAGCACATCCGCATTGTCGGCAATCGCGGCGCGGCGGTAGTTTACCGCAATCAGCTCCGGCGTGATGGCCTTGCGTCCGCCCGCAACGCCGCAGCAGAGCGTGACGGTCGGGCGAATCCGCCGCATCATCTCCACCAGCAAATCGCCCGCCTGACCGTAGCAGACCGGCAACCGCATCCGGTATACGGCGTGCCCCGCAATCGTCTCCGGCAAAAGCGAAACTGCCTCCCATGAGGCATTGCGGCTGCTGCCGCCGAACGGTTCAAAGCCTGTGACAAGAATTGACATAACGCATCCCCTCCGCCCCTTATCATACCCCGCAATCGCCCGCAAGTCAATACTTGCCCCGTGCCGTCAAGTGTGTTATAATATAAAAGATATGCGCAAAGGAGGATTTCCCTATGCTGAAAAAAATCGCGTCCTTCACCATCAATCATGATACGCTCACGCCCGGCATGTACGTTTCCCGCATCGACGGCGACTGCGTGACCTACGATCTTCGGCTGAAATTCCCCAATCAGGGGGATTATGTGGCACAGCCCGCCCTGCATACGCTCGAACACCTGATTGCGACGTTCGTGCGCTCTTCTACCGCATCGGAGCAGGTGGTGTATTTCGGGCCGATGGGCTGCCGGACGGGGTTCTACCTCATCCTCCGCGACAGCATGAGCAAGGCGGACGCTTTGCAGCTTGTGCGCGACGCATTCCGTTTCGCGGCGGACTTTGAGGGCGAAATTCCCGGCGCGAAGAAAATTGAGTGCGGGAATTATCTGGAGCATGATTTGACCGGCGCAAAGCAGGAAGCCGCGGCGTACTGCGGCGTGCTGTCCCATTGTTCTGAAGCGTCGATGGTTTATCCGGACTAAGGCAGGAGGCCGCGCATGAAGAAAATTGCAATGTTGGGCGACCTGCACGGCAACTTGACGGCGACGCTGGCAATGGAAAAGGCGCTGAAGGATTATCACGTTGATGAAATCTGGTTTCTGGGCGACGCGGTGGGCAAAGGGCCGCAGTCGCGCGAGACATGCGACTGGGTGCGGGCAAACTGCACCCGCTTCGTCGGTGGCAACTGGGATTATGGCATCGGCGGCAAGCGCTTCGCCGCGGATAACTATTTCTGGGATCAACTGGGCGAAGAGCGCATGAACTGGCTGAACACGCTTCCGCTGGACATGGACGAGTGGATTAGCGGCACGCATTTTCGCTTTTTCCACGGCCGCCCTGTGACGGATTTGATGCTTGTGCAGCACGACAAGAGTGTTCTGGCACAGCCTTTCACAGCGAACGGCAAAGTTTACGGAGGCGTAGTTTTTGCCGACAGTCACCGTCCGTTCCTGCGGACGCTGGATGTGGGCTACATCGTCAACACGGGCAGCGTCGGCAACAGCATGGGCGTTCCGAAAGCCCACGCGGTGATTGTTGAGGGCGATTTCGGCTCGCGTGAACCGGGTGTTCTGCTGATGTCGGTGATTTCTGTGCCATATGATAATGAAGCCGCGGCAGAGGTTGCACGCAGGGATGCGCATCTCCCGCACCGGGAGGCGTACATTCGGGAAATCCTCACGGGGATTTATTCGCGGTGAAGATTCCCCACGACCCCTCTTTTGGGGAGTATAAGCGGCTTGTATGTTTTTGTTGCAGGGGGACGCGCCCGCGGGCGCGCAAGGGGGCTTTCCGGTCGCCCCCTTGACCCCTTCGGCCGTCACCTCCCATGTTGCTTGAATCGTATTGTTACTTGGAAGAACGAAAGGTACACTAACTAAAAAACTTCCAATAAAAATCAAGTAACATGGGAGTGCACCGAAGGTTTCCAAAGGGCGGACGGAAAGCCCTTTGGTCGCCTCCGCAGAGGCGAAACCCCTGTGCAACACGCGAAAGCAGTATGAAAATGCGCGCAACTCAATCGCGCGAAAGGGAGTCCAGAGGGTCGAAGACCCTTTGGCGGAGTCCAGAGGCAGCGCCTCTGGCGAAACGAGGTGAATCAAAGAATGTTGATTGCTTGTGAAGATAAGAAGATGGAACTCGAACAGGGCATGACCGTTGAACAGTGCCTGATAAAGCTCGGTGTCAGCCGCGAAGGCGTGCTGGCCGTTCAGCAGGGCGGACGTGTGCTGGAAATGAACGCGCCCGTCACCCAGCCGGGGCTGCTTTACCTGCTCACCATGCACACGGAGGAAGGTCGGCGCATCTATGAGCGCTCGGTGCGCTTCCTCCTGCTTGTGGCGACAAACCGCGTCCTGCCCGGTCAGCGCGTCCGCATTGAGTATAGCGTCAGCGGGGGCGTGCTGCTGCGAATGCCCGGTCACGCCATCACGGAGGAGGAGACGCGCGCCATCGCCCGGCAGATGCACGCTCTCGCGGCGCAGAATCTGCCATTCGAGAAGAAAGAATGGACGCTCGACGACGCCATTGCCTACTTCGACGCGCAGGGGCAGGCGGATAAAGTCACGCTGCTCTCCCGTCGAACAACGCCGTTCTTCCATATGTACGGGCTGGACGGTATGTGGGAATATTTCTACGGCGCAATGGCGACGCGCACGGGCATGACGCAGGTCTTTGAACTCACTTGGCTGCCCGACCGCGGCATCGTTCTGCGTCTGCCGGCAGCCAATCACCCAGAGAAAGCCGCGCCGTATGTGCATCGCGCGGGGCATCTGGCAGTGTTTGACCAATCGACGAGGTGGTGCGCGCTGCTGGGCGTCAACAACGCTGCCGACGTCGCGGAGATGATGGAGGGACACCGCTTCCGCCACTTCATCCGCCTGAATGAAGCGCTGCACGACAAGGCGATTGCCGACATTGCGGCGGATATTGCCATCCAGCACAAGAAAATCGTGCTGGTTGCCGGGCCGTCTTCGTCCGGCAAGACGACGTTCGCCCAGCGATTGGCACTCCACCTGAACGTTATCGGGCTTCAGCCGCTGGTGATTTCGCTGGATAACTACTATCTTGACCGCGACAGCATCCCGCTGCAAGAGGACGGCACGCTCGACCTCGAAGCCATCAGCACGCTGGATGTGCCGCTCTTCCGCCAGCATTTGGCGGAATTGCTGGATGGGCGCGAAGTCCTGCTGCCAACGTTCTCCTTCAAACTCGGCAAGCGCAATCCGGGCGGCACGCCAGTTCGCCTGCGGGAAGGGCAAGTGATGGTTATCGAGGGCATCCACGGGCTGAATCCGGCGCTGTCTGAGGGGCTGCACACGGATGCCATCTACCGCGTGTTCGTCAGCGCCCTGACATGCTTGAACCTTGACGATCACAACCGCATCCGCACGACGGATGTCCGCCTGCTGCGCCGCATCGTGCGCGACATGCAGTTCCGCGCGACGCCGCCGAACAACACGCTTTCGATGTGGCCCAGTGTCCGCCACGGCGAAGAAACGTGGATTTTCCCCTATCAGGAGAACGCCGACCGCATGTTCAACACCGCCCTGCACTACGAGTTGCCCGTCCTGCGCCACTATGCCTACGACCTCTTGAAGGCGATTCCGCCGGAGAATGAGAACTATCTGGCTGCGCGCCGGCTGATTAAGACGCTGAACTATTTCCCGGATATTGACGAGGGCGTGCTGGCGGAAATCCCCCCGCTGAGCCTGCTGCGTGAGTTCATCGGCGGCTGCACGATTGAGGAAGCGTAAGCCATTTTGCTTGAAGCCTCAAAATTGGCGATTCTCCCTGCAACGATAAAGTGTTACCGAATTGAAAAACAAGATTGCTTCGCTTGATGAAAGCGCAAAGCTGTGGTATAATAACGGCAGACGGAAGGAGGCTGATATTCCGTGTTCCAGATTGGAAACGAACGGGTTGCATTGGTGACGGATACGTCCTGCGATCTGTCGGATGAACAGCTCAGTCAATATGATATTCGCACCGTTGCGCTGCGTGTAGCGACCAGTCGGGGGGAGTTCCGCGACCGGCTCGAAATCACGCAGGAGCAGCTTTATGATTTGCTTCAGCGGGAAGTGCCGAAAACATCCCTGCCGCTGCCGGAGGATGTCAGCAACCTCTACCGCACCCTGCACGACGAGGGCGCAACGAGCATCCTGCACCTGTCCATCAGCGGCAGCCTGTCTGGAACGTTCAACATGGTCTCCCTGCTTGCGGAGGATTTTGAGGACATGAAAATTCATGTTTTCGACTCCAAAACGCTCTCCTGCGGTCTGGGGCTGCTGGTGCTGGAAGCGGCGGAATCGCTGCAAAACGGCATGTCGGTGGAGGATACCATCGCGCTGCTGGAGAAACGCCGCGAACATCAGCTGGGTGCGTTCGTCATCCGCACGCTCGAATTTCTGCGCAAGGGCGGGCGCATCGGGCGCGTTGAGGGCGCAATCGGCTCGCTGCTGCAAATCAAGCCGGTCATCTACGTGAACGACGAGGGCGTCTACAACACGCTGTGCAAAGCGCGCGGCTTCTCCAACGCGCTGACGGCGATGGTGGACGAGATCATCCGCCGCTATCAGGGTCACAAGGTGCGTCTGGCGGTGGTGCATGGCGCGGCGTATGACGATGCCGTGAAACTCCGCGACCGCCTGATGGAGCGGCTCGACGTGGTATCGAGCTTCATCAGCCCGGTCAGTCCCGCACTGGCGATTCACACCGGGCCGGGGCTGCTTGGCGCGATTGTGCAGCTGGCGGAATGAGGAAAGAACATTAATTGCATATCCCCGCGGCTCTGCTGATTTTCGGAAAGAAGAAAGTCGACAGAGCCGCTTTGCTTTGGAAAATTTCCACCCGCTTCGTTTTCAATGGCAAACGAAGAAGGATTCTTCATGGCACATAAAGGGAAGCACAAATACAGATTGGCAACAGCGCACATGGCTTTGCTATGCGAGAACGGGCAAGGGAAAAAACTTGCGTGTGCAGCGGCGCAAGCGTTCCTTCCTGCCGTTCGCGTCTGTGCACTATAATACGTCTGCACCCCACGGCGGAAGGAATGGAAATTCCGATGGGCGGGCGACAGAAGTGCGGAAACCAGAAGAAAAAGTCTGCTTTTTGATGCGCTGATTCCACCTGTAGTTCACCCAGCATGTAATACCCCCTTGCAATACACGATTGCCCATGTAATGTTTTTGTAAATTGCAACTTCTTTTGTGTTTTCTCTGTATTTTTGCGCGAAATGTGTCGAAAGATAACACATGCTACTTTTCTTTTCCTGCAAAATGTGCTAAAATAGGCATACGAGAACTTCCAGTGGTGCAGTTCAGGCGTCAGGATACAGCGCTGGAAGGCCGTTTTTCAAACATGGTATGCGTGAAGGGTATCGTGTATTGATTATAATAACCATTTTCTGACACTGACGCTTTGCTAAGGAGGTTTTTCCTGTGGATGATGCGAAATACCCTGCTTTTGATACCAAACCCTACCGAATCGTGAAGAGCCGCAGTGAGGCAAGCGTGCCCGTGAACGTCGCGCCGACGTACTACATCGTGGCTTCTGATTTACAGGGCTTTCCCCTACAGCAGGCGATTCCGCTCGTCCAGATGTCCGCCGGCGCTCAGCTTGCCCCTCGCCCGCCCGATAATCAACTGCCGCCGCTGCCTGTGCCGAGGCCGGGTACGCCGATGCGGTGGTATATCGCCAGCCTGCTGCGGTGTCTGGGTGTCCCAGCGCGGCTGTCGGGGTTCAACTATCTGGTGGAAACGCTGCTGCTGCTGGTGAATCGCCCGTTTGAGACGCGACTGGTGACGGGCGAGGTGTACCCGGTGGTCGCGAAGCAGTGCAACACCACGCCCATCGGGGTGGATCAGGCGATTCGCACGGCGGTCAACCAGACGTGGCAGGAGCAGAACATTCCTGTGTACTGCGCGCTGATGGGGCGGAGTCCCGCGCCGCACGAGCCGCGCCCGACGAGCTGCGAGTTTCTGGCGAATGTGCTGATGTATGTGAGGATTCAGATGGCGGAGTGCCATTACTGATAGGGAACTGATGGCGAATAGAAGGAAGACTGTCTGCGCGGAGCGGGCAGTCTTTTTTGCTGCTTACATGCGGCTGGTCTTGTGAAGATACACAACAATTCGACATACTTTTGTTAGTAATGCCAGAAAAATATAATTCTGCAAGAAAACACTTGACTTTTTTTCGGGGGGGGGTAAAATGAAAGTATCATTGAAAGGAGGGGGACTATGTGCTCATGCCACGTTTACGCACTCAAATTGGAAACTGCATTCAGAAAAGGCACTTGCTATCCGTTTAGTGCAGATGAATTTGAGGCGGATTTTCAAGGAACGCTGGCATATCATCAATCCTTTAGGCGAAATCGTATATTAATCAAACATCAAAACGCGCGCCCCTCTTGTCATATCCGGCGGAAGGGGCACGTTTTGCATCACCTCTGAATCTGTTCCCAATGCTGGGGTCTTTGATTTTCTTGTCTTCCGCGAACAACAGCACCTCCTCGACTTCGGCATAGTCGCTTTCGCAAAATACGGAAACCGGCTCAGTGCCTTCCTTCTCGAAAGGCGACTGAGCCGGTTCAATCAATGATGCGCTTTTACGCGAATTGTACATCCGCATTAAACTTCCCATTCACGAACACCACACCCTTGCGTCCGTCGCGCAGCGTCACTTCCGCGCGGAGGTCGTCCGTGCCAAACATGAAGTCCACATGCACGCGCGAGTGGTTCAGATTCACGCGATCCCACGCTGCAAAGTCCGTGCCGGAAAGGCCTTTGAACAGAATGTTGAACCCGCGGCCGAGCGCCATGTGGCATGCCGCGTTTTCATCCAACAGCGTCTCCATGAACAGCAGCCCTGTCTTTGCCAGCGGCGAATCGCACTGCACAAATGCCACTTCGCCCAGATACCGGCTGCCTTCGTCCGTGTCCAGCAGGGACTTGAGCGCATCGTACCCCTTTTCGGCATAGAAATCCACCACCTGGCCGTCGCGGAAGGTGAAACCGAAGCCATCCACCACCGTGCCATCCAGCATCAGCGGGCGGCTTGCCTTGACTGTGCCGTTGACGCGGAATTTGTCCGGGCTGGTGGATACCTCCGCTGTCGGGATGTTCGGCAGATACATGTCCGGCGTATAATCACCGCCCATGGCGCCGACCCACAGCACGCCCGGCTGAAAGCCGACGGTGATATCCGTGCCGATGCCATTGGTGTAGTGGATGCTGTCGATGTCCTCGCGATTGAGGATGTCGGCGAACTGCCCGTTTTCGCCCATAGCGTCCAGCCAATTGCGGATGGGGGCGTTTTCGTCAATGCGGCAGACGCTGAATAGCACGTCCCACAATTTTGCCACGCCATCCGACACGTTCAGCGCCGGGAAAAGAAACTTTGCCCAATTTTCCGACGGCGCGGTAGAAATGCACCAGTGCATCCCATTTTCTGCCGTCCCCTTGCGGAGAATGTTGCGCGTGTTGTTGCCGTGCTGCTGCACGTTGGCAACGCGCTGGGGGTCAGCGCCCTCGAACAACGTCGGATAAGCAGGAAGAATCCGCAGAGAACACGCGCCCTGTTGGATGTATGCCGCGTAGGATTCTGTTTCCCACGGCGCAACGGCGGAAAAATCCTCCTGCGTGTCGGAAAGTGCGCGCTCCCGGTCGACATACGGCTCTGCCCAGTGGATGATAACGTCCTTTGCGCCGCGCTGAAACGCCTCGTGGCTGAGCGCACGGGCGAGCGGGTAGTTTTCTGCATCAATGTCCAGCAGCAGATACTGCCCCTTTTGCAGATTCACGCCCAAGCCAATCAGCAGTTCAGCGTATTTTGCCAGCTTTTCCTCAAAGGTCAGCATGTTTTTCTCCTTTCGGCGCGCATCAGCAAAGCGCAATCGCTTCGATTTCCAGTTCTGCGTTTTTCGGCAGCGCCGCCACCTGCACGCAGGAGCGCGCGGGTGCGTCCGTCGCGAAGAACTCCGCATATGCCGCGTTGATGGTCTGGAAGTTCTTTAAGTCTTTGACGAAAATCGTCGTTTTGACCACCTTGTCAAGGCTGCTGCCAGCCGCTTCAAGAATCGCGGTGACGTTGCGCAGCGAATGCCGCGTTTGCTCAGCGATATCGCCCGTGGAAAGCTGCCCTGTCGCCATATCAATGGGCAGACAGCCCGACACGAACACCAAATTGCCCACCTTGATGCCCTGAGAGTACGGCCCGATCGCACCCGGCGCCTTTGCCGTTGCAACAACCTGTTTTTCCATGTTCCTCTTCCTTCCTATCAATCCAGTTTCAGTTGACTGTAAAGCGGCGTGGACGGACGAAAATCGCATCCGTTCGGCAGCAGCTTCATCAGCTTCTTCCACAATCCCAGTTTCATGCCGTCCGCCAGCGGGTTTTCTGCTGAGTAATTCAGGCAGATAAGTTTCGGACGCTCATCCGTGCCGCCGGAAAGCGTATCAGTGAAAAGCTGGCGCGTCACTTCATCGAAATTGCCGGAATAGACGCGGCTTTCGTCAAACACACCGCTGTCGCGCCCTTCCTGCACATCGATGGCGTTGGCGACCAAGTACGCCTTGCCCTCCTTCGTGACCAGATACACGCCGCTGCCGACGACGACCGAGCCGAAAATCGCCTTCACCGCCGGGTCGGAGCGTTCGCGCGTTGCCGTCAGCCAAGCGTCATAGCCCATTTCGCGCAGCCAAGCCGCCGCAATCTGCACGTTCTCTCGATTACTGTCGTACTTCACGCTTCCGCCACCCCTTCCTTGTACGGAATCAGGTACAATTCTTTCTGCCGATGGCTCAGCAACTCACAGCCGTTCTTCGTTACGACGATATCATCCTCGATATGCGCGCCGACCAGTCCGTTGATGCAGCTGGGTTCAATAGCATAGACCTCGTTTTCACGCACGATGCCTTCTGTCAGCCGGCCGCGTTTCTTTGCCGCAAGCACCGTTCCGCCGTCATGACACGCACGGCCAAGCTGATGTCCTGTTGCAATGCCGGGGTCATTCACGCCGAAATCAATCAGCCGCTGATGATTGAGCAGGTTGATTTCCCAGCCGTGAACGCCCGGTTTCATGGCGGAAAGCACCATATCGATGTTGCCGTTCACGAAATCGAAATAACGCTGCACTTCCTCCGGCGCTTTTGTTTCGCCTTTGCGCAGGGCATAGAAGGTACGACTCACGTCGCTGCTGAAGCCCTTGTGCCAGCAGAAGAAATCCAGAATCAGCACGTCGCCGGGCAGCGTCTTAACCGCCATCGGCCCGCGGTGCGACATGCCGCCGCGCAGGTTCAGCAGCATCGGCGGGGTGTCCGGACCGCCGCCCTCACTGCTCACCAGTCCGCGTTTCTTCATTTCCCGAACGAACAAATCGCTGATTTCCAGCTCTGTCATGCCCTGCTGAATCTCGTCGCGGCAGACAGCGATGCACTCCTCTGCCAGTGCAATGGATTCCCGCAGGCGCTGAAGCTCAATGGGGGATTTCAGCGCGCGCACCGTGTCCATCATTTCCGCGGCGGACGTGACTTTTTGCTCCAGCTCCTCCATTGGCAGGTGGAAATAGCGGAACACATAGGTGAATGCGCCCAGCGTCAGACCGTCGGCGCTCGTGTCGTCCTCGCTGTAATCCAGCGCCAGGCGGGTGATGGGCTGTGCATCCATCAGCGCGGTGAAAGCGGATGCAAAATCTTCCGTGTAGGTTTGAATGGTTACATCCGTAAGCCTGGAAAACTTCTCCGCTTCCGACGAATGTACCAGCAGCGCATGAGCGCCGCTTTGGCGGAACAGCGCTGCACAGAGATGCTCAGTCGTCTGGTCGAAGAGCAGCTCAAAGTAGCCGTCGCTGCCCTGCCGGGAAAGAATCAGAAATGCATCAAAATCTTGCCTCTGCATTTCTGCGCTTAGCTGGGCGATTTTCTCGTTTGCCAGCAGAATATGCTCGTTCATGCCTGTTTGCCCTCCTCATAGCGGAAGCAGGCGACGCTGTGCCCTGGCTTCACCTCGCGCAGTGTCGGCTTTTCCGTGCGGCAGCGTTCCGTGGCATAGGGGCAGCGCGTGCAGAAGCGGCAACCTTGCGGGATGTTGTCGATGCCGGGAATTTCGCCCTGCATGATGATTTTCTCGCGCTTGCGCTCAGGGTCGGTGTCCGGCACGGAGGAAAGCAGCATCTGCGTATACGGGTGCAGCGGATGCTCAAACAACGACTGCTTGCCAGCATACTCCATCATTGCGCCCAGATACATTACCGCGATCCGGTCGCTCAAGTGCTTTACCACGCGCAGGTCGTGGCTGATGAACAGGTAGGTGATGTGGTATTCCGCCTTCATTTTTTGCAGCAGATTCACCACCTGCGCCTGTACGCTGACATCCAGCGCGCTGACAGGTTCGTCACACACAATCAGCGCTGGGCGCAGGGCAATGGCGCGCGCAATGGCAATGCGCTGCCGCTGACCGCCGGAAAACTCGTGCGGATAGCGCAGCATCTGTTCCTCGGACAAACCGACTTCATGCAGCAGCTTTATCACCGCTTCCTCGCGCTCCGCCTTCGTCTTGTACAGGTGCTGAATCTTCATACCCTCGCTGATTTGTGCCTTCACGTTCATGCGGGGGTCTAAGCTGGAATACGGGTCTTGGAAAATCATTTGGATGTTTCGGCGCAGGGGGCGAATCTGCCGCGTCGAAAGATGTGTGATGTCCGTGCCCTGAAAGACGATCTGACCGTCGGTTGGCTCATACAGGCGCACAAGGCACTTGCCGACGGTCGATTTTCCGCAGCCGCTTTCGCCCACCAGCCCCAACGTTTCGCCCTCCGCAATGGAGAAGGAAATGTCGTCTACTGCTTTAAGCGTGGTTTCGCCTTCGTCGCCGCCCTTGACGGAAAAATACTTCTTCAGGTGCGATACAGTCAGCAAATCAGCCATTCTCCCACTCCTTTCGGTAGTTTTCATCGTATTTCAGGCAGCGGACGCGCCGGATGATGCCACTTTCATCAGCAGGCAAGGTCATCATCTTCGGCTCCACCTTGCGGCAGCAGTCCTTGGCGTATTTGCAGCGGTTGCAGAACGCGCAGCCGATGGGCATGTTATAGATGCTTGGCACTGTGCCTTCAATCGTTTCCAAATGCTCTTTTTCCTCTGTCAGGCTCGGCATGGATGCCATCAGACCTTCGGTGTAGGGGTGCAACGGACGGTGAAACAGCGGAATCACATCCGCTTCCTCCACAATCTGCCCGGCGTACATGACGGCAACGCGGTCTGCGTTCTCCGCAATTACGCCCATATCGTGCGTCACAAGGATGACTGCCGAATGCGGCTGGGCCTGCTTGAGCTGGCGGAGCAATTGCAGAATCTGTGCCTGTACGGTCACGTCCAGCGCGGTGGTCGGCTCATCGGCAATCAGTATGTTCGGCTGACATGCCAGCGCCATGGCAATCATCACGCGCTGGCGCATCCCGCCGGAGAGCTGATGCGGATATTGAAGCACGCGCTTTTCCGGGCTGGAAAGGCCAACCATCCTAAGCAGCTCCACGGCGCGCTTTTCGGCTTCCGCCTTGTGCATGTGCAGGTGGAAGCGCAGCGGTTCACACAGCTGATAGCCGACCGTAAAGACGGGGTTCAGGCTCGTCATCGGCTCCTGAAAAATCATAGCGATTTTGTTGCCCTGAATCTTGCGCATTTCCTTGGGGGAAAGCTTAAGCAAATCTGTACCCTCGTAGATAATTTCGCCGCTGCGGATTTTGCCGCCGATGCTTGGCACAAGCCCCATTACGCTCATGCCGCTGACACTCTTGCCGCTGCCGCTTTCGCCGATGATGCCCAGCGTCTGCCCTTCCTCCAGGGTGAAGTTCACGTCACGGACGGCCTGCCCCTCGCGGCGGCGCTTGTAAAAGGAGACTTTCAGGTCCTTGACTTCGAGAATCACGTTTCCCATAAAAGCACTCCTTTCTCAGCGCGTTTTCGCGTCGAACGCGTCACGCAGGCCGTCGCCAATCAGGTTAATGCACAGCACCGTCACCAGGATGCACAGTCCCGGCGGAAGCCAAATCCACGGGCGATTCAGCAGCGTGGTGAGGTTGGTGGCGGCGTTAATCATGTTGCCCCAGCTGGGGGTAGGCGGCGCAACGCCCACGCCGAGGAACGACAGCGATGCCTCTGTCAGAATCGCGCTGGCAATGGACAGCGTGGCCTGAACGACCACGGGCGCGATGATGTTGGGCAGCACATGCGTGAAGACGATGCGAACGTTGCCCGCACCCAGCACGATGCTGGACTGCACATACTCCAACTCGCGGATTTTGAGAATTTCACCGCGCACCAGACGTGCTGTGCCCGTCCAGCTGACCAAGCCGATAATCAGCATGATGGTGTAAATTGTTGGCGTGATGAAGCAGGAGATGGTGATAATCAGGAACATGACAGGGAAGCAGATGACCACATCCACCGTGCGCATGATGAGGCTGTCTGCCAGCCGCCCGCCGAAGCAGGCGAGGCAGCCCGCCAGAATGCCGATGGCGACGGAAATCAGGCAGCTGATCAAGCCGACGCTCAGCGAAATACGGCCGCCGTAGAGCAGGCGGGCGAACACGTCGCGCCCGATGCTGTCCGTGCCCAAAATGTGCTCGGCGCTGGGGGCGCTGTACTTGTCAATCATGCCATTTTCCTTGTAGTTCTCTGCCAACGGGTCGTAGGTGCAGATTTTGTCCGCAAATATTGCCAGCAGAATCAGCACAAGGAGGATGATGAGGCTGATGACCGCCAGCTTGTTGCGGCAGAATTTCTCCGCCGCGCGCCGCATGGTGCTTTCGCCCTTGACGGCACGAACTGTATTCTGGCGCATGGTCATTCCCCCTTTCCTTTGGATACGCGAATGCGCGGGTCTGCCACGGTGTAGAGCATGTCGGCAATGAAGTTGCCCAGCAGCACCAGCACGGCGGTAATCAGGTTCAGCGCCATCAGCTCGGAATACTCGCGCGCGGTGATGGCCTTGATGCCCAGCGTGCCCAAACCCGGCCAGTTGAAAATGGATTCGACAATGTACGATCCGCCCAGCAGCCCCGGCAGCGACAGCCCGAAGAGCGTGATAATCGGGATGAGGGCATTGCGCAGCGCATGGACGAAAATCACGCGCTTTTCGCCTAAGCCCTTGGCGCGCGCTGTGCGGATGAAGTCCTCATGGATAACATCCAGCATACTGGAGCGCGCATAGCGGGTAATGCTCGCCGTCTGCGGCAGCGCCATGACGATAGCGGGCAGCGTCATGTGGCGCACAACATCCACAAAGCCCGCCCAGCCGGTCAGCTCCACGCCAATGGTGCGCATGGCGCCAGTTGGGAACCAGCCTAACTTTAGGCTGAACACATACACAGAGCCAAGTGCAAGGAAAAAACTCGGCACAGCCACGCCGATGAATGCCAGCACCGTCAGGATGTAATCACCGACAGAGCCGGAATGCGTCGCGGAATAAATGCCGAAAATCAGACCGAACAGCAGACTGATGGCGTAGGACGTGAGCGTGAGAAGGAGTGTCGGACCGATGCGCTCGGTGATGATGTCCGTCACACTGCGGCCGCTCATAACGCTGTAACCCAGATTGCCCTGAAGAATCTGCCCTAGCCACTTGAAATACTGCACATAAATGGGGTCGTTGAGTCCCAGCGCATCCTCTGCCGCCTGAATGTCCTCCATGGACAGCTTCGGGTTAATCATCGTCTGCAGCGGCGAGCCGGGCGCGATTTTCATGATGAGAAACGTCAGCAGCGTGATGCCGAAGAGAATTGGAATCATTTGCAGCAGACGTTTGAGCACATAGTGGCGGCCCACAAAGGCACGCACTTTCCTCAGGGTTTTCAAACTTGCGTCACATCCTCGTCTGATGCCACACTGTCCGCGGACAAAAGTATGTCCGCGGACAGCAGGCGGTTTCTTGGGGCGTCTGCCCCGATGGGATTACTTCGTGAAGGAAGGCAGGTTCACCAGATTGCTCAGGCTGTTGATGACCACGCCGCCAATTGTGCCGTTTGCAACCCAGACGGTGTTCTTTTCCACAAACGGGAAGAGCAGCGCGTTGTCCAGCATGTAAGTGTTGATTTCGTGGTAGATTTCCGTGCGCTTGGCCTGATCGGTTTCCGCCTGACCAGCGTACCAGAGGGCATCGAGGGTTTCATCGCCGCAGCGGTTGAAGTTGAAGCCGCCCTTCGCAGCGTCAAAGTCAGAGCAGTAGAGAACCATCAGCCCGGACGGATCGCCGTCGCCGCCGCCAAAGGTGTAAGTGCCGTAATCCGCTGTCTCCTGATTGCTGATGGTTTCTACCATGACCGACCAGTCCACCAGCTTGATGTTGACCTTAATGCCGGACTTCTTCAGGGAGGACTGCCACAGGGTGAGGAGGTCGTTCTGCTCACTGCCGGTGCACAGGGAGGTGAACGCCAAGGTCACACCGTCCTTCTGATAGTAGCCGTCATTGCCCATGACGTAGCCGTCAGCTTCCAGAATGCTCTTTGCCTTGTCATGATCCTCGGTGTAGGGATAGGCGGACTTGTCCGCAGCCCAGTTTCGATTCACGAACACGGAGTAGGAGCCTTCGCCGTAATCGCCGAAAACAGCCTTCGCAATGGTCTCAGGCGTGTAGGAGTACAGGATGGCGCGGCGTACTTCCACATCAGAAAGCGGACCCTTGATGAGGTTCGGGTAGAGCGGATAGTTACTGCCGGAACAGACATACGTCTTGGTGTTGTCCATGAACGCCAGCGTTTCTACGTCCTCAATCGGCGCCTTAAACATGTCGATTTCGCCATTCATATAGGCGTTGACGAATGTCGTTGCGCTTTCAGCAAAGCGGAAAATCACGGTGTCAATCTGCGCCGGTTCACCTGCCCAGGCTTCGTTCTTGACGAGCTTGATGTATTCGCCGTGTTCCCAAGTGACGAGCTTGTACGGGCCGTATGTCACGGGATGTTCCGCGAAATCGGTCTTTGCCCAGTCGCTGAAGGAAACGCCGGACAGCACATGCTCCGGTAAAATCGCACCGGGGTCGCAGTAGTAGCCGAGGAATGTGGGATCCCATGCGCTCAGCTGCACAGTCATCGTGTAGTCGTCCACTTTCTGTACACCGCTCATGCCCACTGTTTCGCCGCTGTGCGCTTCCGCATAGCCCGCAATGCTGGACACGTTCGTACTCGCGCCGCCGGTGTAATCCGCGCTTGCCAGCGTGTTGAGCGTGAAAATCACATCGTCGATGGTCAGCGGCTCGCCGTCCGTCCAGGTGTAGCCTTCACGCAGCTTCCAAGTGTACGTCAGCGTGTCGGCATCAAATTCGCAGCTTTCCAGCATCAGTGGTTCGGGGATGCTGGTCTCGTCGTTCCGCTTGAACAGATACGGCATCATCTGCATGATGACCATGGCATCCTTATCCGCCGTATACATATACGGAATGATAGTATCCGGTTCGCCAACCAGACCAATCGTGATCTGGGTACTGCCTTCCGCCAGCGCCGCGCCCGAAAGCAGTGCGGTGAGCAGGAGGCAGAGGGTCAACAGAAAAGAAAAAACTCGCTTCATCGTTCAAGCCCTCCACTTCGTTCGTTTTCTGAATCCTGCAAGTTTTTGACGAGCTGGATTCATTTTCTTTCACACGCTGGAGCAATGAACTTGCCCTGCGTGTTGACGGTATTCTAACAATTTTTTGTGCCGCAGTCAAGTCTAATTCGCAAAAGATTTTGTACTTATCGTGTTTTTTGGGCGTTTTCCACTCCGCTTACTCGATATTATTCAAATGTAGAAGTGGAATTTAACTCGGAGCACCAGAAAGTTGCGAATCAGCACACAATAATTTGTGCGTGCGAGCAAAAAACATTTGACATTTGAACAAAGGCGAGGTATAATCAAAACGAATGGAAAATCAATTTTCCATCTTGGAGTTATGCAAAACACGGATTTCCCCATTTTTTCCCCGAAAGCAAACCTTTCGACGCTGCCTGCAAAGCATCGGAAGAGAATGGAGGAACTTGAGCCATGAAGCAGAACCTTTTCTCTGATGACGCCGTTCGGCTGGATATACTGCGCCAGCGCAGTTACAGTATGCGCTGGGCGAGCTTGCCGGAGGACGTCATCCCGCTGTCGAGCGCTGATCCGGATTTTCCGCCGTCGCAGGAAATACTCGATACGCTGCATGAATATTTGAATGGCGGCTACATGCCGTATGTGCCGCCGCTGGGCATCACTGGGCTGCGCGAGACGCTGGCGGAAGGCATTTGGAAACGCAAGCATGAGAAAACAGAGCCGGAATGGTTCATTCCGACGGACAGCGCGGCGCGCGCCATGCAGATTGCTGCGGCGGCCGTCCTTGCGCCCGGCGACGAAGCCATCATCTTTGATCCGGTTGACCTGATGTTTGGTGTCAGCATCGGAATGGCGGGCGGAAAAGCTATCTACTATCCCTGCCAGAAGCACGGCGGGCATTGGGATTTTTCCGATTTAGAAGGGTACATCACCCCGAAAACGCGGATGCTCTGCTTGTGCAATCCGCATAATCCGCTGGGCAAGCTGTATTCCGTTGCGGAGTTGCGGAAGATTCTGGATATCGCTAATGCACATGGGCTGTATATCCTCAACGACGAGGTATGGTCGGACATTATCTATTCGGAAGTGCCCTTCCACAGCCTAATGGAGTTCCCGAAAGAGGACACGCAGCACGTTATGACAGTCTACGGCTTCTCCAAAGGCTTCTCGATGGCGGGTATCCGCGGCGGATACCTGATTTGTCCGGAAAAAGCGCTCTTTGACCGCGCATTCGACGTGTCGGGCGTGGGCGTGACGGTTGGCGGCGTGCCGTGCCTGACGCAGGTAGCGATGAAAGCCGCGTTCGAGAAGGGCTTCCCGTGGGTGGATGCGTTCGTGGCGCACCTGCAAACCTGCCGCGATATGGCGTATGACCGCCTGAACGCTATGCCCGGCATCCATGCCGACAAGCAGGAGGCGACATTCGTCACCTTCTTCGATATGCGGGAGACAGGCGTCAGCAGCGACGACTTCGCGCGCTATATTCTGGAGCGCAGCCGCGTGTACCTTGTGCCCGGCAACAAGCAGTGGTTCGGGCCGGGCGCGGCGGGGCATGTCCGACTGTGCTACGCAACCAGCCACGCCATTTTGCAGGAAGGGCTTGACCGCATCGAACGCGGCGTTCAGGAATTGATGAACGGCGGACGGCTCCCCAATTCATAAGAAAGGTGGCAGATTTATGTCCATCCGAAACCGTACTTACCTATCGCAGTTCATCCCCGTTGCGCGGGGGCTGCAGCAGTACTTGGGTGATATGTACGAGGTCATACTGCATGACGTAAGCGAACCGAACGCCTCCATCGTCTTTATTGCGGGGGATTTGACGCACCGCACCGTCGGCGACCCGCTGACCAACGTCGTCATTGAGGAAATGAAGCGCCACGGCGACGACGCGCAGGATATGATCGGCTACCTCTCCGAGCTGCCGGATGGGCGGCATTTCAAGTCCTCCACCGTATTCCTGCGCGACGAATCCGGCATTCTGCGCGGCTGCCTGTGTATCAACATGGATATATCGCCCTATCAGTCCGCAATTGATTTACTCAGCCGCGCTGTTTCGACCATGAAACCGCAGAACCCGGAAATCTTCACGCGAAACATCACCGAAGTGGTGGATACCATCGTCACCGAGCAGTTCCGGCAGACCCCTGTTTCGCCGGAGGATATGACGAAAACGCAGCGCATTGCTTTCATCAGTGAACTGGAACGCAAGGGCGTTTTTGAGGTAAAGGGATCCGTAGAACGCGTGGCACAGCTGCTGGGCATCAGCGTTTTTACGGTATACAGCTACCTGAAGGAAGTCCAGAAGGACTAACATATAAATAATAGAAAAGGATTGAACGATTATGCTGACCAATCACCGCATTGAAAAGCTGCAGGAAAAACTGCGTGAAGAGAAACTCGACGGCGCTGTGTACGCCACGAGCGCGAGCTTGCAGTACCTCTTGGACGACACGACCTACCCGTGGCAGCGCACGCCGGAAACGGGCTTCTATGTTTTCCCTAGTACGCCGATGTACTCTACCGAGCGGAGCTACTTCCAAGCCAAGCCGGATGTGCTGCTGTTTGTGCCGCGCGAGGGGGCGGCGACCGTGCTGGCAACCTACGAGCGCGCCCGCACCATGTCGAACACGCCTGTGGACATCAGCTGCTATTATGTCATGCTGGCTGCGAATCTGGTGGACGTGGTGCGCGGCTGCAAGCGGCTGGGCGTGGGGCTGTGCGCCTTCACGACGATTGAGAACATGCTCAAGGAAGAGGGCGCGGAGGATATCGCCTGTGTCCCGGCGGAAGGGCTGGTGGAGGCGCTTCGGATGATTAAGGAGCCGAAGGAAATTGCCGCCCTGCGCCGCGTTGCTGCCTTCACCGATGAGTGCATGGCGACCATCTGCGATATGCTGCGTCCGGGCGTGACACAGTGGGAGGTGGAGAACCGTCTGAATCAGCTGGGGCTGGAGCATGGCTGCTCTGACGTGCCGTTCTCGCCATCCTGCACGTTCACCAAGACCGGCGACCCACGCTGCCAAGACAAAATCGGTACGATTCCCAAGGACGAACCCCTAACCCCCGGCACGGCGATTGCCTTCGACAACGGCTTCGTCATGGACGGCTACTGCTCCGATTACGGTCGTTCGTTCTACTGCGGTCCTGCCCCGCGCCACATTGCGGACGCATACAAGGCGCTGCAAACGGCGCAGCTGGAGCTGCTTGACCACATCAAGCCTGGCGTCAGCATGTCGTGCACCTTCGCGAAGCTGCACGAGACGCTTTCCCGCCTCGGCTACGGTGAGAACCTGCGCAACTTCGCCAACATCGGCATGATGGGGCATCAAATCGGCATTGATGTGCACGAAATTCCGTGGCTGCACAATACAACGCCGGAGGTTTTTCAGCCCGGCATGGTGATGTGCATTGAGCCGAAGCTGTGGCTGCCCGGCGAGGCGTTCATGCGTACGGAGGATATGGTGCTGATTACCGAAACCGGCTGCGAATCCCTGACGGTGTTCGACCGGAACTGTTACGAACTGCCGCTGGAATAAGCAAAAGAATACTTGAAAACGCCTGCTTCCTGACGATGCGTGAGGGGCAGGCGTTTTTGCGTGTGTGGCCAAACCGAAAACCATTTTCGGAAACGCTGGATGATTTTCGCAAATTTACAAGCTGAAGCACTTGACATATAGCGAGCGTTACGCTATACTACAAGTGAAATGATGCTTGCGGTCAATAAAATGCCATTGGCGCCATCAAAGTTATGCCTCTTACGAGGGGAGGATTGGGCGGCATAACGAAGGCAACGTTTACTTTACGACCGACATGAAAGGAAGGAAGCTACATGAAGAAGATTCTGGCGTACCTCTTGGTACTCGTTTCTTTGATGACGCTGTTCTGCGGAACGGCAAGCGCGGCAAACAATTCGATGGATAAAAACGGGTATGCAACCACATACGTATCCATGCTTGTTTACGACACTGATGCGAAAGCAGCAAAATACGAAAATGTTCCGGTAGGCTGCTGGACAGTTGTGGGGCGCTGCTATTATGCGACAAGCGATGGCAGAACCTACTATCCGGAATCTGCCAGCGTACAAAAGGCTACTTTTTCACCCTACAAGGGCGGCATTAGCAGTACTACGACTGCACAGTATCAATCTTCTACCTCGCAGATTATGGAGAATGGCAAGCGGACGCAAGTGAGTTTGCATTATTCTTGTCCCATCTTGGTGAAACATTATACGAATGCGTCAAAGCAAAATGCTAAAGCAACATATAGTGAATACATCTACTCCACGAATATTACCACGACTTCGCTGCAGTCTACCACAACAATCTATTTTTACCGTTACAACTAAGAGCACCGCAAACCGCCCAATCCTTTTTCTTTTTCAATATCAATTTTGGAGGAACTGCTGATGAAACGTCTCATTTCATTCCTTAGCTGCTTGCTGCTCCTTGCCAGCATTCCGTTTTGTGCATTCGCAGAAGATGAGCCGGAACGGTTGGTAATTGCAATGATAAATTATGAAACCGGAGCGCAGAATTTCTCGATTGAAGAAGCGTTTTTCAAAGCACATCCGAACGCAACGATTGAATATCGCATTTATTCGAGTGAACAGTTTAACGGCGTGCTTATGAATGGACAGTGCGACTTTGATTTAGCCGTTGCCACATATTCAGCGGAACGCGCAATGCTGGAACGCGGCTATATCCAAACACTGGATACAATCGGCTTGATGGAATACCCTGAACAGCTGATTGATTTGAGCCATCTTCTCATGGTGGATGGAAAACTCATCGGCATACCGCTGTGGGAAGTGCAGTCATGCTATTTCTGGGATGCTGGGCTGGCGCGAAAAGCGGGAATTTCCTATCCAGCCTCCGCGGGATATTGGACGTGGGAGGACTTCGCGGAACTTTGCCGTCAGCTGCCGAAGGACACGGACGGCGACGGCGAACCGGATGTGTATTTGATGTACGGAACGATGTTAGCGGACTGTCCGTATTTGCAGAATGTCAATCCGGATATGATACTGAATTATTTGCCGCTCCATGCCGATGACATGGACACGTTTTTCACGGAATACTTTGATTTGTTCCGTGAAATTTTCACTTCGGATGCACTTCTCGCATTTGATCGTTCGGAGACCAAAAAACATGTGCTTATTTCGTACAGCAGCGGGCTGAATCCGATTGATAGAGCTGGTACATTGATGCCGATTCCTGTATTCAGCGCGGATGAAGATTACCAAATGGGCGGTGTGAGTAGCCTTGTGCTCATGCAGAACGCGCCGCACGCGGAACTGGCGGCGGATTTCCTTCATGCGGCGCTCTCCGACGAAGCGCTTTCGCTGTTCAGCGGCGACGAAACGCGCCTGATGGCGAAGAAAGCCCCGACGAAAAGGGTGACGAATCAGCAAACACTGAAACCTGTCTTTTCCGATGTGAACGGCATCAAAACCGCTTATGTGACGGCGGGACGCAGGTATTTCACCAGCATATACAGCGCGGGGGGATACAGCAAGGCACAGGCATTCCGCGAGAAGCTGTTTGAATCCACCTTTCCGGGTAAATCTGATTTCCACGGTGCCGTTTGGAGCTGCCTGCAGGAGTGGTACCTCGGTCACATCAGCGACGCGGAGCTTCAGGAGTCCGTGACGTACCTCGTGGAGATGGCATTGGAGGAGTGAGGACGCGAATGCATTCCTCGAAACACACAAAGCACTTTATCTACCCCCGGCGGGACGCATGGTTCCTCCTGCCGGGGTTTCTTGGGTTTGCGCTGTGGTATCTCGTGCCGTTTGGCATGTCGCTGGCGGCGTCGGTCATGGAGAACAGCGCAAACGCGCACTTTGCGGGGCTTGAAAATTACGCCGCCGTCATGCAGAGCAGCTACTTCCGCTTGGGCTTCGGCAATACCCTGCGGTTCTTTGCCGTGGCGGTGGCGCTGTCCCTCGTCATCGGCTTTCTGCTGGCGAACATGATTTTCTGGCATTCACGTCGGCGGATTTCGTGGTTAACGCTCGTGCTGCTCATCCCGATTTTCCTGCCGACGGCGGCGATTGTCCCCCTCTGGAAGGTGATGATGGGCGGCAGTTCGTGGCTGATGCGCACGCTGAAACCCCGCGACGCGGATTGGAAGTACATCACCCTGCTCACGTTGTACCTGTGGAAGAACATCGGCGCGGTCAATCTGCTGTTCCTCATCGGCTTGCAGGGGATTGAACCGTCTGTTTTCGATGCCGCAAGCGTGGACGGAGCGTCGCACCGCACCATCGCCATCCGCATTGCCTTGCCGATGCTGTGCACCGTGACGCTGTTCGCCATCATCTATCTGGCGATGAATGGGATGCGCATCTTCCGCGAGTCGTATCTGCTCTACGGCATGTATCCGCCCAAACCACTCTACTTCATCCAGAACTATGTCAACAACCACTTCACAAAGCTGGATTACGGCTTGCTTTCAGCGGGATCGTCGCTCTTTGCGCTGGTGATGACGGGGCTGTTCCTGTGCATTTGGGGATTCCTTCAGCGAAAGGAGGATGCCTGATGAAGCATGTGCGCCGGATTTGCGCGGTGCTGCTGGCGGCGGTGGTGCTGCTGCCCCTTGTCCTGCTGTGCGTGCAGGCGTTCGTTCCGCCCTTCGATGCGCTGATGATTTCGACCGGCTCGGAGCCGCTGCACCTGCTGCCCATCCCGTTTTCCGCGGAGCAGTGGCAGATGCTATTCAACCAGTCCGCCTATTGGCAGGCGTTCTGGAACAGCCTGATTTGGACGGTGGGGGCGTGCGTCGTGCAGGTCATTGTCGCATTCTTAGGCGGCTATGTGCTGGCGAAGTATCCGGCGCGGTGGTGCGTGGCGATTGCGGGCTTATATACGCTGATGATGCTCATGCCCCCGCAGATGACGCTGCTGCCCATCTACCGCGTCGCCTATGCGAACAAGCTGCTCAATCACCCGATGCTGCTGTATGCGCCGATTGCGTTCGCGCCGTTCGGAACGTTCTTTATGCGGCAATGGCTGCTGCGCTGGCCGGACGAGTTGACGGAGTACCTGCGTTTGGAGGGCGGGTCGAGTGTCAAGCTGCTGTGGTACTGCCTTGCGCCGTACTCCCTGCCGGGGATGCTGGCGCTGTTCGCGCTGACGTTCACGGAGGGGTGGAATCAGGTGGAGCAGCCGCTGATGCTGGTGTCGGATTCGCTGCGGCAGCCGCTGTCCGCCTTGCTGAAAGACTTGTCAGCGGGAAACCCGCAGATTGTGTTTGCCGCGTCCGTCGCGTCAATTTTGCCGATTGCGCTGGTGATGCTGGCAGTGCTGGTGCAGCAGGGAAGCAAGCGGAAAGCAGCCTGATTGCGTGCTGCGCAGAGAATTTTGCCTCTGCGGAGACTGATGCGTTCTGGCAGATGTGATTACGCTGGTTTGGTAAATCCTGAACGATGCTTCAATGGAATGCGGACGATGGTCATCCCCAGAGCGAAATTCCCCCTTTGCTCTGGGGACTTATACTAATTCGATGATTTCGTGGCGGCTGACTTGCAAATCCGACCGAGTTGTGCTACTATTTTGTCAGATGTCCATCCTCCCATCATTGTGCTGAAAAGCTGCCCGTCACGGGCGGCAACCTCGCGCAATCAATCAAGGGATTGATGCTATTTCCGGATTCGCCCGCGCTGTTTCTCTTCTGGCGTGCGAGCGCAGCACTGCGTTTTATTCACGTTAGCCAGAATGAAAAACTCGCTTCGCATCTCAGCACATTCTTGCCTGGAAATAGTATGTAGAACCAGCAATGCTGCTCACAACAAAGAAGGAGTATCCTATGCGTGAATACACCCCCGAACGGCTGCGCCACCTGACCCTGCTGGCGGAAAAATATCCTACTGCCTTGTCCGCGTACAGCGAAATCATCCGCTTGGAGGCGCTGCTCCGTTTGCCCAAGGGCACAGAGCATTTTATGAGCGACCTGCACGGCGAGCATGAAGCCTTCATCCATATTCTCAACAGCGCGTCGGGGGTCATCCGGGAGAAAATCGACCGTCTGCTGGGCGATACGACCCCGCCGGAGGAGCGCGCGGATTTGGCAACCCTTATCTACTATCCGCGGGAGAAGCTGCCGGAATTGAAAGCGCGTCAAAACGACCTCGACGGCTGGTATCAGCGGGTGCTGCTGCAGCTGATTGACCTCTGCCGGCTGGTGTCCAGTAAGCACACGCGGCGGCATGTGCGCGCTGTGATGCCCAAGGAGTGCGGTCACATTCTCGACGAGCTGCTCCACGCGCATTTCGAGGATCACGACAAGGAACAGTATTACGGCGAAATCATTGCGAGTATGCTGCGCTACGGGCTGGCGGATCAGTACATCATCGCCCTGTGCGAGGTGGTGAAGCGTCTGGCGGTTGACCGGCTGCACATTGTGGGCGACCTGTTCGACCGCGGCCCGCGTCCGGATATGATTCTCGAACGCCTGTACCAGTACCACGATGTGGACTTCCAGTGGGGAAATCACGATGTGGTGTGGATGGGCGCGGCGGCGGGCAGCCCGCTGTGCATCCTGACGGTGCTGAAAACGACGCTGGCGTACAACAACGTGGATACGCTGGAGCGCGGCTACGGCATTCCGCTGCGCTGTCTGGAGCATTACGCGGAGGAATACTACGCCCAGAGTGACCTGACCCGCTGGATGCCGCACGCCGACCCGAACGCGACCGACGTCCGCCCAGCGAACCTCGCGCGCGTCGCCCGGATGCATAAGGCGGTTACGGTGCTGATGCTGAAACTCGAAGCGGAGGTGATTGCCCGCAACCCCGATTTTGAAATGCAGGGGCGCGACTATCTGCGCCAAATCGACTATGACGCCGGAACGGTGCGCTGCGGGGGCAAGGTATATCCGCTGCTGGACTGCGATTTCCCGACCGTTGACCCGACTGCGCCGGAGCGCCTGCTGCCGCGCGAGGAGGACATTATCGCCCGGCTTGTGCGTGATTTTAAGGGCAGCGAAAAGCTGCAAAAGCACGTCGAATTCCTCTTTTCACAAGGCTCGGTGTACAGCTGTGTGAACGGCAATCTGCTCTACCACGGCGCTGTGCCGATGGATGAGGATGGGCAGTTCACCGCCGTGCGCTTCTGGGACGCGGAGTACAGCGGCAAGCGGTGGTTCGACTGCTGCGACCGCTGTGCGCGCATGGGGTACTTTGCGCCGGAGGGCAGCTGGCAGCGGCAGGTCGGGCAGGATTTCCTGTGGTATTTGTGGTGCGGCGCGGTGTCGCCCATCTACGGGCGGAGCGCCATGACGACCTTCGAGCGGCTGTATATCGCTGACCCGGCGACACATGCGGAAATCAAAAATCCGTATTATCGGCTGATTAACGACCCGGCGAATGTCGAGCGCATTCTGGCGGAATTTGGGCTGACTGCGCCGAACAGCCACATCGTCAATGGGCATGTACCGGTTCGGGCGATTGAGGGCGAGAAACCGGTCAAGGGCGGCGGCAAACTGATTGTCATCGACGGCGGATTTTGCAGCGCGTATCACCAGAAGACAGGCATCGCGGGCTACACGCTGGTCTACAACAGCCACGGCATGACGCTGCGGACGCATCAGCCGTTCGAGAGCATCGAGAAGGCGATTCACGAGGATGAGGACATTGAATCATCAAGCGAACGCATCTACACCGCGCCGCGCCGGATTCTGATTGGCGACACGGACGAAGGGCAGCGCAAGCGCACGGAAATCGACGATTTGGAGGCGCTGACGGAAGCGTATGGGAACGGGTTAATCCGCGAAAAAATGGAATAAACGCAAACGGCGCATCCTCCTGTTCGGAGTGGTGCGCCGCAATGCTTCCTATTTATAATGTCAATTCTTCGCCGTCCTCCGTCAGCTTTTCCAGCACGCCGTTGTGCATCAGCCACGCTTCGCCGCACAGCATTTCGTCGCCGTCCCGCGCAAGAATATAACTGCCGTCGGGCAGAATATAGAACGTATGTCCAGTGCTGTCGGCAGCGGTGATGTCCTCAAAGAGCCGCAAACCATCCAGCACATTGTCTTTCACCTGATTGTAGTGCGGCAGGATGTTCCGCGTCGTCAGCCCTAAGCCGGGGATGAAACGCTGATAATCCGGGTCAACCGCTTCGCCGGGTTCTTCCGGCTGGGCATACACGGTGTCGGCGCAGTTCATACTGCCCGCGCTGATGCCGATGATGACGCCGTCAAAATCCGCCAGCAGGTTACGCAAGTCCATCGACGCGAAAAAGGCGTTTTCGGTCGGTACATGCCCGCCGGAGAGCAGAATCACGCCGCTTTGTGCGACAAGCTCTGCCGCATCATCGGCGTTCCGGCTGTCCAGTACGCAGACATCCTCCAATTCGATTTCCGCCGCCGCAAAACAGCCCTCGAACGTCGCCGCCATTTCGTCATTGCCCGCGAAAGCATCCGGGTCGCTGGCGATAATGAGCAGCTGCGCGCCCGGCTCGACGCTGGCGCGGAGGTTCTCGACAAAGCCGTTGCGCGCGTCGAAAATACAGGGAAGGTCAAGCCCTTCGGGAACGTTATTGTCGCAGGGGCTGCTGGTCAAAAAGAGCGTCATGCGGGAAAATCCCCCTTCTATTAGTCGCTGAATTGACGAAAGGATTCGACGCGGAAGACGGAAATTCCTGCTGAATCGCGCGGGCGGGGGCTATCGGCAGAAGAATTCTATTTGGCGGATGAAAAAATCCGCATTTCTTTCGCTTCGGGCGCAAAAAAGGCTTTTCATCCGCACAAATTTGTGATACAATGAAGATGGCTATGCACGCGCATGAGCCTACTTTGCCGTTTGCTGAAAATGGCAGGTGTGTTTTGACTGAATCCGTGCCGCGGATTTGGAAATAGAGAACCCACAGACACCGAAACAATTGGAGGAATTGATTCATGATTACTGCTGGCGATTTCAAAAAGGGCATTACCGTGGAATGGGACGGCGGCGTCTGGACCATCGTTGACTTCCAGCACGTCAAGCCCGGCAAGGGCGCGGCTTTTGTCCGCACCAAGATTAAGAACGTGATGACCGGCGCGGTGGTTGAGCGCTCCTTCAACCCCACCGACAAGATGCCCAAGGCCATCATCGAGACGAAGGAAATGCAGTACGTTTACAATGACGGCGAGCTGTACTACTTCATGGACGTGGAAACCTACGACCAGATCCCGATGTCGCTGGACAAGGTGGAGGACGCCATCCCCTATGTTAAGGAAGGCACGAATGTGACCGTCCGCTTCTTCAAGGGTCAGCCCTTCTCCGTGGAAGCGCCGAACTTCGTTGTGCTGGAAGTGACCGACACCGAACCCGGCTTCAAGGGCGATACGGCTTCCAACACCTACAAGCCCGCGACGCTGGAAACCGGCTACTCCCTGCAGGTGCCGCTGTTCATCAACACGGGCGACAAGATTCGTATTGACACCCGCACCGGCGAGTACATGGAGCGCGCGTAATTATCTGACTATAAGTTCAAACCGGCTCGGTGGACAGACTTCCTCCGAGCCGATTGTGATACAAACAAAACCATCATTAGGAGGGTTGGACATGAGCAAACTGACGGACAAAGTGAGCTACCTGAAGGGCCTTGCGGCGGGCATGAAGCTCAACATGGAGAAGGACAGCAACAAGCTGCTGCTGGAAATCCTCGGCGCGATGGGCGACATGGCGGAGGAAATGCAGCGCATGGACGAGGCGCACAGGGAGCTGCAGGACTATGTTGAGTCCATCGACGATGATTTGTCCGACCTGACGGAAACGCTCTTCAGCGACGAGGAAGAGGACGACGAAGATGCCGATGACGCGGACGAATGCGACTGCGAGGACTGCGCGGACGACACAGACGATGAGGATGACGCCGACGAGGAGGAAAATCCCGACGACGACCTGATTGCCTACGCCTGCCCGAATTGCGGCGCTGAGCTGACTTTCCACGCCAACGACGTTGACTTTGACGAGAATACCCTCTGCCCGAACTGCCATCAGCCGATTTTCCCGGAAATCGACGAGGACAGCGAGGAAGAGACGGAAGAGTAATTTTCTAAATTAAGGCACCACCGCACAATTCGGCGGCGCGTCTGGCGATGTCTTTTCCGCCATC
>OKVH01000075.1_pt1 | contig 51044 bp, 49 predicted proteins | sample 1604791 | NCBI WGS metagenome assembly OKVH01 (sample SAMN01760919, study PRJEB22395) | human gut metagenome | reverse complement strand
AGCATCATTGAGTAACAAAACAAAGCAAACAAAAGGAGCCTTCGGGCTCCTTTTTTTGTGAAAAACGAATGCCATCGTACGACAGATCCCCCCTGCTGCAAAAAGATTATGCTTGTCAGGAAGCGGCCCGATTTCGGGAATAAAAAATCGGTGACATATTCGGGTGCAGGCAGAAATATTGGGGAATCTGAAAAAGAAACCGTGCCGGCTCAGCCGTATTCACTTACAAATAAAACGATGCCGCCGGATAAAGGAACAGGATACTCCCCCCCTGATAGGCGATACTCCCCCCTGATAGGCGAGTTTTTTGCGGGCGTAATCAGAGAAAGTAAAGCATACACCATTATGCCCCAAAGTCAACCGGGAAGGTTGACAACCGCCGGGGAAGCCTGTATACTTTTCTGGTTATTATTTTTTAAGAAATCAGGCGGAATATGGGAAAAATACAGGAAAATAAAATGGGCTCCATGCCGGTGCGCAAGGTGCTTTTTGATATGGCTGTGCCCATGATGATCTCCATGCTGGTGCAGGCTCTTTATAATGTAGTGGATGCAGTGTATGTAGCACGGCTTAATGAGAATGCACTTAACGCCGTGTCTTTGGCTTTCCCGCTGCAAAATGCCATGATCGCTGTGGCTAGCGGTACCTGTTTGGGTATGAACGCACTGCTTTCCAGGTACCTGGGGGCAAAGAAACGGGAGCTGGTAGATGAGGTGGCGGGGACAGGGATCTTCCTTTCCCTAGTCAGCACTGTTCTTTTTGCCATTGTAGGACTGACCTGCGCCAAAGCTTATTTCCTGTCCTTTACGGATGTGGAGGAGATTGTTCGCTACGGCACGGATTATGTAACCATTTGTCTGGCCCTTTCGGCGGGTATCTTTTTTCAGTTCTGCTTTGAGCGGATGCTTCAGGCAACGGGCCGTACCCGGATCACCATGATGACCCAGCTGTTCGGCGCCATTATCAACATCATTCTGGATCCCATTCTGATCTTTGGTCTGCTGGGCTTTCCCAGAATGGAGGTGGCGGGAGCGGCTGTGGCCACGGTGGCAGGGCAGATCGCGGCGGCTGTTCTTTGCCTGATCATGAATCTGAAAAAGAACCTGGACGTGGGTATTCACCTGAAACAGATCCGGCCCCATTGGGCTATGGTAGGGGAGATCTACCGCATCGGGTTCCCATCCATCCTCATGATCAGCATTGGATCTGTGCTGAACTTCCTGCTCAACCAGATACTCATCGCTTTTACCACCACAGCTACCGCAGTATTCGGCGTATACAGCAAGCTGCAGAACTTTATCTTTATGCCCGTATTTGGCCTGAACAATGCCATGGTGCCTTTGATCTCCTATAATTATGGCGCCAGACAGAAAGAGCGCATCCATCAGGCTATCCGGCTGACGATCTTTACCGCCGTGGCCATCATGTGTGTGGGTACGCTGCTGTTTGAACTGGTGCCCGGCTTCCTTCTGCGGCTTTTTCAGGCTAAAGAGCATATGTTAGCCATTGGTATTCCGGCCTTGCGGATCATCGGTACTCACTTTGCGCTGGCGGGATTCTGCATTATTGCCGGTTCCGTCTGTCAGGCCATCGGCAATCCCCTGCATTCTCTGCTTATATCCATTTGCAGGCAGATGCTGGTACTGTTGCCTGCCGCCTGGCTGCTGAGCCTCTCCGGCCGGCTGGAGTTGGTGTGGCTGGCGTTCCCCATTGCGGAGCTGGTATCTTTGGTACTCAGTGCCGTGTTCCTGAAGAAAACCCTGCGCCGGGTGGATAGTACCCTGTCTGCTGCAGAGGCAGCCTGATTCTTTATATTTGCAAAAGCTCCCAGGGGGAGCTTTTTTAAATCAAGGGCATGTCCAGGAGCCGGGCGGAAAGAGGACCTTGTTTCTGTGCAAATGTTCCCAATGCATCAAAGCAGCAAGGAAAATATTCTTTATTCTTCCCCTTTTTGCGAAGCGGGAGCTGGAGACCCCCGGTGTATGGTCGCAATCTGCTTTTTAGGCCGCCGAAGTAAGGCGGCTTGGTTTGCCTATGCGGTTTGGCGAGCCTGCGTTTTAAAGACTGCGGGTCTTTTTTTGATGCATTTTTACGTTGTATTTTATTTGACAAAATTCTCCGCAGGATGTAAAATAGCACACGTTTCATAATAAGGATTTTCGTAATTTCTATTGGAAAAGGAGTAAGACAAATGAGAAAAAGATTGTATCGTGTAGAGCAGGGCAAGATGCTTTGCGGTGTGTGCGGCGGTATTGCCGAATATTTTGATTTGGATCCCTCGCTGGTGCGGTTGGGCTGGATCGTTTTCTGTGCGCTGGGCGGCAGCGGGGTACTGGCTTATATTATTGCCGCCATCGTTATCCCCACAAAGTCCTCTGTGGAAGGGCAGAACTGATCTTCGGGGAAAAAGCGGATAAAAAGCCCTGAAATCCGGTAAAAGCAACGGCCGGTTGACAGATTTCCTGGGGAACTTTCTTTTGCGCAACCGGAGGAAACGGTATAGTTTCTCCTGTCGAGAACAAAAGAAAACGCTTTGAGGAGGAACAAAAGATGATTCTGGCAGATAAGATCATTGCACTCAGGAAAAAGGCAGGCTGGTCTCAGGAGGAACTGGGAGAAAAGTTGGGCGTGACCCGGCAGTCCGTTTCCAAATGGGAGGGGGCTCAGTCCGTTCCCGATATGGACAAGATCCTGCAGCTGAGCCGGCTTTTTGGCGTGACTACGGACTATTTACTGAAGGACGAATTGGGTGAACCGGAGTATACGGCGGAGGAAAGCAGCGTGCCCGCTTTGCATCGGGTATCCATGGAAGAAGCCAGCGAGTATCTTTCCCTGCGCCGGGCAGCGGCCCCAAAAATGGCTCTGGCAACGCTGTTGTGCGTGGTATGCCCTGTGGTGCTGCTGGTGCTGGCAGGACTCAGCGATGGGAAGATGATCGCGCTTTCAGAAAATGCAGCGGGCGGGATCGGCCTGTGCGTGCTTATGTTATTGGTAGCGACCGGAGTAGGGATGTTCCTTTCTTGCTCCGCCAGGGTCAGAGAGTTTGACTTTTTGGAAAAAGAACCCTTTGAAACGGAATACGGCGTGGACGGCATGGTCAGAGAGCGCCGAAAAGCGTTTAAGAACCGCAGAGACCGGCTGATCCTTTTGGGAACCATGCTGTGCATTCTTTCCGTTGTGCCGTTGTTTGTGGCCATATGCTTTGAGACGGCGGACATAGCATACATCCTGGGGGTCTGCGCCCTGTTGGGGCTGGCAGGCTGCGGCGCCGCATGCTTTGTATACCAGGGCATCATTCAAAGCTCTATGGATAAGCTGCTGGAAGAAGGGGACTTTACGCCTGAGGAAAAGAAGCATAGTGGGGTTATGGGCCGTTTCACCACGATCTACTGGTTGGTGGCCACTGCTATATTTCTGGTGCTGAATTTCACCGTTTGGAAGGGCAATTATAAAGACAGCTGGGTTCTCTGGGCAGTAGCCGGGGTGTTATATGGCGCCGTTATGGGGGCTATCCGGCTGGTCATGCAGAAAAGCGATACGTAAGGACATAGATATAATGAAAACAAACACACATTCCAGATATGCAGCTGCTCGCCGCTGGCTGATTTTCTGGACGCTGTTCATTGGCCTGGGCGCCCTGGGGGGCAGTCTGGGCATGCTGCTGGATCCAACGGGCAAAAGTATGGGAATGGACGCCATGCTGCCCTTCTTCAAGAAGATGCCCTTTGCAGATATACTGTTTCAGGATTTTACTTTCTCCGGCATTGCACTGCTGCTGGTCAACGGCCTGCCCGATTTGCTGGCGGCGGGGCTCCTGCCGGGAAGAAAGCCTCAAGGGACGGTGCTGGGCGGTGTGCTGGGCATAACGCTGATGCTTTGGATATGCATCCAGTTTTACATGTTTCCGCCAAACTTTATGGATACGGCATACTTCCTCTTCGGCCTTGCACAGGCTCTGACGGGGTATGCTGCCTGGGTATTTGCCAGACAGGAAGCTTTTGCCGCAGAGCAGCGGACATACCCCCACGTGGGGCAGGATCCGGAGCGGCTGGTGGTATACTTTTCCCGCATGGGCTATACAAAAAAGGCAGCCATGGAAGAAGCGGAGCGCACCGGTGCCCAAGTGCTGGAACTGCAGGCCAAAGAGCCTACGGCAGGCACCAAGGGGTTTTGGTGGTGCGGCCGGTGGGGGATGCATCGCTGGGCCATGGATATACAGCCCATACCGGAGAATCTGAGCCAATATGCCCATGTGACTTTGTGTGCGCCCATCTGGGTATTCAATCTGTGTGGGCCTATGCGAACCTTTTGCCGGGAGGTCCGGGGCAAGCTTCGGGAAGCGGACTATATCCTTCTGCATCATACCCGCAGCAGCTATAAAAATGCCGCTCGGGAAATGGATTCGCTGCTGGGGCTGCATGGCACGGGGCTGAAAAGTATCTGCTGCCGCAAGGGACGCTTTATGGAAATAAAGACATTTACGGATAGGGAGTTTTAGCAAAAATGAAAAGAAAAGGGATGGCAGTCATCCTTCTGTGCATGCTGATGCTGGTGGGATTGGGCTGCAGAAACAATACCATGTACGGCCGGGTGGTGAGCAATGACAGGTATTATCTCAAGCTGTTTCCTTTGAACGGGATCATGGGAGAGACTTATACGCTGCAGGCGGGAGATGAGATCCATGTATCCATCCAAAAGCAGGAAGGCAAGATGGATATTTCCGTGGGTATCCCCGGGGAGACGCCGCTATACACGGGCAACGATGCGGATACGGCCACGTTTATTCTGTCGGTCCCTGCCGACGGCGATTATGTGATCTCCGTGATCGGGCAGCAGGCTCGGGGCGAGTTGGAATTTACCATGGTGCGGAGCCATTGATCTTTTGATAAAATATGTGGGAGGGAAAAATGAAAAAGCATGTTTTGTTTCTGACGGCACTGTCCCTGATGAGTTTGCCGCTTTTTGGCTGCGGCGGCTTTTGGAACAAGAACAGCGTGCATACCAGAGCGAATGAGCAGACAGACCATTATAATGCAGGTGCCTTCACCTATGCGGCAGATCAGGTAGAAAAGGTAGAGGTGAACTGGGTATCCGGTTCCGTCACCCTGAAGGAGAGTAAGGAGAACACCCTTTCGGTCAGCGAGACGGGCTCTCTTTCCGAAAAACAGCAACTGCAGTGGCTTCTGGAGGACGGAGTGCTGTACATCCGTTTCTGCGCTTCCGGATATGTAGGGGCTTTTCCTCCCTACAGCAAAGATCTGACCGTGGAGCTGCCTGCGGGTGTAACGCTGACGGTGGATTCTGTCAGCGGCTCCATTGAAGTGGGCAGCCATACATTGGAGGAAGCGGAATTGAGTACCGTATCCGGCAGTATACGGGGCAAGGGCATCGAGGCTAAGGAAATTCAGCTGAAAAGCATCAGCGGCAGCATCCGACTGGACAGCCTGAAAGCACAGGAAGAGGTACAACTGGAGAGTACCTCCGGCTCCATAGAACCGGAAACTTTGGAGGCACCCGAAATAGAGGTTGATACCGTCAGCGGTTCTGTTCGTCTGGGGCTGAAGGGATGCAAAAAGGCTGTGCTTGACTCTACCAGCGGTTCGTTGTATGTAAAGCTTCTGGAAGGGCAGGGCGTTGCCGTGACTTATAAGAGCACCAGCGGCAAACTCCATGCCGACAGCTACCGGATGGAGCAGGGCAAGATGCTCTTTGGGGATGGTTCATGCACATTGAAGGCCCGGACCGTCAGCGGCAGCCTGACAGTAGAATAAAAAGCGTCACGAAAAAGCAAATAGGGAAGCGGAAAGGCGCCCTTTTTGGGGAGGCCTGCGTGCGTAGCGGACTGTGCCGCCTGCGGACGGGAGCAAAACATGCAAGGGTACCTTTTACGTTTTTGCACGTATTCTGCTGCATTTTACTTAAAACCACGCAATCATGGACATTGGATTGCGTGGTTTTGTTTTGTCAATCACGATTGAAAAAGTACGGCTATTTTTGAGGAAGGACCTTCGATGCAATTGCGTCAGGGACAGTAGCCGCTTTCCGTAAAACAAAACGAAATGGATCATGAGCTTCGGTTTACCGTGTTCCTAATTTGTGCGCATGATTAAAACATATAAGCACCCGTCAAAGTACTTCGCGGATGCTTATATTATAAATACCAAATTTCAATCCACTTGCATGATGCAAGACTTTTACATTATATCAAATGAGACGAAAAAATCAATTGCAAAAGAAGCTTGCGTGTTTTTTAAAATATATAATAAAAACCAAGAAAGAATATTGAATTATTTTAATTGTGCTGATATACTTGAATTACAGAAAGTCGTTTAGTACGACTGCTTTCTGAAAAAACGAAAGCTGGTGACACGAATGGCATATTATGCACACAAGCGGGAAACGGCGGACGGACAGATTATTTGGCAGACGGTTTGGGAACACTTGACAGGCACGGCGCAGCGGGCGGGAGAGTGCCTGCGCCCGGTCGGATTGGAAAATGCAGCGTATCTTGCCGGTATGCTGCATGACATTGGAAAGTTCACAACAGCGTTTCAGCAATATCTTGCTGAGGGAGACAGCAGCATGCGGGGACGTGTGATACACAGCTTTCAGGGCTGCCGGTATCTTCTGGAACAATTTCATCGTGAAACTGATCCTGATTGCTCCATCATGACGTCCGAGTTGCTTGCGTTTGCTGTTGGCGCGCACCATGGGTTGTTTGACTGCGTGGATCCCACGCGGCGGATTGGACTGAAGTATCGCTATGAGATGCAGGGTATTTCCTACGAAGAGTCTGTGCAGGGCTTTTTTGCGCAGGAGATTTCCCAGCAGGAAGTAGAGCGGCTTTTTTCTGCCGCGATGGAGGAGATCAATCGAATCGTTGAATCATTGGAGGAAAACTACGCCGACGATCAGGCGTATTTTTTTGTAGTCGGGCTGATGGCACGGTTGCTTCTGTCTGCAGTGATAGAAGGCGACCGACAGGATACAGCGGCGTTTATGGACGGGTACATGCCGCAGAACTTGCCGGAGGACATGACGCCTATCTGGTCGGCGCGGCTTGCCTATCTGGAAGAAAAGATGCAAAAGCTCCCGAGTGATGGAGGGATCGCAAACGCGCGACGACAGATTTCCGAAGCGTGCAGAGCGTTTGCGGACAAGCCATCCGGTATTTACCGGCTGAACGTCCCAACAGGTGGGGGAAAAACACTCAGCTCTTTGCGGTATGCGTTGGCGCATGCGAAGCGGTTCAATAAAAAACGTCTGATTTTCACCTCGCCGCTGCTGTCGATTCTGGAACAGAATGCAGGCGTTATCCGTACGTTTGTTGGAGAGGATCGGCTGATCCTGGAGCATCATTCCAACTTTGTGCAGACAGAAGCGCTTCGGGATGCGCTTGACGAGCGGGAATTGCTGGTGCAAAACTGGAACGCACCAATTATTCTGACATCGCTGGTCCAACTGCTGAACACCCTGTTCGATGGAAAAACAACATCTATTCGAAGATTTCAGGCGCTTTGCGATAGCGTTATTGTGATCGATGAGGTTCAGACCATACCGGTTAAGCTGCTGTCACTTTTTAATCTTGCCATACAGTTTTTGAGCGAGCAGTGCGGTGCGACAATCGTTTTATGCTCGGCAACACAGCCGTGCCTGGAAAAAGTGACACATCCGCTGCGGCACACGCCGGAAGACATCGTGTCATATGATAAAGTGCTCTGGGCGGCCTTTCAAAGAACAGAACTTCAGCTGATCGGCGGCTGCCGGTTGGACGAACTGCCCGATCTTATCCGCGCGCAGATGAAAACGACGGATAGCCTGCTGGTGGTATGCAACAAAAAGAGTGAGGCGGCATATCTGCTGAAACACACCCGTTCGGCGGAATATCGGAGCTTTCATCTTTCGGCGGCAATGTGTATGCGGCATCGACGTGATGTGTTGTCTGAATTACAAGCTGCGCTCGCACGGGGCGAAAAGGTCCTCTGCATCGCCACGCAGGTTATTGAGGCTGGGGTGGACATTTCGTTTGCAACGGTTTTGCGGTTTATCGCCGGAATGGACAGTGTTGTGCAGGCGGCCGGCCGCTGCAACCGCAACGGGGAATCGGAAACGCTGCGCCCGGTATATGCGGTGAACTGCACAGATGAAAAACTTGGCATGCTGCGGGATATACAGCGCGGTAAGGATGCTACGCTGGAACTAATGGATGCATTTGGAGCGTCACCGAAGCGCTTTGATGACAGTCTGTTTTCGGATGCATCCATTCGATATTATTACTGCGCATTGTACCGGGACATGGCGGCAGGCGAACAGGATTATTACGTTCGGGAGCAAAAAACAACACTTCTCGATTTAATGGCGGTGAATGAAAAATATGCGGATGTACGCTGCAGTGATGTATCCTCCTTTTTCCTGCGGCAGGCATTCAAAACGGCGGGGCAGTATTTTTCCGTATTTGAGGAGGATACAACAGACATTCTGGTACCGTATGGGGACGGCAGGCGACTTGTGGCGGAGTTGTGTTCGGAGCGGTGTAAATATGATGCAGCGTATCGCACAGCTGTGCTTAAAGAGCTGAGTCAGTATTCTGTCAGCGTATATCAGTATCAGAAGACACAGCTGGAAAAGGCGCAGGCGTTGGTTCCGATCTGCGAAGGATGTGCACTATTACTGGCAGAAGGATTTTATGATGCTGATGTGGGCTTAACCGCAGAGCTAAATTCGCTCGGAGTTTTGGAGGTGTGAGGTGAAGAACACGAAGTATGACAACATTGTGGAATTTCAGGTGAGCGGCAGTTACGCTCTGTTCTCGGATCCCATCGTGCGGATTGGCGGCGAGAAGTGTTCCTATCAGGTGCCGACCTATGAGGCGCTCAAAGGCATTTTGAACTCAACGTACTGGAAGCCGACATTTACATGGGTCATAGATGCGGTTCGAGTGATGAACCCTATCCAGATGGAAACGAAAGGGATTCGCCTGATCAAGTACGGCGGCGGAAAAACTGATTTGAGTTACTATACCTATCTGAAGAACTGCCGCTATCAGGTGCGCGCGCATTTTGAATGGAACGAAAACCGCCCGGAGTTGATCGCAGACCGAAACGAAAACAAACACCATCAGATTGCCAAAAGGATGATCTGTAAGGGGGGGCGCCAGGATATATTTCTTGGGTGCCGGGAATGTCAGGGGTATGTAGAGCCGTGTGTGTTCGGCGAAGGGACGGGCGCTTACGATGAAACACCAGAGCTGGCGTTCGGACTGATGTACCACGGCATTACTTATGCAGACGAGGCATATTCCGAAGAAACAAAAGGGAAAATGACCGTGCGGTTTTGGGATCCGGTGATGAAAAACGGCGTTATCACCTTCCTGACGCCAGAACAATGCGTACAAAACAAAACAATCTGCAACATGGACATGAAGCAATTCGGCGCAGAACTGCATAATTTCTCAGGTTTGAAAGAATTTGATGAGGTGACGTGATGGGACTTTTGCAAAAAGCGGTGGAAACGTATGATGCAAATGCCAACTTGATCGGAATATATCAGGCGGGGCGTGATCCGCTTGCGCCAATCGGACATATTCTGACAAGTGCAGGCATTGAGATCACTCTGAACGGACAGGGTGCGTTCCTGTCAGCACGGAAGGTGGAAAAAACGGAGCCCAAAATACTGATTCCCGTTACGGAGGAATCCAGTGGGCGTACTCATGAGCCTGTAGCACATCCACTTTGCGATCAGCTGAAATATGTGGCATCTGCCAACGAAAGGGCACATGCACTTTATTTGCAGACACTGTGTGCATGGATGGAGTCTCCGCATTCGCACCCCTTCCTGCGGCCCGTGTTCTCCTACGCAGCGGGAGGATCGATCCTTGATGACCTGACGGGTGCCGGCATTCTGGATTCGGCAGAAGGGCATGATGAAAAACTGATGGTTTGCTGGCGTGTTCATGGCTTTGAGGACGAGGAACCCGCCTGCTGGAAAAACAGAAATTTATTCGCTTCGTTTGCCGCTTACTATTGCGGCAGCCTCTCCGAGCGGGACAGTGCGCTTTGTATGATCGAGGGGAAGGAAGAGCCAATCGCAGTGCAGCATCCGAAGGGGGTCATTCCTGTAAACGGAAACGCAAAACTGATCTCCGCCAATGATACGAGTGGCTTTACCTACCGCGGGCGTTTTGCGGAAAAGTGGCAGGCAGCGACCATTGGATACGTTGCCTCACAGAAGGCGCATAATACCATACGCTGGCTGGCTTCCGATCAGGGTGTGCGCGAGTTTTCCGGAAATCGCATTTTCCTGTGCTGGAATCCGCAGGGCGAAGCACTTCCAAAACCAATGCGTAAACTGCGTGGTGCAGAGACTGCAGCACTATGGAAACCGAGCGATTACCGAGAACGGCTTAAAGGCACGTTGCTGAGTTTTCGGAAGGATCGACAGCTCAATGACATAGACTCTGCGGTTCTTGTAAGCTTTGACGCGGCAACGACTGGGCGTCTTTCCATTACATATTATAATGAACTCTCGCTCAGTACGTTTTTAGAGCGGATGCAGATGTGGGATGCGCATTGCTGCTGGTATGAGGGAAAGTTTGGCATTCAGGCGCCGAATCTGTTTGAAATCGTGGAATGCGCATTCGGCACACAGCGCGCAAACGGTCGTTTGGAGACTGATGATCGAATCCAGCGGCAGCATTTGCAGCGACTGCTGAACTGTAAAGTGAGCGGCGGCGTATTCCCACAGGATATTGTAAAGGCGCTGGTGGAGCGGGCATCCATGCCGCTCGCCTATAATAAAGCGGTTTGGAGACAGATTCTGCACGCCGCTTGCTCCACAATTCAAAAGTATCGATACGACACAAAACAGGGAGGCGATGAAATGGCTTGGGAATTGGATAAGAGAGACCGCAGCTTTCAGTATGGCAGACTTTTGGCGGTCATGGATTGTGCGGAACAGGACTATTACCGAAAAACGCAGGAGGATCGGCAAACGAACGCGATCAAGTTTATGAGCGAGTTTCGTCAGAGACCGTTCTTTGTATACGAACGGATCAACCGCCACCTGCACCAAGCGTATCTGAATCGTGTGGAACCATGGCAGGCAAAGCGATACGAACGCTTGAGCGGTGAGATCATAGGGATCATACGGGAATTTCCGGAGGAGGAGTTGAACAAACCGTTGTCTGATCTCTACTTGATGGGTTATGAACTGCAAAGAAACGCTTTTTTTGCAAAGAACAAAACAAACGAAACAAATAAGGAGGAATAAGTATGGCGGCATTAGAGCATAAGATTGATTTTCTGGCACTGGTATCTGTGACAAAAGCAAACGGAAATGGAGACCCACTGAATGGAAACCGTCCCAGAGTAGACTATAACGGTATCGGAGAGATCTCCGATGTGTGCATCAAACGGAAAATCCGCAATCGGATGCAGGACATGGGTCATGCGATCTTTGTGCAGTCGGACGATCGCTGTGACGATGGCTTTAAGAGCCTGAGCGAGCGTGCAGCGGCAGCGACCAAGGGAATCAAAGACCGGGATGCTTATGCACAGACCGCCTGCGAAAAATGGATGGATGTGCGTAGTTTCGGGCAGGTGTTTGCGTTTAAGAGCAATGAAAAGAGCGGCGTTTCGGTTGGAGTCCGCGGTCCTGTTTCCGTCCATCAGGCGGTCAGCGCTTCTCCGGTCGAAGTGGAGTCGCTCCAAATCACCAAGAGTGTTAACGGAGAACCGGGCGAGAAACGCGCCTCCGATACCATGGGAATGAAGCATTTTGTACGCTTTGGATTGTATGAGGTCAAAGGATCCATCAATGTCCGTTTGGCGGAGAAAACAGGTTTTTCACAGGAAGATGCACAGGTCCTGAAGGAGTGCCTGCGGACGCTGTTTGTAAACGATGCTTCCTCGGCGCGTCCAGAAGGTTCAATGGAAGTTGTAAAACTTTACTGGTGGCAGCACAATTGCAAAGACGGCCAGTATTCTTCTGCAAAGGTGCATCGCAGTGTTCATGTTATGGCAAAGAATACGGCAGCAATTCCGAACAGCATAGAAGATTATACGATCACGCTTGATGAATTGCCCGGTTTGATGCCAGAGATCATTGAGGGAATGTAAGCGAATACAGCGACGCAAGACGGAAGCAATCAGAAAAGCTGGTTTGTACCGCAGAGAGACGTGCAAAAAGCAAATCATTGCTGGGCAGTACAGGGTGCTGTCCCGTAATGATCGAATACGGACAGTGTAATTTATCTGTTTATTGAAGAACAAAAGTGTATTGTGCATTTACGGCCTCTTACTTCTGTGGGATATGAATTGAAATTGTCATTCCATGCAGTTGATTGTACTTACAGGTTCGTTTCAATCATATGAGATAGTAAATTAATGTAGTCAATTTAGAGTATTGTTCAAAGTTTTGCGGGTAAACGCTTCCCCCTGCAAACGTAGTGCTTATCTTACCGGCATACGATAGATATTCCCGCTTTTCTCCTTTATGCTGCCAAATGAAAGAAATTTTGGCCTGGGACATGGGTTGAAAACACTTGTCTTTTTTGTGTGGACGCTATATAATAGTATCCATAGTACGCAACGAGAGGGGAGTACCAATGACCGGTGGCAGCGACTATCTGATTGTAGACAAGCGGATCTTGCCCGATTATTATGAAAAGGTGGTGGAGGCCAGAGAGCTTATCCGCAGCGGCCGCACCAAGGATATCAGCGAAGCGGTAAAAACGGTAGGCATTTCCCGCAGCACTTATTATAAGTATAAGGACTATGTGTTCTGTCCCAGCGAAGTAAACATCAACCAGAAGGCAGTGATCTCCCTGATGCTCAGCCACGTGCAGGGGGCCCTCAGCGAACTGCTGGGGATGCTTTCCAAAGCTGGTGCCAATATCCTGACCATCAGCCAGACTTTGCCCATCCATTCCAAGGCCAATGTGGTGCTTTCGGTAGATATGTCCCGCATGGTGATCTCTATGGATGAGATGCTGGCGACTTTGGGGCAGGCCCGGGGGGCCAGCAACGTAGAGCTGGTAGCAGTGGAATAAGCACGTTCCGAATGAAAAAGAGGCCCGCCGGTGGGTGAAACCGACGGGCTGTTTTTTTGTGCAGACAGGGAATGAATGACGCAAAACGGCAAATAGGTATTCGAAAGCCGGTGCGTTATGCTTTCTGCCGTCGGAGAGACATACGGCGGATGCAGAACAGGGTTCCCAACATGAGCAGGATCCCCAAAGGCAGGCAGATATACCAGCTGCGGATGTATCCGGCCAGCAGATAGCATATAAAGGAAACTCCCGCAACGGTCATGGCATAGGGCAGCTGGGTGGATACATGAACCACATGGACACACTGTGCCCCGGCAGAAGCCATAATGGTGGTATCGGAGATAGGGGAACAGTGATCCCCGCATACGGCGCCGGCCATGCAGGCGGAAACGGAGATAATGGTGATGGGGCCGTCATTTCCGGAAAACACGCTCAGCACAATGGGAATCAGGATCCCAAAGGTGCCCCAGGAGGTTCCCGTAGCAAAGGAAAGACCTACGGCAATGAGAAATACCATGGCCGGAAGGAAGGATTCCAGGGTACCCGCCGTGCTTTCCACCAACTGCGAGATGAAGATCCGTGCCCCCAGACTATCGGTCATGGCCTTCAGGGTCCAGGCACAGGTAAGGATCATTATGGCCGGCACCATGGCGCAGAAGCCCTCGGGCAAGGACGCCATGCATTCTTTGAAGTGCAGCACCCGCCGCAGAAGGAAGAACACCACCGTAAAAAGAATGGTGGCAAAGGACCCATAGAGCAGGCCGATGGAAGCATCAGACTGGGAGAAGGCCTCTACAAAATTGCCGTATGCCTGACTTTCCCGGGTAAAATAACCGCCGGAGTAAAGCATTCCCAGCACGCAGGCCAGGATCAGAAAGGCTACGGGGATCACCAGATCCATAACCCTGCCTCGAGGATTCTCTCGGCAGGCGTCCGCCTGTTCTTCCAGAGCTTCGGTCATCTTTTCACCGATCCGGGCACGATCCTCATAGATTTTCATGGGGCCGAAATCCATATCCGAACAGGCAATGTACACCATCATCACGATGGTCAACAGGGCATAGAAGTTGTAAGGAATGGCGCTGATAAACAGGGAAAGACCGTTTTGTGCCCCGGCGCCCTTGGCAAACCCTGCTACGGCGGCTGCCCAGGAGGAAATGGGGGCGATGATGCATACAGGAGCGGCGGTGGCATCAATAAAGTAAGAGAGTTTGGCCCGGGAGATCTTCTGACGGTCTGTCAAAGGCCGCATGACAGAGCCTACGGTCAGGCAGTTGAAGTAGTCGTCAATAAAAATCAGCACGCCCAGGGCAATGGTGCACAGCTGTGCGCCGCGGCGGGTCCTGACGTGTCTGGCAGCCCAGCGGCCAAAGGCGGCAGATCCTCCGGCCTTGTTCATCATGGAAACCAAAGCGCCCAGCAGCACCAGAAACATCAGAATGCCTACGTTGTAGCTGTCGGAAAGACTGCCTACAAAACCGGTGGAAAACACATGGACCATAGTGCCTTCAAACCCGAAGTTGGCATACAGGAGGCCGCCCATCAGAATACCGATAAACAGGGAGGCATACACCTCCTTGGTGATAAGAGCCAGAACAATAGCTACCAGGGGCGGAACCAGACTCCAGATGGTGGCGTAAGCGGGCGTGTTCCGGCGGATGGCCGCAATAGCCTGACGGATGTGAACGGAAAAGTCCGGATCTGCAGAAAGATTATCACCGTACCCTTCCGCATAGGAAAGGGCAGAGTCCGGATCGGAAAAATCGTATTCTGAAGATTCTCCGTCTTTGGTAACGGTGAAGGAGTTTTCTTCTTCGCCCAGAGAGATAAGGGGCAGAAGCAGCAAAAAAATGAGGCAGATGAGTACCGGCAGCAAAAGCCGGCGGCGGGAATGGGTCAGCATGGTCTGTTTTCTCCTTTTGCTTAAATGCTGCGGCCCATGAAAAAGCCGCGCAAGCAAAGTACTTCCGCGGCAAAAAACCATAAAAACAATATTGGTTCCTTCACGGTAGCGCTCCACTTATCACAAGTGACAGTCTGCGACATATTTTGCCGCAGCCCAACCCATTTTCAGCGGACCTGAGAATGGATTTCGGCGGAGCGCCCTTTTGCCGGCATCTGTTCCGGACGGGGTCCCGGCTACTTTTGCGTTCCGCGCCTCTACGTGTTGTGAGATATTTTAGTATATGATATACGAATTGTCAACGCTTTTTGCAATAAAAATGGCGCCGGAAGGGGAAGTCCGGCACCGGGTTTTCATTAACAGCAAGTTATTTGCTGGAAGGGATTTTCTTCAGCAGCATCATTACGGGGAAGGAGAGGATAATGCAAAGTACCAGCTCCACCAGCAGGTAGCCCCCGTTATAAGCCATGGAAGCCCACCAGCCGGAAAGAGTGGTGTAATCCCCAAAGAACACCGCACCGGAAATGGTGTGGCAGACAAACCGGCCCAGCACACCCACTACGCAGCCCAGCTGCAGATTCTTTGTGCATCCGGCCAGCCCCAGGCACATGAAAGCCAAAGGATAATCCAGAAGTACCTGAGCCCAGTGATAGATCTCGGGCTTCTGGATAAACTGGAGCAGTCCGTAAGCCAGACCGCACAGCAGGCCCTTTTTCCAGCCGTACATATGGGCATAGAGCATAATGGGCAGCATGGAGCAAAGAGTTACAGACCCGCCCAAAGGCATGGAGAAAAGCTTGATATAGGAGAGCACAAAGGCTACGGCGATGGCAGCCGCACCAAACACCAGGGAACGAATATTGTCTTTCATAAGATCCTCCGTAAAATAAAATCGGCCGCCACAAAAGGACGGCCGAAACATTCCCCTATGTGCCGCTTCCTTCGATGGCATTATCCAACAGGTTCAAAGGGTACTTCTCAGCTAAGAGCCAGGCTCTTGGCGCCCCCGCGCTTGTAAGTACAGAATAGCGTATTTCCTCGGCGTTGTCAAGAGCGTTTGCGGAGGCGGTCCGACCGGACTTCCAATGCTTTTTTAATGGGGCGTATATTGACCTTGCCTGTAAAAACAGGTAGAATAGGGCCATGAAGTACATTATTGCAATCATTAAAGGTATGCTTATCGGCCTGGCCATTCTGATCCCCGGGGTCAGCGGCGGTTCCATGATCCTGACCATGGGTATTTACGAACAGGCTATTTCCATCACCAGCCGGGATAAAAACGTCCGCCGCAAGGCCATTGTGTTTATGATCCCCTATGTGATCGGCATTGCGCTGGGCATGCTGCTGCTTTCCGGCGTAATGGTCTGGTGCTTTGCCAACTATCCCTTCCAGACAGCCATGGCTTTTATCGGCATGATCCTGGGGAGCCTGCCCATGCTTCTGCGTAACGTGAAGGGGAAAAAGTTCTCCTTTGTGGGGGCGGTGCTCTTTGCCCTCATGGTGGCTGTTATGGTGATACTGCCGCATCTGACGGGTTCCGCCAAAGAGGCGCAGCTCAGCGTCAGCTTTGCGGGCGCAGCGTTGGGAGTGGCGCTGGGGTTCATCGCCGCCGGGACCATGATCGTTCCCGGTATTTCCGGTTCCATGGTCATGCTTGTGCTGGGATATTATCATGATCTTATCGGCCGGGTCAACGATGTAAAGAACGGACTCTTCGGCCTTTTGGGCGGACAGGGTTTGGGTGCAGGCTTCGGCAGCAACATTGTGATCCTGCTGTTCTTTGGCATTGGGGTGCTGCTGGGGCTGCTGGTGGTATCCAGGGGCATCAAATGGCTGCTGGCCCATAAGCCGGTGCCCACATATTATGCCATTATGGGTCTGATGCTCGCTTCTCCGTATCCCATTATTATCAAGGCTCAGTTCACCGCTGCCATTCTTACCCCTGTAAATTTGATCACCGGAGCGGTGGTGCTGGCGCTTGGCTTTGGTTTGGCCATGTTTCTGGATCTTAAGGACAGCAAAAAGTAAAGGAGTAAAAACTATCAGCGGCCCCTGCCTTGGCAGAGGCCGTTTTTGAAGTAAACCCGGGGGAGAGTAAACTCTACCGCAGGCAGATTGGTTTTTGCGGTGCAAAAGTATATGCTGAAGTATATAAAACAGCAAAGGAGATGGGGTATAATGACAAACAGAACCATAGGGGAGACCATATGCACGCTCCGCAAAGAAAAGGGAATGACGCAGAAAGAACTGGCAGAGGCTCTCCATGTTACGGACAAAGCGGTCTCCAAATGGGAGCGGGGTGGCTCCCTGCCGGATACGGCCACTATTCCGTATCTGGCGGAGATACTGGGTGTTTCCATAGAGACTCTGATGCAGGCAAAATCCGTTCCCGTCCCAATAAATAAGGAAGGGTGCCGCATCAGGGATATTGCGCTGAAGGCAATCCCTACGGCTATGGGCGTGGCGGTGACGGTATGCGCGCTTCTGGGAAAACTGGATACCCGTTCCGGCCTTGTTATGCTGGGGTTGGGACTTGCCTCGGTAGGGGTATATCTGCTTGGCCGGAAGGAGTAAGGGGGCGCAGATACCTCCGGGTTATGGCATACACTTCGTGATCTGCTGAAAGGCGGGCTGATGTATACCTTTGGAAAGTCTGCGTGGATATGAATACGACGGTTTTCACAGTAGATTCCAGAATTGCAGTCTACCCATATGAATATTGGCCGGGAATTTTCGAATGGACAATACCCGGCTGTTTTCATGTCTGTTACGGCATTTTCATGTGTCCGGCAGAGAAAAAATATCCGCACCCGTGGGGGTGCGGATATCGGAAAACGGGTTATGCTTTCTTTTCGGCCAGAGCCCGGGCTGCGGCTTCCCGCTCCCTGCAGACCTGTGCCCAGCTTGGCAGCGTGGTTGCCAGGGCGGCGAATTCCTGCATGAGGGTGGGAATGTCTATGCCCTGTGGACAGATACGGCGGCACTGCCCGCAGCCAATGCAGGCGGAAGGCCGTTTTTCTTCCGGCAGGGTATCCAGGAACATGGCCACGGTGAAGCTGGTGGAAACCTTTGCATCGCTGTATTCCCGCAGCAGATTGGGAATATCCAATCCCATGGGGCACACTTCCGTGCAGTACCGGCAGCCAGTGCAGGGCAGATCTCCCTTCAGTGTAGCGGCCAGAGCGGAGAGCAAAGCCTGCTCCTCTTTGGTCAGGGGCTTTTCTGCCTCAAAAGTACGCAGGTTGTCCTCCATCTGAGGCAGATCGGACATGCCGCTGAGGATCATATGCACCTGAGGGATATCCTGCAAAAAGCGGAAGCTCCAGCCGGGAATGCTTTCTTCGGGCCGCAGAGAGCGGAACTTCTGTTCCCACTCGGGGGCCAAATGCGCCAGCTTTCCGCCGCGAAGGGGTTCCATGACCCATACGGGCAGATCGTATTGCTTCAGCAGAGCCAGCTTCTTTTCACCTTCCTGAAGGGTCCAGTCCAGAAAGTTCAGCTGGATCTGGCAGAACTCCATATCCTGCCCCCATTTTTGCAGGAAGCTTTCCAGGCAGGCGGGACGGGCATGGGAGGAGAAGCCCAAATGCCGGATGCGGCCCAGGCGCTTCTGCTCTTTGAAGTATTCGATGATTCCCCACTGGGGGTCTTCATACACATCGATGCTGTTTTCGCAAACGTTGTGCAGCAGATAAAAGTCGAAGTATTCCACACCGCATTTTTTCAGCTGGGCCTCAAAAATGGCGGCAGGATCGTAGGAAGCCGCCGTCTGGTGGCCGGGGTACTTGTCCGCCAGGAACCAGCTTTCCCGGGGATAGCGGCTGAGAGATTTGCCAATGGCAGTTTCGCTGTGGCCCCCGTGGTAGGGCCAGGCGGTATCAAAGTAGTTGACGCCTTTGCGTATGGCGGCGTCTACCATGGCGTCCAGTGTGTTCTGGTCGATGGTTCCTCCCTCCAAAAGGGGCAGGCGCATGCATCCAAACCCCAGAAGAGAAAGTTTGCTGCCCTGAAACTCTCGATAGATCATGCTATATCCTCCTTGCAAAGTACAGCTTATTCTATGGTGACCAGACCGTTTTCTCCTACGGAAACGGTCATGCCGGTTTGTATATACTGAAGAAACTCTTCCCCTAAAGAATCCACCACGGGCATGGAGACCCCATCCAGCCATACATCCGCCAGAATGACCCCGGCTCCGGCCAGTGAATCTATGGGGTTGGAAAAGAGCATGCAGGCGGGCTGGCGGCCCATGGAACAGGCGCAGTAGAGCACAAGCCCCCCGGTGGTGGAGCCGATGGTCTGGGGCAGGCACAGCGCCTTCCCGGCCATGGGGCGGTTATAGAGATCCGGATTGTTCTGATCGGAGCAGGTAGCCTTTTTGTCACCGAACTGCAGTGCTTTCTGGAAGGAGGCCAGGGTATTGAGACCTCCATGGGAAACCAGAGCTTCGGCTTTCACACATCCGGGGGCTACCACCCGTCCTTGAAACTGCTTCATATCAGTTGCCTCCTTTCGTGATTTTTATGAGGATCTCCTCATCGGTATAATACCGGGCGGAGGTGTAGGTGCGGAGTTTATTGCTGGAGGTGATCACCGGAAGCTTCTGGCTCAGGGGATTGTTCATATACATCAGCGGGCAGATGTAGGAGGTGACCACACCGGCAGCCTTCAGGCGGGGGGCATAGGGAGTCTTTTCAAACTCCTTCAGCACGGCGGGGGCGGCGGTGAACACCGTGGGAATAAGCACCCGGCTGTTGCCGGCGGCTTTGAGCCCGTTTTCCACTTTATCTGTCCAGTCCATAAGCTGTTGTAAAGACATATGGGGACATCCCATGAAGCAGAGCTTGGGGGTGGCCTGCGGGTTCTTCCAGATAACGGGGTACCCATCGTAGATCCGCTGCAGTTCCGCATCGTCGATCACATATTCCCGGGCGCCTTCCTGTAGCAAAGTACGGCCAAGCTCCTTAGCCTCGGGAGTCAGATTCTCTACATGATACAGACCTACGGCCCCGTTGGAGGCGGTGGCGGCGCCGAAGTCTTTCAGATAGGCGCAGGCGGCGTCGGTAAGCGTATCTCCCAGCCATTTGTCCAGACCGATGATATAGGGCACATCCTCCATGACTTTCATGCCGATGGCGGAACCCAGGAGCTGGGCTTCTGGCTTTTTGCTGGTTTCAATACGCACCACCCAGGAAGCCCTGCGGCCCTCGTCGGTAAGCAGACCGAAGCGGGGCACAAAGCCTACTACAGAGCCCATCAGATCGATAATGCCGGAGTTCCGGTTGCATCTGGCCCCCAGAACAGAGTTGGCATAGACCACGGCGGAGCTTTCGGACCAGGAGAGGATGTCTCCCTTTTTGGGGGTGTTGCCCACTTCTTTCATATAGCAGGTGCAGGTAAATGCATCCTTATCCATAAGACCCAGCTGATTCAGCTGCTTTTCGTAATACTCCTGCCGGGTGTACATGAAGTGATCAAACACGAAGTCCTGCAGAAAACTGCTGGGCACGTTTTTATCCATGGGACGGGGGTCCGCGGAGAAGGTCTGTTTGGACAGAGCGCCTGCGGCAATGAGCTTTTCCATCAGCTCATACACGGGGCCAAGGGCTTTGAGCCCAAAGGAGGTCACCAGGTGGTTGTGGGCGCTGGTCACGGGGATCATGCAGTCCGCACCGAAGAGATCTCCATAGCGAACCAGGCTTTCCATGACCTTGCCGAGGGTCTCTCCCTTTTCTCCCCGGAGGATAGCCTCTTGCTCCTCCGTCAGCTTCATTTTATATGGGATCATGCTTGCATCCTTTCTTTCTGTGCGTATAGGGAATTCAGATCTTCATGGCCACATCCCAGGCCCGCCAGATCACGGTGCGCAGGTTGCCTACGCCATTGCAGTCTCCCACCAGGTGGATATGCTTTCCGGCGGGGGTCAGAGGGGTGGGCACATACCCGGCGCTGAGCAGCACCGTATCTCCGGGGATTTCAAAAGCTTCGCCCTTTTCGTTCTGCACCAGTACGCCCCGATTCGTAACTTCCGTCAGACGGGTATTCAAATGCACCTCTACCTGATGAAGGGCAAAGAAGTCCCGCAGATAGGAGGAATTGGCCAGACATACACCTTTGACGGCGATCAGGTCGTTTTTCATCTCTACAATGACCGGGGTCTTACCCTTGAGATACAGATCCAGTGCGATCTCGCAGCCGGTAAGCCCGCCGCCAATGAGAATGACCCTGCCTCCCACGGGCTTTCTGCCCAGCAGGTAGTCGCAGGCTTCTATGGACTTTTCCACCCCTTTCACCGGCAGCCGGCGGGCTTTGGAGCCTGTAGCAATGATGACCTCGTCAGCATTAAGGGTGGAAACGTCGGCAATCTTCCGGTTCAGCTCCACCCGGATGGGCAGCTCCTGCATCTGTTTTTCGTACCAGCGGATAAGTTCCCGGTCCTTTTCCTTAAAGGATGGGGCTGCTGCGGCAATAAACACGCCGCCCAGCCGGTCGCTCTGTTCATACAGGGTGACCCGATGGCCCCGGAGGGCCAGTACCCGGGCGGCCTCCATGCCGCCGATGCCGCCGCCTACTACGGCCACGGTTTTGGGCTGCTGGGTCACTTCGATCTTGTACCTGGTGGACTGCATGGTTTCCGGGTTCAGGGCGCAGCGGGCCATACCGGCATTGTCGGCAAGCGTCTGATCGTTGCCGACGCCCTTATAGTGAGCCATATTAAAGCAGGCGTTGTGACAGCAGATGCAGGGGCGAATGCTTTCCAGATCGCCGGCCATGAGCTTGGTGATCCACTCCGGATCTGCCAGAAACTGCCGGGCAATGCCTACGCCGTCTATGCGGCCTTCGGCCACGGCCCGGGCTCCCACCTCAGGCTCCATGCGCCCGGCGCAGACCACGGGGATATCCACAAACTTCTTAATGTGCTCTGCCTCTGCCAGGTTGCAGTTCTGCGGCATATAAGGGGCCGGATGGGCCCAGTACCAGGCATCGTAGGTGCCGTTGTCGCAGTTGAGCATGTCATAGCCGGCTTCCTGCAAATACCGGGCGGCCTTTTCACTTTCTTCCATATCCCGTCCCACTTCAGTGTAGGTTTCGCCGGGCAGGGCGCCCTGGCCGAACCCTTTTGTTTTGGAGACTACGGAATAACGCAAAGACACGGGAAAATCCTTTCCGCAGGTGGCCTTGATGGCCTTGACGATCTCCACCGGGAAACGGTAGCGGTTTTCAAAGCTGCCGCCGTATTCGTCTGCCCGCTGGTTGGTATATTTCATGGTGAACTGATCCAGCAGATAGCCTTCATGAACGGCATGGACTTCAATGCCGTCTACCCCGGCATCCATGCATAGCTTGGCAGTCTTGGCAAAGGCCTCTACCATTTCATGGATCTCCTTCTGGGTCAGGGGACGGGAGATGCAGCTTTCCTCCCAGCGGTTGGGGGTGGCGCTGGCGCTGGCGGTCAGGTAGCTTACATCCAGCACAGGCTTCATCACCGTTGCCAGTGCCTTGTTATGCAGGGCCTTGATCATAATATCGTTGATGGCCAGGGAACGGCCAAAGCCCGCCGTCAGCTGCACAAAAAGTTTGCAGCCGGTTTTGTGGAATTCTTCCATAAAAGCCTTGAGCTCCCGGAACTTTCCCTGCCCCTGATAGAGCCACTTGCCAAGAAGAATGTCCCGGATGGGGGCAATACCCGGGAGGATGAGCCCGGCGTTGTTTCTGGCCCGTTCCAGAAGAAACCGGGCGGCTTCCTTGTCGAAATGGTTGGGCTCCATCCATCCAAAGAGGGAGGTGCCGCCCATGGAAGTCATAACGATGCGGTTTTTGATTTCTACGTTGCCGATCTTCCAGGGAGTGAACAGCGGTGCGTATTTGGGATCCATCTGTGCCATAAAGAATCGTCCTTTCCTTATTGGAATTGTGGATAATTTATGAATAAATCATACCACACGCCGGGTGTGATTGCAATGCACCCCCCGGCGTGCTTGTGCATAAAAAAAATCTGCTGTACAATACATGACATGAAGTATTTCCTGCAAAAAATCTTTCCTGTACTTCTTGTCCTGCTGCTGGCGGCTGCGGGCTGCATGCCCCTGCAAAATGAAAAGACCGTATACAGTGCGCCTTCTCCGAAGGTAGCGGATTCGCCTTTGCTGGTGCAGGTGACGGAGGTCACGGCAGTGCCAGTTCCCGGGAATACATCTGTGCCTGTGAACACGCCTACACCGGCAGAAACGGCCGTTCCCACAGATACTCCGGTGCCCGGCTGGTTCCCGGAGGATATCCCTCAGACCGGGGAAATGCGGCTGGTCGTATATATAGGGTCTCAATCCGTTTGCGCCTATGAGGAACAGAACGGAAGCTGGCAGCTGGTGCGCATTATGGCCTGTTCTACGGGCCGGGAGGACGGTACGCCTGCCGGAAGCTTCCGCATTTCGGACACTTATGTGTATCACAGCCTGTATGGGGCAAAGGGGCAGTATTGCAGCAGGTTCCGGGGGCATTATCTCTTTCATTCTGTGCCTATAGATGAAAATGCCCGGAAGATTACCCAGGGTCGGGGCCGCATGAAGCTGGAGGAGTATGAAAAGCTGGGTACAGCAGCTTCCGACGGATGTGTTCGCCTGTGCTGCGGGGACGCCAAGTGGATCTTTGACCATTGCGGCAAAGGGACGGCAGTGATAGTGACCCGGGAGACGGGACCGGAGCCCCCGGCGCTGCCCGCCCTTATTCCGGGAGCCCCCTATGAGACAGAGCCGGGTTATGGCTGGGATCCCACAGATCCGGATCCGGAAAACCCTTATCTGGAGGTATACGGTGCTTATGAATAAGGGGAATGGCCATGAGTAGAAAAACGGACTGGAAAGTTTTTTATCAGGGAGATCCCTGGAGACATGTGCACAGAGATCACCGGGGAAAGGAACTTTCTCTGCACCGGGAATTTACATGGGGAGAGGAAACATGGTTCCTTCCGGCCCTGTATCTGTGTGGGCAGGGGATCGTGCTGGATATGTTTTTGCGGGCGGAACCGGAGAAAGAACGGGCCTTCCGCAAAAAGTTCGGTTTGGATGAAAACAACGACGGTACGGATCTTTCGGAAGAAGTGCGTCTGGCGGCAGAGGCGGAAGATCCGTTGGGAGCGGCATTCAAACCTGCTCTGCGGTTAAACGGAAAACAGATTTGCGGGGCATGGGGTACGGGGATGTATTTCCGCCCCGGACTTGAAGCGGAAAGCTCAACGAAAGAGACGCTGACTCACTACAAGCTGGATATCCGGTATGGCTGGGCGTTTCACCGCTGGCGTTTTCCTGTGCCCGGGGTGCGGCAAAAAGAACTGCGAAGTCTGGAGCTGCTGCTTAAAAGAGAAAAAACGGCAATGCCTGGCCCGGTCTTTGATTTGAGTGCACCGGGGGCAAGGGCTGTTTTTACAGATCCGTGGGGACAGACCCATACCTTGCAGGCGGTGTGCATGGAACCCCAACGGCTGGAGGAAAGACATTTTCCGGGGATGGAGAACCGGGAGATGCCCCGTTGCTTTACTTTAATGCAGTACGTGCTGGAGCCGGATCTGGACTCGGACCGGTATGCGCTGACGGATGCAAAGGATGGGGATCGGCCCAGGCAGGAAATACCGGAAAAAAGGGAGCGGGCGGTGCGGCGGCCATTGGGATTATCGGAGGTGCAGACGGTCCCGTAACGGTGTTTTTGGCGGGAGGGAGCAGCCGGAAGAAAACGGCCTGTTCTTCGCTGCGGTTTGAACCTTCCGAATTCCATAGCTGGCGGCTTACCTTTTATGAAAAGAAGCTTCCGGATATTACCGTAAAGCTGTTTTAAGAGAGGAAAGAAATATGCAGGAAGGAATCCATCCATACCATATGTCACAGGCAATGGAAGCTTGCGGGAAAGAAAAGTATCCCCGGCCCGCCCTGACCGTAGATATGCTGATATTTATGGAAGGGAAGCTGTTGCTTATCCGTAGGGGGCGTCCGCCTTATGAGGGGATGTGGGCCGCTCCCGGAGGCTTTGTGGAGCCGAATGAGACCGTGGAGCAGGCTGCTGCCCGGGAATTGCTGGAGGAAACGAGCCTGAAGGGCTGTGTCCCCCGGCTTTTGCAGGTTTACAGCAAACCCGGCAGAGACCCCCGGGGTTGGACGGTATCCTGTGCCTTTACGGCTGCGGCTCCGGAGAATGCCTGTCCACGAGCCGGAGACGATGCGGCGGAAGCCCGCTGGTTTTCCGTGTCCAAAACAGCCGGAGGATATACTCTGACTGGAAAGGATGCTGTGCTGACCATCGATACGGAAGAAACGGGCGTATACAAAAGCAGCCGTGGACTAGCCTTTGATCACGGAGAAATGGTACTGGACGCCCTGCATTACTGGGGCATATAGCCGTAAAGCCCGCGGACGCTGGCTTCCCCCATGGTGACGGTGGCGCAGTTGCCGTCGGGATACTCCACCAGCAGGCCGAAGCTGTCGTCTATATCCAGCGCTCGGGCAGGGCGGCTTTCTCCGTTCTTTACCAGCAGCACCTCTTTGCCAAGGGTCAGGCAGCGGCTGCGGTAACGGGCAAGATATGCCTCATACTCGCCGGATTCCAGCAGGCCGGTCAAGGGAAACAGCTCCCGGATGAGGGAAGCAGCCAGAACCGGCAGAGAAGCCGGATGCTCCTCCATAAGCAGGGAGGTGGCCATGGGCTGCAGCTCCGGAGGGAAATCCTCCTGCCGCTGGTTCATGTTTATGCCCACGCCTATAACGACATGATCCAGCATGCCTTCGGGAGAAAAGCCCAACTCAGCCAGAATGCCGCAGAGTTTTTTCTGCCGGCAGACCAGATCGTTGGTCCATTTTATGCCGCAGATAAGGCCGGAGGCTTTTTCCACCGCCGCCATGGCTGCTACCGCTGCAAGACCCGTAGCGGGAAGCATGGCTTCGGGGGAGACCCGGGGCCGTAGGAGCATGGAGAGATACAACCCTTGCCCGGCCCGTGATTCAAATCGCCGCCCCAAACGGCCCCGGCCTGCGCTTTGACAGCGGGCCAGACACACGGTATTGGCGGGGGCGCCTGCCCGGCCCAGCTCCTTTAAAAAGGTGTTGGTAGAGGGAAGCTCATCAAAACACAGCAGAGACAGGGGCAGTTCCCGGGAGAGCAGAGAGAGAATTTCTTTTTCCAGCAGATTATCGTGTTCCATACCTTCACTGTAGCACGAAAAAAGAGAAAAGGAAAGAAAAATCCCGTTGTTAACACGTATGTGACAGTTCTGTTACAAGTCAGATGGTATACTGTTGTACAGAAGCATATACCCGCCAAAAGGCTGCAACCTTTTTGTAACCTTTGCGGTGTTATATTGTAAGCGAGAAAGGAAGGCTTGTGCCTATGAAAAAGAATGTGCGGTATCTGGCGGCCTTTATGGCGCTGCTGCTTTTGGGGAGTATGCTCTCCGGCTGCAAAAAGGAGGGCGCCCAAACGTCAGGCTGGCCGGAAAGTGCCGGCCAGAATCTGGGCAGCTGGAAGCAGAGCAGCAGGAAGGAGCTGGAGACCCTGCTGGATATGCCTCTTCCTCTGCCTCAGAAAGCGGAACATGTTTCTTACAGCTATTTGGAGCAAACGGAGTATGCACCCCTGATCGGTCGGATCAGTTATGTGCTGGATGGTATCCCCTTTGAACACCGGCTTTGCCGGGCGCAGGAATTTACGGAGATCGCCGGCGGCTATAAGGGGGCGCAGCACGAAAAGCAGGATATGGAGGTGGATACCCCTTATATCCTTCGCTATGATGAAGGCGGGGAAGGTACGTTGGAATGGCTGGATCAGGGCGTCATGCATTGCCTGCACATGAGTGAGGGCGCCGGGGAAGAAAAGCTTTTTGCCTATGGTCCCGGCAGGGAACCGGAAACTACCGCAGCTCCCGTGCTGACAGATGCTGTTACGGAATTTCCTCAGTATATAGATCTGGATGGAGACGGCCAGAAAGAAATGTTGGAACTGACCGGCGCCGATCCGGGAAAGCCGGAAGCGGGCATGGGGCTGGTGGTGACCAGGGGCGAGAACCGTTGGACGGGAAACACCGGCATACAGGATTATGCGCAGTTGTGGTTGACGGATCTGGATGGAGACGGTGTATCCGAACTGCTGCTGGAGGGCAACTGCGGGGACGAATCCTATTGCATATGGGCATGGAGATTCACCGGCGAAGGCTTAAAGCCCCTGTCTTTTGCAAGCCCATATCCGGGGAAAGGCACTGCAGAATACTTTTACGGCTGGGTAGCTGCCTGCCAGAAGGGCGGCATTCGGCTGAACACCCGGGTGGATATACTGGGGACCTATGGGGCGGAATGCTGGTTCCATTTGGAGGAAGATACCCTGATCCCTGATGAAGAGCGGTGGGCCATTCAGTCGGATTGGGAATATGCCCTGACTACCAAAATGGATCTGTATGTATACGCGGACGAGAATGAAGACGGAGACGAAGCTGCCGAGACCCTGCTGCCCAAGGGTACCCGCTGCATCATAACCGGCACGAACTTCCGCTCCCGGTTATGGTTTGAAACGGAAAAGGGCGTTAAGGGCGCTTTTGCCATTACATTGGACGAAGAAGGCCTTCTGATTGCGGTTTGCGGGGAAAAGGAAGAAGATTGCATGGAAGGCATGCAGTACGCCGGTTAAACGGCATATACATGGATACCGACTGAAAAAGAATACAGGAGAAAAAGAGATGAAGAAAAAAGGATGGATCGTTGTTTTGGTGCTGGTACTGCTCCTTGGCCTGGGCGCAGGAGGCTATTTTCTGCTCAGCGGCAAATCCGGCGGCAGCAGTGAGGCTACCGTATATGTGCAGTCTGTAGCAGAGATCCTGGGCCTTGGGTATGCAGGGGCCAACAACCAGTATACCGGCGTGGTGGAAGCAAAGGATGTGATCAAGATCAATCCCGATCAGAACATGACCATAGAAAAGTGCTTTGTGGCCGCCGGGGATCCGGTAAAAGAGGGGGATGTGCTTTTCCGCTACGATGTAGACAGTCTGACCCTGGCTTATGAACAGTTGCTTATTGATATCACGGGGCTAGAGAATACCATTCAGACCGATACGGAAGAACTGGCGTCCCTGCAGAAGCAGATCGAAAAGGCCAAGCCTGCCAAGCTCTACGATCTGAAGATCAAGGAGCAGACCGTATCTCTGAGCATCAAAAAGAACGAATACGAGCTCAAGAGCAAGCGGCAGAAGGCGGAGGATACTAAAAACGCTCTGGAGCAGAGCGAAGTTAAATCTCCCGTAACGGGTACCGTCCGCTCCGTAAAGGAAAACAATTCTCAGAATCCTTATGCCTATTATGGGGATGACAGCCAGTCCAGCGACTATATCACCATTGTGGCCGGAACGGATTTCTGCGTCAAGGGTACCGTCAGCGAGCAGACCATCCACAGCCTGTATGAAGGGATGCCCGTGCTGGTGCGCTCCCGGACGGATAAGAACAAGACTTTTTCGGGTTCCATCTACAAGATCAATACCGAGCCGGAAAAAAATGACAACCGCTATTACTATGATTCCGGCAGCGGCGAAACCGCCAGCAAGTATGCCTTCTATGTATCCCTGGATACGGTAGAAGGGTTGCTCATCGGCCAGCATGTATTTCTGGAGCCCGGCAACGATGGAACCGGCCATGAAGAAGGGCTTCGGCTCCCCGAATACTATCTGATCCAGGAGAACGGAAAGGCATATGTCTATGCCGCCGACAGCAAAGAATATATCGAAAAGCGGCAGGTAACGCTGGGCGCTTATGACGAGCAGGCCGGTACTTATGAGATCACGGACGGTCTTTCCATGAGCGATAAGATCGCTTATCCCAACGACACCGTGCAGCCGGGGATGAAGGCCAGCACTACCCGCTATAACGACGATGACGAAAATGGCGGCAACAATGGTATGACGGAGCCTTCCATGAACGGCAACAGCGGCCTGATGGAGACTGTTCCGGGGGAAGGGGCGGCGGAACCCGCCATGGGCGGAGATGCAGCCATCGGCAGCGGAATGCTTTCCGTGCCTGCTCCGGACAATAGCGGCGACGGTCAGTAAGGAGACTTTCATGGCAGAGTATCTTGTACAGCTTTCACATATAGAGAAATCCTACGGGCAGGGCGGCAGCCAGGTGCCGGTACTCCATGATGTGAACTTCTCCATGAAGAAGGGGGAGTATATTGCCATCATGGGTCCCTCCGGGTCAGGAAAAAGTACGCTGATGAATATTCTGGGCTATCTGGATGTGCCTACTTCCGGTACCTATCTGTTTGACGGAGAGGATAATTCCAAAGCCTCCGACCAGAAGATGGCCATGGTGCGGAACAAGAAGATCGGCTTTGTGTTTCAGAGTTTCCATCTGCTCCAGCGCCGGCGTGCCTGGGAAAATGTAGCCCTGCCTCTTATGTATGGGGATGTGCCCCGGACAGAGAGAAAGACCCGGGCTGAGGAAGCACTCAAGCGGGTGGGACTGGAGGAGCGGATGGGCTTTTATCCCACCCAGCTTTCCGGTGGTCAGTGCCAGCGGGTGGCTATTGCCCGCGCCATTTGCACCAAGCCACTGCTGTTGCTGGCGGATGAGCCTACCGGGGCTTTGGACAGCCGTTCCGGTCAGCAGGTCATGGACATCTTTGATGAGCTTTCCCGGGAGGGGATTTCCATCATCATGATCACCCATGAACGGGCAGTAGCCCAGCGGGCCCAGCGCATTTTGTATATTTATGATGGCATTCTGACGGAAAAGGAGGGGGAACGGCAGTGAAAAAAGCCCTTAAAATCGTACTCATTACGGTCCTGTGCCTGGGGCTTGTGGGCGGCGGCGTGTTTGCCATTGTCCGCTATTCGGGCAAACAGTCCGTTACGGCATATCTGGCCGGTAGTTATTTGCTTAACTACATGCCCGATCAGAGCTATATATACGGCAACGTTACTTCCGATGCCTCCCAGACAATATACAAGGATGAGGATAAGAAGATTCTGGAGATCCTGGTGCAGCCGGGGCAGAAGGTGAGCGTTGGCGATCCCCTGCTGCGGTATGATGCCACCATGGACTCCATCAATCTGGAGGAAAAGCTTCTGGAACGGGAAAAGCTGGCCCATGATCTGGAAAGCTCCTATGTGGAGTATGCCCGCTATGCCCGTACTCCGTATCCCAGAACCCTCCCCACCCCTACGCCTACACCCAGCTCAAGCCCCCGGACGGCGGAAGCTTCCCACAACGGAAACGGCTTTGTGCACATGTCTCAGAAAGACAGCGGCCTGTCGGTCGTGCAGTTGGGCAGCCGTCGCAGCGTGTTGGTGCAGCGGGATCTTTCCGCCCCTGTTTCCGGTGAGGGAACGGGAGGCAACCCTTATGTGTATTCCATCAGCGACGGGGAGACGGTGACAGCAGCCTTTCTGGAAGGGGTGAAGACGCAGGCGGATGCCGAGCATGAGAACCGTACCATTTACTGCCGGCTGGATGCACCGGGCAGCGTATCCATTTCTCTGGAGGTGAACCCGGAAGGGACTATGACCTTTGCGGTAACGGCTCCGGAAGTGGCTCCCTTTACGCCCAATTTCAATAAACCTGCTGGCGGCAAGGGAAGTTCCTCCAAACCTTATGTGTATACTTACGCCAGCGGCGTGGCCGTACCCATCGGGTTTATAGAAGAGCTTCGGGCCCGGGCCATGGATCCGGAAAATCCGCAGGATATCTACGTGACGCTGTCTGCTTCGGGCTTCTCCGTGCCAATGGTATTCAGGAACGACGGCACTTTGAGCTTCAGGGTGGCGGCTGCGCTGCCTACACCCAGCCCCAGTCCTACGCCTACCCCTACGCCGGAGCCAACCGCTACGCCGGATCCCAGCCTGGAACCGGATCCCAGCGGAGAACCGACGCCGTTTGTTCCCGGAGGCGGTATGAGCCGTGCCGAAAGAGAAGCGCTGGCCCGTTCCATCGCCAAGGATATCCGGGAGAATGAGGTCAAATACCGGCAGCTGAGTCTGGATATTCAAAAGCTGCAGATGGAAGGCGCTACGGGGCTGCTGCTGAGCACCGTCAACGGTACCGTAAGCACCGTTAACGACTATGAACAGGTCAACAATGGGGATGTGATCCTTTCCGTGCAGGGAGGGAGCGGCCTGTATGTGGCCTCCTTAATTGGCGAAATGGATCTGAGCAAATATTCCGTGGGCACAGAGCTTACAGGGTATGCCTATGATTCCAGCCAGGAGGTCACCGTCCGCATCAGCAATGTAGGCAAAATGCCCCTGACCACCAGCTATCGCAACGGCAACAACCCAAATAACTCTGCCTATCTGGTGGCCATGGAGATACTGGGGAATGTGGAGCTGAATGTGGGTGAATACATCGAATTCAACAGCTACAAGCCCATTACCGATATGGGGGTCATCTATCTGTCGGCGGCATTTATCAAAACCATAGACGGAGAGGACTGCATCTTTGTGGTGCGGGACGGCGTGCTGGTAAAAGAAAAGGTCAAGACAGGCAAACGGGTCTATGAATATGTGGAACTGATCGACAGCTCGCTGACGCCGGAAGACTATATTGCATTCCCCTATGAAAAGAACGCCAGGGAAGGCGCTCCCGCAGAAATGCCGGAGGACGGTGACAACCTGGTCATCTATTAAGAAGGAGGGCCGCTCATGTTAGAGAATTTCAGGGAAGCCTTTGACGGCATCTGGACCCATAAGCTCAGGAGCGCCCTGACCATGCTGGGCATTATCATCGGTATTGCGTCCATCATCGCCATATCCTCCACTATTATGGGCACCAACGAGCAGATCAAACAGAATCTGGTAGGGTCAGGGAACAACACCGTAGTGATCCAGCTGTATCAGGGGGATTATCCCTTTGAAATCGGTTACCAGCAGGTGCCGGACTATGTGCCCATTCTGGATGAAAGTATTCTGGAAGAGATCAATGAGATCCCCCAGGTGGTCAACTCCTCCGTGTTTTATAAACGGAATGCCTATGGCGCCATATGGCGGGGGGCGGAAAGTCTCAGTCAGGGAACCATCTACGGGGTAGACAAAAACTTCCTTTCCGTATACGGGTACATGCTGCGCTCCGGCAGGGACTTTGTGCAGGAGGATTTTGATCAGTACAGGAAGGTATGTCTCATAGACCGGACGGTATCCGAAAGCCTCTTTTCAGGCACAAACCCCGTGGGTCAGATCGTGGAGATCTCCGGGGAGCCCTATACCATCATCGGGGAATTTACCCAGTCCAGCCAGTTCACGCCGGTGATCAAGTCGCTGGAGGATTATTACACCTATGCAAATCGTTCCGGCGGGCAGGTGCTGCTGCCCATAACCACCTGGCCCGTTCTTTACAGCTATGATGAGCCGGTGGCCGTGGTGCTTCAGGCAACCAGTACCGATGATATGACTACGGCGGGCAAGCAGGCTGCGGATCTGCTCAACGGCAAAAGCACCCAGGAGAACCCGGAAGTCAAGTATCAGAGCCAGGATCTGCTCAAGCAGGCTAAAAAACTGCAGGAGCTTTCCAGCTCCACCAATCTCCAGCTGCTGCTTATTGCCAGCATCTCTCTGCTGGTGGGCGGCATCGGCGTTATGAACATCATGCTGGTGTCCGTTACGGAGCGGACCAGTGAGATCGGCCTGAAAAAGGCTCTGGGTGCAGGGAAAAGGCGTATCTCGGGCCAGTTCCTTACGGAAGCCGGTGTGCTCACCTGCATGGGCGGTATTCTGGGGGTATTGGTAGGCATAGGTCTGGCCTATATCATCTCCAAAGCTTCGGGGATACCCATCTACATCAGTTGGTATATCATTGCCGCGGCAGTGGTATTCTCCTTTGTGGTGGGCCTGTTCTTCGGGGCGGTGCCTGCGGTGCAGGCGGCCCGGCTGAACCCCATCGAGGCGCTGCGCCGGGAGTAAAAAGTACGGAAAAAGGAGGCCGAAGGGAGACGCTCCGTAAGGAAGTTGTCTCCCTTTGATTTTGTCGTCAGCCGGAATTTGGATTTATAGGAAAAACAATCATATTGAAGGATTACGGTAGGAGAAAAAATAGTAAATAATGATTTTATTTTCTGTATAATAAGAAATATAATTTTACCAAGAATAATTTTTGTAGGCAAATAATTCTTTGAAAGGATGAAAGGCTATGCCACAACATGAATTTATTACAAAGCAACTAATAGATAAAGGTTGGTCAGAAGATAGAAAATACTGTGTTACCGACGAGCAAGGAAATAAATTTTTGCTTCGTGTTTCTCCGATTGAACAGTATGACAGGAAGAAAAGCGAATATGAACTTATGGGTCAGGTAGCAGCTCTCGGTGTACCAATGTGCCGCCCCTTAGAGTTCGGCACATTTGATGAAGGAGTTTATTCTATTCAAACTTGGATAGATGGCATTGATGCAGAAGAAAATATACATAATTTAACAAACCAAGAACAGTATTCTTATGGTTTTGAAGCGGGAAAAATACTAAAAGAAATTCATAAAATCCCCGCTCCGAAAGAAATAGAAGATTGGGAAATCTATTTTAATCGTAAAGCAGACCACAAAATCAAGATGTATGAAGAATGTCCTGTCAAGTACGAAAATGGGCAAGCCTTCATTGATTACATTAACGCTCACAGATATTTGCTCAGCGGTCGCCCTCGAACCTATCAGCACGGAGATTACCATATCGGCAATATGATGATAGGGAATGATAAGCGACTCTACATCATTGATTTTAATAAAAATGACTTCGGAGATCCGTGGGAAGAATTTAACCGCATTGTGTGGTGCGCTCAAGCTACCCCTTTGTTTGCAACCGGAATGGTAAACGGATACTTCAGCAATGACGTACCAATTCCGTTTTGGGAGTTGCTCGCACTTTATATTAGCAGTAATACTTTATCTTCTGTGCCTTGGGCAATTCCTTTTGGGCAGAGCCAAATTCAAGTAATGATAAATCAAGCAAAAGATGTACTAAGCTGGTATGAGAATATGACGAAATCCATTCCGACTTGGTACAAAGGAGTTATTATAAATAATACGAAGCATTTGCCGTCGTGTCCACAGGGATAGCAAGCATCGGATTATGACACCACAATCCGCGAAAAAAGCTAAATACAAATCATTGGAGTCCCTTCCTTACGGAGGGTGCCCCAACAGGGCCTCCTTTTTGTATGCGCAAAGGCCGACGGTGCAAAGGTCACAGCAGTGTTACACCAGCGGCTTCGCAGGCGGTCAGGGTAGTTTCGTCCCACAGGGAGGACTGCACTTCCCCGATGTGGGCTTTCCCCAGAATAAACATGCACAAGCGGCTTTGACCGATGCCACCGCCCATGGTCAGGGGCAGTTTCTCTTCCAGCAGCGCTTGATGGAAGGGAAGCTTTGCACGTTCTTCGCAGCCGGAAAGGGTCAGCTGCCGCTTTAAAGAAACCGGATCCACCCGAATGCCCATGCTGCTGAGCTCAAAGGCCGTATCTAGGAGGGGATAATAGCAGAGAATGTCTCCATTCAGGGGCCAGTCATCGTAATCCGGGGCCCGGCCATCGTGAGGCAGACCATTAGAGAGCTTGTTTCCGATACCCTGCACAAAAACGGTGCCATACTCCCGGCAAAAGGCCGTCTCACGTTCTTTGGGAGAAAGGGCGGGATATTTGTCCAACAGCTCCTGGGCGGTGATAAAGGTCACCTTCTGCTCTATCTGGGTATGCAGCTGGGGGTATCTGGCCCGGAGGACGGAATTGGTATAGCACAGCCCATCTACAATGGACTGCACCGTTATTCGCAGAAAGGCTTCGTTCCGCTGCTCAGGCGTGATGATCTTTTCCCAGTCCCATTGATCCACATAGACAGAGTGGAGGTTGTCAAGCGTTTCATCCCGCCGGATAGCGTTCATATCTGTATACAGTCCCTTGCCGGGGTGGAATCCGTAGCGATGGAGCGCATAGCGCTTCCATTTGGCCAGTGAATGGACAACTTCTCCGGTAAGGTGAGCCTGAGGGATATCAAAGCATACCGGGCGCTCTACTCCGTTCAGGTTGTCATTAAGGCCCTGGGAGGGGTCTACAAACAGAGGGGCAGAGACCCGTTTGAGCTGCAGCAGATCTTCCAGCGCATCCTGAAAAGTATGTTTGATCAGAGCAATGGCGCTTTGGGTATCATACAGGTTCAAAGGGGAAACGTAACCTGCGGGGATGAATGTGCGGGACATTGGCTTTGCCTCCTTAATAATATATTATATATTTGTGCAAGTTTAAAACCCTTTGACCTTGTTGTCAAGGAAGCTTGAAAAGATATTTGCGGAACATGGGAAAAACTCTGGGGATCATATAAAAACATATCACATGGTCCCATACAGGAAAGCCTTATGCTATACTGTAAAAATAAGGAGGGATCCATGGAGTATCTGGAAAGTTTTCGTTTTGCGACGTATGATCAGGAGTATGCCTTTCGGTTGGATGAAAAGCGAACCTGCTTCGATTCCATGTACCCTTTTTTTACCCTTTCCGGGAGGGGATTGGAGGAACTGACCACAGGGGCGCTGACCATCCTGTATGGGGGTAACGGCAGCGGTAAAAGCACAGCGCTGAATATCATGGCGGAAAAACTGAGCCTTCAGCGGGAAAGCCCATACAATCGCAGTCCTTTTTATGAGGGCTATCTGAAGCTGTGCAGCTATGACCTGCTGGAAAAGGTGCCTGCGTGCAGCAGGATCATCACCAGTGATGATGTGTTTGACTATATGCTCCATGTCCGGGCGTTGAACGAGGGCATAGATATCCGCCGGGAGGAGGTTTTCAGAGACTATCTGACAGATAAATACGGTCAGTTTCGTTTTACCTCCATGGAGGATCTGGATAAACTCAAGCGGGTAAATAAAGCCCGCAGCAGGACTCTGTCCAAGTATACCCGGGAACGTATAGCCCACAACGTTCGGGAATATTCCAATGGGGAGAGCGGCTTTCGATACTTTACGGATAAGATCGGGGAAGACGGATTGTATTTGCTGGATGAACCGGAAAACAGTCTGAGCCCCAGCCGGCAGATGGAACTGAGTCGGTTTTTGCTGGATTCCGTCCGATACTGCGGCTGCCAGATCATTCTGGCTACCCACAGCCCCTATCTGCTGGCCATGGAGGGCGCCCGGATCTATGACCTGGACAGCAACCCTGCTGTTATTCGCTCCTGGACGGAGCTGCCGGAGGTACGGGCCGCCCGGGATTTCTTCCGGGTGCATGAAAAAGACTTTAAGCAGGACTGAAGACGGATGGGCCAAAGTTCTTTTCGGGCTAAGATGAGAATCGTGCTGCTGCAGCTGCGCAGAGGTGCTGACCCGGACAGGGCATGGGACGGCGCGAAAAGAGAATTCGAACCGATCCTGTAAAGAAATATAAAGCACAGATCCCCCGGTTCCGCCGGGGGATCTGTGCTATTGTTGTGATTCGGTTCAGGCCAGCTTGTTTTCCGTTTTTGCGGAAGCTACCTGCTCCATAATGTCCTCTACGGAAAGACCCATCTGGGAGCCCAAAGCTGCCACAATGGCGCCTTCCACAATGGGGCCGTCGATCATGCGTACGTTTTTATCCGCAAACTCCTCCAGCACCATCTCCGTGGTCATGATGGCGCTGCCCATATCAATGAGGACCACGGCGCCATCCTCATTGGCTACGGCTTCCACCGCATCATGGATCCGCTGATAATCCGTACCTATCCCTCCGTCCGGGAGACCGCCGGCCGCCGCAATGGGAGCCTGAGGAGCCATTTGCTCTGCCAGTTCTTTGGCGCCCTGGGCGACCTTCTCGCTGTGAGATACAATGATCACGCCTACCATACTCTGCCTCCTCAGGCTGCGTCGGCAATGACCTTCAGCAGCAGAGTGAAAGAGGTGGCACCGGGATCCTGATGCCCCATGCTGCGCTCACCCAGATAGCTGGCCCGGCCTTTGGTGGCGATGATGGTCTTGGTGTATTCCACGCCTTTTTCGGCGGCGGCTACGCCTGCTGCCAAAGCGGCTTTGGGGGGCTGATCGGCTTTCACTGCGGCATCTATGGCCTCATAGGCGGGGATCATGGCATCCAGCATGGTTTTTTCTCCCTGGTGGGATTTGCCCCGATACATAATGCCGTCGATGGCATCCTTGAGCATGGCCAGAAAATCTTCCATGCCTATCTCCGTTTTGCCAGCCCCCTTCATGGAAGCTTTGATAAAGGCGGTGCCGTACAGGGGGCCGGAGGCCCCTCCTACCGTGGAAAGCAGACCCATGCCTACGGTCTTGAGGACAGTACCGATGTCTTTATCCTCTACCGGGGGGAGCTTGGTCAGAACGGCCTGAAAGCCCCGGTTCATGTTGATGCCGTGGTCGCTGTCGCCGATGGCGGCATCCAGATCGGTCAGAAACTCTTTGTTGGCGCCGATCACATCTGCCATGCCATGGATAATCTTGATTACGTCAGAAGCGGTTGCCATAGAGATTGCCTCCGGTATGCAATGTTACATTTTGAATGCAGGGGTGTTGGCGGGAGCATCCAGCAGGGCCTTGGTTTCATCATCCAGCCGCAGAATGGAGATGGCAAATCCGGCCATTTCCAGAGAGGTCATGTAGTTGCCCACAAAGGTCTTGTAAATATGGATGCCCTTGCTTTCCAGCACATCGTGGACATGATTGTTGACAATGTACAGCTCCATAAGAGGAGTGCCGCCGCAGCCATTGATCATCAGGGCGACTTCGTGGCCCTGATAGTCGATATCTGCCAGGATCTTTTCCAGCAGGGTGTCGGCGATCTCATCGGCGGTGCGGAGCTTCTCACGATGGGTGCCGGGTTCACCGTGGATGCCCATGCCGATCTCCACCTCGTCATCTGCGATCTCGAAGCCGGGTTTTCCGGCAGCGGGCACGGTGCAGGCCGTGAGGCTCATGCCCATGGTGCGGGTGTTGGCGATGACCTTTTCGGCAACGCGGGCCACTTCCTCCAGGGAAGCGCCTTCTTCTGCTTTGGCACCGGCGATCTTGTGGATAAAGATTGTGCCTGCCACGCCCCGGCGGCCGGTGGTGTACAGAGAATCCTTCACGGCTACATCGTCATTCATGATGACGCTCTTTACGGGGATACCGTCCATTTCGGCCAGTTCGCCGGCCATTTCAAAGTTCATAACGTCGCCGGTATAGTTTTTGATGACCAGCAGCACGCCGGCAGGAGTTCCAACGGCGTCGATGGCAGCCTTTACCTGATCGGGGGTGGGAGAAGTAAACACGGCCCCGGCTACAGCAGCATCCAGCATACCATATCCTACGAAACCGCCGTGAGCGGGCTCATGGCCGGAACCGCCGCCGGAGATCAGAGCGACCTTATCGGTCTTCTTGTTCTTGCGAACGAGAATGGTGTGCCCCGGGAGCTGCTCGAGGATATCGGGATGCGCCTTGGCGATGCCCTGGATCATTTCGATTTCCACGTTTTCAACCTTGTTGATTAGCTTCTTCATTGTTGGCCTCCTGTAATAGTATTTTTTTAAGAATGAGACGCAGCTGCATTCTTTGAAAATAGTATATACTTCCAAAGAAGAAAACACAATAGAAGGAATGTAAAAATACCGCCATATTTCAGCCAAAAGCCGCCATATGTGAAAAATTAAATATGGAGCTGGGTTTCTGCACGGGGCCGGGGACGAGGGAACCCGGAGCCGGGACGTATACGAAACCCGGGGGCGCACGTTCCGGCGGCTTTGCCGCCGGAACTCTGCGAGGCGCATGCCCCGCAGGCGTGCCGTCAGGCACGCAGTGCGCCCCCGCCTACCGCATTCACACATAGTTCGACTTGCAGAACCGGGCTTCCGAGCCGCACGCCTGTTTGTTTCTTCTCGGAAAAGAAAAAAGAACTGAAAAAGTATATTTTTCTGCGCCGGTGTGCTATACTTACAGACATAAAACAGACAGGAGGCTATCATGGTTAAGCAAGATGTTTTGATCCAGAATCCTACGGGCCTGCATGCCCGCCCAGCAGCACAGCTCATCAATTTGTGCAAGAACTTTCCCTGCTCCGTGAAGCTGGAAGCGGAAGGAAAGACCTGCGATGCCAAGAGTATCTTTTCCGTTCTCAAATGCGCCATACGTCAGGGACAGACCGTATCCATCGTATGCGACGGCGAGGGGGAACAGGAGGCACTGGAAAAGGTCGCGGCATATATCCAGGGACTGACGGAATAAAAATATTCGTCCTCATAAAAGCGGGCCCTCCTTAAAGGAGAGCCCGCTTGCTTATACTTTATTTCACGTTTATCAGCTCATCAGAACGGCCAGGAAGGATTTGATGCCCGGCACGATCATGTTCAGCGCTTCCTGAACGGCATGGCCGTGAAGAATGACCATGGCCAGCAGGCCGCCTACCAGCAATACCGCCAAAATGAGCCGCCACAGCAGTATCGCAGCGGAAAACCGCTTCAGAGAGGGGTTTTTAGGATGCCCTGCACCCCATACAAACAGGAAGATCAGCCCAATGACCGGAATGGAGAAAAGCACCATGAGCATCATGTACTGAAAGGTGTTCAGAAGGAGCTTTTTAGGAGGCACATCCTCTTGCAGGGGCGCAGCGGGGGGAACAGGGGCTTCCGGCGGTACAGGCGGGATGGGTTCGGCAGGAGGCACAGGCGCTTCCTGCTGCACGGGTTCGGCGGGAGCCTCCGGTTTTTCGGGTTCGCCAGGAGCCGCTTCAGAGATAAAGGATTTCCCGCAGGAAAAACAGAACTTGGCGTCATCTGCTGCCTGGGCGCCGCATACGGGACAGGTTTTCATAGGCACTCCTCTCCGCCGTTCGGAAGGAACGGCCGGTTTCATGAAAAATAACATGTTTATCATATCACACCCCCTGCAGGAATGCAAATGCAGACAAAGCCGGCAGGAGGCTGTTTCACAAAGAAATCACAAGAAATGAAGGGGAAATGAAGAATTTGTATCTTTTTTCTGCTTTTCTTGCTATTAGCTCTTGGGGCAGATACAATGAACTTATATGTAACCTTGCATGAAGGAGAAAAGAAGATGAGTAAAAAGCGTCATTGCTTGTGGGCGGCACTGCTGGCGGTGATTTTGATGTGCAGCCCCGGCTGCAGCAAAAAAGATACCGGTATCGATCAGGGGGAAGCAAATATTCCCACCCAGGCGCCTTTGGCAGAAACGGTCACCGCCGCTCCTACGCAGGCTCCTACGGATACCCCTGTTCCTACGGCAGAACCTACCCCCAGTCCCACTCCCGAGCCTGAAGGGCAGCCCGCCCATGGGCTGACCGAGGGCAGCGGCCTGATCGGTGCACTGCTGGCCCGGGGCACAGAGGTGGAAGTCACGGCAGAGCAGGACGAAACCTATTATGCAATTGCCATGGGAGAGCAGACTTTTCTGGTGGAAAAACGGTTCGTTCGGATGATCGACCAGCCGGCTCCTGCGGATAAGACCATGTATGCCCGGCGGGGCGCACAACTGAATGCTTCCCCTTATATGGACGGGGAACAGTTGGCGGAGCTGAAGCAGAATACTCAGCTGCAGATTCTGGAAGATCTGGGGGTAACGCTTCTGGTGCGGACCGGGGATCAAATAGGATACGTAAGAGCAGAAATGCTCAGCGGCAGACAGATCCGCAGCGGCGGCGGCTCCAGCAGCGATTCCGGCGGCGGAGATTCCGGTGGGGATGACGGCGGAGATATTCAGCTGAGCAGCCGGGGCAGCGGCAGCATCCTTCGGCTGGGCGGTTTCCGGCGGGAAGCCGCAGCACCCTTTGCTCCCGGCAAGGGACTTATCCTGGCGGATGAGGTAGAAGCGTATACCGGCTTTATGGGTCCGGAAGATGTCCTGAAGCTGGTGGAATACCAGGAAGGAGAGCGGTACGCCACAGTGCTGTTTGACCATGCACTGTATCAGATGGATATACGGCTGGTGCGGGTGGACGGCGATCCCGCTTATGAACCCTGGACGGGATATGCCCGGAACCGGACTGTGGTATATGATACTCTGTGGCGGCTGGGAGAAGGCCGGGAACTGCGGGTGAACACCCAGCTGCAGGTCATTGCAGAGACGGGAGATGCTTATCTCTGCATCCTGGAGGACGGCAGTCGGGTATTCACGGCAAAGGAGAATATTTCCGATAAGCAGATACAAACCGGTGGAGGCGGCTCCAGCAGCAGCTCCGGCGGCGATGACTGGACGGAGCCCGCTCTGTAAAAGAACAAAACTGAATGACGTGCAGGCAGCTTTTCTGCGGAGGGGCTGCTTTTTGCGTATGCGGGTATAAAAAAGCCCGTGAGATTACCCCGGGCTTACATGCAATATGCAGGAACCAACTAAAGCATTCTGCTCATATCCATAAGATTACCAAACATATCTGCAAACCAGCCTATGTCCAGATGGGTCAGATCGTAAATCAGTATGTAAATGACGAGCAGTAATAGCAGCACAAATCCTCCCAGACCACATATGGCCAGGCGGCGGGCTTGCCGTCTTTCCGCCGTCAGGCGGAAGATTTGCTGATTCTTCTCCGTAACGATCGAATGAGCCTGATCCAGCTTGTCCCTCATGTTTTCCAGCAGCTTTTCCCGCTCGGCCAAACGCCGGTCAAAATGCAGGATCAGATCCTGAATCACCTCTGCTCCGGCACACATTTGCACCGGGCGGCCCAGCGCCTCGTTTTCAGACTTGCCGAAAGCGGTGGATATCTGGCGGATGGCACCGGACCCCGGGGTCATCTTTCCTGAGCGAATGCGGCTTACCGTAGAAACGCTGAGACCGACTCTGTCGGCGATTTCTTCCAGCGTATTCAGGTTGTTAGCGCTGATCTGCTCTTCAAAAAACGCTAAAAAAGCATCCTGTTCTGTCATGCTTTCGCCCCTTTTCGTTTCATATATTTTCCGCTGCGCAAAAAAGCGCAAATTATGCGCAAATAAATGACGTCCCCATGCAAAGAAATACCCATTGCAGCAAAACCAATGCTGTGCTACGGTACAGATATCCAAGAGAGGAGATGCCCTATGAAAACGATACTAAAAAACATTTCTACGTTATTTCCAATTCTATCCTATATGTGAAATAGAGTATATCACTCTTTTCCGGCTTTGTAAACACCATCCAAAACGATATATTAAGTCTTTCCATTTCAACACATTTTATAAAACAGTATCGCATCTTCTCTGCCCGAAAGCTGATCTCCGTTATGCGGAGATCAGCTTTTATCATGCCTGTCCTGAAAGAAAGTCTTGCACATCTTGCATGTACAGACTTATGGGCGGCTTGGGAGGCATCCATCCATGCTTTCCGCGCTGGTATTGTAAGAACCCTTAGAGCATTCATCCGCTCCGGCATTCTTGCCTTTACCTTCTCTCCTGTGTAGGCGATGCATGGACGGGCAATTGTCTCTGCAAGCGATTATTCTCATTATAAAAAAGGACGGCGATTTGTGAGTGGGGCGGACACAACAACTGTAAAACAAGTTAAAAATAACAGTAATTTGGCTGAAAAAGCAGAAAAATCCATTGGAATTCCCTCTCTTTTTAACAGAAAAAATAATATATAATTCAGAAAAGAGTGGGAGAGAACAATAGGGAAAATGGAAAAAAGAGAGAAATATTAAGAAAAATGGGAAAATAAAACGTTTTCTGTTTTTCAGGATGAAACAGAATTTTTATGTAGCGATCACCGGAAACCCTTGCATAAACAGACATATTTTGCTACAATACAAGCAGAAAGTTTGCTCATGACTTGCAGCTGGCTTAGAAAGAATGTCCGGGACAAAAGGGGAAACGGACAGCTTTTTCTATCTGCAGCCTCCGTTGATCTGGACTGCAGGTCATGAACCGCAAACCTGACCCCGGAGAATTTTCTCCGGGGTTATTTTATATGCATCAGAGATATTGTGATAAGAAGGAGGGTTTTCCGAAGCTAACAGGAACGGTTTTGCAGGATAGCGGAGCAACACGGTCAAAATGAAGGAAATCTTTCAAAATGTGCTGAAATCCACAACCGAATACTTGTAATGAATGGGCGAAAAAAAATGTTTTTTACATGATGCCTGCTGTGTTAGAATGTTAGCGAGGCCTAAAGGGCTGAGGAATTTTTGAAAGGGGTCAATCATGCTAAACAAAAAGCTGGTGATCAACCGGGCGTGGTGCAAAGGCTGCGGCATCTGTGCGGCCTTCTGCCCCAAGAAGGTTCTGGCAGTGAAGGACGAAAAGGTATACGCGGAGAATCTGGAGGCCTGCATCCTGTGCGGCCAGTGCGAGCTCCGCTGCCCGGATTACGCCATTTATCTGGAGACGGAGGAGGAAGGAAAATAATGGGCAAAACAGTTTTGATGCAGGGCAACGAAGCCTGCGTAGAAGGTGCCATTGCAGCGGGAATGCGGTTTTATGCCGGCTATCCCATTACGCCTTCCACTGAGATAGCAGAGCTTTCCGCCGCTCGTCTGCCCCAGGTAGGGGGCCGCTTCCTTCAGATGGAGGATGAGATCTCCGGCATGGCAGCCGTTATCGGTGCTTCCGCCGCAGGCGTCAAGGCCATGACCGCCACCAGCGGCCCGGGGTTCTCCCTTAAACAGGAAAATATCGGTTACGCTGCCGAAGCGGAGGTTCCCTGCGTGATCGTGGATGTGCAGCGTGTGGGTCCCTCCACTGGTCTGCCTACTTCTCCCGCTCAGGGCGATCTGATGCAGGCCAAGTGGGGCAGCCATGGGGACCGCCCCGTTATTGTTATTTCTCCCTCCACCGTTAAGGAGACTTATATGGAGGCCATCCGCTGCTTCAACCTTTCCGAGAAGTATCGGGTTCCCGTGATCTTTTTGATGGACGAAATGGTGGGCCACCTCAGAGAGGGCATTACCCTGCCCGATCCTCACGAATACGAAGTTATTGACCGGCCTGTAGACCGTTCCATCACCGGAGAGGCGGCTTATCGGGTGCCGGAAGGCAAGTGGGTGCCGGAAATGGCTCCCTTCGGTCAGGGCCAGCGCTACAACATCACCGGCCTGTTCCACGATAAGGGCGGCTTCCCCCGGGGCACCAGCCAGAGCTACGAAGCGTTTTTGGAGCGGCTGCTGGGCAAGATCGAAGAGAATCGGGACGATATAGAAAAGTGGGAAGAACGGGATCTGGAAGATGCGGATATCGCCGTGGTCTGCTTTGGCGGCGCCGCCCGTACCGTAGAGGCTGCCATCGCCGAAGCCCGTGAAAAGGGCATTAAGGCGGGTATGTTCCGGCCCATTACCGTGTGGCCATTCCCCGAACGGGCCATGGCCAGGGTGGCTGCTAAGGTCAAGCGCATCCTGGTGGTGGAAAACAATGCCGGTCAGATGCTCCTGCAGGTAAAGGCTGCTGCCGGAGATACGCCCGTAGACTTCCTGGGCCGGTTCAACGGCTCCGTCATCGATCCTGCGGAAGTGCTGGCCAGGCTGGAAGCCTAACCCCAATCTGATCGAAAGAAAGGCTGTACATAGAAATGGAAAGCAAGCTCATTCATCAATATATGCGTCTTAGAGACCTGCCCCATATCTGGTGTCCCGGCTGCGGCAACGGCATCCTTATGCGGGATGTGGCCCAGGCCATCGACAATCTGGGGTTGGAGCAGGACAAAGTGGTGATCGTTTCCGGTATCGGCTGTTCTTCCCGGGCTGCCGGTTATATGGATTTCAACACCATTCATACCACTCACGGCCGGGCCATTGCCTTTGCTACAGGTATTAAAATGGCCAGACCCGAGCTCACCGTTATTGTCATCACTGGCGACGGCGATTGCTCCGCCATTGGCGGCAACCACCTGATCCATGCCGCACGCCGGAACATTGACCTTACCGTAGTGGTGTTCAACAACAATATCTATGGGATGACCGGGGGTCAGTTCTCTCCCACTACCCCCACCGGGTCTTTTGCCACCACCGCCCCCTACGGCAGCATCGATCGAACTTTCGATCTGGTGAAACTGGCCACCGGCGCCGGCGCCACCTATGCTGCCAGGGGCGATGCGTATCATGTGCCCCAGACTATCCAGCTCATTCAGAACGGTATTGCCCACAAGGGCTTTTCCGTCATCGACTGCGTATCCATCTGTCCCACCTACTACGGCCGCAAGAACAAGAAAGGCGATGCCGTGAAGATGATGGAATGGCAGCGGGATAACGGCATTCTCAAGGCTCGGGCCGATAAGATGCCTGCCGAGGAGCTTCAAGGCAAGATGGTCATCGGCTGCTTCCATGAGGATAAGAATGTTCCCGAGTATACCGAAGAATACGGCAAGCTCATTGCCAAGCTGGCAGCAAAGGAGTAAGCATATGCAGAAGAGAGAAGAGATCAAGCTGGTAGGTAGCGGCGGCCAGGGCGTTATCCTTGCTTCCGTGATCCTGGCGGAGGCCGCCGTAATGGAAGGCCTCAATGCCGCGCAGAGCCAGTCCTACGGCCCCGAAGCACGGGGCGGCGCCTGTTCTGCTCAGGCGGTGATCACCAGCGGCGCACTGGGCTTTCCCAAGGTGCGAATCCCCACCTGCCTGTTGGCGCTTACCCAGACTTCCCTGGAGAAATACAGCAAAGATCTGCCGGAAAGCTGCCTGGTGCTGGCTGACAGCAGCCTGACCATTCCCGAATGGCTCAAGGGTCATAAGGTGGTGCAGGTACCCATTCTTCACAGTGCGGTAGAAAAGGTCGGCAAGAGCTTTGTGGCCAACATTATTGCCGTGGCCGTGATCAATAAGGCTCTGGGGCTGGTATCCGAAGATATCCTGCGTCAGGCAGTGGCTGCCCATATTCCAAAGGGCACCGAGGCTTTGAACTTCAAGGCACTGGAAGTAGGCGAGGGCCTGCTTTAAGTAAAGTTTCGGGCGTTCCTATTGCGGGAACGCCCGATGTCCTTTATAGTTAGGGCATACACATACAACAGAATAAACCAAGGAGGATTATTTTCCCGTGGCAGTATCAGAAAATAAGCAGGCTTGGATAAAGAGTACCGAGGCTTCTTTGGCCAAGCATCCGGAGCGTAAGGCAGAGTTCACTACCAGCTCCGGTATTAAAGTGGAACGGGCCTATGACCCCAGCAATGTAGCCGGGGACGATTATGACGAGAAGCTGGGGTATCCCGGCCAGTATCCCTTTACCCGGGGCGTACAGCCTACCATGTACCGGGGCCGCTACTGGACCATGCGTCAGTATGCAGGCTTTGGCGATGCGGAAGAAAGCAACGAGCGTTACAAATACCTGATCTCCCAGGGCCAGACGGGCCTTTCCATTGCCTTTGACCTGCCCACACAGATCGGCTACGATTCTGATGATCCCATGAGCATGGGAGAAGTAGGCAAGGTCGGTGTGGCCATCGATTCTCTGGCGGATATGGAAGTGCTTTTTGACGGTATCCCTCTGGATAAGGTCAGCACCAGCATGACCATCAACGCTTCCGCCGCTGTACTGCTTGCCTTCTATATTGTGGCGGCAGAGCGGCAGGGCGTTTCTCCCGATCAGCTTAAGGGTACCATTCAGAATGATGTGCTTAAGGAGTATGCAGCCCGCGGCACCTATATCTTCCCCCCGGCGCCCTCCATGCGGCTGATTACCAATATTTTTGAATATTGTTCCAAGAATCTGCCCCAGTGGAACACCATCTCCATCTCCGGCTATCATATCCGGGAGGCAGGCTCTACTGCGGCACAGGAGGTGGCCTTCACGCTGGCAGACGGCATTGCCTATGTAGACGCTGCCATTAAGGCCGGTATGGATGTTGACAGCTTTGCGGGCCGCCTTTCCTTCTTCTTCAATGCGCACAACAACCTGCTGGAAGAGGTGGCCAAGTACCGGGCCGCCCGGCGTATCTGGGCTAAGATCATGAAGGAGCGTTTCCATGCCAAGAAAGACAGGAGCATGATGCTGCGCTTCCATACCCAGACCGGCGGCTCCACCCTTACCGCCCAACAGCCGGATAATAATATTATCCGTGTTACCATCCAGACCTTGGCGGCCGTATTGGGTGGTACCCAGAGTCTGCACACCAATTCCCGGGATGAGGCCCTGTCTCTGCCGACGGAGGACAGCGTGCGTATTGCCCTGCGTACCCAGCAGATCGTGGCCTATGAGAGCGGCGTAGCCGATACAGTAGATCCTCTGGCGGGCAGTTATTATGTGGAGAGCCTTACCGATCAGATCGAAGAGAAGGTTTGGGAGTATATCCACAAGATCGATGATATGGGCGGTGCCGTAAAGGCCATTGAACAGGGCTATATCCAGAAGGAGATTGCCGACAGTTCCTATGCGTATCAAAAGGCGGTGGAATCCGGGGAGCAGGTAGTGGTAGGCGTCAACAAGTTCACCGTAAAGGAAGAGGGCCATAAGGAGCATATGGTCATTGACAGCACCATTGCCGATAAACAGGTGGCCAAGATCAAGGCCGTCAAGGAAAAGCGGGACAGCCAGGCGGCTGCCGATGCTTTGGCCGCTTTGCGGGCTGCCGCTGCTACCGATGAAAACCTGATGCCTTATATTGTGGATTGCGCCCGCAAGTGGTGCACCGAAGGAGAGATCTGCAATGAGCTCAGAGCCGTATTCGGAGAATACCGGCCCGTGGAAGTGCTGTAAAGGAGAATATCATGGAACAGAATGAAAGAAAGATTCGTGTTTTGATTGCCAAGCCCGGTCTGGATGGCCATGACCGGGGGGCCAAGGTGGTCTGCCGCGCCCTGCGGGACGCCGGTTTTGAAGTTATTTATACCGGCCTGCGCCAGACCCCTGAGCAGATTGCCGCTGCGGCCATTGCCGAGGACGTAGACGCCGTAGGGCTGAGCCTGCTGTCCGGGGCTCATAATTACCTGTTCCCCCGTGTAGTGGAACTGCTGCGGGAACAGGGCGCCGGGGATATTGTGGTCTTTGGCGGCGGTATCATCCCCGATGAAGATATCCCCGGTTTGAAAGCAAAGGGCATTCAGGAGATCTTTACGCCCGGTACGCCTACCAGCGCTACCGTGGACTTTCTGCGCGAAAAATGCGGCCGGTAAACGACCCTCAGGAGCTCTTTGAAAGAGCCGCAAACGGCGAGCGCAGGGCTTTGTCCCGTCTGGTCTCACTGGTGGAAAACGGAGGCGACCCTGCACGGGAGGCTCTTTCGCTGGTATGGCCCCATACCGGCGGCGCCCGGATATTGGGCATTACAGGTCCTCCGGGTTCCGGTAAGTCCACTTTGACCAATGCGTTGGTGAAGCATCTGCGCTTGCAGGGACATACCGTTGGCGTTATTGCGGTGGATCCCAGCAGCCCCTTTACGGGGGGTGCTATTTTGGGGGACCGCATCCGTATGAGCAGTCATGCTTTGGACAGCGGCGTATACATTCGCAGCATGGGCACCCGGGGGCAGCTGGGAGGGCTTTCCGCCGCCTGTACCGGGGCGGCCCGGGTGCTGGATGCCTGCGGCTTTGCCTATATCATTCTGGAGACCGTAGGCGTGGGGCAGTCCGAAGTGGCTGTGGCCCGGTGTGCCGATGTGGTCACGGTGGTCAGCGTTCCCGGCCTGGGAGATGATGTGCAGGCCAGCAAGGCCGGCATTCTGGAAATCGGCGATATTTTCGTGGTAAACAAGTGTGATCTGCCCGGTGCAGACCGGGTGGTTCTGGAACTGAAGAGCATGCTGGACATGGATCAAACCGGAGAGAAGAAGAATGCTCCGGTGCTCAAGACCAGCGCTTCTTCCTTTATGGGCATAGAAGCCTATGGAGAGGCGCTGGACGCCATGTGGCAGCGGTTTGCCGAAAGTGGGGAGCTGGCCAAGCGGCGGCAGCAGCGGCTGCAAAGCGAACTGCTGGAGATCATGCAGAGCGAGATCATTCGTCGGGCCGCTTTGCCCAAACCTGGCACGCAGGCCATGGAAGCCTTCATGCAGGAGAAGAAGAACCCTTATGAGTGGGTGGATGCCACTCTTTCTCAAATTTTAAAGTAAAGGAGCATTCCCATGAAACTGGATCGAATCGATCATATTGGTGTGGCCGTAAAAAATCTGGATGAGTCCGTAAAATTCTATGAAGAGAGCATCGGTCTCAAGGCCAAAGGCTTTGAAGTGGTGGAGGAGCAGAAGGTAAAAGTAGCTTTTATGCCCTGCGGCGACAGTGAGCTGGAACTGCTGGAAAGCACGGAGCCGGACGGCCCCATCGCCCGCTTCATTGAAAAGAACGGCCCCGGCATCCAGCATATTGCTATCCGGGTGGATGATATTGACAAGGCTTTGGAGGAACTGAAGGAGAAGGGCGTGCGCCTTATTGATCAGACCCCCCGCTACGGGGCAGGCGGCGCAAGGATTGCTTTTGTACATCCCAAGGCCACCGGCGGCGTGCTGCTGGAGCTCTGCGAACGCAAATAAGAAGGAGAAAAGGCCATGACTACCGCAGAAAAGATCAATGATTACCGGGCACGGTGTGCCAAGATTCTGGAAGCCGGCGGCCAGAAAGCCGTAGACAAGCAGCATGCCCGGGGAAAATACACCGCTCGGGAGCGGCTGAATCTGCTTTTTGACGAAGGCACCTTTAAGGAGATCGACCGGTTTGTGACCCATCGCTGCAATCACTTCGGCATGGAGAAAAAAGAAATTCCCGCCGATGGCGTAGTTACCGGCTATGGATTGGTGGATGGCAGGAAGGTTTTTGCCTATGCACAGGATTTCACCTGCGTGGGCGGTGCTTTGGGCGAGATGCATGCTGCAAAAATCTGCAAGGTAATGGATATGGCGCTGGAAGCAGGCTGCCCCGTGGTGGGACTGAATGATTCCGGCGGCGCCCGTATTCAGGAAGCCGTGGATGCCCTTTCCGGTTACGGACAGATCTTCCGCCGCAATAGTCTGGCTTCGGGCAAAATCCCCCAGATCAGTGTGATCATGGGGCCTTGCGCCGGAGGAGCCGTATATTCCCCTGCCCTGACGGATTTTATCATCATGGTGGAGGAGAAATCCCAGATGTTTATCACCGGTCCCCGGGTTATCGAGGCTACTACCGGTGAACAGGTCACAGAAGAAGCTCTGGGCGGCGCTTCCACCCAGACGTCCGTTTCCGGCGTAGCTCATCTGGCCGCCTCTACGGAGGAGGATGCCTTGTGGTATGTGCGCATGATTCTTTCCTATCTGCCCAGCCATGCAGGAGAGCCTGCTCCAGCTTATGAGAATGAAGAAGAGAAGGGCCGGCCTGCTTTGGACACCGTCATTCCCGACAGCTCCCGCCGAGCCTACGATGTGCGCACGGTCATCGGAGAGATCGCCGATGCAGACAGCTTTTTTGAGCTGCAGCCCAACTATGCTCCCAATATTGTCACCGGCTTTGGCCGGGTGGGAGGACGGAGCGTAGGTTTTATCTGCAATCAGCCCAAGGTAATGGGCGGTTGTCTGGACATAAACGCTTCAGATAAGGCCAGCCGGTTCATCCAGATGTGCGATGCGTATGGTCTGCCCCTGATCAACCTGGTGGATGTGCCCGGCTTCCTGCCCGGCACCGCCCAGGAGTATGGCGGGATCATTCGTCACGGCGCCAAGCTGCTGTATGTGTACTCCGTAGCGGAAAGCCCCAAGATCACCGTTATCATGCGCAAGGCTTATGGCGGCAGCTATCTGGCCATGTGCTCCAAGGATCTGGGTGCAGATATGGTACTGGCCTGGCCCACTGCAGAGATCGCCGTTATGGGCGCGGAAGGGGCAGCCAACATTATCTTTGCAAAGGATATCAAAGCCAGCGAGGACCCTGAAGCTACCCGGCAGGAAAAAATTGCCGAATATACCGCCGAGTTTGCCACCCCCTATGTGGCCGCTGCCCACGGGTATGTAGATGCCGTCATCGAGCCCAGCGAGACTCGGGAATATATTCTGGATGCACTGAATCTCTTTGAGAACAAGAAGCGGGAAGGCCGCATTCGGGGGAACATGCCCCTGTAAAGCCAGCAGGCATAAAGAGAGCTCCGTGTGGGGCTCTTTTTGTGTATGGTACAGAGAGTTACTACTGTTTTGCGTATTTTGAAGAAAGTAAACGGAACATCGTTGAGTGGATTGCATCCAGTTTTTCACAGCATTCGCAGCCCGCGGCTTTATGCGGATAAGGTTGGAGTCGGATCCCTGGGGCGCACGTTCCGGCGCAGCCGGAACTCTGTGGGG
>OKVH01000065.1_pt1 | contig 53830 bp, 48 predicted proteins | sample 1604791 | NCBI WGS metagenome assembly OKVH01 (sample SAMN01760919, study PRJEB22395) | human gut metagenome | reverse complement strand
TTTTTATATCCTTCTGATTTTTCTGTATTTTTAATTTTACTTATATTATAATACCGAACTGCCCCGCACATTTCAATAAAAATTCCTTAAAAATTAGAATTTGCCTTTAATCTACCCTTTATTTGTGTTATACTGGGCTTAAATATAGATGCGGGGAATCTCTCTTTTAAAAAGGCGTTACACGCCTTTCGGGAGACCCCCTAATTGGGTCTCCCATACTTCAACAGTCCACCGGACTGTTGAACCTACTTTCCTAGTTTTTTATTAGGCAAAAAGATTTCGTCGTCTGCAGACGACGCCTCAGGGTCTTGCCCCGAGACCCCATAAACTTTCTGAAGAAAGTTTAATCAAAGACTTCATTCGTTTGCTTTCACGCAACCTTTGATTACTTGTCCTCCCCTTTCGCCACTACTACGGTAGCCGATGCCCCAACTTCCAAATTTGGCGAAAGATTTTTGAAGATTTTTTACGAGTGATCCATACGCCGCACCTCCTTGTCTCTATATGACCATCAAATCAAAAGAAGCAGAGAGAAAGGGCGGGCTGCGGCAGCCGACAGAGTGCAAAAACGCAATACGACAAAAGGCACCCTCACGGATATAAAAATCCGTTTGGGTGCCTTTCAGCTTTGTTTTGGTGTGTGTAGAAAAGCGAATTCCGTTTGGCGGAGCTTCCGCATTTTTGCTTATGAGTTTTAGAATATAATATATGAGCTGCAACTCATCTCCAAAAGTGCAGCTCAGCTCCTTGTCTGTTTGAAGGAATAATCTATTTGAAAAAAGGCATTTTGCGCGATAACGATTTACCCTGTTATAGGTGCCTCCTGTACTGGCGGATATTTATATCCATCTTCTTCTAACCTCCGAAATATGATTTATAACTCACTCGATATGATTTTAATGGTTATTTATATGAGCATTAGCGCACACTAAACTATATATGAGGTGAGTTAAAATGAAGAATCCAGTTGATTCTTTTGCTGCTGCCCTCCGTGCTGCCCGAGCAAAGCGGCACCTTACCCAAAGGGTACTGGCAGATAATCTGCACATGAGCGTCCGTACCATCATTGAGATTGAACTCGGGCGCAGCAACCCACGATTTGAAACGGTTGCATTATTGGCAAAAGAAATGAATTCTTAAATCTGTCAAACAGACCCTTAATTTATTTCTCCTTTTCTCATTTCAGATTGCAGCTTCCAGCGGATCGGTCAGCACGCGGAACCCGTTTCTTCCGCTCATCACCGCCGTCCTGCTTACAACGCATCAATCACCGCTGAAAGATAAGTGGATGAAACGGAGCCGTAGATGAAATTGTCGATCAGCCCGTCCTTCTTCGCCTGACGCACCTTGTCCGCCAGCTTCTTTTCGGTGTTCTCGTCCACAACCAGTACAATTTTGCAGCCTGGGTTCTGTGCTTTCACTTCATTGCGAATGTTCATGCGTTCCTCCAGCTTCCACGGCGTGTAGGCTGTAACCTCCATGATCAGAATATTCGCTTCCGTAAAAACGCACATATCCGCGGTTTTGTCAGGACTTTCACTTTGACATACCTCAAAGTCCGAATCAAATTTTTGCAGAGCCGTTGCAATGGCGTCGGCAAATAAAGCATTTTGCATATCAACAACAACTCTCCGCATGAAATCACCTCCGATTCAGAATGTAAAATCGACAACACAGATTGATACTGTGGTCATTGTAACAGGTTTTTTTCGATTGCGTCCTGTCCCTAAGTACAGGTTCGGGCACAATTTTTCAAAAAAGCCGCAAAAATACCCGGCTATTTCTCCTGTCTGCGCAGCGCATTCAAATATGATAACTGTCTATTCTTCCCGTTCCAACCTTCCATCAAGATCGAAGTCCACAATCATCTGATTTTCCGAAACCATTGCATAAAAGCCTTGGCTTTGCTCTTTCCAGCTTATCGTCGATTTATGATTGCCGTAATAATAGATATAGTTATGGCGAATAAACTCGGAATTCTCCTTTGCATAGAACCGGAAGCCATGCCCCCAACCATCATGCGGGAACTCAAACTCGAAGCCTTTCTCTGTTTCCTCGAACTCCAGATCCAGCTCCGGGGTAAAGGTCTGCTCCGACAGGATCATTCCGTTTGTGGAGGAATCTCGTTTCTCCTCTCTGACATGGACGGCACCCCACAGAACATACCCGTTTCCTTCCAGTAAAACACCGTATTCATAGAAGCCGGCATTGCCGCTGCCATATGTAACGGTCTGTGTGTTATTTGCCATTGTCAGGCCGTCAATCACAGAACCGCATTGCCCGGACAGCGTTTCAAACGCTTCCAAATTAAAAATGGAAAGGTCCGTATCATAGGGTACCGATATCCGGGCTTTGCTGATATGGATGGGAGGCCGCGAATCGGGGTTCCGGACGAATGCATCCAGATCCTTCACGCCTGCCGGAAGTCCATAATCGAAGCTGTCAAAATGTTCCGGGTCATGGGAAGGAGCCAGGATACTGCAGGAAAACTCATCGCCGTCATTTTCCTGTACGATACCCATGCATTCATAGAGATAGGCTGCCATAGCCCGGTCAAGGGCACGCTGTGTGTCCTGATCCATTTTGAAATACACGTCTCCGGTCTCCGTATCAACTGCGAAATCTCTTGCCTGATCCTTCTCCACGATGGAGCCGTATGCATATCCCGTCAGATATTCATTGCCGTCCCCCCTCCACATCAGGCAATCCGCTGTACATTCACGCAGTTCTGCTCCCGGCATATTTTTGTTGAGCCAGCCTTGCATTAGCTCGGTACCTTTTTGGGTAATCCGGTCAGCATCCTCCTGCTCATACATGGGCCTGAGGGGATAACAGCCGGAAAGGCAGAGAAGAACCGCTAACAAAATGACAAAGTATTGTGTTTTTTTCATATTGGAGCACACCTCGCGATGCTTTTTTCTTCAAATTGTATTCTTCTGGATCGTGGGCAGAACGCTCTCGAATCGTCCTTGTCCCGCTTCCTATCTGGATATCTCCCCCGGAAGAATAAACTGCGTCTCCAATGGGTCTGCCTCCTCCAGCAGCAAGGAGCCGTCGTAGCCGCTGACTGCAATGGCGAAACGGCGCAGGCTGCCTTCCGCGTCCACATAGGAGATGCCATAGGCAGGCAGATCACCGGGGAAGATCAGCTGTACCGCCACGGGGGTGTCCGGGGTCATGACGGAGGGCAGGCTGCTCCTCTCCCCGTCCAGCTCCACCGGGGTGGCCGAGAAGATCACGGCGCCGGTCTCCGTAAAGTCTTCCGCGAACAGATCCAGCAGGGTGAAGTCCGTCACCAGGCTGTCGGTCGTAAAGAGGATGCAGCAGGAGTCCGGACCGTCGTACAGGGTGACCCAGTCGCAGCCCACGTCCCCGGCCTCTGTCAGATACCGGACCGACACCGGAACCCCGGATTCATTGGCGCTCCCGCCGTCTGTCCCGGAGAAGGGCGTCAGGGGCAGCGGATCCCCCGGGGTGTCCAGCGCCCAGAAATCCTCTGCGGTCATGTCTGCCTTCTCCGATTCCGCCGGGTTCCAGCTTCCGGTTTCGTTGCGGTAAACCTCCAGATCACCGTCGCTGTTGAGGCCGGTAAAGAGGAAGCTCTCACATTCCAGCCCGGTTCCGTTTTTGGTGAGATGAAACACGCCCTGGCCGCTTTCCGATGCGCTGTTGGAGCCGTAGTAGTAGAAATATCCATCGCCCATGTAGACGTAGCTGCTGCGGTACCAGCCCTCAAAGACCAGCTCCGGCTTGCCGTCCACCAGTGTATAGAGGGCGTTTGTCATTCCGTTGAGTCCTCCTACCGCCAGCTCCGGGATACCGTCGCCGCTGAGGTCTTCTATCAGATAGCCCATCTCATACACGGCATTGTCCCCCGCGGCCCGGGCGGCCTCCAAAACACCCATTTCACCGGGCTTATCACTGTCCTGACCGAAGGGGTCGGACACCAGGGTGCGGAATCGCTCCACCAGCTCACTGTAGGCCAGGTCGGGGTCGGCGGCCTGCTCCGGTGTCTGTTCCGATGTCTGCTCCGGGTCTTTCGTGTCCGCCGGCTTTTCATCTCCCTGTTCCGGAATCTGTTGATCTGCTGCAGAAACAGGGGACGATCCCTCGCCGCTTGGCGAACTGTTGGCCGCTGGCTGTCTGCCGCAGGCCGTCATGGCCGCCAGCACCATAATACTCAAGAAAAAAGCAATATATCGTTTCATATTCTCTCACTCCTTGGTTCGTTTCCGCATTTTGTCGGTCGATTTGACCGTGTGGTTCGTTTTATCGGCTCTCCCACATGGCAAGGGGAGTCTCCGCTATGCCCACGGGTCGGAAGCCTTGGGCGTGCGCACGCCGGTGAGCAGATACTGTTCCCACAAAAACCACTTGCCGTCGCTGCCCCGCTGACGGAGCTTGATCGGGCGGGGATGTCCGCACCGCCGCAGGACTTGCACACATAGCTGCGCAAATTCTCCGTTTCTCCCTGCTGCCACTCACCGCCCGCCGCCGTTTCCCACTGCATATCGTCGGGCTGCTAGGTTTTCAGGGCATCATCATAGCCTTGCAGAGTCTCCATGTCAAACTCGGTGCGGCAATACGGACATTTCATCTTCTGCGCAGTGCTGTCAAACTCGATGGCACCGCCGCAGCATGGGCATTTATATTACTGTAAAAGATTCATGTGTCATTTCTCCTTGTCTGCTAAGCGTAGCTGTTTTTGCAGCACTGCCGAAAGGAATATACCCAGACTGATCTGAGTAAAAATAGGGCTGCCGCACTACAGCAAGCAGCCCTATTCATAGATGTTTTCATGTGCCTGCGAACGGCAAGTGCAATACAATAAGATTTATTCGATCCACTGGAGGCTGCTGAGAATACTCTGTACCTCATCGCTTCCAAAATCACACTCGTAGCCTTTTACCATAAACACTTTTTCGCCAATCTGTGCGCTGGCTGCATTTTCAGCCAGATACCAGGTGCCGTTGGTCAGCTCTTTTTCCCCATCGTAGGTTCCATAGGGATCGCCGGATTCCAGAAGCGCCTTTGCACTGTCCAAATCCTGGGGATACTCTTCAACCTGCAGATAGGGGTCGCCATATTCAAATTCCTCGGCATGGCAGATGAAGTCCGCCATGTCATTACCGTTCATGTCGGTGCCGGTCACAAGGCTCCAACCGGAAGGAAGCTCTGCCGTTACCATGTCGCCGGAAGCCGCTGTCGTTTTGGGCGCGCTGTCGCCGCTGTTGCTGCTGTTGCTGTTGCTGCTGTCGCCGCTGTTTCCACCGTTGCATGCAGCAAGGGCCAGCATCATTGTGAGGGCCAGAAGAATCGCTAAAATCTTGTTCATTTTTTTCATAATAATCTTTCCTTTCAAAAGTGGTTATAATGTACTGTTATGCATTTACATTGGGCTTTGTTTTCAGCGCACCGTAGACGTACAGTCCGGGTACCAACAGGTTGAGCACCAGACTCGTAATATTGAACTCTCCGCCGCCGATCAGACCGATTACCATAGAAATAATGCTCAGAACCGCGATCACAATGCCCCAGGTTACGCACTTCCCGGCATTCTCAGGGACTTTGCACGCCTTGAGACCTTTTGCGCCGGCGATGATCTCAATCACCGAGATGATCGTCACAAGGATGGAACTGGCGTAGAGGAGCCCAGTTCCATCTGCGTTCCCTGCGAGCGCCACCAGTGCGCTGACACCGAGAATCGCAATGACTCCGGCAATAACGGCGATGATGCCGCCTATAATCATCAGAATAGAAGTAATCTTTAAAAATTTTTGTCCGTTGTTTGTCATTGTTTTTTCTCCTTTCTCGTTGTGCAGGATGCTGTTTGCTTTCAGCACCTCTTGTCATTTCTCTTGTTTTTTGAGTTCGACAGTTTTACTGTTGCCTGCAAGCGCAATCTCCACGATCAGTCTGCCACTGGTATCTTCATCAGAAGCTTCATGGAAAAAGGAAGTGATTTCCCCCGCAGGTGATCCATCTTTCCTCTGCAATACGTAGGAATCCAAGAAAAACTCCGTAGACTGGACGATTCCCGGTTGAAGATAGACAAATTGGATATGATCATCCAACAACGGCTCACCATCCAGCGAAAGTATGATGCGGCAGTCACTGTTCAGCTTTATGACATAGTGCCCGTCCTCACTTGACCAAGTGCCTGTGATCACCTGAAGCAGTTTCTCATTATCGACGTATGTATGATCGCCATCCAGTATAAGGGGAGTCTCTGATCCATCCATATAGTCCGTATTCATCGTGCCGCCATTATCCATGATCTGGTCAGCAACAAAATAACGAAACAGAAGAACTCCAGTCACGCCCAAAACCGTCAGCGCAAGCAGCGCAATCAAGAATACGCTTAGAATCTTTTTCATACCCACCTCCTTTCTCCTAATGAGGATTCCTGATGCCCGGGCGGCGTCCCCAATGTCCGGCGGCGCACCCCGGCCTTTTCGCTCAGTACTCTACGGTCTTTTTGCTCCGCAGCTTTCGCAGAACTTGCCGGAATTCTGAGCACCGCAGGAGGGACAGATCCAGCTCTGCGGAACGCTTTGCTGCATCGGGGCGGAATTGCCCTGCGGATCCAATTTATCCAGCATCAGCTGTGCCTTAGCAACATCTTTTGCGGTTTTCAGCATGCTCTCATCCGATACCGGCTTTCCGCAATGGCTGCAGTTAAGGGTGCCCATGTTTGGAAGCTTGCAGAATCTGCAGGTCCACGGGTTAGTCTTGATGACGGTCTCTATAATCTCCTGTTCACGGGCTTTGAGAGCAGGGTCGACAGAAGCCGCAGAATCGTTTTGCCCGTAAGACTTACGCTGACTTCCGATCAGAATATCGTACAGGTTGTGCATCTGCTCCTCATACTGGCGGTAAAGGTTGGTGTAGGGGCTATCGGGGCGATTGCCGCTGCTTAATTCCAGCTCAATCTTGTCGAACCACGGAGAGTCCACCAGAATTGTGACATTAAACTCGTAGTTGTACTCATAGCGGCGTGGGCTGTAGCTTCTGCTCTTGCCCTCATCGTCCTTATAATAGATTTCCTTTTTGTTTTCGCGAATATCGGTGTCAACCCCTGTGACCTGGGAAAAGGAGATCAGGTCGGGGTTTTCGTCCTGCCAGTTGGTGGCAGTGGTAACAATAAACTTCGCACCTGCCCTATCCACATACACCTTTCTCATTCTACCGAAGGTAACATCAGGGTGGAAATCCGCCAAACGGCGCTCGTTTTCCTCGCGGTAGGCAAGCTGCTGCTTAATTTCCTCCACGGTGGAATTGCGGCGGTCGCTGAAAAAGGGTGAGAGCTTCCGTGCGCAATCCTTGCAGAGATTGCCGTCCTCTAATTTGCGGTTGCCGAGCAGTCCGATCTTTTCGCCGCAGATGTCACAGTATTTTTTATCAAATAATCCCATAACTAATTCCTCCGTTATCCGATAATATCGCCGCCGTAAGCGAAACTCTTACCGATGGTCTTAAATGTATCCTTGATGCTTTCGCCCAGACTACCTGCAAAGATGGACGGCTCGGTGGAACTGTCGTATGTAAATTTACTGGGTTCGGCGCAGACCTCCACGATCTTGCCTTGTTCCACGATGACCATGCACTGACCGTCTGCCACGGCAATTCCTGAACCGTTGGAGATGATATTATCGTTACCTTTTGTGTTGGAGGAACGCCCGCTGACACGCTTTTTCCCCTTGCGCATCAGTACATCGTTGGGCAGTGCTTCGCAGTAGAAAAATTCTTTCCACTGATCAGCCAGTGTGCCGCCCAGTGCGCCGATTCCCGCTTTAATAAGTCCCATGATCGTGACTCCTTTCAATTCTCATGTTATATAGAAAGCCGTTCGGCTTTGCTATTTCGGTAGTTCCGCTTACTTTGTCGGGCCCTTCTTGTTTCCAACAGAATACGGATTTTTATTTTCCTTCGGAGGGTCGGGTGTGTTGCTGCTTTTCGCAGCGAATCTCATAAACAGCATCCAAAGGATCAAGTATACGATCCACAAGCCTGCCGCCAGCACCGCCCACCAAATAGACCACTTCAAAATGAAGTGCAGTGCCAGGAAAACGGCGGCAGGGATCAATCCTTCTAAATTCAACAGCATATTAAAGAGCAAACACAGCAAAAAGCTGCCGCTGCGGTTGGTTTTTCTCATCAGCCACCCTCCGTGATGATTTATTCCGCTCCTAATGCTTCCCAGCTATCGGTTCTAGCAGAATGGATGTAGATCGAGCTCTCCCACACGACAAAGAGAGCTTCTGCCATTCTTCATCCGTTCAGAGGACGAAAATGAGCTGCATCCATTCATATCATTCCATCACCACCGTCCTCCTTACAAAGCATCGATAATCGCTGAAAGATAAGTGGAAGAAACAGAGGCATAGATGAAGCTGTCAATAAGCCCGTCCTTCTTCGCCTGACGCACCTTGTCCGCCAGCTTCTTTTCGGTGTTCTCGTCCACAACCAGTACAATTTTGCAGCCTGGGTTCTGTGCTTTCACTTCATTGCGAATGTTCATGCGTTCCTCCAGCTTCCACGGCGTGTAGGCTGTAACCTCCATGATCAGAATATTCGCTTCCGTAAAAACGCACATATCCGCGGTTTTGTCAGGACTTTCACTTTGACATACCTCAAAGTCCGAATCAAATTTTTGCAGAGCCGTTGCAATGGCGTCGGCAAATAAAGCATTTTGCATATCAACAACAACTCTCCGCATGAAATCACCCCCGATTCTGAATGTAAAACCGACAACACAAATTTGTACCGTAATCATTATAATGGATTTTTTCGATCGCACACTGTACCTAAGTACAGGTTCGGGCACTTTTTCAAAAAATTTTTCGAAAAATTAACCCGGCTTCAAAGAAAGCCGGGTTAGATTGATACGATTTGGGCTATTCGGTTTGGGGAAACTCCTGTTCTTCCGGGAGGTTCGGAACGATAAATTTCTTGTTTGTCACCGCAATGGCAAGCCGAGTTCTGTTGGCATATCCGGTTTTTGATAAAATGTTGGAAACATGGTATTTGACGGTTCTTTCCGCAACATCCAGCTTGTCCGCTATTTCATCGTATTCCAATCCGTCGCAGATCAGCCGCAGTACCTCGATCTCCTTTGCCGTCAGCTCCGTGCTTTCCACCAGTCCCAATTGAACCTTCGGCGTTTCGTTGGGGAAAAGATGCTCGCCCGCCATGGTCCGGTCGATCACGTCGATCAGCGCCTCCGGGCTGATGTCCTTATACCAGAAGCTGTCCACCCCGGCGGCTTTGGCACGGTCCAGGTAGCTCACCTCTACCATGGATGTGACAATGATGATCCTGATGTCCGGAAACTTCGCCTTGATTTCTGCGGCAGCTTCAATTCCATCTTTATTACCCGAAGTGCAGACATCCATCAAAATCAGGTCAATGTGCTGCTGGCCGCATTTCAAAATAGCAACATCCGCTCCGTTGAGACTGGCGACCAGCTCATATCTGCCGCTGTCGGAAAGCGTCCGCTCCATGTTTTCACGGGGCATCCGCTGATCCTCTACGATCAGAACCTGTTTCATTTCGTACCCTCCTTTGTCGCCGGGAGAACCACGGTGAGCGCAAAGCCCGGCTTCGACTGTATTTCCATTGTACCGCCGCAAGCCATGACATGACGGTACAGGTTGTGAAGTCCGCCCTTGGGAACGACCTCGGTTTCGGGAGGTCTTCCGTCGTTTGTGATCTTCATGGAAACGCTGTCCCCCTTGTTCTCCGCCGTGATATGTATTGTCGTTGCTCCGGCATGACGCACGCTGTTTGTCAGGCATTCCCGCATGGCAAGAATCATCACACGCCGAAGCTCCTCCTGCCGGGGCAATTCTCCGGACAAATCTACTTTTATGCCGATTGCCTCGGCATCCTGCAGGAATCTGTCCAGCTCGATGTGCCCCCTCGGATAGACATTATCGTATTTTATGGCGCTGACAGCCCGGCGGAACACATCTACGGCAGTTGCCGCTTCCTGTGTCCCGTTGTTGTTAAGAATGTGCCGTATGGCGATCAGTCCCGTTCCCATATCGTCATGCAGCTTCGTCTTGGCGGACAGCACTTCCTTTTCTCTTGTCAGAATCAGCGCATTGTCGGAAAGCCATTTTAATTCACGGGAAATGGCTTTCAGCCGCTTGATCTGCGCTTTCAGCTCAAGATTTTTACTGTACAGCTCCGTGATATCCGAAAAGATGGCTTCCGTATACAAGGCGCCGTCCGAAGCTTTCACCTCGGTCTGCCTGTAACGCCATGCTTTGCCGTCAGGGAAAAGATAGGTCTGCCTCTCTTTCGAAAGACATATTACGCCGCTGCACGCATCGCAGTCTTTCAGTGCCTCCTGCAGTTCTGCAAGGGTCTGGAGATCGCTCTGTGAGATCGTACGGAACAAAGAATCCATTTGCCTGTTGCACAGCTTCACGCTCCCGGACGGTGTGAAATAGCATATGCCGCTTGGCAGCATATCCAGAGCCTGCTTGATGGAATCGCGGCTGATCGCCTGCTTTCCCGGTCTCCGCAGCCCTGCCATATCCCATAGCAGCAGAAGATCTGCCGCAAATGTGACGCACCATAAAAGCCACATTGGGAAAGGCAGCCATATCCTGTACGCCAGTCCTTCCGTCATCTGCGAAAAAGCATCCGCCAACACTGACAATAAGATAAGAAAGAACAGAAATACGAACAAATGCAGATATTTTTTCCATTTGTCACGCTGTCTGCCGTAAGCTGCAAGCAGCAGGAAAAGGGATAAAATAAGGGTAAGGAACAAGGCAATAAGCAGAATCGTTTGTGCCGAAGCCGAAGAAAGATAAAAATTCTTCATGCCGGTTCACCCGCCTTTCCAATCCGCAGAGAAAAGCGCCATACGCCGTCCTCGCAGGTGCAGGTGTCGGCAAGAGCGGATAGCGAGGACAATTTGGTTTTGCTTTCCGCCTGCAGATTAAAGATGACGGCATCTTCCAGACTGCGGGCTTTCAGCCAGACAAACTGAAGATCATCCATGGCCGCTTCCGTCACGGCTTCAAAAAAGTCATAGACACGGATCGCGTCCCGGGTATAAATGCTGTTTTTGCCCGGAATATCAATGGCACACTCCACACCCATCAGCTCCAGATTGGCAAAGGATTCCTCCAGACAGGCTGACAGCTCGGCGGTATCCGTTACATCGGATTTTTCACCGATAAACATCAAATTACCCCGGCGTTTTATGTATGCGCCGATCACCGCCGCTTTTGCCAGCAGACTGCGGCGAATTTCCGGGTCGCTTTCCGCCTCATTTCGCGTCAGCAGCTGATCGAGCAGCTCGATCTGATGCGCGGTTTGTGCCTGCAGCCGGTCATAGAGCCGGTTCTTTTCCCGGACTGTGTTGATCTTTACCTTGGTTTTATAGTTTTCCTGCTCCACATCATTGCTTTCCGCAATCGTTTTCCTGTTTTCCTCCAGCTTTTGAAGCACAGCGGTAATGTCTGTAATATCCTCCTGCCACAAAACATGACCGCCGGGGATTTTGCTGCTTTTGAGCAGCGTGTTGTGATCCAGCTTTGCCGCCTCGCTCTCCGCCGAGCGCATTATTTCCGCCGAAAGCTTAGGTGTGTTTGAAGAAGCATAACGGGTATCATAGTCCGTATCAACGATCTGCGCACCGATGGACCCGGCTTCAAACAGCGCCTGGTAACCGGTATTGGTCTGGATCAGCCCGCACTGAATACAGCATTCCAAGATTCCGGTGAACATCAGACACTGCGCTGCCGTGATGTCGCCGCCGATCAGCTGCATCCATTCCACACCACTGGCATATACCGGGGCATAGCCGATCGAACATACGAGCAGCAAAAACGGCAGATATTTTTTCCTTTGCGAGAACCGGCACTTGATCAGCATAATGACAAATGCCGCCAAAGCGCAAAGTGCCTCCCACCCAATCACGATATAATATCCGAATGTATACCCATTGTTTATGTCCGTCCATACCTCTCCTTCGGGGAAGGAAAAGACAAGCTGATGAAGATCATTTGTAAGCACCAGCAGCAGACAAAGAACCGTGGGAATAGATAATAACAGCAGCGCCGTTTTCGACAGCCTTGCGTTCTCGGGCTTGCCCAGCGAGATGGCAACAAACAAAGAAAACAGCGGGATAAACAGCATTGGCAGGTAGTACCAATACCATAGTTGCCGTGCTATTCCGATATCGGTTATAAAAAAGTATCTCATTGAACGGATAACAAACCAAAAAACCATTAAGCCGGAAACGGCAATCAGATAATGGCGCACCTGTACCTGAATGATCCGTTTGCTGACGGAAATTCCCCATCCGATATAAAGGGCGATATAGATCAGCGATCGGACGATCCCACCCGGAACGATCAAGATATCAAACTTTCCCAAAACCCTTAAGGCAATCGCAGAGAAAACCATTGCGGCTACAAGAAAGCCTGTTTTGTGATTCTGTTTCGTCATGCGGGACCTTCTTTCAAGAAAAAATCATTTTGCTTTCCTGTTTGTATCAGGTATTGCCGGCGTTTTTTTACGGGGATCTGTGGGCTTTACTGCATCATCAGGGATTGCCCATGAACGCCCGAAACGCTCTGCACCGGGGATGCGTCCCTGTACCACATACTGATTGACACGTCGCTCCGATATACCCCATTTGTAGGAAGTTTCCCGTATGGAGAGATAACCTTTCATACGCCGTTCCCTTCTGACAGACACAATAATACAAAATATATTATATACGAATATCCGCAGTTTTTCAAGAATCCGGCGTGAATTGTTCTTGAACTTTTTCTTTTAGGTTTGGAAAAATGCAGGGTGTTCACCGTAGTAGTAGTGAGAAAAGAGATACCGCAGCAAGCATAGGGAGTGTAGCCACACTCCCGAAAAAGCACCCGTCTGTGCTTTGCTTGTTGGGATAATCCCAAACCCTTATTCGGAGCGGAAAGGACGGTGAACAAATGGCAAACCGAACGCGGAATATTGTGCTGCGCGTTCCTGTGACTGCCGAGGAACGGGCAATGATCGAGCGTAAAATGCAGCAGATGGGAACGGGCTGTTTTTCCGTTTATGCGCGGAAAATGCTCATAGACGGATATGTGATCCGGCTGGATTACAGCGACATGAAAGCAATGACCGCCGAGCTGCAAAAAATCGGCACAAACATCAATCAGATTGCAAAGCGCGTGAACGCTACGGGAACGCTCTATGCGCAGGACATTGAGGACATCAAGGGGGCGATGGCGGAGATATGGCAATTACAAAGATCCATCCTATCAAAAGCACCCTGAAAAAAGCCATTGACTATATCGCTGATCCTGCAAAGACCGACGATAAGTTGCTGGTGTCCTCGTTCGGCTGCGCCGTGGAAACCGCAGACCTTGAGTTTGAAAAAACACGGCTGCTTGCCATGCAGAAAGGCAACAATCTCGCCCACCACCTGATACAGGCATTTGAGCCGGGTGAGGTCAGCTATGCGCAAGCCCACGAGATCGGGCGGCAGCTTGCCGATGAAATCCTCGGCGGCAAGTATGAGTATGTCATTGCTACTCACATCAACAAGGAGCATTGCCATAACCATATTATTTTCTGTGCCGTGGATTTTGCGGAGCATAAGAAGTACATTTCCAACCGCAAAAGCTACGCGCATATCCGCCGTGTCAGCGACAGGCTATGCCGGGAAAACGGGCTGTCCGTTGTCGCGCCCGGCGCGGAGCGCGGCAAGCAGTATGCCGAATGGGACGCGCAGCGGAAAGGGACAAGCTATAAGCAAAAGCTAAAAATCGCCATCGACAGGCTCATTCCCATTTCCAAAGACCTTGACGACCTCCTGCGTCGGTTGGAAGCCGAGGGGTATGAAATCAAACGAGGAAAGTATATCTCATTCCGCGCTCCCAGTCAGGAGCGATTTACTCGCGCAAAGACGTTGGGTGAAGCCTACACCGAGGAAGCCATAGCTGAACGCATCAAGGGCAAAGTCATTCTGAAAATGCCGAAGCCGGAACGCAGCGGCGTGTCGCTGCTGATTGACATTGAAAACTGCATCAAGGCGCAGCAATCCGCAGGCTATGAACGCTGGGCAAAAATCGAAAACCTGAAACGCGCCGCCCGCACAATGGTATTTCTCGACCAGCACGGCATTTCCCACTATACCGATTTGGAGCAGAAGATCACGGTGCTTCAGGACAGCAACGAGCAGACTGCCGCTGCGCTAAAAGCAGCAGAACGCCGCCTGTCTGATCTGGCGTTGCTGATAAAGCATACCGCCACCTACAAAGAGCTAAAGCCGCTGTATAGCGAATACAAAAAATCCCGTGACAAGGAAAAGTATCTACGCGGACGTGAGCGCGAAATCATTCTCTTTGAAGCGTCGGCGCGGGCGCTGAAAGCAGCGGGCATCGGTGACAAGCTCCCCGACCTTGCCAAGCTGCGCGAGGAATATTCCAGACTGTCCAAAGAAAAGGATCGGTTGTACGCTGAGTACGGAAGCCTGAAAAAACGTATGCGGGAATACGATGCCGTCAAGCAGAACATCGACAGCATCCTGTCCCCCAATCGTGGGCAGGAACAGGACAAAGCATTGTAGCTTCTCTGACGTTCACACATTATTTTCAAGTAATTTAATGTGTGTTCGTCGTTTCGCAGTTGACAACCGCACATTATTTCTCTATAATATAATGTGTGATTGTCAAAGCGAGGTGAGAAGCATGAACGCCAAGGAGAAAATCGAAGAACTGCTGGAAGCGTCGGAGGACGGCACGATCACCGCAGCGCAGGTGACGGAAGCCGGGCTGCACCGCAGCGTTTTACAGGAGTTTGTTAAGAGCGGCGAGATGTACCGCTTTGGGCGCGGTCTGTATGTGCGTAGCAGCGCATGGGAGGACGATTTCTACCTCTTGCAGCGCAAGTATGGGCGCGGAATCTATTCGCACGATACCGCTCTGTATCTGCTGGGCTATTCAGACCGTACCCCGGCGAAATATACGATGACCTTTCCCAAGGGCTACAATGCCCCGTCCTTGAAGCAGGAGAACCTAATCATCAAGCGCGTTGTGCCGGAAAACTACGAGTTCGGCAGAATTGAAATTGAATCCCCATCCGGCAATCCAATTCGTGTTTATGATTTGGAACGGACGCTGTGTGACATTCTGCGCGGCAGCGGCAGCGATGTTCAGATCGTCGGAGAAGCTATGAAACGCTATGCAGCGTCCAAAGATAAGAATATTCACAAACTGATGCAGTACGCAGACCAGCTTCGCGTAAAGCCCAAGGTGCTGCGATACATGGAGGTTTTGCTATGATTACAAAAAATCCGATGCAACTGAAAGCCTTTATCAAGAACAAAGCGGCAGAGAAGCATATCTCGGCGCAGCTCGTCATGCAGAACTATATGTTGGAACGGCTGCTGGAACGGATCTCGCTCTCGCCCTATAAGAACAATTTCATTCTCAAAGGCGGATTCCTGATCTCCGCCATTGTGGGACTGGACACGCGGGCAACAATGGATCTGGACACAACGATCAAGGGCTTCACCCTGACGCATGAAGCAATCCGCAAAATCTTTACAGAGATTTGCGCTGTCCAGATCGCCGACGACGTGCAGTTTGAGGTTATCGGCATCTCTGACATTCGGGAAACCGACGATTACCCCGGCATACGGGTCGCGCTGAAAGCGAACTATCCGCCGATCAGCGTACCGCTGACGGTGGATGTCACCACGGGCGACATGATAACGCCCCGTGAGGTGGAATACACATTCTCCCTGCTGTTCGATGACCGCACGATCAGTATTCTTGCCTACAACCTTGAAACGGTACTGGCGGAAAAGCTGGAAACTGTGCTGTCCCGCAACATTGCGAATACCCGTCCGAGAGATTATTACGACGTACATATCCTGTACGCGCTGCGCGGCGCGGAATGTGACAAAGCGACGCTGCGCCGGGCACTGGAACGAACGACGCAGAAACGCGGCAGCGGCACGATCCTGACAGACTACCCGGAGATTATGAAAGAGATCCGCGAAAGCGATACGCTCCGTAGACTGTGGGAGAAATACAGCCGCGAGTATGAGTACGCAAAGGACATTTCCTTTGACGATACCTGTAATACCATTCAGACGATTATGGACGCAATCATGGCGTAAACGAAAGGAGGCTTCTTTATGGGTTGGTTGGCAGCGCAGGGCGCGATTATGGCGATTGGGCTTTTCATTGGGCTTGTCTGCTCGGTGATCGGACTATTCTTTGGGCATATCATTCTCTTTGACAGCATCGCTCTCGGCATCGCCGCCGGAGTATGCTGCAATCAGTTCACCGCAATTCATCCGGCGCTGTGCCTTGTGATCGGCATTGCAACATTTCTGCTGCTGTTGTGGCTGCAAAATACCAGCATCGGCTTCTGGCTCGTCGGCGGACTGCTCACGCTGATCTATGCAGCGGTGTTCGGGCTGCTGGCCTACTTCATTTCGGAGCATGATCCCATCTGGGGCTGGGTGATTTTCGGTCTGGTGTTCCTCGTGGTCGGTGCGCTGCACCTACGCGCACGGGATAGCTGAAAGCAAGCGCAAAGTCACGGCTTAGAGTGCCTGTATGCCTTGCTGAGAGCGGCTTTACAGCGTGGAGGATGCAAGGGGCGTATGTTTTCCCTGCCAGTTATGAAAAACGAGTTTGAAAGCGTGACCGGAAAATGCAAGTACAGCATAAACAAGTTGGTTCTTCTCAAAATACGGAGGGGTTTTATGAAAAAACGAGCAATTCTTTTTGGAATGTTCCACTACAATAGAAGCGCTTCAATTACAGCAAACGATCTACCAAGCACAGAAATTGATGTAAAGACATTAGAAAAGAGATTAAAGCAGTTACAGTTTGAAACCGTTTCATATATGGATCTTTGCTTGAAAGATATGGAGCAAAAGATAACTGAATTTGCAGATACAGCTCCGTGTGATTCTCTGAATGTAGTATATTTCTCTGGACATGGCGGACACAGCAAAGGCGAGAACTATTTGTATCCTGTGGATTTTGGGAATAGCTTGGATGCAAGAATGTCTATTGAAGATAGCGCATTTAATCTCAAACGAATCCAACCGCTTTTCAAAAGAAAAGTGAAGCTCTTGATAATTGTTGATGCCTGCCGCGACAAATTAAAGCCAGATTATGCTTGTAATTATTCGGAAATGGTCGCGCCACAAGATACATACATAGCCTACGCCACGCAATTTGGAGATTGCTCTGGTTGCACTCCAGCAATAAGCTATTTTACAGAAGCGTTATGCGACAATATCTTAACTCCGAACATCTCGGTTGATCGACTGTTTACTGATGTGCGGGCTACTCTCTATTTGAAACACGGCAGACAAATATCAAACAGCGTAAACGGGTTTATGAGTGATATTTCTTTGAACGAACAGGCCGACCACGATAAAGTGGGAAATTTGGTTTTGCAGTTTGTGGATCACTATGGCGATATGTATGTTGATAAATATGGTCCCTTTGCAGGAGATGACTTAGTGTTCATAGATGCAGCACAATATTGTGGTATCAGTGTATTAGACGCAATCTATAAATTCCAAAAACTTGATGCAGAACGATGCCACGTTACCGATAGCCTTTCAGAAAGCCACAAAAAACTAATTGCATTTTGGGGAATGTTGGGGAACGGTTTAGCGCAGGATGAGTTTTATACATGGAAATACCGAGGACGACCTATAAGATTAGGAGAAATCCCACCGTTGCCATTAGATATGCAAAAACCTATGCCGGATGCTGGAAAAGAAATTGAAGTTGATTTTAAGCTCAATATAAAGCATGATGGGATATACATTTCAACAAATCTACCAGATAACTACCAGCTTTTTGGAAAGATAAATGGCAGGTATTCATTCAACAACATCGTTGTTAAGAGTGGAAACGCCCAAATACCTCTTTCTGATAAAATATCCGAGGTTTACGCAGTCGATTTGTATTCAGTTGTGCCTACTATTTCGGGAGTTGATAGCTCTATCATAGGAGAAAAGGCTCGAAATCTTGTGGGGCAATATGTAAAGTTTTCCCCAATCAGCGGAAACTCCATTGAATTTCATTACAAGAAATAAAAACGCGGGACGCAGCAGCCATCATCGGCTGCCGCGCCCCGCGTCGTCTTTTACTCTGCGTCGGAAAGCGTCATGGTGAACTGCGCTTCCTCAAATGCTGCGTCGGTCATGTTGTGCAGCTTATGGATCGTCTGCTCTGCCAGCGGGCGCATATCTGCGTCCATATCCGGCAGCGCGTCGGAAATCGCCGCAATCGTTCTGCGGTGGTCGTGCTTGTGATAAATGCAGATCAGGTTTTCTTCCTCAATGGTAAACGAAACATTGTCCATGCTCATACCTCCAAATCATTGTCTTTCGCCTTTGCCGCTGCCTTTTTCGGTGCAGCGGTCTTTTTTGACTGTCCCTCCTTGAGCTGCGCCCGGACAGAGGGACGCTGCTTGCGCAGCGGCAGATCGCGCCGCTCGTCCTTGCTGATAAAAGCGAAAACGCCGTGTCTGTCCTTGACGGAGGAAAGATACAGCGTCTTATACGGAAGCAATGCAAATAGCCGCTCATGTTCCTTGCTGGATGCGATACGCTCAAACCACGGCGACACTTCTACTACAAAATGCGTTCCGTTGGGGCTGTTGGGCGCTTGCAGGGATTGAAACGCCGCCGAAAGGCGCTGTGCTTCGGCAAGCACCTTTTCGTCGGAGAGCCGTCCGATATGCTCCTTGAAATTGCCGGGTTTCAGCCGTTCACGCTTCCGGCTCTCGTCGCGCAACAGATCCCGCAGCGCGTCCGGGTCATGCGGCACAGCTTCATAGCACACGAACTTTCCGTACTCCCGATCCGGCGTCGCTTCAAAGCGGTATTCCTTGGGCAGCTCCCGTGAGCCGTTTTCATAGATTAGACGGTTATTGTCTGTCCGCAAGGCGGTCTGGATTGCAAGCTTGGCTTTCGCTGCATAGTCCAGCTCATAAATGCTGCCTTTTACCTTGCCGCTCTCCATGCCGGACAGCACCACGGCATAGGCAAGTACACGCTCCTTGGTCTGCTCATGGTAGAAACGGAACGTATTATGCTCCCGCGTTCCGCGCAGAAACACGTCCCGTTCCCGCAGACAATGCGTTCCGTTGGGGCGGGAAAACCATAGATAGACCTTATTCTCGGCATTTTTGCTCTTTGCCGCCTGTGTCAGAATCTTCTTGTCGATGTCAAAATCATTCTGAAAGGCGGCTGTGTTCTGCTGCATGATCTGTTGCAGGGATGCCAGCACATCCACATTTTCAAATTTATTCATAGGTCACTCCATTTCCAAAGCCTGCCGGATGCTCCGCTTGGTTTCCTGTTCCTTTTCCCGCTGCTGCGGCTTGCCGGACTGCACACGATCTGCTTTGAGCTGTGCGCGGATAGACGGCTTTTTGCCGTCCGGGTCGCGCTGCGGCGTTCTGCTGTCCTCGGCCTTGACCGCTGCGGCAAGCGCAGAGAGCGAAATCACCTCGCCGCGCTTTGCCTTTTCTTCCAGCTCGTCCACGGACGGGGTGTTGTTGATCTGCCCGTCAATCATATTGTAGTTCTGCTCGGTGGACAGCTCCGCCGTGCGCATATAGTTTTCCTGTTCCCGCTGCTCGGCGGCAATGGCAAAGGCCTGTGTGCCGTTGCCCATGATAAGGTACTTGCCGTCATCGGTGCTGTGGTGATACCCATAGCCTGCGGCTTCCATCTGCTCACGGTTCATATCGGCAACATGGAAGCTGCCGCGCGGCGTTGAAATGCGCTCTCCGGTCAGGTGGGCGTCAGGGGCAGCGGATTCCTGCTGCTGGGCGCTGCGCTGCACGTCAATGGGCTTTTCCCCGGAGATAGGCTGAATACAGGAAATGTACCCTGCGGCGTAGTATGCGTTTTTATTAAGCTGGCGCTGCCATGCGCCGACGCTGGGTGCCCAGCGGAAGCCGTTTGCTTTCAGCTCGTCCCGCGCCGCTTCATCCGGCTTGCCGTCAAAGAACACTTGCAGACGGTTATCCGCTTTGTTTGCTTCCACGCGCCCGCCGTCAAATTCCCATCCGGCAAAATTGGTGTCCTCATGCTGCCGCACCTGTTCAATGCGCCCACGGATGCGGCGAATCTCGGCATTGTTGTTGGAGAGCATATAGGCGGGATACGGCCGGCTCTTATCCAGATGCCAGGACTGCGCCATTTCCTGCTGCAATTTGGTGATCTGCTCCGGCGTCAGACTGGGGCAGCCCTCCAAAGTCTTATTCTTACGGAAATAGGCGTTGACGGCTTTCATGGTTTCCTGCGCCGATTCCAGCTTGACGAGCTTGGCTTCCAGCTTTGCCGCTGCCTGCGGGTCATCCATGCTGATACCGCCCATGCCTGTGCTGCGGATCTTGTCCAAAATCCCCTGAACATCCTGCCATTCCTGCATATTGCGGTCACGGGCGGCGTTTTGCTTCTCTTTCTTGCGAACGGGGAAATTGCTGCCGCCTGCAACGAGGATCGAGGGAACACGGGCTTCAATGGCATAGTGGTCGTTCAGATTTTCCGCCAGCTTGCGGGCGTAGGTGTCCAGCAGCGCGTCAATTTTCTCATGGTACATGGGATCGACGCGCTCTTTCTGCCGCTGCGCAATCGCCGCTGCCTGATCTACCATCTGCCGATATTCGGCGGTGGCGCTGCCTGCGGCGTAGTCGCGGTAGCTGTTTGCATCGTTGGCACGGCGGGCAGCGCCCTCATTGATGGTGTAATACCTGACGGCGGTTTGCTCCGGCGCGGTATCTGCGGGCGGCGCTTTCTCCGGCTGCTCCTGTACGTCGGCGGGCTGCTCCTGCGGCTCGTAGCCATTGGCGGCATATTCCTCCACGGTCATGCCTGCGGCTTCGGCTTCCTGTGCGATCTCACTTTCTACATGGGCTTTGTAGTCCTGAAGCTCTTTATCAAAATCGGAAAGCTGCGGCGGATCGGGCAAGTGATAATCGCCAGCGTTCAGCTTTTCCCGGCAAGCGTCCACATGAGCAAGAACTGCATGAAAATATGCCGTCTGCTCCGGCGTCAGATTTTCTCCATTTTCCAGCATATCCGCAGCGGTGCGCTCCTGCTCGGAGAGGTTACAATGCAGACGCATATACGGTACAAACTCGGTGAGAAGCGTTGCGCGCTCGGCCTTGTCCTTTTCCCACGCTTCCGCGCCCTCGTTGTGCAGCACAAAGTTTTTCCAGCTCTCGTCCTTGGCGTAGTATTCGTGATAGGCTTGGATATGGTCGATCAGAGCGCCGTCCCCGTCGCCAAAGTCCTGCCGCCCCTCGTAGCTGTCACGTTCCCCGTGGAATGTGCAGTCAATGCGGAATTTGGTTTTATCGTACCAGCCGCCTGTGTAACCGGGCTTCTCACGCTCGGAACGCTTTTCCTCGTCCAGCGCCTTAAAGAGCGCGTCGGCGCGGGCAAGTGGGAGCTGTTCACCCTCTTGCAGCTTATCGCTCTCGCTCCAAAGAATCGTCACGACGGGCTGCACCGCAGGATTAAGGGAGGTTGCTTCCTTGCCGGACACTTCCTCTTGGGCATGGAACATGGCAATCTGCTCGTCGCTCGCATAGGTCAGGTCGCCAAACTCCAAATCGTTCAGCTCGCCTTGGATCAGCGCAGCCAGCGATTCATACTGTCGGCTTTCAATCAGCACATCACCCAAATATTTTTCAATGCGGAAGTCCGCCAGGTTTGCGTATGCCTGAATGGGGACTTCATCATCCGTAACGGTCGTGTGTCCAATACCAACGGCGGACAGGTCGCTGAAATCTGCGCCGGAATGAAATTCTTCGCGGCAGTAATCGTCGATCAGCTTTTTCGCAAGCTCCAATTCAGCGCGTTCCCGTGCGGCGTCGCTCAGATGCAGAGAGTAAAGGCCGGAAACAGAGGAAAAGCCGACGTTGTTGAAAACATAGTCCACATCACTTTCTTTCAGCGCTCCGGCTGCGTAGTAATTTTCCCGCGTGGGTGTCGGGCTTACGCTGCCGGATGCAATGTCGTGATTCAAGCCCGTTTCCAAGTGCGTGCAGATTTTTCCGTCCACCGCCAGCGTCGCATAGTACCAACCTATGTAACCGTTGCTTTGCTGATCTGCGCCGTCGTTGAACTCCACATTCAGCAGCGTGTAGGGCTTCAAGCCCTTTTCTGCGGCAATGGCATTGTCCTGAAGCTCGCGTTCTTTGAGGGCGGTATAAGCAGTTTCCTTTGCAACGCGGATGATTTCAGGGTTATACCGCACCAATGCGCTATCGACAAGCTCCTGCTGTACCTTTTTGGTTTTGGCTTGCCGCGTCATGTGGTTGCCTAAAAACAGAGAGCTGCCGTTATCAAAGCGAAGGGAAATATCGCTTGTGCCGCGCCATTTTCCTGTGCAGGGCGAGGTTTCAATCGTGCCGGACGTGCAGCCGAACGCCTGCGCGATCACGCCGATTTTCTCCTGCATGGAGAGCGTTTCATACCGCTTGGCAATTTCAACAGCCTGTTTCTGTAACTCTGTCAGTGGTCGTTCCACTGGCGGAGCGTCAACCTGTGCTTCCTGCTGTGCGGCCTGCTCCGGCTGTAAAAACTCCGGCACTTCGGTATAGCCGCCGCGATCCAGATAGTGCGCCGTTTCCTGCTCGCCGCGATGCAGCACAATGACATCGGACATGGAAAGGCTATGCCCGGTAAAATCCTGCGGCCTGTCCATATTGAAGCGAACGAAAATGTCCTCCAGCGTATCCGTATCGGAGAGCGGTGCGGTATAGACCAGCTCATAATTTTCGCGGTCAACACGCAGCCCGGCGGCCTTTACCTGTTCCAGCGGCTCAAATCGGAGATCCCGCGTTGCGTCGCCGTCTTTAAGCTGATAAATGGAAAAGGTGTTCTCCGGCACATCCTGCGCAGCAGCCTGTTCCTGCTCTGCGGTGTGCTGCGCCTGAAGCTCTGCAAAATGCCCCTCGATTTCGGAAATAAGCTCGCTGGCGGCGGTGCGGATAGTTTCAAGGGATGCTTTCAGCTCCTTAATATCGCGGCCGCTGCTCCACCCGGCGACATAGCCAAAGGAGTAGTCCGACGTGTCCAGCCCGAAATGCTGGCACACCGTATAGGCAACGCTTTCCGCCTGCACCTCGCGGGTGCTGCGGTCGGGGCGCTCCGCCTGCTCCGGCGCGTTCAGGTCAATATCGTGCAGCTTGGCATGGGCAATCTCGTGGATCGCCGTCTTAATGGTTTGCAGCTCGCTCATGCCGTCGTCAATGGCAATGCGCTTTTCTGCAAGGTCATAATAGCCGTGTGCGCTGCCGTCGATTTTTTCAAGTGTCACGGGAACGTGAGAGGTCAGCTTCAAGGCTCGCCAAAAGTCCTCGTACTGTTCCACATTGCCCGTGAGCGCGTCCACGGCAATGTCGGGAAGCTCCTTGCCCTCGGTCTGGCTCACATCGAATACCGACACCACCTTGAACGCCGGAATCGTCACCTCCTGCTGCTCCGTGACGGGCTTACCGTCTGCGCCGATGATGGGCTGCCCGGTGTCCGGGTCAGTTTTCGCCACATCCTTTTTGATTTTATAAGGTGCGGGCGCAAGGATTTTGATGCCCTTTTCGCCGGATTTGACATGGCGTTCAAATTCGTCACGCCACTTTCCGTAGCCTGCGATAAGGGATGCGTCCGGCTTCTGCATGACAATCAGCAGCGTATTGTTCAGGCTGTAATTGTGGAAGCGGGACATGGCTTTCAGGTAATCCCGATACCTCTCACTTTCAAAAACCTCCTGTACGCCCTGTTCCAAATGCTCGGTGATCTCCTTGATTCTGCCCTGTGTGTCGGTGGCGTTCAGCACCAGCGGACGCACGGGGATTGGCTCGACAGGCAGCGCCGCGCCCTGCGGCAGCTCGTCCATATCCCGCTGGGGGCTGGGCTGCGCAGTCAGACGATATTCCTGCGGCACTTGGTTGGCTTTGTACCACTCCGCATAATCGTTGCCGTTATTGTAGACATAGCCATAATCGGTAAAAATGCCGCGATCCTCTTTAACCGCTTCGCGCCCATAGCTCTTGTAATCAAAGAACCTCTTGGCGGCATCCGGCAATTCCAGTTCGTCCAGATCGTCAATGAGGTAATGCCCGTAATCGTCGGAATTGTGTACGGTGGGATAAAGCCAGTAGCAGTCCAGATTGTGCGTCAGGTTGATTAAGTCCGCCGCGCTTGCCGCATGGTCGCCATACTGTGCGGCAGCGGCAAACTTGTCGCGTTCCTCGTTGCTGCGCTGGGTGAGCAGCGCGGCAAGATAGTTCAAATCGTCCAGACTTTCGCCGGGCTTCAAAGCTTCGCTCCACCCGTCCAGAGAGGAATGAAAGGCAGATACCTGATACTGTTCCGTGTCGCTCCCGTCTACGCCCAGCCGTTCAAAAACGGCTTTCATCGTTTCGGCGTCGGTGGGCAGCGATACCCATTCCGCAACAGGCGTTTCCTCGGTATGCCGTGCGGTGTTGATAAGATATACTTCCAAAAGGTGTTCGTCCACGTCTGCGCTCCTTTCTGACATAAGGGTTTGGGACTATCCCAACAAGCAATCGCCGCCCGGTCTGTGCCGGACGGCGATTTTCGGGAGTTGTAGCCACACTCCCTATGCTTGCTGCGTTACTGAATCGTTCTTTTATCTCCGTAAAATGCGTTCGGTCACGCTTTCAAAGCCACTTTTCGCATTTTCCATAGGAATACCCCGCATACTCCAAAAGCGTGTCTGGAAAACCGCTTGCCGCAAGGCTTTTGAAGCCCCTAAACCGTGACACACCGCGCCTTTGTCCGCTGGCGGCGCTTGCGCTCGGCTGCATTGCGCCGGGCAGCATAGGGCGCACAGCGGTCACAGTATTTTGCGCGGTTGCTGCGGGCGGGAAAGGGCTTACCGCACAGCTCGCATTTCTTGCGGGTGTCCGCCGTGGCTGCAAGATCCGCGCATAGCTCCCGGTCTGCGGGCAGCACCGCTTCCCGGAAGTATCGGCAGAGCAGCGAATAGCTGATGGCCTGCACACAGACGCACGGTTCGCCATCGTCCAGCAGCAGACAGCACCCGCGCACATTGTTAGCGCAATGGCAGCGGGTCAGCTTTTTCACTCTGCGATGCTGCGCGTCATTCAGCCGGATCATTTTCTCTGCTCGATACGGTAATTCACATACTTTTCTCCCGTATCACACAGCAGCACCGTCCCGTCATAGGTCTTGCCCGTGCGCTCGGAGTACAGCCCTTTGACTTTTGCCTTGCCGTCCTTTAGGAGCGCAGCGGCGATCTTCTTGGAAAAGACGGTTCTCCGGCTTTCAAAGAATTTGTCATTCTTCCACATGACAAAGCGGCAGGAGCGGTCAGAGCAATAGAAATTCTTCTTGCCCTCATAGACGGGGCTTTTGCAGCGGGGGCAGATGCCAACTGCCTCCTTTTCCGGCGCGAACAGCTTTTTACCGTCCTCGGTGATGTGGGAATACCGCTTCACCAGCTCCCGCGTCATATCCTCGATTCCCTGCATGAAGCTCTGCGGGTCGTCGCAGCCCTTGGCAATCTCCGTCAGGCGGGTTTCCCATTCGGCGGTGAGCAGCGGCGATTTCAGCATATCCGGCAGAATAACGGCAAGATTGATGCCGTCCTTGGTCGGCACAAGACTTTTGCCCTTGCGCTCGACAAATCCGGCAGAGAGCAGCTTTTCGATCATCGCCGCCCGTGTTGCCGGAGTTCCCAGTCCTTGCCGCTCTGCATCCTCCGGCATATCTTCCTTGCCCGCGTTCTCCATTGCGGACAGAAGCGAATCCTCGGTGTAAGGCTTGGGCGGCGTGGTATAATGCTCGGAAACAGAAGCCGTGGCCGCTTCAAAAATCTGCCCCTCGGAAAGCTCCGGCAGCGCCGCATCCTCTGCGCCGTCCTCGTCCGGCTTTGCTTTGAGCGCGGCGCGAAAACGGGCGTCAATGTCTTTCCAGCCTGCCATCAGGATCGTTTTGCCCTTGGCGGTGAATTGCTTGCCGCCGCAATCAAAAACCGCCGTAACGGTTTCATACTCCTGCGGCGCGGCAACGGCACACAGCAGCTTGCAGCAGACAAGGGACATCAGCTTCTTTTCGCTCTCCGGCAGTCCATCAAAGCCGCTGCCAGCAAAGGCCGTCGTGGGGATAATCGCGTGATGGTCGGAAACCTTGGCGCTGTTGATGACGCGCCCGATCTCCGGCATAAGCTCCGCGCCCTGCATAAAGGGAAGCACAGGCAGCAGCGCCGCAGCAAGGTCAGTTGCCGTCTGCGCCATATCCTCGGTGAGGTAATTGCTGTCGGTGCGGGGATAGGTCAGGAAGCGCTTTTCATACAGGCTTTGTGCATAGTCAAGGGTTTGCTTGGCGGTAAAGCCGTAAACGCGGTTGGCTTCCCTCTGCAAGGAGGTAAGGTCAAAGAGCTTCGGCGGCAGCGCAGTTTTCTTCTCCTTTTTGAGAGAAACGCAAACGGCCTGCGACGCTTCGCAAGCCGTTTTCAGCGCATCCGCAGCGGTAGCGTCGGAAATGCGTTCACTTTTCGCGTCCACGCCGCCGCAGCCGATATGTACGATGTGGTATTTTTCCTTGTGGAACATCGTAATTTTTCCGTCGCGCTCCACCAGCAGATTCAGCGTAGGCGAAAGCACCCGTCCCACATTCAGGGTCTTGTGATACAGCACGGAGAAAAGCCGCGTCGCATTGATACCCACAAGCCAATCTGCCCGCGCACGGCACAGCGCCGATTGATACAGCGCGTCGTATTCCGTTCCGGCTCGGCGTCCGGCAAAGCCCTCGCGGATGGCGCTGTCCTCCATAGAGGAAATCCAAAGACGGGAAAAGGGCTTTGTGCATCCGGCCTGCTCATAGACAAAGCGGAAAATCAGCTCGCCCTCGCGCCCGGCATCGCAGCCGTTCACCACCTCGGAAACGTCGCTGCGGTGCAGCAGTTCTTTCAGAACGGCAAGCTGCTTTTCCTTGCCGGGAGTAGGGGCATATTTCCATGCCTGCGGCAGAATGGGAAGATCCTCATAGCGCCACTTTTTGTATCGCTCGTCATAGCTGCCCGCGTCTGCCATGCTGATAAGATGCCCAATGCACCACGACACCAGCAGTCCGTCGCCGGAAAGATACCCGTCTTTTTGCTCCGCAGCGCCCAGCGCAAGGGCAACGGTCTTTGCCACAGAGGGCTTTTCACAAATAATCAAAACACTCATTCTTCATTCTCCTGTTTATCGGGATCGCTGGCGCTGTCTGCGTCCTCATAATCCCCGTATTCTTCGGCTTCGTCATCCTCGTCAAAATCGAACTCGTCCAGCTCGTCGCCGCCCTTGACGCTGGATTTCGGCTTGCGCAGCTTGAAGTACCACAGCGTACCGCCGCCACCCGCAGCAAGGATCAGCACAAGGATCAGGATGCCGCCCACATTGCTGTTCTTCTCCGGCGTCGGCTCGTCTGGCTGTTCTGTTTCCTCCGGCGTTGCTTCCTTTCCGGCGCAATTCGTCATATCCATTTTGCAGAGGGCGCAGTTCGTATTGACCTTGCCAGCGGTGCATTTTTCGGTGCAGGAGCAGACAATGGGCGTATTCTGGCTGTCGTCCTCCAGCAGCGCCATCAGGTCGGCTTCGTCCACGGGATTTAAGAAATATGTCTGATAGCGTTCTTCTTCCTCGTCCAGCAGCTTATCGTAGTCAATGACGATATACAGCGTGTGCCCATTTCGGGTTTCCACGGTGATAAATTGCTTATTGGTGTGTTTATCGTAGAGAAGATCGCGGGTCGCGGCGATGCCGTCCTCGGTGAACGGAGTGCCGGGGGCAATCGTGTTGTCCTCCGGCTGCGTTTCCTCCTGCCACGTTTCAGGCGGCAGCTCGTCATCGTAGTAGTCGCCGCCGTCCGCATAAGCGACGGTGGCAAAGGCCGTCATGCACAGCACCGCGCAGAGCAGCGCGGCGAATACAGAGCGAAAATGCTTATTCCTCGTCATCGGTCATGTCCTCCTGTTCGTGATAGGCGGTTTCCACGGGCGGCGCGTCATTTGCGCCGCCGCGCAGGAAATTCATCAGCTCGTCGCGGCTCATGCACATAGAGCGGACAAGATTGACGATTTCAAAGTTCTCCTGCTCGGTGCGCTGGGCTTCCAGCTCTTTCAGTCTGTTTTGGTACTCGGTGATTTTGCCGCGGGTCTTTTCAATCTCACGGTCAATGCGGTCAATTTTGCTCATAGCCATAGGTTAGCAGCTCCTTTCATTCAGCCGCTTTTCATAGCGGTATTTCATTTGCGTCGGATAGAGCGGCTGGGCAGGACGGCGGCTGCCTGTCCACGCCTTGCCGCCCGCAAGTCCGGCGTTCGTCCAGCCTGCGGCGCGTAGGCTTGCGCCGCTTTCGGTGTCTAAGGTATAGGTGACAATTTTGTGGTAGCCCATCGCCCGCGCAGCCCGTGCCGCTGCCGCATAGAGGATGCTGCAAGCGTTCTTCGTGCCATCGCTGCACAAGCGGTTGACTTCCAACGTAAAGCCGTCGTCCAAATAGCGGCTCACAGGCCGTCCCACAATGGCAACGGCACAAAGCCGCCCATTTTCAGCACAGCCAATGGAAAACTTGTGTCCAGCAACGGGCTTGTGATGGCGGTGATGCTGCCGCACAAACTCGTTCGCCTGCGCAAGAGAAACGGGAATCAGCGTCAGCATAGCCGTCCTCCTTAGTTGTACGGCGGTCTGGCGTAGGCGTAGAAATGTGCCTGCCAATAGCTGCTGTTCAGGTTGGAATAGGAAATCGGATCTCCGCAATGGATCATCATGGAATTGCCGACGTAGATTCCCACATGGCTAACGCCCGGAGTATCGTATGTCCCGACGAAAAACACGAGGTCGCCCGGCTGCGGGTTGGAAACAGGGGTGGAAATATTGTAAAGCCCCTGTGCGCCCAGTCTGCCCGTATTGCACACGCCGCTGTTTGTCAGCACCCAGCTCACGAAGCCGGAGCAGTCAAAGGAGGTGGACGGGCTGCTGCCGCCCCACACATAGGGGTACCCTAAATATTTTTCGGCTTCTGTGATAACGGCGGCAAAGGTTTCGTCCTCCATTGCAGAGGGCGGGATCTCATATCCCTCTGGGCGGTTTGTGATGTACTTGGGGATATACTCGCTATCCCCGAACAGCTCCGGCTTGTTGCCCAACACCGACATATACAGCGCATATTTGGACAGCGTTTCTTCGTCCATGATATAAACGGGGATATGCGAGAGATTGAAGTTTTCCAGCTCGACGGCGCAGATGTAGTAGTTATACGGAACTTCTACCTCGTACTTGTTGCCCGCGCTGTCTGTCCGGGTAACGGTGCGGTAGCGCACCTCGGTCACGACGGTTTCTGTGAGAATATATTGCTTTTCAAAGAGCATTTGCAGCGTCCCCTGCACCTCGCTTGCCGTCCATGCGCCGTCATGCAGCGCGGAGAGGATCGATGCCAGGACATAAGGATCGTGTTTGATCTCGTCAAGGTCATAGTGGTATTCGTCGTAATCATGGGTGCGTTCATAGGTGTCGAGATATTCTTGCAGCTCGGCTTCCAGCGCACAGTAGGCGGCTTCGGCGGCAAGAATGTCCGCGTCCTCCGACTGATAGCTGGATGCCGCCACACCGCCGCCAGCCGCGCCCACCAGCGCAGAGCAGGATTGCAGCCCGCCGATCAGCATGACAATCAGCAGGAAACCAGCCAGAACGACCAGCACACCTTTCCAATGGCGGGCAACGAACTCCGCTGCTTCCTTTGCCTTTTCTGCCGCTTTTTTCGCTGCCGTCGCCGTGGCTTCTACGGTTTTTTCGGCGCTTTTGGCGGTTGCCTGCGCGGTGCTGCCCGCAGCCTTTGCCGTTCTTGCAGCCTTGGCATACTCACGCTTTAGACGCTGCTTCTGGAAAAAGCGATTAAGCGGATTGCCGGAGAGCATTTCAGGGTTATCATGCAGCGCCTTTTGGTAGAGATATTCTGCATTGGCATTTAAGGCTTTGCGCTCGGCCTTTTCCGCAGCGCGGTAGGGTTTCAGCTTGCGGTGACGGCGCTCCCAGCGAATTGCACCGCCTGCGCCATGCTCGGCAAATTCCTCTGCCTTATGCCCGCTTTCCACACCGACGTTTTCATGCTCGACCTCATGGATTTTTCCGTGCGCCTGTACTGCGACCTCCCGCAGCGGACGGCCTAACGGATTCGGTTTCAGCTTGGGCGGGGACTTATCCACGGTATCAAAGCGCAGTTTGATCTTGGCTGTGCCGCTGACTTCATCAAAAACGCGCTCCTTGCGCAGCACCCGTTTCTTGGGGATCGCTGTCTGCGCCGCATCCAGCTTGTCGGCGGCCTTTTCCGCACGGTGGATATGCTTGTGCAGCTCCGGCGCGGCGCGTTCTTCCTCGGAAAACTGCAAATGGGATGCAGAATACCGCTGCTGCGCCGCGTCGCGGGGCATCTGCGCTACCTGCCGCGCCTTGTGCGCGTTATGCTCTGCGGCTGCACGGTCAATGAGCTTTTCCACTGTACCACCCGGCGCGGCGGACGTTGGAATATCCTGCGGGATATGGGAAATGGGGCTGCCACTCTGCGGCTGAAACGGCTCGGCGCTAGGCTGCTGCGGTTTTGGCTGCTCCTTTTCCGGCTCTTTTTGCTCCTGTGGGCGGAGCTGCCGCCCGTGCTTGGGGGCGGCCTCTGCCGAATTCATAGGTGCGTCGCGTTTTCCCATCTGGACAGGCTGCCCATCCGGGGAAAGCTGCTTTTCCGCGTCACGCTCGGAAATATGGATTTCTTCACCCGTGGTCTGATTGTCCAGCACCGCGCCGTCGCGGGTCATGCGCTGGGTGAGCTTATCGCGGGGCTTAAATTCTTTCAATGGGTATCACCTCCGATCCGTTCCCGTGCAAGGGAACAAAACTCCGTGTTCAGTTCAATGCCGATGTAATGCCTGCCGTGCCGCTTCGCCGCAAGCCCCGTTGTGCCGCTGCCCATGAACGGATCAAGGACAATGCCACCCTTGGGACAGCCCGCCAGAATACAGGTTTCTGCCAGCAGGGGCGGATAGGCGGCAAAATGCCCGCCCTTGTAAGGCACGGTGTTGATAAACCACACATCGCGCTTTGCCCGGACGGGTGAGATCATGTCGTCGGTGATGCTGCCTTTTTCCCTCGGCTTATTGATATTCTGTGTCTGCGGCTGTCCCGGCACGGGTGCGGAATACTTGCCCACGCCGCGCCCAGCCTTTTTGCGCAGGGCGGTCGTGGGGGCAATGGGTTCAGCAATGGCAAGCCAGTCATAGAAATAACGTCTGCTCTTGGTGAACATGAAAATATGCTCATGGCTGCGGGTGCAGCGGTCTTTGGTACTTTCCGGCATAGGATTTCCCTTTGCCCAGATTATGTCGTTGCGCAGATACCAGCCGTCGGCGCGGAGCGCAAAGGCCAGCATCCACGGAATCCCGATCATGTCCTTTTGCTTGCAGCCCCGCACCGCTTGGCAGAGGGAAATGCTCTGCCCGTTGCGTCCCTGCGGATATTTGGGGTCGCGGGTATCGCCCTTGCTGCCTGTGCCGCAATAGCTGTCTGCGATATTTACCCACAAAGTTCCATCCGGGCGCAGCACCCGGCGCACCTCGCGGAATACCGCTGTCAGCCGCGAAATGTATTCCTCCGGCGTAGCTTCCTGCCCGATCTGTGCGTCCATGCCGTAATCCCGCAGCCCGTAGTAGGGCGGCGAGGTCACGCAGCAATGAACGCTGCTTTCCGGCAGGGCTTTCAGCATATTCAGACTGTCGCCGCAGAGGATGGTATCAAGCTCCATCGTCATACGCCGTTCACCTCGCTCGGCTTGGTGGACATGATGCGGTAAAGCTCGGTGTCCCGTGGGAACTTATCTGCAAAGGGCAGGATCACATTTTCAAAGAACAGCAGTCCTTCGCCGGGGGGAGAGTTGGTAACGAACTTTAGCTGCTCCGGCGAGATATTCAGACGTTCGGCAAGAATTTTGCGGTCGCCCGCTGCTTGGTTGAGCATACAGATGAAGTCTGAATTTTCCAGAATATTTTCGATTTCCGGGCTGGACAGCAGATCCTTGACGTTCTGCGTCGCACCTGTCGGCACACCGCCCCATTTTCTGAAACGCTTCCAGATCTCCGCGCTGTATGCTGCGGTTTGCGGCTCTTTCAGTAACAAGTGAAATTCGTCTGCGTAATACCACGTCGATACGCCTGTGTTGCGGTTGCGGGTGACACGATTCCAAACCTGATCCTGAATCACCAACATCCCCGGCTTTTTCAGGTTCTTCGGCAGTTCCTTGATGTCAAAACAGACAAAGCGGTTGTCAATGTCAACCGTCGTTTGGTTGTTGAAGAAATTGAGCGATCCCGACACATACAGGTCAAGTGCCTGCGCCACACGGTCGGCTTCCGGCAAATGCTGCGCCGTCAGCGCGGCGTGGAGGTCGGAGAGGATCGGCATATTCTCTGGGCGCGGGTCTGCAAAGTAGGGCTGATAGATACGCTGCACAGCGCGGTCAATTACGGTGCGTTCGATGGCTTCCAGCCCGGTCTTGCCGCCCATAATCAGCTCACAGAGGGACAGCACAAAATCGGATTTGAGCGCCAGCGGGTTTTCGTCCTCGGAATAGTTCAGGTTGATGTCCAGCGGATTCAGGTAATCGCGGCTGGTGGGAGAGAGCTTGATAATCTGCCCATGCAGCAGCTTTACCAGCGGCGCATACTCGCCCTCCGGGTCACATACCAGCACATGATCGTGGGTTTTCAGCAGCACACCGATCATTTCCCGCTTGCAGGAGAATGACTTGCCGCCGCCCGGTGTGCCGAATACAAGGCCGTTGGGCGAACGTGCATTTTTGCGGTCAAGCATAATCATGTTGCCGGACTTGGCGTTTAGCCCGTAGTAGAGGGAATCGCCGCCTTGAAATAGCTCCTGCGTCACAAAGGGAACGATGATTGCCACGGCCGAGGTCGTCATGCCCCGCGTGATATGGATTTGATTTTCCCCCAGCGGCAGCGAGGACACAAGACCGCGCTCCTGCTGGAAGTCCAGCCGCGTCAGGGTGCAGTTATGCTTTTGCGCTACGCCTGCTGTACGGAATACCTCGTTTTCCAGCTTGTGCTTGGTGTCGCCGTAATTCAGGACAAGAAACGTCAGCAGAAAATACCGCTCGTTGCGGCTTTGGAGATCTTGCAGCAGCTTTTTCGCCGCACCGCCGTAGGTAGCAAGGTCGGACGGCAGAATATCCATATCGTAGCCGTCCCGGACAGCCTTTTTCTGCTCCTGAATCTTCATTGCATCGAGGTCGGTGATTTTGCGCTTCACCATTTTTACGGCTTCTGTCTGCTCCAATGCCTGAATATGGACATTGACGACAAGGCTACTGTCCGTATCAAGAAAATCGGTCAGTATGCGGTCGGTCAGCTCCGGCGTAATGATCTGCAAAAAACTTGCAGCGCAGAGCTTGCCGCCCATCTGGAACATACGGCTATTCTTGAACGCAAAGGAGGATGGCGCGATAAAGTCCTTGGTGGAAAGCCCGCCAGCGGCAAGCCACTTCCAGTCAAAGTTGAAGCGTTCTCCATCCGGGTGCATGATGCCGTGCAGCACCTCCAAGCGCTCCTTGCCGTCCAGCACACGGGACACCGCACCCATGATTTTGAAGTAGCCCTGAATATCCAGCGAGATACGCGACAGCCTTGCCCGTGCCGCCTTGAGGTTATCGGCTTCAATGGTATAGGTAATGTATTTGGTTTTCACGCTGCCGTTGTTGCCGCGGGCAAGCTGCCGCTTGAGAATGTCCGTCTGCTCCTGCCGGATCGGGTCTAAACCGTCATTGCAGGGCGGCATTTCAAAGCTCCGAGCAAGCTGCTCCCGATCGGACTTGCGGTTGGGATAGGTGAACTGCACATGGATGGAAGAATCCAAATAGTTATACAGATCGCAGAGATATTCAAAAATAGCCGTCTGATCGTCAGGCTGCGCGAGCAAATAGTTGATGTCAAAAAACTCAATGCTCTGTGAATAGCGCCTGTTTCCGAGATAGCAGATGCCGTCCGGGTACATGATCTGATAGGGTATCGTGTCCTGCGCGGTATGGGGCTTGCCGTCACCGCGATATTTACGAATGACGGCTTCAATCTGTTTTCTTTCGGCGCGGGTGAGCTTGGGCTTGTCCGCCATGCTTTTTGCTTCCGCGCTGTCTGCTCTTTTCGACAATCGCCTTTACCTCCTGTTCCATTTGATATTGACACACAAGGGCGTCGTATGCGTTGACGGTCTGATAGGGGCGCTCCTTGGGGCGCAGAAAGCAGCTTTCTATGATTTGCCGCCCCACCACTTCAAGGGGCTGCCCGTTCTTCTCATACACCCCAAACAGAAAACCGGGGAGCATGACAACGATCATCACCATTGCCGCAGCCGTCGTCCCGATGCCGCCTTTGAGCAAAAAGAAAAGCGGCACTCCCATGAGCGCCGCCAGCCCAAAACAAATAAGTTGCCGCTTTGTCAAATTGAAAAGCACCTTGGATTTGATTTTCGTCAAATCCTTTGGCACGTTCACATAGGCCATGCGCTAACTCCTTTCCGCAAGTGTAATATCGCTTGCAATTTCATTGCCCCATGCGTCCCAGCCCGGCGTTTTCTGCCGGGCGAACAGCTCCACGCGGGGCAGATTGCCCATGAGCGCAAGAATTTTGTTCCGCGCTTCATCCGGCTTTTTACTGTGCTGCTCAATGGGACTGATGATAAACTGATGTACGCCTGCCGACTGCCGCTTGGGTTTGCCCTTGGTCGCCAGCAGACAGATTTCCGCATTGCTGCGCGTCCAGTAGCCCATGCCATAAAACCACGACGGGCTTTTCCGGTTGCGTTTGAGCCAGACGAACGCCACGGTTTTATACCGAAAGCCCCATGCGCGAATCAGATGCAGAGCTTCGGATAGCTGCGGAAAGGTCGCCCAGAGAAACAGGGCGCAGTCCTTCGCCGCCAACTCCGGCACGGGCAGGGCGCACAGCTCGTCAATGCTCATGGTGGAATAGTGATTTTCTGCCGCGCCCTGCACCTTCCTCTGCTCATAGCGCCACGGTGGGTCTGCGTAAATGATGTTGTACGTTCCGATAGGCAAGCCCTCCGTCAATGGGCGCTGAACACGGCCTTTGCCATACTGCCCGTTTTGAACAGACAGAAACACAGCAGCACCGTATAGCCCATTGCCAGCCAAATTGCGCCGGACACGTCGCCCGTCGCGGAAATGCTCTGGATCAAGACCGAGTAGATGCCCACGACCACCATAATCAAGAACGCCTGAAAGCCCAGCGCCAGCAGAGATTTCAGATAGTTTTGCCCGACATTGCGCCATTCTCCGTTTGTCATGGTAGCAAGCGGGATGGGTCCCAACGAGGTCACAAGATATATTTCAATCATTCTCCCGTAGACCACCAGCATAATGCAGATGGAAAGAATGTTCATCGTCAGCCCGACAAACAGAGATTGAAACCACAGTCCAATCAGTCCGCCAAGGCTCATAGCTTCCAGCGACGTTTGCAGATCACCCACAATGGAATCTATGTCAATGCTGGTATTGCCGATTATCACGCCTGCGCTCTGATTGACGACCTGCTGCGCTGCATCAAAAACGCCCATGACGATATTCCAAGTGTTCGTGACAATCAGAACAGCCGCGTAAGTTTTGAACACCCATTTGAAGAACATAAAGGTGTCAATATCGTGCAGATTATTTTTCTCTGTCACCATCTGGATCAGCTCGTAGGTCATTACAAATGCAAGAATTGCACCCGCAATCGGGATAATGACGGATTCAGACAGGTTGCGGATCATATTGAAAATGCCGGAGTTCCAGCCCTGCGGCGTCGCTCCAACATCAGCGGCAATTTCACCCACCTTTGTATTCACCGTATCGAACAGCCCCGACAGGTTGCCGATGATTCCGTCGATCAGAACGCCCTTAAACCATTCCTCCAGCCAATCAATAATCAAAAGGCAGCACCTCCTTTCCCGCGCCGCCCCCGGTCAGGGGGGCGGCGCGGCGGTGTATTTCAGAATCGGTTAGCTGAACAGGCCGGAGAGCAGCGGGACAAGAACGCCGCCAATCAAGGCAACGCCGCCGCCCGCCATGAGCTGTTTCATGCCCTGGCTTTTGGCACCGGGGTTGTCCGAGCCATAGCCCTCCAAGAGGTTAATCACACCCCAAATGCCAAGGCCTGCGCCGAGCGCGATCACGAGGGTCTGCAAAACACCAACTGCGCTATTGAAAAATGCCATATTCGTACCTCCATAAAATCATGTTGAATTGTTGTGTGTAGGAAAATCGCAGCCGTTTTCTCCGGCTGCGGCATCGGAAGTATCGCTGTTCTGTGTGAAGTGCTGCTCTGTCCATTCGTACAGGGCGAGTGCATACAGCCTGTCATGCGACATCATAAGGCGGTAGGCTACCTCTTGCGAAACCGCTTCAATGTCAATGTCTGTATAGGGAACACCGCGCCTGTCACAATCCTGCATCTGCTCCCAAAGGGCAAGACCGCAGAGGATGTTGCAGCCAATCTTTTCCCACTTGCGCATACATTCCATAAATGCCTGATAATTCGAGAGTTCCATAAACAGCTCCTTTTGCCGCGTTATTCTGCGGCGGTAAAATCAGCGTCCTCGTCGGACAACTCAATCTCATAGAGGTCAAACGGTTCCTCCGGCGCAATCACCGCCGAGGGATGTTTCTTCTTTTTCCGCTGCACCCGAATGTAGCGTTCTACATCAAAGGTGTTTTTCTTGTCGGCGTCGGACAGGTACTTATAGCGCGGGTGCTTGGTGATGTCGTACTTCTTGGAGAAAAACGGGCGCACACCGCGTAGCTGCAAGATACACATTCCGCCGTCCATCGTTGCGATTTCGTCCTGCGTCATCAGCTCCTTTCCTAATTTCTGATAATTTAAGCCGTGGGAGATTTCCTTGCCCCGATTCTCTGAGGTATTGAAGCTGTCGATGGTTTCCTTGCCCAATATCTCCGAGATTTCTTTCAGGGTGGTTTTCTCCTTACCGCCTAAAAACAGCATGGTGTCGCAGTTGCCGACAATCGTATCGGCGTTATCCCGATAGATCGCTTTGAGCTGGCTTTGCGACTGCAAAATAATAGAAGCCGATATTTCACGGCTTCGGATGGTGGCAATTAACTTATCGAACTGTGGGATCTGTCCAATGTTGGCAAACTCGTCGAGAATGAACCTCACATGAACAGGCAGCCGCCCGCCGTACACGTCGTCGGCCTTATCGCACAGCAGATTTGTGAGCTGGGATTGCAGAATGGCAATGACAAAGTTAAAGGTCGAATCGGTGTCGCTCATAATGAGGAACAGCGCCGTTTTCCTATCTCCAATGGTATCGAGCTCCATTTCGTCATACGCCATCAGGTCGCGCAGCTCTTTGATGTCAAAGGGTGCAAGCCTTGCGCCGCAGGAAATCAAGATGCTCTTGGCGGTTTTTCCAGCAGCCAATTTGTATTTGCGGTACTGCTTCACGGCAAAATGCTCCGGCTCGCGTTCCTCCAATCGGTCAAACAGAAGATCCACGGGATTTTTATAATCCTCGTCGTCCTCGCGGGTGTCGCTGGCATTTATCATGTCAAGCAGGGTGATGAAGTTTTTTTCTTCCTCCGGCGCTTCGTAGTGGATATATCCGATCAGCGCCGTGTAATAAAGGCGCTCCGCTTTCACCCAAAAATCTTCGGTGCTTTGTGCGCCCTCGCCCTTGGTATTGACAATGATGGTATTGACCAGTTTCAAAATGTCTTTCTCCGTGCGCAAATACGCAAACGGGTTATAGTGCATACTCTTGGAAAAGTTGATGGTGTTGAGAACGGCAATGCGGTATTTTGCCCGCTGCAAAAGCTGTCCCACCTCGCAAATCAGGCTGCCTTTTGGGTCAGTAATGACATACGAGCTGTGAAGCTGCATGATATTCGGCTTGCAGAAAAACCTTGTCTTTCCGCTGCCAGAGCCGCCGATAACAAGAATATTCTTATTTCTTGCGTTCTTCGGGTCTTTGGGGCGGTTGGACATCATCAGCCGTTCCGTGGCGGTCAGCAGCACATTGTTGTCAAAGACAGGATCAATGAACGGCTTGATGTCTGCCGCTGTACCCCAACGCGCCGTGCCGTACTCCATGCCCTTGCGGTATTTCTTGGCGTTCTTCTGCTTGGAGTAGACCACCAGCCGGATAATCACGGCTGCGGCAAGCCCAATCAACAGATCGGTAGGATGGAAGCTGGGGGCTGCACTTGCAAAGGCAGCGGAGAAGCCCTGCCCGATATGCAGCAGCTTTGCAGATATATCCGCACCCTGCGCCAGCCGGAACGCCTGTCCGACCTTTCCAAACAGATAGATAAAGGCGAGATACGGAAGATGGAGTATGATTTGCTTTTTGATTTCCGGCTTCATCGGTCGATCCCCCTGTCCATATTTTTCACCTTGTCCCGCTTGGCGGTCTGCGCGGCTTCGGCTTTCTTCTCGGCAAGGTCGCGCCGCACAGAGGGCTTGCGCTCCTTGTCCAGCTTTTTCTTAGAAAACTCCCGAAACGCTGCCGTCAGCACGTCCGCGTCCCGTCCCTTGAAAAACACAAGGTATCGGTCATCTGCCTTTTTCAGCGCAAAGTCAATGCCGTATTTCTTCGCCGTGCTTTCAAAGGCTTTGATATTCGCATCGGTGATTTCGATATTCGAAACGCCTGTGCCATGCCGCATAAGCTGTTTCAGCGTTTGCTTGCCGCAATGGGGTGTGTCCCTTGCCTTGCGATAGAGCTGCAAGAGCTTTCGCAGCGCGGCTTGCAGCACCTTTCCGTCCAGCTTTGCCGTTTTGATTGCAAGGGCAATCGTCTTTCGGGTTACTTCTTCCTGCAACGGTTATCACTCCTTTCGATTTTTCTGCACAGTCAGGGCGGGCGCACCCGCCAGATCAGCCATATTCTCATAGGCTCTCGTTCGGCGAACAGGAATAGTCCGGGATGCCTGATTTCGGCTTGCCCCAATCAGGGCTTGCCATGTCGTGCGCGACAAGGGCGGTATAGTAATTGTCGATGGTAGACGGAGCGTTGAACAGCACCGCCCGCAGATATTGCTTGATGTTGCGGATCTTCGTGGTGTTTTCCCGCATACAGTCCATGACAAACTCGATGTGGCTGCTGTTCAACTTCAAGAATTTACTCTTTACCAACTCGGCGGGGTAATCGTCGCCAGCGATGCGGAGCGTCTTTCGCGCAGAGCAGACAGTTTCCAGCATGAGGTCTACAATCTCGTCCAAACGCTCCTTGTCCATTTTCGGGTCCTGCGTGAGTGCGTCATACTCGATATTCTCCATGATGATTTCACGGTAAATATCTACGGCGCTCTGCTTGAACGCTTCCATTCCTCTCCGTTCCGGCGCAGCCCTGCAAGGTGAGGGGTTAGGGGAAAGGATAGGAAAGGAATCGGTATTTGATAGATCCGTAATTGATTTTTCTTTCTTTGATAAGTTAGTTATTGATCTATCTTTATTTAATTGCGTTGGATTTTCCGACATCGGATTATCCGTTGTCGGATTTTCCAACATCGGTTTACCCGGTATTGGATTTTCCAACACCGGCTGCGGCTGCTCATAGATGGTGTATTCGATAGCAGTCATTTTGCCTTTTTCATCGCGTCCCTGCCGCCGCAGGATATATCCGGCTTTTTCAAGCTCCCATACAGCGGTGCGGATCGCGTCGATGCTCTCACGGTTGATATGGGACAGCCCCGCAAGGGTATAGTCCCAATCCTCCGGCAAGGACAGCATTTGCGATAACAGCCCCTTGGCTTTCAAGGTCAGCTCCTTGTTTCGCAGATGGTGGTTTGACATGACGGTGTACCCGCTGTTGCGCTCCACCCGAAATACTGCCATAGGTTATCAGCTCCTTTCGCTCACTTCGCCGTGCCGCGCCGGAGGGCGGTCAGCTTGCCCGGCTCATACGGACATTCCGCGTACACACAGAACTGGTACTTCCAATGCGGACGGTAAAAGTGACAGGTATTGCAATCTTCACAGTCGGCACAGCCGCCGTTTTCGTAGCGGTCAAAGCCGGGCTTTCCCCGCATAAGCATTTCAAACGCACGGCTGCTGCCGTTCGTAAAGTACATTGTGGCTGCACCTCCTTTCAGATTTGGGCAGAAAAAAACGCCGTAGACTTTTCTCAAAATCTACGGCGTGGGCGTATGCGAAAAGGGATGCTGCCTTGCGGTAACATCCCTTTTGACGCTTGGTTATTCAATTTTTGAGCTAACCTGTTTGCCCTCTGCCCTTAAAAGCGTTGATTTTACTGGGTTTCTTCCTGTTTTCCTATGTCAACGCTCTTAACGGGTGGTTCTTTTTCATATATTCAGTACTCTCTCAGATCTATGTTCCCTGTTTATAAAGCTGCGGGCTGGCCGGGTCGCTTATATCTACAAGCAGGCTGCCTCCTTCCGTATATATCCACAGGATATTTTCCTGCAGTTCCGTATCCGTTAAAGAATATTCTCCCAACTCCGGCAAATACAGTTCTCCCAGCTTGTTTCCTTCCGTATCATAAAGGAGCAGGAGGCAGGCTTCAGGATCCACCGTCCAACATATACCTTCTCCCGAACCGAAAAGTCCGTTCTCCGGTATCTCCCCTGCCCATGTACCGGTATCCGCACCAACGGCAGCCGTAGGCGCATCCATGGTGTTCATGGCGCCCTCCTCCTGTTCGCTTACTGAAGTGCTTTCCTCCGGAGCATCAAAAAAGCCTGCTGCACCTATGGATTTTTCTTCACTTTTGTATTGGGCGGCCGCCTGCATAGTATCATTTGCATCTTTTTTATTGCCATAGCTCTGCCCCAGCAGCCATACTCCCAGGGATATCATTACCAGTGCACAGGCTGCCAGAGTCCCCCAACGGGCAGGTGCTTTCCATAACGGTTTCTGCTGCGTCTGCCTGCGCTGCATTTCCTGCAACAGGTCTTCTCTGGGATGGATGCTGTCGTTAGCCTGTTTATAGGAATTCCGGAACATCCTCAGATCCCTCCTTTCAACGCTTCCTTCAACCGAGCCCGGGCCCGAAAGAGGTGGGATTTCACGGTGGATTCCGGGCAGTCCATGAGGGATGCAATAGCGCTGACACCGTAGTTCTCATAATAAAACAGGTGTATGGCAATACGCTGCTTTTCCGGAAGTTTGAGCACCTGCTCGTATACTTCCGAAACCTCTGGCGCCGTATCCCCCGGCAGCAGCTCCAATGCACTTTCATCTGCCCGATGCCGCCGAAAAGCACTGCTCAGCAGCGAATTACTGCTGTTCAGTGCCGCCCGGATGAGCCACGCCTTTTGATGCTCCCGGCTTTCAAATTCCGGCGCACGGCGCAGGCAGCGAAAAAAAACATCCTGCAGCACATCCTCTGCATCAGCCCGGTTCCGGGTGCGCTGCAGTGCCAGCCGATAGATCATATCCCCATAGGCGGCATACAGCGCCTCCAAACTCAGGGGCACCGCCTCCGAGGGTGGAATCGTCCTGGTTTCCAAGGTGAAATTCCTTTCTGCTCCCAATACCCCGCAGCCCTTAAAAAGGTTGCGCCGGAGCCGTTTGTTCTGCTTATCCTTCCCGGATCAGACTTTCCAGCTTCTTGATCAGGTCAATGTTATAGCAGGCATTCGGATAATCCTTGCGGATATCGTTATAGGTAATGCTGCCCTGAGGATCATACCAATCATAGCCGGAATAAAAAGTGTAGTAACTGCTGGTTTCTTTGAATTTGTGTCCGCAGCGGGCGAATATCTCATTGCGTGCAAAGCCCAGCAGCTGTTCCAGCGTCTGGTTGTTGCCCGTAGGAATGTTCCAAAGTTCCTCCGTGGTAAGCTTTTCCTCCAGACTGTTTTCAAAAATCAATCCTTCATCGTTCCACGGGCTCTGGCCGCCGTTTTCGCCGAATGCCATGGAACCGCCGTTAAGCGTATTCACCGTGTACAGGCTGGTTGGGAAGTCCCCATTGTCCCTGGCCTTGGCGGCGGAAGCAAAGGTGTGCAGCGTTACATCCTCTGCGGAAATCACCGTCCGAGCCCCGAAATCGTATACATCTGCCCGGAGGTACTCCGTTTTTCCGGCCTCCGTTTTAACGGTATAAATCACCGAAAAGCAGTTGCCATATTCCGCCGAAGCATTTTTCCCGGTAATAAAGTAATTATAGCTTACCTGGCTGCTCTTGAAATCGGTGCCGTAATGTGCCTCTTTAGCCTTGCGGATGGCCTCCCGCAGGGCAGTCTGATCATATCCGTACAGACTGGAGAGCACATTTTCCCGGCTCTCCAGAGATCTGGGGGTATTCTGCTCCGGTTTGGGTGTAGCCGTAGGGGAGGCAGCAGGAGTCGCTGTAGGGATTGCTGTTGAGGGCGCAGTATCTGCTGGAACGGGCGTATCCGTAGGAGCAGGCGTATTGATAAGTTCCTGTTCCCGGCTGCGGGTAGCCGCATACAGAGCAGCTACCTCTTCCTGGGTCATGTTCAAGGTGGTATCGGTGATCTCTATCCCCCGTTCCTTAAAGATATCCACTACCTCCGGCAGCGTGCTGGTGGTTTCTATCCGATAGCCAGTCTCCGTTTCCGTCACATACAGGCCAAGACTCATGACTGCCTGATATCCTTTATCCGCTTCCTGCGCAGCGATATCCACCGGCAATTCCCAGCGGCAGGCCTTCAGCAAAGCCTCCTTATCTATCGTCAGCAGGTATCTATCCTGATAGTCCAAACTGCACAACGCATATTTACGGATGCTGATGGTTCTTGGGCCGGTCTGTGCACTGGCATAAGCAGCCTCTGCCTGTTCTTTTGTCCATATCCAGCGGGTATTTGTCAGCACCAGGGCGCCTTTTTTCAAATCCCCTGCGGGATCCGCCAGACTGCTGGCCGTTTCTATCTGCCAACTGTCCTCCCCTTGCGGGGTAACCACAAAGACCAGAGAATACACCGCTGCCACATCCGGGTAACGGCTTATATCCAGTTCCGTAGTCTTTGGATCCGGCAGATGAAAGTCGTGAATAATGCCGTCTGCATTTACGGAAAAAGTAAACTGCCCCTGTTCGTCCTTATCCGTCAGAACATACCGGCGCATATCCACTTCCCGCAGATTTTCCCCGGATTCAAAGTAACTCAGGCAGATCAATACCCCTGCCATGAGCACCCCAAAGCTGAGCAGCGCCGCCGTCAGCAGGAGGATCATCCGTTTTGTCTGGGTCTTGCTCATAGGCGTGCCTCACAGCTTTTTGCCGCAGCCGGGGCAGAAAAGACTATCGGCACTGACCTTCCGCCCACAGTAGATGCAATGCATATAGCCCGTCTCTCCGCCATTTTGCCGAACCACTTCCGGTTTCCCCGGTTGTTCCTGACTCGGTGGCGGGGTCTGCACTTTTGCGGAAGCCGCGTCGTCAGAGGCAGAAGTGTTTTCCGGAACAACAGGTGTTTTTGCAGCTTCTGCAGCAGGTGCCTCTTCGCCTGCTTCCTTTGACGGTTCTTCCGGCTTTTCGGCGGGTTTGGCAAACACCATCGCCTGTTCTTCGTCTTCTTCAAACAAATCGTCCAAGTCCTTCTGCGGGGTATGGACCACCCGGCGGAAAGAACCGCCCGGTGCCCTTTTCTCCCGAGAACCGCTTCTGGGAGCAGGAGATTCCGTCTCCACCGGCTCCTCTTCTTCCTCTTCGGCAAGATCCTCTGCTTCTTCCCCCGTAGAAGCAATGGCTACGGTAAGTATAATGGCGATGAGCAGAAAGGCTCCGCCCATGACAAGGGCAATAATAAAGGTCTGGTCAAATCCCTGAAAGATGGTCCTTTGCACAAAGGCTGCATCTTGTCTGACTGAGATCCAGGCCGTAAGGCTGTAGCAAAGAAGCACGGCCGCCAGTGTGGCCAGAATAGTGCGTACGGTTTTCATATCTTTTTCCTCCGTTTACTTTTCTATAAGGGATTGTATTTCCCGCAGCAGGCGCAGATTCGCTTTTTCCGTTTCGCTGAGGGCGATATCTTCCCGGTCAAAGTGTCCCTTATACCAGCCATAACCGGTGTAATGATTCAAAAATTCTTTTTCTGCAGTTTCACTGAAGCGCACATAATGCCTTGCATAGATCTCTTTGCGTGCATAACGCAGCAGATTTGCCAGAGAATGTCCCTTTACGGCAGTGAGCCGCCAGATATCGTCTTCTTTCAGCAGATCATAAGTGGGCGACCAGTAAAGTCCATTGGCCATTTGAAAGCTGGTGGCCGTATCAAAAAAGCGCACGAACCCATTCTGATCAAAAGCGCTGCGTTCTTCATTGCGCATGCCGCCCCCGTACAGATCGAAGCAGGTGCAGCCCATCTCTTCATACTCACTGAGACTCTCCGCTTCCCGCAGGGTATCCGGCATACGCAGGCTGCTCCTTCGAAAAGTGACTCCCTCCCTGCTGCTGTAAGCAAGATCCAGCACCTCCACCGTCAGATACTGCACCTTCTGCATTTTGGCCGAAGAATCCGTTTTCTCCCGGATTGCATATACAGCCCGATAACAGTTTCTGTAAGGCTGTCCAACAGGAAACACGATAAAGTTCAACTGAAGTTTTTCTGTCTCATATTCATCCTTAAACAGGCTCTTTGCCGCCTGATCCCGCCGCGCCTGCACCTCTTCACACACGGTTCGCAGGTTATATCCCCGGCCGTACGGATCCAGCAAAGATGTAAGATATCCTTCCGTCAGGGGCTTTTCTTCCTCCGCCGGTTCCTGTTCCACCGCCAAGGAGCCCTTTTTCTCCCGGGGCGCCACATAGGCGGGAGCTTCCATAGTAAATTCCAGTGGCGACAGTTCTATGCCCCAGCGGCGCAGCGTATCCGTATCCGCCCGGAGCGAAAGTTCCATATTTCCATCCTGCCCGTAGGCAAGCTGCAATTCCATAGAGAGCAGCGCCTGTATATCCGGATACCGTCCGACTTCCAATCCCGATTCCCGGGGATCCGGCAAATGGCAGGCATTCAGCAGTGCGGAAAGATCCACCCGGGCCGCCACAGCCCCGTCCTCCCGCCGGTACAGAGACGTATACGACCGCGGATCCACCTGTATGGGCTGCCGCCACAATTCCCAGTACAGCAGGCACAGAAGCAGCCCCAACGCCAGCACGATCAGCGAACTTCCCCAGGCGATATCCCGTATCCGCCGGGCCGGAAGCTTCTTTCGCCTTTTCCCTCCGTCCATATATCCCTTCTCCCATCGGGGCGGCATCCCCATGTCTGCCCCTTTCGTTGGTACAGATGTATATATTGTATCCGACCTGACCCGGCATTTCAATACGCACAAGGATCGGGAGCACATCGGGACGCAATTATTCTTGATTCATTCACACTTTCGTTGCATCTTGGCAAAGAATGTGACCCCATGTGCCCATGATTCGTATCCCATGCACCATGCAAAAAGCCCCGGCTATGCCGGGGCCTCTTTCTTTTTCTCTTGTTAAAAAGTAAAGTTTCCGTTACGGAATACGGGGATCACCGTACCATCCGCCTGAATACCGTCGATGGACAGGTCTGCCGTACCCACCATGAAGTCCACATGGGTCATGGAGCGGTTAAGACCATTTTTCCTGCACGTCTCTTCATCCCAGTTCTCCGCACCCTCCGCACAAGTGGGATATGCTTCTCCAAAGGCAAAGTGGCAGGCAGCATTCTCATCAAAAAGCGTATTGTAAAAGAGCGTTTTACTGTTGCTGATGGGGGAATCATATGGCACAAGAGCTACCTCGCCAAAGCGCCGTGCGCCTTCATCCACATCGATGGCCTTTTGCAGCACTTCTTCTCCTGTGGAAGCAGTAGCTTTGGTAATACGGCCCTGATGAATTTCAAAGCGGATATCCCGTATCACATTGCCGTCCTTACACAAAGGCAGCGCCGCACAAAGGATCCCTTCTCCCCGGTTGGCGTCGGGAGCGGTGAAGATCTCTTCCGTAGGCATATTGGGCATAAAGAACTGCCCTTTGGGCGTATATTCTCCGCCGGCACACCAGATATGACCTTTAAGCAGCCCCACAGTATAATCCGTGCCCAGGCTGTTATAGTAGTGCAGCCGGTCAAAGCGGTAGGCGTTGAGCTTTTCTGTCCGCAGCTGAAGCTTTTGGGCATGTGCTTCCCAGGCTTCCACCGCAGTTCCATCTCCCTTTACCCGCACGGCCAGGAAAATCTTTTCCCACAAAGCCTCTACGGCCTCCTTTTCCGGCAGTTCCGGAAACACGACCTTGGCCCAGGCCGGGGAAGCAAGGGCGCCGATGCACCAGGGGAAAGCGCTGGCCATAGACAGTTCCCTGTATTCCCGCAAAGCCTGCCCCTGGCTCCTGGCGCTGCGCAGGATCCTGTCCGGATCCACGCCCTTAAGATTTTCCGGGTTGCTGGCTACCAGATTCAGAGTAGCGGCACCCTCCCGGGCATAATCTGTGCACTGATGCACCACCCAGGCAGGCGTTTCGTCAAATACATCCTCCTGCGCATATAAATACTTCATACGAGTCATGGCATCGTCATTCCAGCGCAGCACCACTTCCCTGGCGCCCCGTTCATAGGCGGCCTGCGCACACAGGCGGGCAAAGGGCGCCTGCTCCACCTGACTGGTAAGCAGCAGAGTCTGTCCTTTTTGCAAATTGGTGCCCACTGCCACAAGCAGACGGGCATATTCCTTCAGTTTATCCTCAAAGCTCGGCATTTGTTTACTCCCTTCCGTCAGTCCATTTCTATCTCTTCATGCTGTGCTGCTTTGAAATACGGACGGCCCAGAAGCAAGAATACACCGCCCAGCACAAACAGCACGATCAGGCTCAGTATCCCAAAGCAGGCCTTCCCTGTAATCCCATAAACCAGCGCGTACAATGCTGGTCCGATAACAGCGGCAAACTTACCGAAGATATCCAGGAACCCGAAATATTCGTTAGAACGTTCCGGCGGGATGATCTGCCCGAAGTAGGAACGGGACAGCGCCTGAATGCCTCCCTGCACCGTGCCCACCAAAGTAGCCAGTACCCAGAAAAGCACCTGACCAATGGCAATGGCTTTTTCTTTTGTCATACCCATGGTATCGTAAAAATCAATGAAGAAGCCCATAAAGAAGCCTACCACGGTGATCAGGGCATATACCCCTACGGCCACGCCGATAAGCTTCAAAGCTCCATACTTCTTCCCCCAGCTGCCGAAGAAAATGGAAAAGGGCATGGCTACCAGTTGCGTGACCAGCAGGGCAAGGATCATGCCGATAGCCCCCAGACCCAGGGTAGAACCGTATTTGGTCGCCATGGAGATGATGGTGTCCACCCCGTCGATGTAGAAGAAGTAGGCCAGCACAAAGAACAGCACTGCTTTATTGGTAACGATGTTTTTAAGCGTGCGCCCTACGTTTTTAAACACCTCCCGGCCCAGCTGGGAAGGGGGCGTTTCCACATAGTGCTTCTGCTCTACATTCTTCCAGAAGGGAATGGAAAAGGCCAGCCACCACACGGGCACAATGGCAATGGCGATCTTATACCCCAGCAGGTTATCCAGCCCCATGATCGCCATAATGGCAATGGAAAGTACAAAGGGAATGGTACTGCCGCCTATATACCCCATGGCAAATCCCCAGGCAGAGACCCGATCCATCCGATCCCGGGTAGTCACATCCGTAAGGAAGCTGTCATAAAACAGGCAGGAACCGGAAAACCCGATGCGGCTGAAAATAAAGCCGATGATCATCAGCACCCAGTTATCCGTCAAGGCCATAAGCAGTGTGAATGCCACGCCCAAAAGCATGAATATCTTCCAAAGTCTTTTCTTCATGCCCTTGAAATCCCCGATGGCCCCCAGGAACGGCGCCATAACGGCTACGGCCAGATTGGCAATGGAAACCACATACCCATAGGTAGTGTCGATGGCCTGTGCATTGGCCAGGCCCTGAATGACCATAGCAAAGTAAATGGGCCAGATGGCGGCGGCAATGTTGGTAGCCCAGATGGAATTGGCCCAATCATAAAAGATCCAGCTTTTTTCCACTTTGGTAAAACTTCTCCAGCCTTTTTTCTCCTGCGTTTGCTTTGTTTCCAAGTTATTTTTCCCTCCCGGTAAGGTTTATCTTATTATGGCATATTCTCCCGACCGGCGCAACGGTCATTCCCCTTTTGGTCTAGTTGTTTTTCATTCTGACTGCTTATGGCGAAATCACCATTCCCTGTTTTTCGTGTGGTATCTTCCCTTCACCAAACATAAGGGAGGCGATTTCCATTTTCTCTAGTACCCGCCGGACTCTCCTAGCAGGCATTCTGCTGGGAGGCTCATTGCTTTTGCTGTCCCAGGGCTGCCGGGAGGCTTCCCTGGAAAAAAAGGAACGGATCCGCAGTGCCTTTGCCCCGGATTATTCCCGTGTGCAGTTTTCTCTGGCCGCTCCGGAAAGCACGCCGGTCCCCCCGGCAGATCCGCGCCTGACCGCTCCGCCCACCCAGAGCCCCAGCCCCAGTCCTACGGCGGCACCCACGCCGTTTTCCATGCTCTGGTTTTCGGATACCCAGGTCTATGCCTATAAATACCCAAAGGTATTCAACACCATGGCTGCCTATGCCGTAAACCATCGGCAGGAACTCAATGCCCTGTGCGTTCTGCAAACGGGCGATATTGTAGATAACCGGCACATGGAGCGCCATTGGAAAAATGCCGCCCATGCCATCGGCCTGATGAAGGAGAAGATTCCCTTCTACTGCATCGCCGGAAACCATGATGTGGGAGCAGATAAAGCGGACTACGCCGTGTACCTTACCTATGCCTTTAACGATATGGCTGCGCCGGAGCAGCAGTATAAGGATGGCGTCTGCTGGTATGAAACGCTGGAAGCCGGTGGTACAAACTTCCTGCTGCTGGGGCTGGGCTGGCAAACGGATACGGAATATTTTGACTGGGCTCAGGAGGTGCTGGAAAAGTATCCGGATCACATTTGTATCCTGCTGGTGCATAACTTTCTGAGCGATGACGGAAGCCTTACCTCCAACGGCCGGAGAGTGGAACGAAATCTTGTGCGGTTGTACAAAAACATCCGCCTGATCCTCTGCGGCCACAATGATGGCTCTGCGCGGAAAGATATCGTCTATGAGAATGGGCGCACAGCCTATGCCCTGATGTATAACTTCCAGGACGATAAAAAGAAAGGCCTTGGTTATCTGCGGATCCTGACCTTTGATCCCGTGACCCGTTCTGTTGGTGTGCAAACCTATTCGCCTTACTTTTCCGACTATAATTATTATGAGGATGAAAGCCGGGACTGCTTTACTCTGGAAAACGTATTCTGATCTTTCCGATCTTGTCAAAAAGCTCCCCAAACGGGGAGCTTTTTGCGTGCTTTATTTTTTCTTTCTGAGCAGAGGGATGGCACCCAAGGCCATGATCACCGCAAAGACAATCAAGTAGTAGAAGGAGGAAATACCGTGGGCCACAATGGCGGCGATCACCATAAATACACTGCCGCAAATGGCCAGAGCAGGCAGCACAAACCGCTTTCCGGCTTTCAGATCCGTGGCCTTCTTCATGAACAGCAGCATCATGGGAATGTAGAAAGCGTAGATATTGATGATGGGCAGTTCAGAAGAATCAAAATTGAAGGGACCGAACCAGCCTTCCGTCAGGTTAGCGCCGTAGAAATATACATACCAGGCCGTACATAGCAGCAACCCTACCACAGCAGAGTTGGCCGGCACATTGGTCTCTTTGTCTACGCTTTCCAACGTCTTGGGGCGGAAGCCCTCTTTCCGTACGGCAATGGCATAGGAACTGCGCACGGAAGCGAACATAAGCCCGTTCAAGGTGCCCAGGCAGGAGAATACAATGAGTACTTCCACGATCTTTCCGCATACCGGCCCAAAGATATTCACAAAGGGCTTTGTTGGATCCACCAGAAGCTCCGCATTGGAAGCGCCGCCGGAAAGACCGATATAATACAGGATATAGACCACCGCGATCAGTCCGCAGCCCATTACCAGTGCAATGGGCAGATTCTTCTTGGCATCTTTAAGCTCGGCATTGATGGTGGTGGCAATGATCCACCCTTCATAGGCAAATGCCGTGGCTACAACGGCGGCAAAAAGCGGGCTGGAACTCCCTGCACTGCTCACAACGGCATCATGAGTCATATTGGCGGCCAGCTGCCCGTTGGCAAGCCCTACAACGCCCCCCACAACCGCCATTAGTGCCAGCGGGATCAGCTTGACAACCGTAGTAGCTATCTGAAACTTTCCTGCCAGCTTGGGCGCCAGCGCATTCAACCCGTAAATAGCCACAAGGTAAAATGCCCCCAGCACCATGCACTCCGCCGAATTTAAGGCCAGTCCGTACAGAGCCACCGTATACCGGGCAGAAACCCAGGCCAGCACGCTGGTCATGGCCGGATAATAAATGCAGGTGGCAAAGTGAGCCACAAAATATGCATATACCTTTCCGCAGGTAGCCTCGGCATAATCTACCAGACCATTGACCTTTTCATACCGGCCGGCCATGGTGGAAAAAGCCAGCGCACATACGATCATGACCGCTGCCCCGATGACCCAGGCCAGTACACCCAGGGGCATGTTGCCCTGGGTCTTTTGCAGGATGGCTTCCGCCTTATAAAAAATCCCGCTGCCGATAACAATGCCCACCACCATGGCTATGGCCGTCCACAGGTTGTATTTCTTTTCCAGTTTGTTTTCCATTTGCCTCTCTCCTTTTCCTCCGTGCCCGATCCTTCCTGTTTCAGCATACGCTGTCCCGGCGGGATACAGACCTTTTCTCGGGTTCAAATGCAGGAGAACGATACCCCCGTCTTCGATCCCTTTTTTCAAGCGGTTTCGTATATAATAGCACAAAAGTTGCAGCATGCAAACATATTTATTTGCTTTTTTCTCTTAAAATGAAAAAATATCCGGAAAGAATCCCAGTCCGGATAATATTTATGCATACCATTATTTGTTTTTTCGCTTGTTAAAGTCAGGAAATACAGAGAGGAAGTCTATACCCCACTCCCCTATGCCGGACGATTGTCCGTTATATGATAGGTGGGCACAGCCTGCTCCAGCAAGGTTTTAATATCCGGGCTGTTGTGCATACAGGCTTTCCAAAGCACCTCCAGCTGTTTTTGCAGATCTTCCGGGCAAATGTTCAGAGGCTTTCCGATGAAGATGAGCTTGTTATCCGTGCTGCGCAGCCCTTCCTCCTTGATAAGCAGCTCCTCATAAAGCTTTTCTCCGGGGCGCAGACCCGTATACACGATCTCAATATCCACGCCTGGCTCCAAGCCGCTTAGGCGGATCATGTTTCTGGCCAGATCATCTATTTTCACCGGTTCTCCCATGTCCAGAATAAATATCTCGCCGCCCCTGGCATCGGATCCGGCCAGCATGACCAGGGAAACCGCCTCTGGAATGGTCATAAAGTAACGAATGACCCGCTTGTCCGTCACCGTTACCGGACCACCCTGCGCAATCTGCTGCCGAAACAACGGGATGATACTGCCGTTGCTCCCCAGTACATTGCCAAAACGCACAGCTACATATTTAGTATCGTAGCGGCCGTTGAGAGACTGCACGATCATCTCGCACATCCGCTTACTGGCTCCCATAACGTTTGTGGGGTTCACTGCCTTATCCGAAGAAATAAGCACAAACGTTTCCACGCCATACTCACCCGCCATACAGGCTACGTTATAAGTGCCGAAAATGTTGTTCTTGACCGCTTCATTAGGTGAATCTTCCATTAGGGGCACATGCTTGTGCGCCGCTGCATGAAAAACGATCTGAGGCCGATAGCGTTCAAAAATCTGCCGCACCCGCTCCTTATCCCGAACAGAGCCGATCAATGTTTCCAGCGGAAGTTCCGGACAGCTTCGCCGCAATTCCTGCTGAATACCATAAGCGTTGTTCTCATAAATGTCAAAAATTATAAGCCGTTTTACCGCATGGTGCGCGATCTGCCGGCACAGTTCGCTGCCGATAGACCCTCCGCCGCCCGTGACCAAAACTGTTTTGCCGTTGAGGAAGGCGCCAATGCGTTCCAGATCCACCTGCACCGGCTCACGGCCCAGCAAATCTTCGATCTCTACATTACGGATCGTTTGCATAATGACTTCGCCGTTGGCGATCTGATACAGAGCCGGTAGAGTGCGCAGCCGGCACCCTGTCTCCTGACAGATGGTCAGCAAATGCTTCTTTTCCTGACTGCTGGCTGTTGGAATGCAGAAAAGGATTTCGTTGATATCAAACTGCTTCGCCGCCTGCAAAATCTTGTCCCTGCCGCCGATAATACGCACGCCACGCAAATACTGCCCACGTTTGGCCGGGTCATCGTCAATAACGCAGACAATATTATTTTGAGAGAATCGGCTTCTCTGGCACTCCTGAATGATCATGGCTCCCGCTTCGCCACCACCGATGAGCATGGTTCGTACGCCTCCCCGCTGCCGCCTCTTATGAGAAAGATAGGCCGCATATCGAGAAAGAGTGACAAATATCAGCTCAAAAGCCAGCGTAAACACGGGAAAGCTTCTGGGAAACGGACACTGGGAAAACACCAGTATAGCCAACAGCAGCAGCGCTGAAAGACCGCAGGCTTCAAAGAGCCGGATAAACTCTTCCGTTCCGGCAAATTCCCACATGCCGGAATACATATGGAAAGCGGTAAAAATAACCAAAGCCCCTGCTACGAAAAAAGGCATCCGAAACAAAATGGGGTAAAAGAATCCCTGTGCTACAGGCTCTGTTAAAGAAAACTCAAACCGAACCACAAGGGCCAGAAAGGCGGCCAAACACAAAAGCACACCATCCATGATCATCATGCAAATAGTGCGCCATGGTTTCTTCAGCCAAGACAGAAAGGGATACAACTCTGTCTTCTTGTTAATTTTATCATTAAATATATTCGTGTTCATTAACAAACATAATACGCCTTTACCGCAAAAAAGTCAACATAATCGACGGCTTCGACCGCTGGACTGGATGCGGCCTTCTAAAACCATATCCACCGCTGCGCCAAGCAGGGACAGCTTCTCTGCAAAGTTTTCTCTACAGGGAATGACCTGTACGTATGGATGCACTTGCCAGGCTTGAAAACTTTTTTCGTTCAGTGCTGCCGCTTCCGCCGGTGCTTCCGTTCGAATGGAATTGCCGGTAACTGTATAAAGATGTGGAAGTGCTACCGCTGCCGATTCCATAAAGAATACGGCATCATATCCTGCCAGTAAATGCTCCAACGTCCAACCTTTTTTTTGCAAAATAAAGTCGTATTCGTCTTCTGCAATATAAGCACGATTGTCCAGAAGACCCCGGTCGGAAAGAATAAGAATCCGTTCCGCATCCATGCTCTCCGCCGCTTGCAGAAAAATGCGCTCCCGTGCGGCCTGTAATTCCATTTGGCACTGCTGATAGAAAACACTGGTGGAGCAGTTCCACGGAGTAACACCGCCGCTCATAAGGTCTGTGGCCGCTTCCCGGATACATAAAACGCGAAAGCCCTGTTCCATGTATCTATGCCGCAAATAATCCATGGCTGCGGTCTTTCCTGCACAGGGTCCGCCTGTGATCACAATTCTGGTAATACGCCTCATCTGGCACTCCTCTCTGCGAATGAAGGATTTTCTGGTCACTAATTTTCATTTTATCCCCCGCAAGCCGGCATGCGCAAAGCGCGGCCTGAGGTGAGAGCTGGTCTGTATGCCGCGGCAGCAACGAAAAAAGCGCTTCAAGTGAAGCGCTTCTAAAAGGGATCCGGCGGCTGCCT
>OKVH01000064.1_pt1 | contig 54217 bp, 40 predicted proteins | sample 1604791 | NCBI WGS metagenome assembly OKVH01 (sample SAMN01760919, study PRJEB22395) | human gut metagenome | reverse complement strand
GAATGAAAAATTCGCGGCGCATCTTGGCGCATTTTCATCTGGAAATAGTATAAATCGAAGCAAACCAAAGGACAGGGGATGATGAAACATCTCCTGCCCTGTCTATATGGGGGAATTTGAAATGGGAAAAACACTGACGCGCTGGAAAAACAAGCAGAATTGGCTGATGTGCCTCGTCATGCTGATTTTCTGCGGCTTGCTCTGCCTGCTGCCAGATGGATGGCATCGTTCGTGACCGTCATCGTGCTGACGGTGCTGATTGACGTGCTGGTGGCGGGGTTCAGCCGCCGCTGCCTGACGGCGATTCTCGGCTCGGTTGCCGGGACGGTCGTCACCTGCCTGAGCGCGTGGGGGCTAACGATTTTGCTCAAGCTCGACGGCGGCGATTTGCCCTATGTTGTGCCGCTGCTGAGCCAATCCGCCATGCAGGTTGATACGCGCAGCCTGTATATCGGCATGATGTTCCTTGCTAATTCGGGCGCGCTGATGGATTTGTCGATGGACATCAGCGTGTCGATGGAGGAAGTGCACCGCCACAAGCCGGACATCAGCCGCCGGGCGCTGATGAAGTCGGGACTGTTGGTCGGGCGAAGCGTGTTAGGCACAATGACGACGACATTGATGCTGGCATATTCCGGCAATTATCTGTCGATGCTGATGTACTTCGCAGGGCAGGGAACGCCGCTGATGGACATCATCAACCTGAAATATGTCGCTTCGCAGCTGCTCAACACGCTTGTCGGGTCGTTCGGCTTGGCAGCGGCGGCACCGCTGACGGCGCTGATTGCCACGGGCATGTATCTGCAAAAGCCGAAACCGGCTGAATTACGCGCTGGGTAATACGCGCGTATACCGCACGTCCCGCACGGGTTCACCGCCGATTTTGTAATCGACCGCGTCATCCGTGCGCAGAAAGCCATGCTTGCGGTAGAAGCCGTCGGCGATTTCGTTGCCGTCAATCGCCCAGAGGTAAAACTTCTCATAGCCGTCCAGCTGCATCAGCCGGATGACTTCCTCCAGCAGCTTGCCGCCGATGCCTTGACGCATCGTGTCCGGCAGCAGATAGAGCGACACAATCTCGCACCAGTCACCGTAATCCTCGTCGCGCCCGCGGCCGTAGATGCAGCAGCCGACGGGCTTATCGTCGTCATAGACCATCAGCCCATACAGCTGCCCGCTGGAAAGCCATGAGCGGATGGATGGCACCCAATATTCATCGGGCAGACGATCCAGATAATGCTGGGCGATATGCCCCCGATAGGTTTTACGCCAGCTGGTAGCATAAATGTGGCTGATAAGCCCCGCCTGATCAGCGGTTGCGTCCCGAAAAGTCAGCATCGCCATGCACCTCCTTCAAATAAAACGGATGAATTGACGAATTTCCTGCCTTATTATCCCGCAAGAATGCAAAAAAGTCAAGGGGAACAGAGACGAAGCGTGTCGATCGCATAAAAAAGAGGCTGGATGCAAGCATCCAACCTCTTTGCTTTTCTTGACGATTGCAAGAAGGCGAAACGTAATTCCGAAGAATTACTTGATTTCGCATTCGCCGCCGACTTCCTTGAACTGGGCAGCCATCTTGTCGGCGTCTTCCTTGGACAGGCCTTCCTTGACGGTCTTCGGGCCAGCCGCAACGGCTTCGACGAAGTCCTTGGCTTCCTTCAGGCCCAGACCGCACACTTCGCGGACGAGCTTCAGAACCTTCAGCTTCGCAGCGGCGTCGAAGGACTTCAGCACCACGTCGAACTCGGTCTTTTCTTCCGCAGCGGGAGCAGCGGCGCCAGCAGCGGGGCCAGCAACAACAGCGGTCGCAGCAGCGGACACGCCGAACTTTTCTTCCATAGCCTTGACCAGATCGGCCAGTTCCAGCACCGTCATGGATTCGACGGCGGCAATGATCTCCTCATGAGTCATGTTGATTCAGCCTCCTATATCGGTTGATATCGTAATGAAAACTTGTCGTTGTTCAGACCGCAGGGGCGTAAAGCCTCATGCGGCATCGGCGCGGATTATTCCTCGCCATTCTTCTGCTTGCGGATTGCATCCACCACGCGGACGAAGGACGCCACGGTGTTGGTCATGCAGCCAAGCAGCTTTGCCAGCAGCACTTCGCGGCTGGGCAGGGTCGCCAGATGCTTCACAGCAGCCACGTCGAGGGTTTCCGTACCCAGCACGCCGCCAGTGATCTTCAGGCTCTCCAGCTTGTTCTTTTCGATGTAGTCGTTGATGATCTTCGGGCCGGACACAGCGTCCTTCATGGAGAACACGAAAGCGTTCGGGCCGTTGAGCAGATCGTCAAGACCGGTAATGCCCACCTCATTCAGCGCGCGCAGAACCAGACGGTTCTTCAGGACGCAGTACGCGGCGTCATTCTCACGGCACTGCTTGCGGATTTCAGTCACCTGCTCCACAGTCAGTCCGCTGTAGCTGCAAATCACCACAGACTGGGCATTCTTCAGCTTTTCGACGATGTCAGCAACAGCTGCCACCTTCTCCGGCTTCACCTCATGCACCTTGCTCATTTCTTGCACCTCCTTAACGGTTTGGGAGTAAAAGAAAACCCTTGCAACAGGTGCAAGGGATGAGCAAATTTCATGCTATATCCTTCACACCTCGGCAGGCGGAGCGAACTCCTTTACATCCTTGCGGATACCGGCTGTCTACGGCACAGGTTTCTTCAAAACCTTGTTTATTATAGCAGGGCAATCCCGTTCTGTCAAGCCTTCTGCGAAAAAAATCTGCACAAGCGGCGAATTTCCGCATAGACTGCGATGGAGGGGAGGAATGCGCATGTGCGACAAGACGTATAACGTGCTGAAATGGATGGCGCAGCTGCTGCTGCCCGCGATGGGGACGCTGTATTTTGCGCTGGCGAGCATCTGGCGCCTGCCATACGGTGAGCAGGTCGTCGGCACTATTACCGCGGTGGATACGTTTCTCGGTGTGATTCTGGGAATTACCACCGCACAGTATAAGCAAAAGCAGAAAACCGACGCGGCGTGAGTAAGCAATATGGCGTGAGTAAGCAATATTAATGAAGAAACCCGCCTGTCCAGCACGACAAGCGGGTCAATTTTTGCGGAAAAAGTCAACTCCGAAGGTGCGCACACCGAAGGTTTCCAAAGGGCGATCGGAAAGCCCTTTGGTCGCGCCCGCAGGCGCGATTCCCCCTGCTCCATAAAAAACAAGCATGAAAAAGCGATTTGCCGGATGCACTAAAAACGCATTCCCCTGCGCTTTGCAACCGAAGCGCTTATTCGCACTCAATGCCATCCGAATACAGCACCAGCTGCGGCTGCTCTTCGTTCGCGGGCAGATACCGCCAGCATTCCTCTCCCCCGGAGGTGTCTACCAGAATGCTCCACACCGCGCCATTGTCAAAGCACAGCGTCACATCCCCGATAGAATCCACCATCACCGTGCGGACGATGAAGCGGTTTTCAATGCCTGTCAGCACGTCGTTCAGCTCCACAATGCGGTCATCAAGCCGGTTCGCGCCCAACTCGTCACAGCGGTAGTCATCCGGAATGACATCCTCCTCCAAACCCTGCTTGCGCCACAAATCCCACATGGCTTCCGACGGCTGGAAATAGTCACTCCGCGCCAAGGAAACCCGCCCATCCTGCACCAGACGATAGTAGCATTGCAAGTGCAGGGACTGTTCCTCCTGCACCTCGGTCGTCAGCGCGCGCGGCGCAAACGACAGACAAAGCAAATCCGCCGTGCGGGAGAGGTTGATGAGAGTGCAGCCGACCAAATCATTGAGCTTCTTCTGGACAAAAAGCATGTCCGTGTTGTTCATATTAGTCCCTTCCAATTTTCCACTGGGGATTTACTTTCCGCCGAAAGCGTCCAGCACCGCCTGCGCCATGCCGCCCTTCTCGCAGTGCGCCGTGTGGCGAATCGGCAGGGAACGCAGTGCCTTCACCTGCTGCGGCACGGGCATCCCCGAACGCGCTTCCAATTCATCCGAGCAGGCGAACGCATCCAGTCCGGCGACGGCGTTCTTTCCGGCGACGGCAGTCAGCACATCGGCGGCGAACTTGTAGGGGCTGGCGGTGGACACGATGACCGTCGGGGTCAAATCGCCCGACGTCTCGCGGTACTGGCGCAGAACGCGGCTCGCAACGGCAGTGTGCGTGTCCATCAAGTAGTGATGCTGCTCGAACACGCGGGCGATTTCCTCCGCACAGTCGCGGTCATCAGCGTACCCGGCGGCAAAGACGCTCAGCAGCCACTCCTGCCGCTGCTGACCAACGGCGTAGGACTGGCTCGTGCGCAGCTGCTGCATCCAGCGGGCAATCAGCGCGCCGTCGCGGTCGGCGCATTCAAACAGCAGACGCTCCAAATTCGAGGAAATCAGGATATCCATCGAGGGGGAGGTCGTCTTGAAGAACTGCCGGCGCGTGTCGTAAACGCCGCCAAGGAAGAAATCCGTCAGCACGTTGTTACGGTTGGAGGCGCAAATGAGCTTCTTGACCGGCAACCCCATGCTCCGTGCGTAGTAGCCCGCGAGGATATTGCCGAAATTGCCCGTCGGCACGACGAAATTCACCTCGTCGCCCAGCGCAATCGCGCCCGCGTTCAGTAAATCGGCATAGGCGGAGAAATAATAGACAATCTGCGGCACGAGGCGGCCGAAGTTAATCGAGTTGGCGGAGGAAAGCACCTTGCCGCGCGCGTTCACCTGCTGGTGGAAATCCTCGGAGGAGAACAGCGCCTTCACGCCGGATTGCGCATCGTCGAAATTGCCGTTCAGGGCGATGACGTGCGTGTTTTCGCCGCCCGTGGTGGTCATTTGCAGCTTCTGCACGTCGCTGACGCCGTCGGTCGGGTAAAAGACGGTGCAGGATGTTCCCGGCACGTCCTTGAAGCCTTCGAGTGCCGCCTTGCCCGTGTCGCCGCTGGTCGCGACGAGAATCGCCACTTCGCGGTTTTCACCGTTCTTCTTGGCGGAGAGCGTCGTCAGGTGCGGCAGCAGCTGCAGCGCCATATCCTTAAACGCGAGCGTCGGTCCGTGGAAGAGTTCCAGCACATGGGTGTTGCTGTCGAGCTTCTTCGTGGGCGCAATCGCGGCGTCATCGAACTTGGCGGCTTCGTAGGCGCTGGCAATTGCGTCCGCCAGTTCCTGCGCATTGAAATCATCAAGATAGCCCCGGAGGATGGTCAGCGCGCGGGCGCGGTAGTCGAGCTTGGTCAGCGCGGCAATGTCCGCCAGCGTCATCTGCGGGAACACCGCCGGGACATACAGACCGCCATCGGGCGCAAGACCGCGCAGGATGGCTTGGGATGCCGTGACGCAGGCGCCGCCGCGGGTGGAAATGAATGACATGGAAATCACGCTCCTATCCGCAGGGCGATGCCTGCTGGGTTGAGGGCAAGAAAGGGTTCTTGCCGAGTTTCTGCTTGCGGTTGCTGGGTTTCCTACCTATTATAATAGGTAATTATGTTGCAGGGGGGCGCTCCTGCGGGAACGACAAGGGACAATGAAAACAGGAGAAGCCTGCACTCGCCCCCTTGCCCCCTTCGCGCAAAATATCAAAAGGGCGGCGGCTTACATGCTCCGCCGCCCTCGTGGGCTGTTCCAATTAGATGATGTAGCCCTTGCAGAAGTCGGGCAGCGCTTCGGGATCGGCGCTGACGGACAGCACGAACGTCACATCATGCTTCTGCGCGTACTTTTCGAGGCTGTCGAAGAACCACTTCGCGTCGGCGAGGTCAATCTTGATCAGCTTGAGGAACGCGTCGATGAAGACGGTCTTGACGTCGTAGTTGCTGGCGAGCATGCCGCCGAGGAAGCCGAGGAACATTTCCGCGCTGGAAACGCTGTACTCTTCGACGTTGACGAAACGAACCGCACGGTCCACTTCGTACATATAGCTGTCGTTCTTGTCGAGGAAAACGACGTTGCCGGAGCTGGTCTTGACCGCGTTGTTGGTCATGTCAATCAGCCGCTTGGTCTTGCCGGAGCCCTTCTTGCCTGCGATAATCTGAATCATGGGTAAACGCCTCCTTGTGAGTGAGAGTTTCGTATCTCTATTATAAACCATTTTGCGCCCGGATGCAATGCCTCTGATGAAATTCCTTTGTGTTCGGGAGAAAAATTCACCGCTTTTACGGTGACGTTTCCTCCTCGTTGCCGGGTGCATCTGTATCATTCGCCATGAGGGTCAATAAATCCTGCTTCTTCAGCGGCGGAAGTTCACGTTTTTCGTGACCGGGGATGGACGTGTCGAGCTTGCAGACTCCGGCGCAGTCGCACCACTGGCAGGCGTTCCAGTCTCTGATGACGGCGGGGGACGGGGTGATTTCGCCGCTGCGGATGCGGTCGGCCAGCTCCGCCGCCATCTTCTTGGCGTGGGCAAGCAGCGCTGCCATTTCCTCCGGCGTGTAGCCATCAGACGAGGAAGCGACGCTGCTATCCGCATTAAAGATTTTCGTGAACGAATATCCCGGATTGGAATCCAGCGCTTCCACCACGTCCACATCCGCCAGCACAATGCCTTTCAGGTGCAGCTTTTTCGCAATCGCCTTTTCCGCGGATTCCTTTACATCCGCCGTATCTACCATCGGGTCTTGAATCGTGAAGTAGAATGCGCCCGCCGGATTGCCGTCCAGCCCCTCGCACGCGGCTTGCAGATACAGCAGCAGCTGCAATTGAAGCCCGTACCATAGGCGCGTCGGGTCAATGTCGCGGTGGCTGCTCTTGTAGTCGGATACGAGCAGATACACGCCCTCGTCGCCCTCCCAGCGGTCGATGCGGTCGATTTTGCCGCGCAGGGCGATTTTCCGTCCATCATGCAGCGTCAGCACCACCGGGGGCAGCCCGTCCTCCTCGCCAAACACAACTTCCTCGCCGACGGTGCGGAAGCGGCTGTGCTGCGCGTGATGCGTGAACATCCACGCGGCGCGGTGCACCGTTCGGCGGTACTTCTCGCCCTGCAGGCGCAGGGAGGGCGTTTCATTCAGCGGGCCATCCGCCCACGCGGTCGTCAGCGGCAGCAGCACCGTATCCATCAGCGCGTGGATTTTTTCGTCCGGCAAATCCGGAAAATCCGGCTCCTTCAGCGCAAGGGCGGCGTACCCCTCCATCGCGGCATGGTAGAAATCGCCCACATCCGCCGGGTCGAACTCGTACTCGCGGCGGATGACGGGCTTCAAGCCGTAGTTCACAAAGTGCCGATACGGGCACTGCGCGAAGCCCTCCAAGCGGCTGATGGACACCTTGTCCTGCGTGAAGAGCCGCCGCGTGTGGTCGCGGGAGAGGAAAATTGCCGCACCGTGGCGGTTCAGCGCATCCAGCACTGCCTGACAGCGGCTGTGCCACTCCGGGTCGAAATACAGCCAGCGCAGGACGTTCGCCCATTGCTCCGGAAGCGGCGTGTCGGTGTCGACAGCTTGCCGCAGGTGGTGCGGCAGTGCATCCAGCGCCATGGCGGGGGAGAGCGGTGCGACGTCGTTTGCCAGCACGCCGCCGGATACCACCATATGTGGGAACAGCTGCGTCATGTCCTCCAGCAGCCCCGCCGGACGAAAAGCCGTGCCGTCCTGCCCGCCCTGCGAACAGGTGACGGTCAGAAAGCGCCGGGGGAGGGATAGTGTACGGTAGAAGTCCGACTGTCGCAAGGCGCACGTCTCCTGCTGCGTAAGACCAATCGCGCGCTGCGCCAAGTCGCACAGCGTGCGCCGCTCCGTCTCGGACAGGAGCGAATCCGCCGTACTGCCCAGCGCGCCGTCCTGCATTCCCATGACGAGCAGCGCATCAATCCGCCCGGTCATCAAATGCCCCGCTTCGCCGATCATCACCGTGTCCGGCTGCGGCGGCAGGGACGAAATCGACGCGCCTGTCAAACCTGATTCCACGAACCGTGCCAAATCCCGCTGATTTGCCTTTTGCGTGCTCAGCAGCGCGTACAGCTGATCAAGCAGCGTCATCAGGATTGTCCATACCTGCCGATTCTGCGTTGCTTCCGCCGCCATCCCGCGCGAAAGCAGCGCTTCCTCGCGCGCCATCAGGCGGTCATACGCATTGGTATCCTCCAAGAAGCGGAAAATTGCCTCGACGGAATCCCCCGCTGTTTTTGCGCGGCGGAGCGCATCCCGAAGGGCCTCCACGGGCGAAATCAGCCGGACGCGCAGTTCGTCCATATCCGCCGCGTCGTCGCCATAAGGGAACGGACGCAGCCACTTGCCGCGGTTGATGCCGTGCGTGATGGCGTAGTTCTCCAGCGAATCGGCTTCGTCGCGGGTCAGGGAAGAAAAGCCGCTTTTTGCCACTTGCAGCACATCCGCGCGGAGAAATCCGCTGGAGATGCAACGCAGTGCGCCGACGAGCATCCGACTCAAGCCGTGCCGCGCCGCACTGTCCTTCCGCGCCTGATAGCAGGGAATCCCCGCACTTTGCAGCGTGACGGCGAGGATGCCGGCCATACTCTGCGCATCCGCCAGCGCGACCGCCATATACTGCCACGGAATGCCGCGCTTGTGCCAGCTTTGCAGCGTCTGCGCGGCGAAAGCGGCTTCGGCATACGGGTTTGCGGCGGCATGGAGCGTCAGGGCGGACGCGTCGCCGGGGTACACCACGCCGTCACGGGCGAACAGGTGCGCTTCGAGGTGGCGGAGGGCTTCGTCGCGCCCATCGGGTTTGCTTGGAAGCCACTTCCACTGCACGGGAATGCCGCGCTGACGCAGCCATCCGGTCAGCTCCGCCGCACTCCTGCGCTGGGAGGTGAAAACGTGCCCGTCGCTTGCAGTGTCCTTGTCCATCGTGAACGCAACGACCATGCGGGTGCATTCCGGCGCAGCGGTCGCCAGCAGGACGCACAGCGGCGTTGGCAGCATGTCAAACTGGCAGACAAACACGGCGGCATCGCGCATCAGCCCGCTTTCCGGCAGCCGTTCCACCAGCTCAAACTGCTGCGTCGGCTCATCCTGAAAGCGCTCGGCAATCAGCGCGTCATACGTCTGCCAAAGCAGCAGCAAATCATGCGCTTTTGCCTTCAGTGCGCCGGATGGCAGCTCCTCCGCATAGGCGGCAAATTCTTCGCTTGACAGCCCCGTGCGCTGGAAGTCCATCAGCAGCGTGGACAGCTTCTCCGGCAGCCCGGATGACAGCGCGACGCGGCGATAATAGTGCAGTTCATCCTGCTTCAGGGAAAGCGCCTGCGCCAGTGCCATCCGTCGCCCACTTTCGTCCAGCGCGGCTTTGGGTGAATGCCCCGCACTTTCTCGGATACGCCGCCCCAGCCTGCGCGGCGACAGTACATCCAAATCCAGCAGCCCCGGCAAATTCAGCTGCTCCACCAGTTCCCGCTCGGCTTGCAGCGTGTATTGCTCCGGTACAAGCAGCAGGACACGCTGACCAGCTTCACGGCATTTGCGGATTTCTTCAAACAGGCGGGACTGCGTCTGCCCGGCGCGTGCGCCCCAGATTTCGACGGTGGTCATAAAATCCCCCTCACAAAGCGGCAAATGCGGTCAAATAGCGAATCGCCTCCGCGTCAAGGCGGCGGTTAAACCCATGCGCTCCGCCGTCAATCAAGTGCAGTTCTGCGTTCGCATACGTTTCCGCCGCCTTTTTCGCATAATCCGGCTTGACGATGCCGTCCGCCGTGCCGTGGACAATCAGCACCCGCCCGGTGTACGGCGTGATTTCGCGGAAAACGTCCATGTGCATGACGGCTTCGGGATAGCAGCGCCCCAGCGGCATCGGCCCGCAGTGAATCTTCTCCGGCAGATTTTGAGGGTCGAAGTGCGCCATCATCATGTGCCCCGCGCGCGCGTCGTCGGGGATGCATAAGGCCGGGTAGAACAGCACGAGCCTGTCCACTGCATCCGGATGCTTCGCAGCGGTCAGCGCGGACACCATCCCGCCCTGCGAACAGCCCATCAGCAGCAGCGTATCGCTGGTATAGGGAAGCGACTGCGCATAGCGAATGACGGCTTCCAAATCCTGCACCTCGGTCAGCACCGACATGTCCGTCGTCGCGCCGTCACTCCGCCCCAAGGGCGGAACGCTGCCGCCGCAGAAGTCGAAACAGTACGCACAGTAACCAATTTTCGCCAGCACCCTCGTGTACTGCCGGACGGTCTGCTGATTTGCCATAAAACCGTGGCAGACAATGGCAATCGGGAGCTTTTCGCCATTCGGACGGTACTCTGTGCCGCGGATGGTCAAATCACCGCGCATACAGGAGAACGTCCGACGACGGATGGGGGAGGAAGAAAACAGCATCGAAATCGCCTCACGGAAAATTGTTTCTTCTATTGTAGCATAGTCGCGCGAAAATGAAAAGATGGAAAAACAAGACTTGAAGCGGCAGGGAGAGACGTGTTATAATGGAGCGGACCCACAGAGAATGAAGGAGTACATACACGATGAGCAATTTCCGCCGACCGAAGCACCCGACCACCCGCCGAATGCAGGAAACGCGTCCGAATCCGCCGAAGGAACAGGCGAAAGCGCAGCGTCCGGCGCGCGAAATCCGCTGGAACTGCCCCGCAGCGGCGAAATGCGGCGGATGCCAGCTGACCCGCCTGTCCTACGCGGAGCAGCTGCAATGGAAGCAGCAGCGCGTGGCGGAACTGCTGGACGGAATCTGCGAAGTCCGCCCGATCCTGGGCATGGACGACCCGTTCCACTACCGCAACAAGGTTCATGCCGTGCTGGCTGTGGACAAGGCGGGCAAGCCCATCAGCGGCGTGTACGCCATGGGGACGCACCGCGTCGTGCCCGTGCGGCACTGCCTGATTGAGGATCGCCGCGCTGACCGCATTATCCAGACCATCGTCGCGATGCTGCCTGCCTACAAGCTGCGCATCTACAACGAGTACACGCACCGCGGCTTCCTGCGCCATATCCTCATCCGCACGGGGCATGTGACGGGGCAGATTATGGTCGTGCTGGTCGCGACGAGCCTTGAATTTCCGGGCAAAAAGGCATTTGTGCAGGAGCTGATTCAGCGCCACCCGGAAATCACGACCGTGGTGCTGAATTGCAATCAGCGCGAAACCAGCATGGTGCTGGGCACGAAGGAAATCACCCTCTATGGCGAGGGGTACATGGAGGATGAACTGTGCGGCAAGCGCTTCCGCATCAGTCCGCAGAGCTTTTATCAGGTGAATGCGAAGCAATGCGAAGTCCTCTACCGCACGGCGATTGACGCGGCGCAGCTGACAGGCGCAGAAACCCTGCTGGACGCCTACTGCGGTACGGGTACGATTGGCTTATGCGCGTCGGACGGCTGCAAGCAGCTCATCGGCGTGGAGCTGAATGCCGACGCCATCCGCGATGCGAAGGAGAACGCCCGCCGCAACGGTGTGGAGAACGCACGCTTCCTCTGCGACGACGCAGGGCGCTTCATGCAGAAGCTCGCCAAGGAAGGAAACGCGCCCGACGTAGTGATGATGGATCCGCCCCGCGCCGGCAGCGACCAGAAGTTCCTGCAAAGTCTGCTGATGCTGAAACCAAAACGGGTTGTGTACGTTTCCTGCAACCCGGAAACCCTCGCAAGGGACTTGCGCGTGCTGGTGGACGGCGGATATCAGGCGGAATGGGCAACGCCGGTGGATATGTTTCCGGGGACGGAACATGTGGAAACGGTCATGTCATTGGTCCAACAGAAGCCGGATGATATCGTCAAGGTCGGTATCGACGCGGACGAGTTGGCCGTCACCAAGGCCGAGAGCAAGGCGACCTACGGCGAGATTCAGACGCGCGTCAAGGAGCAGACCGGTCTGAACGTCACGCCGCTGTACATCGCTCAAGTGAAAAGAAAGCACGGGATCATTGAGCGCGAGTGCTACAACAAGGCAAAATCCGAGAGCGCAAAGATGCTGATCTGCCCGCCGGATAAGGAAAAGGCGATTGAAGATGCACTGAGGTTCTTTGGGATGATTGTGTAACAGGTCATGACCTCAGCGCATATCAAAATGATCATATTTCAAACACCCATCACGGAAAGACGCGAGCAGTTCATGCTATTTCGCGTTTTTCATTTCTGCCTTTACCCGCCATCTCTATGCATCGCTTTATTCACATAAAAGCAAGAGTAATTCTTCTTTTCGTATGTCTGTCGATTGCAAAGATGCAACATATATCGTATAATGATGGTGATACCGCTCGACAGCAGGAATGTGAACCTTGATGGCAACAAGTTACAATAAGCTTTGGAAACTGCTCATCGACAAAGGGATGCGCAAGAAGGACCTGCAGCTCGCCGCAGGCATCAGCTCAGGCGTCATCATCAAGATGGGCAAAGGTGAAGCCGTCACCACGACAGTGCTTGCCAAGATTTGCAAAGCTCTCGACTGCAATATTGGGGATATCATGGAATTTGTCGATGACGAGGATTAACGCATAACGGAGATTCAGGAGGCCAAACCGATGGACGCTATGCCAGAGGACACCAAGATATTGTACCTTGGACAGTCAGGCAATGCGGATATATGGCTTAGGCTTCCCATTAATACGATAACAGTCACGAAAACCAGATAGGCTATTTGCCACGGGGCTGTTAGGCAAGCAGTTTGACCAAGCAGGAGACAGTCAACGCGAAAGTAAACTGACTCTGCAACTCATCTTCAATGAATCTCTCCAGCCATCATTTCAAAATTTGTCGTCACGTGCAGATTCACTATGAAATCCAGTTTTCTGAGCACCATGATATAGTAAAGAGGTACGAATAACGATACAACGTCCATATTTTGAGGAAGGAGCAAGATAGAAATGCCACAGAAGATTGATATACACGGAATATTTATTGATCCGGAAACCATTACGGATTTACAGTTGCAGAAACGAACGTCTGTACTTTTCCCGGTTTTCTACGAGATTGGCTCCAAGTCAATCTTTGGACGGTTTTCTTCAGCACAAAAGCATGTCCTGCAATTCGACCACCAGCAACCGTACGGAATCATTCTGACAGATCCTGAGCAGCCAGATCCCTCTTCATATGTGGTAAATTACAAGGAAGCAGCCATTGAACGATTCCTGAAGGGGATTGGTCAGACCGGAAAGAATATCACCGGTCACATCACCGAACTGCTCAAAATCGAAATATCTGGTGATCGTCAGTACCGAATCCTTCAGTCCGGGCGGAATGTGAAACAGACATCTATCAGGGAAATCCCCGCCAAAATCAGACTGTTGAGCGGTCAATGGGTTGATGTCTTCAAGAGCAGCCCCGAATATGACTTCCAGGGCGGTACGCCATACGCTGTAACAGATGCCGGTTCCTCCGCCTTAATGATCAAAACAAAAGACAAGGATTATGTTCTGTATGGTGCAGGCGTCGACGCAACAGACGAAGATGTTCTTACTTCCTATCAGGCGCTCACAGATGTGTATAACCAGATTCAGGCGAGGAAAGATGAGGCGATTGAAGCTCATAAAAACCGCGCACGTTTTCAGCTTCCGCAGATCATCATTCAGATTCCCAAAGCTGAACGGCCAAAGCTTGAAATACCGCAGATACGCCTTCAATCGCCGTTTGTTTTGGGGAAGAAAGCAGAGAGCCAAGATATTAAGGCATTGGGAGACCCCAGCACAGATCGTTCGTCCGATGAAGAGTGATTCATTTTCAAGCATAGGGAGCGAGTTCATGTTTGTTTTCAGGAAGATGCTTGCGTTTACACTCACGCTTTACGTTGCATGCAGTCTGATGAGTGCTTCTGCGTTCGCGGAAGAGGAAGAGTCCAAATCCGTCTGGGATTCAATCGGCGGATGGTTCAGCCAGACCGCTGAGGACGCATCAAATTGGGCTTCGCAAGCCTGGGAGGATACCTCTGGCTGGGTCTCAGATACTGCAACCGGCGCATGGGCCTGGGTGACCGGCGCAGCCAACGACGCATGGAACGGAGTTTCTGGGTTTTTTAATCCGCCATCCACGGAAGGCGTCCCCACCATCGCCATAGAGCCTGATCTGCCGGAAGGAACGCCGAAAATGTATCTGGGTTATTCTGCAGAAAAGACCGGGCTGGACAATGGTTATTACAATACGCTGGAGATCGGTAAGGACGACCCTCATTTCGGTCTGTCTATCGGGAAATTCTACATCAGCGGATTCACCGGCGTCACAAGCAAGGATGGAGAGCATTTTATCTTCCTAAAAACTGTTGGCGATGATGTCGAACTCCATTTTGAGCTGGCTCAGGATATCGACATGATCGGCGGGGACACATCTGTAACCATCAACCAGGATACCGGCGGATATGACCGGCAATTCGGTATCTCCCCCTCCAACTTTGGCAGAGGGACGCTGATCGTCCGATTTACCGACTATCAGAACAACACTGGCGAACCTCAGGTCTACACCGATTATCTCGCCGCCAAGTCCACCGGCTCAGCAGATACGGTCATCTCCCTGAATGAGGAGGGTGATTACGAGGTGGCTCTTGACTACGAAATCAAAAAAGACTCCCGCATTCTGGGTACTGCCGCAACCACATCCGCCTTCACCAATTATCGGATTCATTTCGTTTTCTCCGTTCGGAACGGAAATTGCATGGTGTTCCCGTTCGATTTAGTAACTGGCGAGGAGCTTAGGAACACAGCGATTGCGCCAAATGGTTTCAAACTCGATCTGGCATATTCACGCTACCTCACCATCAATGTGAAGCTTTCAACTCTGACGGAAGGTGCTCAGGGGGTGGTGGAAGATATTCGCTTCAACCGCCCCGCGAGGGATGGCGAAGAATACACACAGGAAGGCATATATACCATTACCGTTCAGAATGAGTACACCGAGCAGGAGACGACGAAAACGCTTTACGTGGGCAGCGACGAAAGCCTCATTGACTATGTAACACAAGGGTTTTCGCTGGAACAGATTATTAAGGAACTGAACAGATAAAACGAAGATAAGGTGATCAATCATGAGGAAATGGGCAGCTCTGATTCTTTCGATCATACTGATCTGTAATCCGTTGGGCGCAACCATGGCAGATGCTGAAGATGCTGTTCCCGATTTTGTAATGGAGGAAAGCTTTGATTTTGATTCGCTCGACGCTCCTGCGTTTCTCCAGTATATGGAGGATTCAGTCTATTCAAACCTCGAATCGCAGCTTGTAGGATGCGAAGCATTCTATCAAATTAACGATGTAAGCGCAACTTTTGTCTCAAGGGAGTACCTAGAAGAAACGGCATACAATTCAAAGGCGAATATCTTCTTCGGGTACACCCTTGCGCAGATCGACGAGGTTTTTCAAGGAAAAAAGTATGTATTCACCCTGTCTGATGAGGGGGAGACCATTGTTCAGGAATTCCTTGAGATTCCGAATGATACATACAACAGAGTGATCAGAAATGTGCTGATCGGTACGGGTGTCATTCTGATTTGCGTTACGATCTCCGTTTTGACAGCCGGCGGTGCAGCTCCCGCAGTTGCAGCATATGGAACATCGGTTACAGGCATGGCTGCTGCAGGGACAGTGACGACCGCCGCCAAGGTTCATATGATTTTCACCGTTTCAGCTCAATCCGCTGCATCTTTCGCAGCCTCCGGCACATTCTTTGCCGGTGCAGCAACCCTTGTCGCCAGAGGCCTCGAAACAGGCTGGGACATGGATGCCATGGCTGAATCTGCACTCGTCAATTCCAGCGAGGCATTTAAGTGGAGTGCCATTTCCGGTGCAATCATTGGTGGAGCTGACGAAGCGTTCCAGATTCATCGAATAAGCAGAGGCCCTATGAAACCGAAAGAGGCGGAGAAGACTGCGCTGGCACATTATGGCGGTCGAGAACAGGTTTCTTATCTCAACGGTGAAGAAGTTCCCTATGGAACAAACGGAGGTGTGAGACCGGATATTGTCGCAGGCAATGAAGCCATCGAGGTGAAGTGTTATGATCTTGCTCATGCACCGAACCTGTATGAACTGCGCAAGACATTAAGAACGGAGATTTCCCAGCGAGTGGATAATCTTCCGGAAGGCATGACTCAACGAATTGTGTTGAATGTTGAGGGTCGCGGCTATACACAACAATTTGTTGAAGACGTTGCTGCATGGATTAAGGAGTTTATGGAACCCATTTATCCAGATATACCGATTGATATTATGGGAGCGATGCTGTAATGCCGCGAGTTGTCACCGGCATATGCCTCTCATGAAAAGCAGATGTTGATGCCCCGTAAGCATACACCAGCTGAGGAGATTTGATGTGATAAAGAACTTAACCTACACGACCCGGATGCAGCAGCCTTTGGATTCCATCTCCTTCGAGGACGACAACTTCATGGAAGAGCTGTTCGAAGTTGCGCAGCTCTTTCGGCCTTTCTCGGAAAGCATGGATGCATTTATCCAGGAGCGAGGATATGCCGGAGATCTGTCGAACGTTGATGCCAAGGTGGCTTTTATCCGCGCGGCTTTTGAAAAGTTCGGCATGACACCTCCGCGAGAAATCCGGGCGTGGTTTGACGGGCAGCCTGTAAAGCGGGACACCGTTTTTCAAATCTGCTTTGCATTTGGACTGGACGGCGGCGAGACGGACGAATTTTTCCGGCGCATATACATAAAAGAACGCAGCTTCGACTGTCACCGGCTGCAGGAAGCAATCTATTATTTCTGCCTGAACAATGGACTCAGCTGGGCGGATGCGTGGGATATTCAGAGCCGGATTCCGCTGATGGGTACTCATCCTGCCGGCGAGGCGGTTTATACCAGTACAATCATCGCAGAGCTGAACAGGCTGGAGAGCAAGGAAGAACTGATTGAATACCTGATCGAAAACCTCGACAAGTTTTCTGCCAGCAACGTAACCGCCTATGAGATTATTCGCCGCCTTTGGGCACTGACAGCTGGTCCGGACGGATTGCTGCTCCAGGAAAGAAAAAAGCTTTCTTCCATCCTGGATGACGACGCTTTGGATAAAAAGAACCGCATTCGTGCAAACGATGCCGGCGTAAAACCGTGGGACGCCTATCTGGCAATCCTTCAGCTGGACAAGAGCGATGTGAAGAAGCTTCAAGTAGAGCGTTCCATCCGACCGATTCTCAAAAAACTGCACGTCGATGTCCAGGACTCTTTCCCAGACAGACAGGGCATCGACAGAATCCTGCGCGGCGAGCATGTGTCGTATGAGCGGGTGCGCAAGTGGCTGGTATTGCTGACCTTCTATACTTTTTGGGCACAGAAAGCCGTGAAAGCAAAAAGCTACGATGCTGCACCAGAGGATGCAAATCGTTGTCTGGCCCATATGAATCAATTCCTGTGCGATGCGGGATATCCAGAACTGTATGTGGGCAATCCATACGACTGGATCTTCTTCTATGCCGCAAAGCGCGATGAGCCGCTGTATGTGTTCCGGTACATCTGGAATGAGCTTCTGACAATGGCATTGGAGGAACACCTGTAAATCCAGATTGCAGATTGGATAAAGTATGATGCCCCTAAAGACATTCAAGGGAGGGAGCATTATGGACGGAAGAAAAGCACTGGTACCTGAAACAACACTCAAGCTGCGCACGCGCACTGGATACACAGCCTATACCCTGCGTCGGGAAATCGGACGCGGCGGCTCCTGCATCGTGTACGACGCTTCCTCTGCCGACAATCTGGGGAATGACAAGCTGGTGCGTATCAAGGAATGCTATCCATACGCACTGCGAATCATCCGGGAGGAAGACGGGTCACTCCACGCGACCAAAAAGGACAGCGCTGCTTACGAGAAAGCCAAGTTACGCTTCATTGAGGCCTATCAGAAAAACCATGCGCTGTATATGACGGATACGCTGACCAATGCCGTTTCCAACACCTCTAATCTGTACGAACAGAACGGAACGGTCTACATTGTGATCACTTGGCTGAACGGTCAAACACTCGCAGATGCTCAGCCTGGAACGCTGCACGACTGCGTCGCCCTCGCTCTCGCTACTTGCAGGGTTCTGAAGAACATTCATGACGCGGGCTATCTGTATCTGGATCTGAAGCCGGAGAATATTCTGACCATCCGAGGCTGTCTGGAGCTGGTGCAGTTGTTTGACTTTGATTCCATGATCGCCATGGCGGACCTGGAAAAAGCCATACAAAGCAATGACTATGCTGCGCTACGCACCTCCTACACCGAGGGATACGCACCACCGGAACAGCAAACGGGCAAGTTACGTCAAATTGGCAGGCATTCCGACCTGTACAGTCTTGGCGCAGTGCTGTTCGAAGCACTGTGGCACCGAACGCCTACTGCCTTCGACTGCGAGGAAAACGCGGCGTTCGATTTCTCCTTGAGCGCGTACCCCATGACAAAACATCAGGATGCGTTGTTCCGGGAACTGACCGTGTTCTTCCATAAAACGCTGGCAAGCTATCCCGGAGACCGGTATCAGGATGCGTCGGAAGCCATCGAACAACTGAAAAGGATTGTCGCAATGGCGGATGAAACGAAGCCTTGGCTTTTCTCATCGTCCATCCCTACACCTGTGTTCTTCACCGGGCGCGAATCCGAGCTGGAATTCCTGAATCAGCTTCTACACATTCCAGGACAGCATATATTCAATCTGCACGGCATGGGAGGCATCGGAAAGAGTACGTTGGTCAGAGCCTATATCCAGGCTCACCGTGACGAGTATGACGCCGTGCTCTGGCTGTATGACCAGGGAAAAACGGCAGAACTGCTTTGTGATGATCTCGCCATTCATGTCAACACCGTCGAACGGATGAAAGACGAACTCAGAGAGGAATACCTCGAAAGGAAGCTGCGTGTACTGACCGAAATAGCTTCCCGTCAGCACATCCTTGTTGTCGTGGATAATACCCGTCAGGAGCATATGAAGGACTTGCAGCCTTTGCTGACAGTCGGCTGGGATGTCCTGCTCATTTCCCGCGCCGCGCTGGCTGAGGGTCTGTATCCGTCCTGTTGTCTTGAGGAACTGAGAGCAAATGCACTGGTATGCCTGTTCACCCGATATGCACACGCCGAAATCAGCAGCGATGAGGACATCCGAGATTTTGAAATCATCGCCAATGCTGTTTATGGTCATACACTGACCATGGAATTGCTGGGCCGTCAGATCGCCAAAAGCTATCTGACCATTCACGCGGCTGCGCAGATGGTTGAGCAGGCAGGCTTTCGCGCTCTGTCCGGAGAGAAAATCGATTACATCCACGATCAGCAGTCGTTCACGGTGCCGCTGACACGGATTCTGGATCAGCTGGTTGAAACTGACCGCCTTACAGATGATGAAAAGCAGTTACTTCGTATTCTAGCGGTTCTTGATCAGCCCGGCATTGAAGTCAGCCTTCTCCGTGAGCTGACCTCATCGGAAATGATTGAAACCGTTCACCACATGGAATCCTGCGGCTGGCTTGCAGTGGACTTGCATCGAATCGTCTTTCACCCCATGATGAAAGAATACGTGCGAACCTGGCCATGGACAGAGAAAACCCGGAACACGCTGGACAGGCTGCTGACCAGGCTGCACCGAAAGATCAATCCCAATGAAAAGCAACCGGATCTTGACAAGCAGTTCCCGTCTGACTTCTGCAAACTATACGAGCTGCTATCCATATCAGAGCAGCTTCTTGCTCACGCGAATCCTGTATCTCCTGCAAGCCAGCTTCTGAGATTCCGCATCCTTATGGATGCGCCTACGGATCTTGATGAGGCGGTTCTCGACCAGATGCTGGCTCTTCTTAGAAACCCGGAATATCTGGATGCGAAATGCGTTCTTCGTCTGTATGAAACATCCGCCTTCATGCTAGGACGCCTTGAATACTATCAGGGCGCGCATGATGTTCTGAAAAACATGCATGCCTATTTGAAAAAGCACCCTAGTCACTACTATACCTCATGGTATCACAGGGCGAAGGCAGTCATCACCAGTAATCAGCTTGGCCAGAAGAGGAACGGTGAAATCCTTTGGCACGAGAACGCTGCTATCAAAGCAGTCCGTGCCTCCAGTCACCCCGATGCAAACCGTCAGTTCGCTGCCATTCTGCTCAATAAAACGCAAACATTACTTGAAACGCGCAGCAAAATGAAGCTCTGCGATGAGATGCTGAGTGAAGCAGGACTGTTGCTTCAGAGGGCTGGGCTGAATAATGATTATGAGAATTATCATTATAATTGTGTTTCAGCCATGTACTATGCCATGATTGGAGATGAAGAATCCGCTTTTACCCACATGTCCAGCGCTACAGAGCAAGCAGATACCACGAAGGACTCTCCCTTGGCTTTTATCGAGCACCTTCTGGACGAGGTTTCCGCCACATACATCGAATTGGGCAGATTCACAGACGCCATAGCAACGGTTCATCAAGCAATTGCCATCTGCAATGAGCATGAAAATATCCGGCGATACCGGGAAACGCGATTCGATGCGTATCTGTTCCTCGCAAGAATATATGTCATGAGCCGCCAGTATGCGAAAGCCGAGGAAGCTTTCGCAGAGGCTGAAAAAAGAGTAACGGATTCATCTTATGACTGGGAACTGCCGCTCTGCCCGGAGAACATCAGGAAAAAGGCGCGTGCAGAAAGGATATACGGGGATAATTAATCTTGAGAGGCGCTGCAAATCGTAGCGCTTTTTCGTTTGCACCGGTAAATCCAGTTTCAGAAATCTTTATGATAATCTATGGATGAGCGATAGCCCAATCGCTCAAATCAATAAATAGGAGGGATCAGTATGAGCGGTGCACAAATCGCCCACTATTTGAAGGTTGTAGGCAATGGAAAAGAAGCAGCAGGCATCATCGCAGTATACCATGCCGGCTGGCTTGTGGGGATTAGGCAGACACTGATGGTCATTAACGCGGGATATGGAGCGTATCTACTTGGCAAGTGGGGATACAAAAAGCTGACAGAGTACATACAGGAGAATGAAACCATTCCTGCTGCCGGTGAGATGATTTGAGGTGTAGCTATGCCGAGACATAAACAGATACACGGGATAACATACCAGATCATATCACAAGGTGAGCGCCAGGCAGTGCTCGAGTACACATATCTGTGCCCATACTGCATGAGAACGACAAAAGTGCAATCCCTTATACCCGCTTCGAATTATGAACGGCTGGAGACAGGCGGTTTCTATGACTCTCTTTCCTGCGGCGAATGCGGTAAAACTGCTGATGTGCGTTTTTTGCGTACAATGCGAATCGAATGAACAAGTCAATAAGGAGGTCAATCAAATGAAAAAACTGATGGTTTTGGCTCTCGCTCTCCTTCTTCTGACGGCGAACGCTACGGTTTCCTTGGCGGAAATGGGAATCGATTTCTCCGGGTATTCGCTCGATGAATTGCTCGAAATCAGAGCCGCCCTGACCGATGAAATCGCAAGCCGCCCTGGCGGAGAGAAAACAGTTCTGGGGTCTGGTCAGTATAAGATTGGAGAAGACCTCCCGGCTGGTATCTATACATTCAGGTTTGTTCAGAATGGTGACAGCGATGTATCCCGGACAGACTACTATGTGTACGAGAACGAGTCCATGTACAAATACGATGTTGACCGACTGTGGCTCGGGGATATGCCACGGATAGAAGGTTCTTTCAAAGGCGAAGGTGAGACGAGGATCAGCCTTTATCCCGGCGAGTATCTTAGCCTCAGATATAACGGTGCAGAAATTGCCCGCGTAGGAAACGTATCCGAGCGCATCAGCGATTATGTTGTGCCGACAGGAACCACTATCCCAAAGGGAGAGTATACCATCGGAGTGGAGATTCCCTCTGGAACTTATCAGATTCATTTTAGCGGCACCACCACCTCGCGCGTTCGCATCTTTCAGGATTCCCAGGAAGCAGGCAACACATTCAACAAGGGGAAAGAAACCGTCCTCGACTGGAATAATACCGAGGGTACTGTCACGCTCAGCGAAGGAAACATCCTTCGGGTTGAATACACGCCAATTATCATGACCAAAGGCGGAGGATTTACATTCGACTGATTCATGAAGTCGATCATGATCATTTATCAAACAAGCGAGTACCAGTATGTTGTAATATGTGTTCCGTATGATAGTTGCACTACCTTATCTCACGCAAGCGAAACCTGCCCAAACAACTGCTTTATTGCTTCCTGCATTGGCGAAGAATAAACATAAGCAAACTTAAGACAGTTTAGGACAACTTGGGACAATTCCGGACAGTTTGGTACAAAATACTGTGCTATAATGGTAGAGTCAAAGAGGATGGTTCTGGTCTATCCTTTGTCTATGAGCTTTTTTCCACTCAACAGGTCTTTCGCTGAATGCCGAACAGTCCGTCTTGTATGGAATGCTCGTCGCGCCCCGCAGAAAGTCATTGTTACCCTGCCCGGTGCGAATCGCGCCCTGAAAGTTGTCGCACAATGTCGCACGATGTCGCATGATGTCGCATGATGCCCATGTCAATACATGCTATAATGTAAACTGTCAAAGAAGGACGAGAACGCATGATGCCTCCCCGCAACGAAGAAAACCATCCATGGGCAGCTCATCCTCTTGCCGGGTCATCACAAATCGCCATTCCGCAGGCAACAAATAGGAAAACACCTGCACCTCGCCGCTCTCGTATATTTTTTACCAGCTTCACGAAATTCTTTTTCAGCCCTTCCTTCTCATCCTTTGGATACCCTACCCGGCACGAATCGAGCCCCCAAAAGTTGTCGCACAATGTCGTACAATGTCGCGCAAAGTCGCGAGACGCCCAAAGCAATATGTGCTATAATGTAAACTGTTAAAGAAGGGCGAGTGCGCATGATGCAGCCCGGCATCGGAGAAAACCATCCACGTGCAGTTTATCCGGTTGACCCGATAAAACCAAACCAGCGTTGGCGGAAAACCCGTCAGCGCTTTTTCTTTGCCCAAAACCTGAAAGGCGGTGATTTGATGTGATGCCCACATTCCCTTTCCCATCTCCGTTTCCAAACGGAGCGTCCCCTTTCCCCAGACAGGCTTCATGGCCTGTCTTTTCTTTTGCAGTGAACAAACGAAAGAGAGGTATCTTATGAAGCAGCTTATGAACATGCAAATCATTGGAATTGACCATGGCTACGGCAACCTGAAAACCGCCAGCGGCATCTTCCCCGCCAGCGTACTGACCTTCGACCACGAGCCTGCCTACGCACAGGACTTGCTCATTTACGACGGCAAATACCACGTCATTGGCAGCGGCCATCGGGAGTTCACCCCGGACAAGGTCAGCAACCCGGATCACTACATCCTGACGCTCGCCGGCATCGGGCAGGAGCTGTGGGTGCACAGGATGACCGAGGCTCGCGTGTACATCGCCGCTGGCCTGCCCCTGACCTGGGTGGAATCCCAGCGTGAGAGTTTCAGGGCCTATCTGCTCCAGAACGATCATGTGGACTTCATCTGGCGCGGCATCGAATACCACGTCGATATTGTGGGCGCGGACGTGTACGCGCAGGGATTCTCCGCCATCGTGCCCATGCTCAAACAGTTCAAGGGCGTGAACATGCTCTGCGACATCGGCAACGGCACCATGAACATCATGACCATTCAGGACAGGCGCGCCGTCATGGATCAGTGCTTCACGGAGAAGTACGGAACCTATCAGTGCATGCTCCGGGCACGCGAAGCCCTGACGCAGCGGTTTGGGCGCACCGTGCCGGATGCTATCATCGACGAGGTTCTCCGAAACGGCGACGCGGACATCGGGCGCGACTATATGGAGATCATCCGCGAGGTCGCTGCCGGTTATGCCGCCGAGATCATGCGCAGGCTGCGCGAGCATGAATACGATCCGCAGACCATGCGGCTGTGGGTCGTGGGCGGCGGCGGATGTCTGCTGCGCCACTTCGGCGAGTTTGACCGTAACCGCGTAACCATCATCGACAACATCCACGCCAATGCCGAGGGCTATGAATACCTTGCGGAGCGGCGTCTCAGACGTGAGGGAACTGCCGGATGAGCCAAACGTTCCGCACCACCCTCCGGCTCGATCTGGACAAGCCCGCCAGCGCACAGGCCGTCGCGCTGCTGCGTCAGCTTCATGTGGAGCGCGGTCTGTCCTACAGCGCGCTGATCGTTCCGGCGGTCAATGCTTATTATGGCAAGCCAACCGCGGATGAAAGCCTGCGGGAGACGATTCGCTCCATTGTCCGGGAGGAACTGGAAACTGCGCCCGTTCAGCTTGGAGATTTGCTGCAGGCGCTGAAAACCGCCGTTCCCGTAGATCATCCCGCATCTCCCTCCGCTCACGCTGACGAGCCGGACGAAGATGATCTCGACGATGTGCTGGACAGCTTCGGCTGCTGATGCTCTTTGGTGCTCATGAGCACCGTAATCCCGCGTCCATCCTCGTATCGCACGGTACCTCTGGCACCAGAACACACCAACGCGCACCAGCCCCGCAAGGCAGGAAGCCATGCCGTCAAACGCATGGCTTTCTGTCTTTGAACCGGGTGCAGGGCGGCAGCGCCTGCCGGGTGTGCAGAGGGCAACGCCCTTGCCCGGAGTCCAGAGGCGGAGCGCTCTGGCCCACGGCACTTTGCTGGATTCCGCAGGAAGACAGAAAGTGTCATAGTGGGTAGTTACACTTTCGCAGAAAGTGCCGTGCCCCCGTCACCCCGTGCCCCAAACGCAACTTACAACATCCACCCAAGAAAGGAGGCGATTCCATGGCAAGAAACGATGGCGTGGATCGCACCACTGTCCGCAACCAGCCCCGAACGGAGAGCAACATTGCCGACGCTGAAGCTCACAACGAGCGCCAGAAAGCCTGCTACCGGAACGAGGATATTGTCCCCGAACACAGCCATCTGAACATCCACTTTAAGACACCATCCGGCAGCTATCAGGAGATGTTCCAGCAGATGGAGCAGAACGGCACCATCTCCACCCGAGGCCTTAAGCAGGACGCCGTCCACTACGGCGAGCTGGTCTTCGACGTCAACTCCGCATATTTTCACAATCACGGCGGCTACGAATACGCCAAGGCATTCTACGCCGAGGCATACCGGGCCGCCGTCGATATTGTCGGCGGCGAGCAGTACATTCTCTCTGCCGTGATGCACGCCGACGAACGCAATCAGGGCATGAGCAAAGCCCTCGGCTACGACGTATGGCATTATCATCTCCACGTGGTCTATGTGCCCGTCGTCGAAAAGCAGATTCTGTGGTCAAAGCGCTGCAAGGACCCGGCGCTGGTCGGCACCGTCAAGGAGACCATCATGCAGGTCAGCCACAGCAAGAAGTGGCAGTCCAGGCCTGTACTGGATGAATTCGGCGAACCCATGCGTACAAAAACCGGCAAGATCATTCTGAAAAAATCCTACAGCGTTTTGCAGGATCAGTACCACGACGCCATGTTCGCGGCAGGCTACACCGACGTGGAGCGCGGTGAACGCGGCAGCACCGAGGAGCACCTGACCACCGTGCAGATCAAGGTCATGAAGGAGCAGAAAGCCCTCGATGCGATTAAGGCGCAGCAGCAAAACGCAGATCAGGCTGTTCGTCTGGCACAGGCGAACCGGGAGGAGGCCGAGCATGAAGTCGAAGCCGCAAAAAAGAAGATGGATGCACTTGCGAAGAGCGACAAAGAGGTCAAAGCATTCGTACAAAGCCTGGGTTCCGCAGACGAGCTTCTGCCCGACACCGGGATGCTGGAAACCGCCAGGAGCTACCGCGAAAACAAGGTTCTCCCGGTCATCAAAAAGCTCGTCCGCAAGCTGAGAGAAGTCTATGCTTTGCTGGTCAACGAGCGCCAGAAGAACAACGATATGCTCAGAGAAACCGCCTACTGGAAGCGAAAAGCAGAACCCAATGAGCTCATGCAGGAGAAGGCTTCCAAACTGGACAGGCTGACCCGGACACTTGGCGCGGATGAAATCGACCGGCTGCTGTCCCAACGCAGCTCCCATGAACGCAGCCGATATAAAGCATGGGAAAACAGCCGCTAACCTGAAAACACATCTTCAACAATCAATCCCCTCAAAACCAACAGAATACAAGGAAGTGAAACATACGAGAATTTTCGATACCCTCAAAGCCCGCGTGACCGTCCCGCAGGCGGCTGCACACTACGGCGTCAGGATCGGGCGAAACGGCATGTGCCGCTGTCCGTTCCATTCGGACAAAACGCCCTCCATGAAAATCAATGAAACCTATTTCTACTGCTTCGGTTGCCACTCCACCGGCGACGTGATCGACTTCACCGCCAGTCTGTTCGACTTATCTCCCCTCGAAGCCGCGCGCAAGCTGGCAACGGATTTCGGCATCGACCCCAACACGCCGGCATCCGCTACCGTCGCACCTCCCCATATCCGGCAGGAAGAATCCCGGTGGGAACGGGAAGGACGCTGCGCCTCCGTATTGATTGAATATGAACTGCTCCTGAAAAACCGTCAGCGACGATTTGCTCCCGTTCAGCCCTCGGACGAATGGGTCAACCGCTTCGTATTCGCCAGCCATGCGCTGCCGCAGGTGTCCTATATGATTGATTGTCTGTACGATGCCGATGCTTCTGTGCGCAAAGACGTCACTAACTCCCTGCTGGGAGACGGCACCATCCGCAGCATCGAGCGTTGGAACACTGCCCACAGAGAGGAGGTGGATGCACATGACGAAACGCTTGCGGCCTGACCAGTTTCCGCCCTGGTACGACGGGCAGAGCATCAACGAAGCGGCTTTCTGCCGGGAGTTTCTGGCTTCGCACAAGCTACTCTACACCGAGAACAGCTTCTTCACGCCGGAAGGCCGCATGACCGACGAAGCGCTGCTCAAAACGGAAATCTATCAGTTGATCGAATCGTATGCGTCCACCAGCGTCCCGAAGAAGATTTCAAACATCATCGAGCTTTTGAAAATCACCGCGCATATCGACGACTTTCCACCACAGACCGACCGGATTCATGTCGCAAACGGAACGCTGTTTCTGGACGGCTCGTTTTCCGCATCCAAGAATGAAATCGTGCGCAGCCGTTTTCCGGTGGCCTACAGCCCTTCCGCGCCCAGCCCTGAAACGTGGATGGGCTTTCTTCATGGTCTTCTGTATGAGGATGACATCCCCACTCTGCAGGAATACATCGGCTACTGCCTGATTCCCAGCAACAAAGGGCAGCGCATGATGGTCATCAAGGGCAACGGCGGCGAGGGCAAGTCACAGATCGGCACCGTCCTGTCCCATCTTTTTGGATGCAACGCAAAGGACGGCAGCGTGGGCAAGGTGTCCGAGAATCGCTTTGCCCGGGCAGATCTCGAGCACATCCATCTGCTGATCGACGACGACATGCGCATGGAAGCCCTGCGGCAGACCAACTATGTCAAGTCGCTGGTCACGGCGCAGGGCCGCATGGATCTGGAAAAGAAGGGCAAGCAGAGCTATCAGGGCTGGATGTTCGCCCGGCTGCTGGCGTTTTCCAACGGCGACCTGCAATCCCTCTACGACCGCAGCAACGGCTTCTATCGCCGCCAGCTGATTCTGACCACCAGGGAGCGCCAGCCAGATCGCGTGGATGACCCCGACATCGCGGAGAAAATGTGCTGCGAGCTGGAAGGCATCTTTCTCTGGGCCTTTGAGGGGCTGCAGCGCCTTGTGGCGAACCATTTCCGATTCTCCGAAAGCGCCCGTGCCCGTTCCAACCGGGAAACGATTAAGCAGGATGCGAACAACGTACTTCTTTTCATGGATGCCGGAGACTACATCCGGCTCACGCCCGAAGGAAAGGCTGGTTCACAGGAGCTCTATGAGATTTACACCGTCTGGTGCCGTGAGAACGGATTTTCGCCGCTCAGGAACCGGAGCTTTTCGGAATTCCTGATTGCCAATCAGAAGAAGTACCACATCGAGCACTCCAACAACCTGACGAACCTCGTCGGCCGCCGCGTATGGGGCTTTACAGGCATTGAGCCGGTGCTGAGGCTCCCGCTCAGAACGGCAGACGGATGGCAGCGCGATTGCTCGGATGATAACCCGTTTATTTGAAATTCCCTATAAGTGAGAATTTCCGCGATTCTCTGTGTACATACGTACACACATACAACGGGATTGTACACATGTACGTATGTACGCAGTGGATCCGCATATCTGCAGGAACAAGAAAGGAACACTGAACCTCTATGCACCCACCACCGATCAACCCTTTATTGGAGGAATCATGGCTTTGCTCAAAAGAACGCCTGAACAGAACGCCGCCTTTGAGCGGTGCGTCGGCTTTCTTGCCGAAATGATCGAAAAGTACAGCGGGAAGGTTGAGTTTCCCGTTCTTCCCGCTGACAGCAAAACGAGTTGGGACAGTTTATCCAATCCATCATCTCAAACAAATTCAGAAGAACCATTGACAAATGATATGGCTGCGTAATAAAATGCAGTTGGGACATAATACGCGAACAGTCATTGCAACTCGACAGGAGGTGCACCATGCTTCAAACTCATCCCGCTGCTGGGAGCTGCACGCTGCCCCAACATATCACCGACGAGCACAACGGCCTGAGCTACACCCTTCACGGCGATTATTACTTTCCGGATCTGGAGCTTCCGGAGCAGCAGCCCATCGGCAAATGGGGCCGGCTGCACCTCCGGCACCTGGAATCGAACCATCCGGGTCATTTCCAAAGGCTTCTGCTCACGGGAGCACTGAATGCCTATCTGCACACTGTCGATGAGCAGGCCAGCGAGCACTTTGATGTGCTCATGAAGGGATATGCCCAACGCTGGGGCGTCACCGAAGCCCTGAAGGCCGAGGACCCCATGAAGTGGGTCGGGCTCATGAATCTGGCGCGAGCCGAAGCGGAGCACAACATGATGACCGAAATCATCTGCGCCTGAACAACTCTTCACCGGTTCGCAGCCAATCGGGCCGGTGAAGGCTTCCACAAACCGCACGAGGAGGAATTCCCATGTCCAGCAAAAAGCAGACGCCTGCGCCCATCCGTTCCAGCGCGGCGGAGGTGCTGACCTATGTCGCCTCCACGGGTGACCCGCAGGGCAGCATCGAAATACGCTATGAGGATGAAAATATTTGGCTGACGCAAAAGACGATGGCGCAGCTGTATGATGTTGATGTCAGAACAATTAATTACCACATCAAGAAAATATTTGACGATTCTGAGTTGTCCGAGGATTCAGTTATCCGAAAATTTCGGATAACTGCCACAGACGGCAAGCCGTACACCGTCCAGCACTACGCGCTTCAAATGATCATTGCGGTCGGCTTCAAGGTCAATTCCGAGCGCGCCGTCCAGTTCCGCAAGTGGGTCAATCAGATTGCAACGCAATACACCATTCGCGGCTGGGTCATGGACGATGAGCGGCTCAAGCAGGGCACCTATCTGACCGACAAGTACTTCGAGGAACAGCTGGAGCGCATCCGGGAGATTCGCGCCAGCGAGCGCAAGTTCTATCAGAAGATCACCGACCTATACGCCACCGCCATCGACTATGACCGCACTTCCGCCGCCACCAAACGCTTCTATGCCACGGTGCAGAACAAGATGCACTTCGCCGTGCACGGGCACACCGCCGCCGAGCTCATCATGGAGCGCGCCGACCACACGAAGGATCACATGGGTCTGACCACCTGGCAGGATGCGCCGGAAGGCAAGATCAAGAAATCCGACGTGTCCATCGCCAAGAACTACCTCACCGAGGACGAGCTTGGGCAGCTGAACCGCATGGTCACCTCCTATCTGGACTTCGCCGAGAACATGGCCCAGCGCCATATCCCGCTGACCATGCAGGACTGGGAGACCCGCCTGAACCGCTTCATTGAAATGTTTGAATACGGTCTGCTCAGGGATGCAGGCAGGGTGTCTGCGGAAATCGCCCGGCTGCACGCGGAAACCGAGTTTGAAAAGTACCGCGTCATTCAGGACCGCGAGTTCCTGTCCGATTACGACAGGTTCCTCCTTGAGCTTGAGGAACACGCAGGCGCGGCAAAGCCCGGCCATCAGGAGGAAAAGCCATGAAGCGAATGAAATGCTACATCTACACCCGCGTCTCCACCTCCATGCAGGTGGACGGCTACAGCCTGGACGCGCAGAAGGACAAGCTGCGCAAGTACGCGGAGTTCCAGAACATGCTCGTCGCCGGGGAATACTGCGACGAGGGCAAATCCGGCAAGAACATCGAGGGCCGCCCGGAGTTTCTTCGCATGCTGCGGGACATCGAATCCGGCAAGGACGGCGTCTCCTTCGTGCTGGTGTTCAAGCTCTCCCGCTTCGGCCGCAACGCCGCGGACGTGCTGACCTCCCTGCAGCGGATGCAGGACTTCGGCGTCAACCTCATCTGCGTGGAGGACGGCATCGACTCCTCCAAGGACAGCGGCAAGCTGATGATTTCCGTTCTCTCCGCCGTCGCCGAGATTGAGCGCGAAAACATCCTCGTTCAGACGATGGAGGGCCGCAGGCAGAAGGCCCGCGAGGGCAAATGGAACGGCGGCTTTGCCCCCTACGGCTACAAGCTCGTGGACGGGCAGCTGCAGATTGCCGAGGAAGAGGCCGAGGTCATCCGCATCATCTATGACAAGTACATCCACACCACCATGGGCACCGCCAGAATCGCCAATTGGCTCAACGAGCACGGGTACAGCAAGGTCTGCCGTCACAACAACAAGCGGGAAGCCTTCACAGGCTCCTTCCTCATCGGCGTGCTCGACAATCCCGTGTACTGCGGCAAGCTGGCCTATGGGCGCAGGCACAATGAAAAGATCCCCGGCACCCGCAACCAGTACCACATCGTCAAGCAGAAGGACTATGCGCTCTACGACGGCATCCACGAGCCCATCATCTCCGAGGAGGACTGGCAGCTTGCGCAGAAGCAGCGCCAGCAGACCAACAAGCGCCAGCTCAAGACACACAGCCTTGACCACGAGCACGTCCTGTCCGGGCTGCTCAAGTGCCCCATCTGCGGCGGCGGCATGTACGGCAACGTGAACCGCAAGAAGAAGGGCGACGGAACCTATTACCGCGACTACTTCTACTACGCCTGCAAGCACCGCCTACATGTGGACGGCAAGCGCTGCGACTATCATCACCAATGGGGCGAGGAAATCATCGACGGCGCTGTGGAGGAGATCATCCACAAGCTGGTCAACACCCCCGCCTTTGAGCAGGGCATCCGCGAGAAGATCGGCGGCAAGCTGGACACCGCCGAGCTCGACACTGAGATGGAGACCCTGCGCAAGCAGCTCCGCCAGCTCACGGGTACCAAGGACAGGCTGGGCGAGCAGATCGACGCGCTCGATTTCGACGATCCGCATTACACCCGCAAGGCGCAGGACCTGCAGGAGCGGCAGAACAGGGTCTACGACCAGATCGCCTCCATCGAGGTCAGCATCGCTGAGGCGCAGACTCGCATGGACAACATCCGCCAGCACAGGATTTCCACCGACAACGTCTATCAGTTCCTGCTCTACTTCGACAAGCTGTACGACCAGTTCACCGATCTGGAGAAAAAGACCTTCATGAACAGCTTCATCGAGCGCGTGGAGATTTACCCGGAGCGCCAGAGCGACGGGCGCATCGTGAAGCGCATTGAGTTCCGTTTTCCCGTGTATTTCAAGGGCTCGGAGATCACTGGACTTGGTTGGGACGAAACGGATATGTCGGAGACGGTATGCGTATTGTCCAAACTTCAAGAGGGGAAAACATATCGAGATTGAAGCATTTGGAAATGATTTGACTTCAACATAAGGAAAACCCGAAGCAGCACTGGAAAGGTACTGCTTCGGGTTTTTAGTGTTTATCCTTATATGCTTCGCCCCATGCCCGCATGGAATCCAAAATGGGTTTCAGACTTTTGCCAAGTTCGGTCAGCGCATATTCCACCCTCGGCGGCACCTCGGGATAGACTGTACGGGTAATGATACCATCGGCTTCCATCGAGCGCAGGCTGTCTGTCAGCACCTTCTGGCTGATTCCCTCCAAGTCCTTTTTCAGTTCATTGAACCGCCACGGACGGGCCAGCAGATTTCGTATGATAAGCAACTTCCACTTGCTTCCAATCAGCGCCACGGTAGTTGCTACCGGGCAAGCGGGCATTTCTTCTTTTGTCAGCATCGCAGCACCCCCAATAGTTCAAATTAGAATGTTACATCTAAATTATAATACAGTGCACTCTAATTTTCAAGCAGTTACTTTCAGGTGAGCTGTGTTGCTTCTTGTGCCCCAGTAATCAATTTGTGCGTACTTGTGGCTGGGCATTGGTCTGTACCTGGAAAAGCAGAAGGACGGCAGCTGCATCAGGAATATGGTGTTTGCATTCCCTGTTCCAGTGAGCGGTCAGAAAGTGAAAGAACTTTCCTTGGAAAATGAAGCAACAGTCGAAATGGTATGCCTCTTAGTTCTGAGAAATCCAACGGCACATATCAACATGGATGTGGATGTGGACGAAATGGTGCAAAAAAGGCTCTTCACGGAATCTTGTTGGTTGCCCCAAGATTCCGCGAAGAACCAAGCGATGTGAGAATCACTCCGTAATGTAGGTGTACTGCATATTGTAATCCTTTGCGTACTGCTCAGCGGCGGAGTCCGGCAGGACTTCCAAGACAAGGTTTGGGCAGTTATAGAAAGGCAAGTAGCCAAAACTTGTTAGATTGCGAAGATTGCCCAGCAATGCAAGCGACTCGCATCCGGAGAAGGCAGATTGATTGACGCTTTCCAAACTGCCCAGATTCGGAATTGAGGTCAACTTTTTGCATTGGTTGAACCCGTATGATCCGATAATGGTTACGTTGCTCAAATCGCCGATGCTTACCAAAGAGGTGCAGCCATCAAACGCCTCATATGGAATCTCCTTCAGGCTGCTTAAATCACCGACGGTTTCCAGCGCAGTGCATCCCATGAAACACTTCTGCTTCATTGACTCCAATTTGGGCATATCGCCGATTGATTTCAGCGAGATACAGCCTGTATAATGGCTGCCGTACCCAAATACGCCCTCGCCAAGGCTCACCAGATTATCTAAGTGTTCAAGACGTTCCAAACTGGAGCAGCCAGCAAAAGCAAAATGTTCGATGGCTGTAACACTGCTTAAATCGCCCAGGCTGACAAGCAATTTGCAGTCGATGAATGCATTATCCCCAATGGCGGTTAATTTGTCAGACCAGTCAACGCTGACCAACGATGCACAGTGTGCAAAGGCTCCGGATTCCAAGCGCGTCAAGCTGTACAAATCATCAACATGCTCCAGTGCACTGCAGCCGTTAAAAGCACCTTTCCCGATAGTTTCCAAGTTGTGCAGGGAACCGATACTCTTCAGTGCAGTACAGCCCGCAAATGCATTCTGACCGATGCTGGTAATCTTGTCAAGTTCATCAACGTGTTCCAAGGCGCTGCAATTCACAAAACCGTTAGAATCAATGGATTCGACATTACTCATGTTGCCGACACGCACAAGCGAAGAGCAGCCTTCAAATGCGTAAGAATCAATCGAAGTTACGCTGCTCATGTTGCCTACGCTCTCTAATGCGGTGCAGAAGCCAAAGGTGGAATATCCGATGGATGTGACTTTGCTTAAATCGCCAATGGTTTTCAGCGCTTTGCAGCTATTGAAGGCACAAGTGCCGAGTGTTGTGACATTGGTCAGATTCCCGACGCTGGTTAAAGCGGTGCAGTCAGCGAATGCACTGCTGCCGATGCTATTCAGCCGGGGCAGTTCAGGAAGGCTGGTTAATGCTTTGCAATTAGAAAACGCATATTCGCCGATGGTGCGGACGTTGGACATGTCCCCGATACTCGCCAGCTTGCTGCAGCCATAGAATGCATCTTTCCCAATGCTGGTAGCGCTGCTTAAATCGCCGACTGAAAGAAGATCCTTCAAACAGTAGAACAGCTTGTCAGGAACAGCCTTCAAGCTGCGTAAATCGCCAACCGTGGTTAGCGCAGTGCAGCCATCAAACACCTTGTCGCTGATGCTTGTCACACTGCTTAAATCACCAACGGTTGTCAGCGATTTGCAATTGCGGAATGTCTCTCGATTCAAGACGGTCAGCTTTTCCAAGCCGCTAATGCTGGTCAGCGATTCACAGCCGTAGAAGGCACCATACGCGATGCGTGTAACATTGCCGAGTTCCCCGATGCTTTGCAGGGAAGTACACTGCTTGAACGCATTTGCGCCGATGAAAGTAACGCTGCTGAGACTGCCGACGGTTTTCAGCGAAGTGCACTGATAGAAGGCATTTTCGCCGATGGAAGTAACGCTGCTGAGATCTCCGATGCTTTCCAGTGACGCACAGGCATAGTCTTTTGACATGCCTTCGTCCGGAATCCAACGGCTGGAAACACCAAAGGCAGAGTCGCCGATGCTTTCCAAATGGGGCATATCACCAACCCGAACCAAGGAGGTGCAGCCTACAAAAGCACTATCGCCAATACTTGTTACATTGCTCAAATGCTCCATGGATGTGAGCGATTCGCAATCTCTGAAAGCGTAAGCACCAATAGTGGTTACATTATCGGTGATATCAAGTGTTTCCAACGCATAGCATCCGGAGAATGCGTATACGCCAATGCTCGTCACATTCTCCAAACCTTCTACGCTTTGCAGATTGAAACAGCTGGCAAATGCGCTATCCGGAATGGCAGAGATGTTCGTTAGACCACTAATAGTGGTCATGGCGCAGAACTCGAAAGCACCACTGTCGATGCTTGTTACGTTGCTTAAGCCCTCGATGCTTGCAAGAGAATTGCAACTGAAAAATGCTTCCGCCCCAATGTGGACGTCATTTCCTCCGATTTCAAGCGTATTCAACTGACAATCGTAGAAAGCCCATCTTCCAATCTTTTTAATATTGTCTAAGCTGCTGATTTCTTTGAGTGAAGTGCAATACCCAAAAGCCCAATCCCCAATTGTTGTGACATGCTGCAAACTTCCGATTTCTGCTAAAGACGCGCAGCTGAAAAAGGCTGAATCACCGATTTGTTCGACATTAGAAATGTCGCCAATACGCTTCAGTGAATCGCAATATTGTTCTGTTCCATCGTCCCAACTGATACTGTATGAAAAAGCAGACGCGCCGATACTTTTCAGATGGGGCATATCACCGAGCTGCGTCAGTGATTTGCAGCCTGCAAAAGCAGATTCGCCAATGCTCGTCAAAGAAGTCAAATCCCCAACATCTTGCAGTGAAATGCAGTTATAGAACGTGAAGTCGCTGAGATTTGTCACATTCTCCAGCCCCTGCAACTTTATCAGCGCCGTGCATCCATCGAATGCGTGCGCGCCAATCTCTGTCACGCTGCTGGGAATCGTGATCTCTTTCAGGCTCGTGCAGCCCGAGAAGGCGTAATCCCCGATGGCAGTTACAGAATCAGGAATTTTCACGCTGACAAGGCTCGTGCTGTTTGCAAACGCATATTCATCAATGCGTTTTACGTTTGCGGAAATTTCGTAAGTCGCGACATTTCCGCCGCTTGGAGCGTCCGCGCTGTCCGCCAGTGCGGGTAGGACCAGACAGCTTCCGATCAGCAGACTGGTCAGCGTAATCGTCAAAAGTTTCTTGGATTTCATGTGTATCAACCCCTTTCTCGATTTCCAGCATACAGCAATTTCAAGAAAAAGTCAATAGAAGAATCAAGAAAATTAAGGGAAAATACAGAAACTAAATCGAATGCTATGCCATGCACCGTCAAATCAATAAGATGCTAATACTATATTCAGAAAAAATTGTCAAAAAACGATTACCAATCATGTTGACAAGCTGGGAAAACCTGCGTATAATAAATATGGAAAACTGGCAGTTTGCAACAGGGAAAAAGCGGATGGAGGAGAATTGCACATGAAACGTTGGAAAGTCACATTCGGACTGTTCTTGCTTCTTTTTGCGCTGGCAACGACAGTTGTTGCGCAGAGACAAAGGAAGCGAAAATGGATTGGAACGATCGGACTGTCATTTTTGCCCAGCCGGGGGAAACAATCCACTTTACTTATGATGTCCCAGAAGATTTCGTTGTGACAAAAGAGGAATGGCTGTGGTATTTCGCTTATACGGATGGTCACGGCTCTTTTGGCAGTGGTTCTAATGATGATGAATATGGTGCAACTCACTTTGAAAGCTACACTTATGAGCCAACAGGAATCCACGTCGAATGGGATGGAAAAGGAAGTATTTCACTTTCTGCAAATGAAATGGTGCGTATTCAACTGCGTTTAAATGGATATGAATATCTATATGCATATGTGCTTGTTGCTGACCCGGCAGAGTACTATACCTATGAGATTCAGAATGGGGAAGCGACGATTACAGGATATAACAAAGAACTGCTGAGGAGCAAGGTGCTGATTCCAGAAGAAATTGAAGGGTGTCCGGTTACGACGATCGGCGACCGCGCGTTTTATGACATGCCGTCGGGTATCGGCGAGAAATTCTACATTCCAGACAATGTAACCACCTTTGGCAAGGAAGCCTTTGCAGTCAGCGCCTATCTTGATGCGGTTCGGATGCCGCAGAAGCTGACGAAAATGGGCGAGGGCGTATTTGCGGCATGTTTGCAAATGCACTTCTTGGAAATTCCTGATTCGTTGACGGAAATCCCAGACGACGCCTTTGCAAACTGCTGGGGCTATGGATTTGCAAGAGATTACAGTGTTGAGCAGTGCATCGGCAAAAACGTGACCAAAATCGGTAAAGGCGCGTTTGGTGGATGCTGGAATATGGGGAGAGCTTGGGGCGATGGTCGTCTGCCTGAAAAGCTCGAATCCATTGGGGAAGGCGCATTCCAGTATTGCTACACGATAAAGAAGCTGCAAATCCCGGCTGGTGTGACGGTTATTCCGGATCGCGCATTTCAGGGCTGCGAAAGACTGGAATCAATCCAGATTGATGGCGATATTACGATGATTGGCGCGGAAGCCTTTGACGGCTGTGTTGCGCTGACGTCGATGCCGCTGTCGAAATCGCTGTCCCTGATTGGAGCGGATGCATTCCGTGACTGCACGGCGCTGACGGCTTTCCAGCTGGCAGAGGGAAACACGCATTTTCAGGTGCAGCAAGGTGCACTGATGACGGCAGATGCCACGCGGCTGCTGACTTATGCTGCCAGCGCACCGCAGCAAAGCTTTGTCATGCCGGAAACGCTGACACAGATTGATGATGGCGCGCTCAAAAACCTGCGCTATCTGGAAACGCTGACTTTCTCGCCGATTTTCAGCGATTATCAGGCAGGCATGTTTGAAAATGCAACGGGCTTGAAGACGGCGAATTTCGGCGAAGGTACGCTGACGGCGATTCCTGACCGATTCTTCAAGGGCTGCACGTCGCTTGTTTCGCCCAATGCGTTCACGGGCGTGACGTCTGTTGGCGAATCGGCATTTGAAGGCTGCACGGCGGTGCAATCGCTGTCGTTTGATGAGTCGCTGTCGAACATCGGCACAAAGGTGTTCCAGAACTGCACGGCACTGGAAAACGTGCATATTCCGGACAGCGTAACAAGCCTGAGTGCAGCGGCGTTCCGGAATGACGTTTCCTTGACGGAATTCCAGATGCCGGAGCGCCTCCATACCGTCTTCGCGTCGGCGTTCAGCGGCTGCACGTCGCTGAAAACGGTGACATGGAGCAAGTATCTGCAAACCATAGAAGCAAATGCGTTTGAAAATACGGCCCTGACGGAAATCATCTTCCCGGAGAGCCTGACCAGAATCGGCGCGTATGCGTTTGCGGGCATTGGCACGCTGGAAAGCATCGTCCTGCCGGAAAATTTGAATACGATTGGTTCGTCTGCTTTTTCTGGCACTGGGATTCAGACGCTGAAGCTGCCCAAGAACGTCACGACGCTGGGCAACGGCGCATGGATGAACTGTGCCGCCCTGCGGGAAGTTCAGTGGGACGCCGCGTTGACGAAAATTCCGGCGAGCACGTTTGAGCACTGCACTGCGCTGACCCAAATCGAACTGACGGACGGCATTGTGGAAATTGGCGCAAGGGCATTCAGCGGCAATGAAAGCCTAACCAATGTGACTTTGCCGCGCACGGTGCGGCGAATTGAAAGTGCCGCTTTTGAGGGATGCAGGGCGCTGACGGACATCCTGCTCTGGCCGGACGTGGAGGAAATCGCGGCGGATGCTTTTGCGAACTGCGAGAATCTGACCATCCGCGGCTGGAAGGGGTCTGCCGCTGAAAAAGCAGCCACGTCACAGGGCGTGAATTTTGCCGCGGCGGATCAGGAGATTTCCTACACGCTCAATGCCACGCAGGATGGCTATCTTGTCAGCGGCTGCGATGAAAACACGGTTCTGCTGGTGCTTCCGGCTGTGCATAACGGGCTGCCTGTGGTCGGCACTGCGGAAAACGCCTTTGCAAACTGCAAGTACCTGCAAGAAGTGCGCGTGGAAGCGGAAAGTGTGTATTTGCAGGTTTGTGACGGTATCCTGATGGACGCGGCGGGCAAAACGCTGCTGCTCTATCCGGCACGGCGCGCAGGAGCGGATTTGGTGATTGACGAAAACGTGACTGCCATTGCAGACTATGCGTTTGCCTATTGCCAGAATCTGCGCAGCCTCACCATCGGCACGCAGGTGGAGATGATTGGCAACCATGCGTTTGACGCGGTGAACGATGCCCTGTGCCTTGTTGTGCAGGATGGCAGCCCGGTGCAGCTGTGGGCGAGCGCACACGGGGTGCGCTATGCCAGTGAAAGCACATCGTTTACCTATCGCCTTGAAGGGGACAAAGCGTATATTACGGGCTATACGGGCACGCTGCCGGAGACGGTTGTTCCGGCAGTGATTGACGGATACCCTGTCTATGCGATTGAAAACCTCCGCAGCCCGATTCTGACGCACGTTGTTGTCAGCGAAGGAATTGTGGAAATTGGGAAATCGGCGTTTCAAAGCAACTATACTGGTAATCTGTTGAGTGTGAGTTTGCCGCAGAGCGTAAAGAAAATTTCAGATTTTGCTTTCGCTGGACAGCAGTATTTACAGGAAATCACATTTGGTGGTGTGGAGAAAATTGGTCGAGGCGCTTTTAGCAGCTGCACAAAACTGACACAAATTACATTGCCGGATACGCTGACAACAATTGAATGGCAAGCATTTGAATACTCTGGTCTAACGTCACTGACGATACCGGTCAATGTAACCAGCCTTGGAGACTCGTTTATCTCAGGCTGTTCAGCGCTGACATCACTGTCTATAGCCGAAGGAAATCCAACCTATGAGATGGAGGACGGATTGCTTTACGACATTCCTGCAAAGACGCTGCGCTATGCTCTGTCGGATGTGTCGGGGGATGTAGTGATTCGTGACGGCACGGTGCGCATTGGCGACGATGTGTTTAAGGAACATGCGATAACATCTGTTCAACTGCCGGATTCTTTGCAGAAAATTGGGAATTGCGCATTCCAGTTCTGCAAGGAACTGAAGGAAATTACCTTCCCGGAAGGGCTGATAACGATAGATGGTTTGGCGTTTGCCTACTGTACACAACTGGAAAATGTTGTGCTGCCGGAAGGATTAAAGAGCTTGGGCGACAGCGCATTCCGCTCCTGCGATAGCTTAACAGAAATAACCGTGCCTGAAGGCATCACATTTATGTCGGGAACATTTGCAACCTGCTACTCTTTACGCACCGTGAATTTGCCGAGTGGTTTAACCCACATGATGAACGGCGTTGTGGAAGGATGTCGTTCACTGGAAACTCTACACTTGCCTGCTAAACTGGCGGACATCAGCGGCGAGTGGCCCAGCAAGCTGAAAACGATAACGACAGCGTTTGGTTCTGTGCGCTATGTATCCGAAGACGGTATCTTATATGATACGCAGGACAACAGCATCTTGTTTGTGAATGCGTCGATTACGGGAAATGTAACCGTTCGTGATGGCATCACGACAATTGGCGCAGGGGCGTTCAAGGGCAGAAAAGGCTTAACGAGCGTCACGCTGCCGGAAAGCTGCACTGTCATTGATTCTTATGCTTTTGAAAACTGCACAGCACTAACGGATATCAACTTCCCGGAAAAATTAGAGTTGATTGGACGAAATGCATTCTACAATTCCGGCATTACATCGCTGAAACTTTCGCAGCCGGGTCTTCACGTTGGGAGTTTTGCATTTACTGATTGCCATCAGCTGAAGTCTGTGGAAATCACATCGACGGACTTTGACTTGATGGAGTGGGCATTTGCAAGATGCGAAAATTTGGAGACAGTAATTCTGCCGCCGCAGGTTTTCCGCATGGAAGGCGGATGCTTCACGGAATGCACGTCCCTGACTACGGTCGTTTTGCCGAAGAACATCACGTTCGTGCATGGCTTTAAGGACTGTACGTCCCTGAAAACTATTGAAATTCCGGACAGTGTGACGAGCATCGGCTATGAAGCATTTGCAAACTGCAAGTCGCTGGAAAGCATTCATCTGCCGGATGGGGTAACGAACATAGGAGACCTTGCGTTTGCACGCTGCTTTGCCTTGAAGGATGTTAACTTCCCGGCTGCGTTGACCACGATCGGAAAAGAAGCATTCCGAAGTGTTCCGATTGCTGAAGTTGTTATCCCGGCGAATGTGACCGAAATCGCGGACATGGCATTCTATTATAATGAAGAACTCCGTTCGCTGACGCTCCCCAATGGCTTGAAGAAGATTGGGGAGAGTGCCTTCTGGAACGCGAGCAAGCTCCAAACTGTGGAATTGCCTGAAAGCCTAACGGAAATTGGAGAAACAGCATTCCGTCAAAGCGGTTTGACCTCGATTACCATTCCCGGAGATGTAAAGCGTATTGGTACCGGGGCATTCGCTGCTTGCGAAAATCTGGAAAAGGTATCAGTTGCACCCGGTGTCGAAACGATTGGCAGTGAAGCGTTCACTGGCTGCACAAAGCTGACGGAAGCAACGCTTACCAGTTCTGTTACGACTATCGAAGGCGGCGCGTTCTACGGCTGCAAGGCGCTTCAAACCATTAGCGGCGGTGCGCTCATTCAGTTCATTGGCGAAAACGCCTTCATGAACTGCGAAAACCTTGAGGAACTCAATATTTCGCCGAATTTGACAGAAATTCAAGGCCATGCGTTTGATGGCTGCAAGACGCTGAAGCGCGTTTCGCCGTCGGCGGAGCAGAAGGGCGTTTCTCTGCCGCATGTGAAGTACATCGGCGAGCGGGCATTCAACGTCTGCAAAGCAATTCCGTCCTTCTCTCTGGGCGATTCGCTGGAAACGGTCGGGGATTATGCGTTTGCTTCCACGTCCGTTACGTCCATGTATTTCCCGGATACTGTGAAGCAAATCGGCATCAATCCTATGTGGATGAATTATGCCATTCTGTCCGTGCATTTGCCGAAATCACTGACGGAAATCCCGCAGGGGATGTTTGCACAGGCCGCGCGGATACAGACGCTTACCATCCCGCAGGGTGTGCGCAGCATTGGCACACAGGCATTCCATGGCAATGTTGCTTTGGCAGCGCTGAAACTGCCGGATGGCTTGGAGCGCATCGGTGCAAATGCATTTGGAAACGCGATACTGCTGCTGGAAATTCCGGCATCGGTTACGGAAATTGCGGATGATGCGTTCAGCGAAGCGGTTGTGGAATTCTACACGCCGTCGGGCAGCGCGGCGCATCAATACGCGCTGGCGCATCAGATTCCTGTGCATTTGGATGAGTCAATTCCGGCAGAATACCTCGGCACGGCTGAACAGATGGCAGCAAAAATTGTCGCGCAGGTAATTACGGATGACATGACCGACTATCAGAAAGCAGAAGCGCTGGTAGACTGGATGCTCAGCGAAACGAAGCTGTCAGACATGCTGCCGCACACATATAGCGGCAAAATGGTGCTTGTCCAGCGTAAAGGTACGCGCTGGGGCTGGGCAGTTGCATACAAAGCACTGCTGAACGCGGCAAATGTTACCAATGGTATCTACTTCAACGCGAAGGGCATTGTTGAAGGCGAGGGCATTGGTGATCAAAGCTCGGTGTTTGTTTCTTATTTTGACGGCGATGCCGTGAACATGATTCAAATTGACGGGCAATGGTACTTTACGCACCCGGCATTTGTGGAACATTTCGGAAAAGCACGCTACTTCATGCTCAATCGAGAAACGTATCGCTTGTCGTTCGGGGATGATCCGAAAGTGAAAGACTGCGACAACTACGACCAGACCTTCCTCTATCAGGCGTACTCCAAGGATGTTGAGGCGGAGGTTGTGGCGCAGGCATCTGCGTCCTTTACAGAGGGGAAGAAGCTGGTGTATGCGGAAGTTCAGCCGATTGAGGAGCTGATGGATGCGAGTTATGCGTATGTGCTGGACTTCGCAGGGCGGCATATGGATACGCTGGGCTGGCAGAACGCACAGGGCGAATTTGAGCCGACTATCATTGGCACAAACAACGGCTACTGGCTCAGTGACGACCTGACGGGCGAGTATGCGCAAGTGACGGTGAATACGCAGACGCTCTATCCGTATGGCGCGGAAGTGCGGCTGGATGATCCGGAATACACGGCGATGCTGTGCGACTGGAATGTGGATGGCACGCTGACGCTGACGGAAGGCACCGAAGAAGCAAACGTGGCGCTGTTCACCATAGAAAGGGGAGAAGATATAGAAAAGAAACAGACCATTACTGGCAGAAAGGTCTATCATGCAACCTTCACCCCGAACCTGTGCCAGTACATTGACACGCTGGCACCGACGGAATTTGACTTGCTGCTGGAATGCCAGCTGCCGCCCATTCGTGATGCTGCACAGCTGGTGGACAACAAGCTGACGCTGACGCTTTCGGATTCGCACATTTTCCCGGAGAATGCGCAGCTGGATTTGATTTTCTGGCCGGAAGGCGGCATATCGAGTGCTCCTATAACGCACTTCTATGTGGAGGATCGTGCAGAACTTTACCCGGACGGCAAACGCGAAATTACGCTTGACCTCTCGGCGCTTCGCTGCGACCTGGGATATGCTCTCTACATTGCGCAGACAGCGGACAACTATGTGGAATCGGAACAAAGTTATGTTACGAGCCGCATCGACATACCGCATACGCCGTACATTGAGACGGTACGGCCTGCAACACCGACGGAAGACGGTCTGGTGAGTGCAACAGTCTGCCGGATTTGCGATACATGGCTGGGCAATGGGTATGCAATTGCGTCGGATCACATTCTGCAGCTGCCTGCGAATTTGAAGGCAATCGAGGAAGAAGCCTTTGCCGGCATGTGGCAGGTGCAGCAGGTGAATATTCCGGAGGGCGTTACTGCGATTGGAAAGCGCGCCTTTGCAGACTGTACGCTACTGCGGCTGGTCATTATCCCGAACAGTGTGCAAACGCTGGCGGATGATGCCTTCAGCGGCTGCCATCCGTTGATTCTCTGCGACGCGGAAAATCAGCAGGTGATTGACTGGGCAAATGCACAGGGATTGATGGTCGTTTTCAAGGAAAGCAAATAATACATTCCTTTGGCTGCTTCGGGGACACAGCTTCTCCGAAGCAGCCCCTTTTCTTTTCAAAAAAATCTCGAAACAGGATTGACAAAATGGGCTTGATACACTATAATAGAGACAAGGTTGAGCGTTAAACCTAACGAAAAATACGCCACGAACTCGTGAAGGAGGTTTTCCCATGAGAGGGTCGATGAAATTGGTTTCCATGCTGCTGGTGCTGTGCCTGATGATGGGCGCGCTGCCGCTGGCGATGGCGGAAGAGGTCGTTGATGCGGACTTGACCTGCACGATTACGCTGGGCAACTGGCCCGCGGATACGGCGGCGGAGGCGGAAAAGGCGCTCTTTGAGAGCTACCGCGAAACGATGAAGAAACAGTATCCGAACGTGACGCTGGTGCCGGATTACTACTCCTACACCCTGAGCAGCTACGTTCCGATGGCGAAGGGCGGCACGGCGCCGAGCATCTTCCAGCCGCCGTTTACCGACCCGCAGCTGCTGATCAGCCAGCATCTTGTCGGCGACGTGACCGATGCGCTGGAGCGCGCGGGCGTGCTGAATGAGTTCAGCCCGTCGTACCTCGAAATGCTGTCCGACGAGAACGGCCGCATCTACGGTCTGCCGCGCGACGGCTATGTGCTGGGTATGCACATCAATGTCGCCCTGTTCCGCGAGGCGGGGCTGGTGGACGAGGAAGGTCTGCCGATTTACCCTAAGACATTGCAGGAAGTGGCGGAATACGGTCAGATTATCCGCGAAAAGACGGGCAAGGCGGGGCTGGTATTCCCGGCGAGCGAGACGTATGGCGGCTGGCTGTTCACCAATATCGCGTGGAATTTCGGCTGCGTGGGCGAAAACGCGCTGGAATATCAGGATGAAGACGGCCGCTGGGTGTGCAACTTCACATCCGACGAGTGCGTGGCGGCGATGGAGTACATCCGCGACCTGCGCTGGAAGTACAACATCCTTAATGCCGACGCGACCACGACTGACTGGGCGGGCGCGCATTCTCTGCTGGGCACGGGCGAAGCGGCGATGAACTTCGCGGCGGATGACTCGGTTGACCAGCCGACCTCCAACAAGGGTCTGCCGGTGGAGGACTTCGCGCTGATTCCGTTCCCGGCGGGCGACGCGGGACGCTATGCGCTGGCGGGCGGCACCTGCTACATGTTCGCGCCGAACATTACCGATGATCAGGCGACGGCGCTGATGGCATACCTGACCGTGCTGGGCAAGATGCCCTACCTGAATGACCAGATTATCGAGGGGATGCGCGCGGACTATGCTGCCAAGCGCGACCGCGGCGCACCAGTTCTGCCCGCCATCAGCGCGTGGAACGATGCGGACTACAACGCGGCGAAGCAGGCGATTATTGACGAATACTGCAACGTGGATATGCGCCTGTATAACGACTTCTTCGATTCCATCACGCAGGGCACGATTACGCTGCGCTCGGAAGAACCCGTCTTTGCGCAGCAGCTGTATCGCGAGCTGACCGCAGTCATTCAGCGCGTCATCACCCGCGAGGGCGCGGACGTGCGCAAGGCACTGCAGAAGGCGCAGGATTCCTTCCAGGAGTATCTGGATGATGAAATCAATGATTATTAATTTCTGATTCTGCATGGCATTGCACTGTTTGTTGCAGAGGGTTTCGCCTCTGCGGAGGCGACCAAAGGGCTTTCCGATCGCCCTTTGGAAACCTTCGGCGCCGCTGCACTTTGGGTTAGCCCTTGTTGGTGACGAGCGAAAGTCAATGCGGACGGGGCAGTGCGGTGCCATCGGGCAATTATTGCTAATTGCTAATTCCTCATTTCTAATTGGAAAAAAGAACACCGGCGGAGGAGAACCGATGCCGGTTTCTTTTACACAAAAATCGCTCAAATCTTCGCGGAGGAACGCCTATGAGCAGAAAAAAGGCGCAAGTCGGCTTGCGCGCACGGACGGTTGACCACCTCAATGCTTGGCTGATTATGCTGCCGAGCCTCGTGCTGATGCTGTTCTTTGTCTGGGAACCGCTGTTCGAGAGCGTGGTGATGAGCCTGTACAAGACGCGCAACATCGAACTGGTGAACTTCATCGGCTTCAAGAATTACATCAGCGTCATGGGCAAAGATGACTTCCTGCAGGCGCTGACGAACACGTTCTCGTACACGTTCTGGTCGCTGCTGCTGGGCTTCTTTCTGCCGATGGTGCTGGCGCTGCTGATTGGGGAGACCGTGCGGAGCAAGGGCTTCTTCCGCACGGTGGCGTATTTGCCGAATATGCTGCCGGGCCTCGCGGTCGTCATCCTCTGGTCGGCGTTCTTCTCCGGCGAGAAGTCCGGCGTGCTGAACATCCTGCTCAGCCACTTGGGCATTGCGCCGCAGACGTACCTGACGCGCTCGGAGTGGGTCATCCCCATCATCATCCTGATTGCGACGTGGAAGGGCGCGGGCGCGACGGCGCTGATTTACATGGCGGGCATGTCCAGTGTCAGCCCGGAGCTGTACGAAGCGGCGGCGATTGACGGCGCGGGCATCTGGCAGCGCATCATCCACATCATGATTCCTGCCATCAAGAAGCTCGCGGGTACGCTGCTGATTCTGCAAATCATCTCCGTGTTCCAGATTATGTATGAACCGATGGTGCTGACGAAGGGCGGCCCGGATAATGCGTCCCTGTCGCTGATGCAGCTGATGTGGCAGTACGCGTTCGGCGGCTCGATGAACTATGGCAAGGCATCTGCCGTCGCGGTGATTGTCACGCTGATTCTGCTCGTCATGACGGCGATTTACTCCTACTTCGACCGCAAAGAATCCGACTGGGATTAAGGAGGGAGAACGCATATGGCAAAAGCACAGCGCACCGGCGTCATCCGGGACTACGATATGCACTCCGCGTCTGTCCGGGTTGGGTATGGGTTCATCATCTTCTTCTGCCTGATTATGACGGTCATCGCGGTTTTCCCGATTATCTGGGTTGTGCTGGCGGGCTTCAAGGACTTGAAGGAGTTCATGTCGTCCGCCAAGCTGCTCCCGGAAGTGTTCGATTTTTCTCTCTTCGCGAAAACGTGGTCGCAGCTGGGCATTGCGCAGAACTACCTTAACTCGCTGATTTCCGTCGCGGGCAGCGTCGTCTGCGCGATTGTGTTCAACGGTCTGCTGGGCTACGGGCTGGCGATTTTGAAGCCCAAGGGCTACGGCATCGTCAAGAAGCTGGTCATGCTCTCCCTGCTTCTGCCGACGACCATCAGCATCGTGCCGCTGTTCATGAACATCCAGAAGCTGAATCTCGGCGGCTCGTTCGTCCCGCTCTGGCTGAGCTATGGCGCGAACGCCATGTACGTTATCCTGTTCGTGCAGTTCTTTGAATCGCTGCCGACTTCCATCATCGAAGCCGGGCGGATTGATGGCTGCACGCAGCTGCAAACGTTCTTCTACATCGTCCTGCCGCTGTCCAAGCCGATTTGCTCCGTGATTGCGATTTTCGCCATCAACGCCGCATGGTCGGACTTCCTCCTGCCGTATCTGGTGCTTCGCGGCAGCGCGCTGCAAACGGTGATGGTGCGCCTGTTTGTTTTCAGCACGGAACAGACCGTCAACGCCGACACGATGATGCGCTCCGTCGTTTTCTCGATGATTCCGCCCATCATCCTTTTCTTCATCTTCCAGAAGCAGCTGACCGAAAACGCTGTGTCTGTGGGCATCAAGGGGTGACATTATAAAAAACTTCGATAGTCACCCAGTAACATGGGAGGCGCCGAAGGAGTCCAGAGGGCGACCGCAGACTTCGTCTGTTTTCATTGCCCTCTGGAACTCGCATAACAGCCCACTAACGGAAGAAAAATCAACTTCCACCACCGAAAATAGAGCTTCTACTTCTTTCTTATTAGAAGAAAGAACCGACAGGAGGACGCACAATGGCAAAAGCCGCTGACGTATATTTCCAAGTAGCCCCGTGGAAGGTCATTGAGCAGGGCTTCGACCCCGCCTACGCGCGCGTGAGCGAATCCATCTTCTCGCTGGGCAATGAGAGCATCGGCGTGCGCGGCTGCTTCGATGAGGGCGGTCATGTCGATAGCCTTCGCGGAGCGTATACCAATGGCATCTATGATATGGAGAAGCTGAGCCGCTCCTATAAAGGCATCATTGACAAAACGCACTTCATGATTCCCTCGGCAGAATGGCTGATGACGACGATTTCCGTCGATGGCGAAACGCTTGATTTGGGTCAGTCGCAGTTTTCTGACTTCACCCGCGAACTCGACCTCCGCGCCGGCACGCTCACCCGCCGCTTCCTCTGGACAGCGAAGAGCGGCAAGCAAATCCGCCTGACCTTCCTTCGATTCCTCGATATGGTGCACCGCGAACGCGCGTACCAGCGCATCACGCTCGAAGCGCTCAATTTCACGGGCAGCGCGATGGTCACGTCCGGCGTGTCCTTCGACGTCGTGCACGAGGGGCGGCAGAAGTGCTTCTGGCAGGAGACGCGCATCGACGCTACGCCGGATTGCCTGATGGCGCAGTCCCGCACGACGCTATCGAATCAGGAGGAGTTTTGCGGCGCATGGCTGACGCTGCCCGGCGAATCCACCACATCCGCCGAGGGCAAAACCGTCACCGCGACGGCGGATGTTCTGCTTGCGCCGGGGCAAGCCGTGCAAATCGACAAGCGCGTCGTCGTGCTGTTCAACGGTCAGCAGGGGGACGACCTCTGGCAGAGCGGGCAGGACGCGATGGCACAGAGCAAAGCCGTCTCGCTCGATGACGCACAGGCGGCACAGCGTGCGTATTGGGATGCTTACTGGCACACGTCCGACATCTGCATTGAGCCGAAAGATGAAAGCATGGCGGAAGCCGTCGCAGCGGAACAACAGGGGATTCGCTTCTGCTCCTTCCAGCTCGCGCAGACATACAACGGCGGCAGTATGCGCCACAACATTGGCGCGAAGGGCTTGACGGGCGAGGCGTACAACGGTCATGCATTCTGGGACACGGAATCCTGCTGCCTGCCGTTCTACCTCTTCACGAACCCGGAAGCCGCGAAATCGCTCCTTCTTTTCCGCTACAACACGCTGCCGATGGCGCTGGAGCGCGCAAAAATGCTGGACTGCAAGGGCGCATGTTACCCGATTGCGACGCTTAACGGTGACGAGGCTTGCCCGCTCTGGCAGCACGCCAGCCTGCAATTGCAGCCGAGCACGGCGGTGTCCTACGGCATCTGGCATTATGTCCACCTGACGGACGACAAGGCGTTTTTGTACCGCTACGGCGCGGAAATGCTGCTGCAAATCGCCCGATTCCAAGCGACGCGCGTCGGCTTCAGCGAGAAAATCGGCAAATACGGCTTCTTTGGCGTGATGGGCCCGGATGAGTTCCACATGATGGTCAACAACAACGCGTATACCAATTATATGGGGATGCGCGCCCTGCGCTATGCGGCGGATGTGCTGGATGCAATGCGGGAGGATGCGCCGGAGGCTTACGCGGCACTGTGCGAAAAAGTCGAGCTTGCACCGGATGAACCCGCGCAATGGCGGCACATTGCCGACAACATGTACATTCCGGAAACGTCCGACCACCTGTTTGAGCAGCATGACGGTTTCTTTGAGCTGCCGCACACGGACATCAACAGCATTCCGGTCAGCGAGTTCCCGCTCTACGACCATTGGGCGTACGACCGCATCTACCGCACGGACATGATTAAGCAGCCGGATGTGCTGATGTTCCTCTACCTCTACAATTCGTCTTTTGATACCGAGACGAAGCGTATCAACTACGATTTCTACCAGCCGCGCACGATTCACGAATCCTCCCTTTCGCCTGCGATTCACTCCATTTTGGCGGCGGAGCTGGACAAGATGGATGAAGCGGTCAGCTTCTTCGGCTACGCGACGCGCCTTGATCTGGACAACTATAACCGCAATACGCGCGAGGGCTTGCACATCACGAGCATCGCGATGGCATGGGCGAACATCGTCTACGGCTTCGCAGGTCTGCGCAGCGATGACACGATGCTGCGTTTCGCCCCGCGTCTGCCGGAGCGCTGGAAGCAGCTGACCTTCTCGGTCATGTATCGCGGGCGTGTGATTGCAATCAGCATGGATGCGGATAAGACTGTCTTCCAGCTGACGCAGGGGGACAAACTGGCGGTGCAGGTGTATGGCGAGACGGTGGAATTGACGGATGAGCCAATTTCGGTGCAGCGGCAGTAAAGCTGAATACAAAACGGCGCTGGCAGGGTGAGATTCTTGCCAGCGCCTGTTTGCGTGCAGAAAAGAATTGAAATGTCAACAGTATGTGTGATACTATTTCCAAATTCACCTGCGCCATCTGCTTGCGCCTTTTCCCCGTTGGCGTCCGCTCATTCCACTTAGCGTAGCGCTGCTACGCTGCGTTTCATTCGCGTTAGCCAACGAGAAAAATTCGCGGCGCATCTTGGCGCATTCTCATTTGGAAATAGTATGAGAGCAGGGACACGCATCTGCGCAGTTCGTTATGGCGCTGCGTACTCAACCACCGTCTGAATATCCGTTTGTTTGAACAGCATACAGCCGCAGTGCCCTTTGAAAGTGGGGAAGCTGATGATTTTCAATTTTGTGTCAATCTCTGGGCTGTAATATACAATTTCCAGCGTTTCACCGAACAGCGCCGTGCGCTCGTAGACGCGCAGCCACTTTGCGTCCATATTGGGGAAAATGCTGCCGAACGAGTGGTTGATGAGCTGCTGCAGCGGCGTTTTTTCGATTTCAGCCAGTGCCTCGTTACCGTAGCGGAAGATCCAGTCCACAGCGGCACGCTCCTCGTTGAACACCATCTCGATGTCGGTAAACGCAAAGGGCGCGCTGTCATAACTGGCATAGTGCCGCTGATATTCTTCCTGTGTGGTGGGCGCGTCGCTGTCAGACAGGCTCTGCGCAATCTGCCGCCGTCCGGCGCGCAGCTGTTCTTTGAGCTCTCGTTTCTTTCGACAGCTATAATACAGCGTTTCTCCGTTGACGAGTTCAATCTCCTTTCCAATGTCGTGGATTCCCTTGATAGATACCAGCGTGGCGCGGTCGGCGCGGATAAAGCCGCTGCCAAGCATACTTTCTAATTCATGGATGGTGGCATAGGTTTCGTAGGTTCTGCCATCGGAAAAATGGATGATCGACTGGCGGCCTGACAATTGAATATAAAGAATGTCCTCTGTCAGCAAGCTGATATGCCTGCGGTTGGAAATAACGGAAATATCGTTGAAGCTCATAGCTTTTTCCTCCACCATTATAATACCATTACAGAATACCATGTTTTCAGGTGCAATGCAAGATTCAATGCAAAGAAAAAACGTCATTCGCGCAGGATTGTACGATGTTCACGCAAGGTATGTTGCAATTCAAACAAAGTTATGCTACACTGAAAACATAAGAACAGAAAAGGACGGAAGGTGAGCAATGTCATCTTTCGTAGCAGTTCCCTATGGGGAAATCTGTCTGAGTAAAGGAGGAACACCTGTGAAAAAGAAACTGCTAAGCTTACTCCTTGTGCCGACCATGTTGGCTGCCACGCTGACGGTCTGCGCCAGTGCCGAGAAAAGCAGCGGCACTGCCGCCGTGTTCAATGCAGAGACGAAGCCGGCAACCCAAAGCACCATTGAGGTCAATCGGCAGGTATACGACTTCCTGAACTTTGAGGATACGTCGGAGCTTGAGAATGCAGAACGAGGTTTCATCGCCGCACCGGACACACTGAATCTCCGTGGCGAGAACGGGAGAATCGTGTGGACGCAGGATGCATATGCGTTTCTTGACAAAGACGCACCGGATACCGCCAACCCCAGTCTGTGGCGGAATACGCAGCTAAACCACATTTACGGTCTCTTTGAGGTTACTGACGGCATCTACCAGGTGCGCGGCTATGATATTTCCAATATTACCTTCGTCCGCAGCGAACACGGATGGATCATTATGGACTGCGGCAGCAGCAAATATACCGCGGCGGAAGCGCTGAAACTCTTCCGCTCCGAGATGGGCGATGCGCGGATTGTCGCCATTGTCATCAGCCATGCGCATGTGGATCACTACGGCGGCATTGAAGGGCTGATTGCCCCCGAAGATGCTGCGGATAGCAGCCTGCCGCTTGACGAGCAGATTGCATCCGGCAAGACCGCAATTATTGTGCCGAAGGGCTTTACGGACGCGGTAATGAAAGAAAATGTCTTTGTGGGCACGGCAATGAAGCGGCGGGCGTTTTTCCAGTACGGCTCCATGCTTCCCTATGGCGAACAGGGACGCCTTTCGGTGGGCATTGGCCTGACCGCAGTGCAGACCGGTGTCGGTTATATCGCGCCGACCTTCGAGGTTGCGGATTCGATTTATGAAACAACCATTGATGGCGTGACCGCTATCTTCCAGCAGACGCCGGGAACGGAATCTCCCGCCGAAATGAACACCTATTTCCCCGACAGCAAAGCCCTCTGGATGGCGGAAAACTGCAGCGGAAGCATGCACAATCTCTACACGCTGCGCGGCGCGGAGGTGCGGGATGCGAATGGCTGGGCTCGCTACATCACCGAGGCGCAGTCGCTGTTCCCCGACGCCGAGGTTGTTTTTCAGGCGCACAACTGGCCGCATTGGGGCAAGGAAACCGTCAACGAATACATGACCAACACAGCTGCCATCTATAAGTTCATCCACGATCAGACCCTCCTGTATATCAACGAAGGTTATACCTCCACGGAGATTGCCTCCATGATCCGGCTGCCGGAGGAGCTGGAGAAGGTTTGGTATACCCGGCAGTATTACGGTACGCTGAAGCACAATGTCAAGGCAGTCTATCAGAAATACATGGGCTGGTACGATGCAAACCCGATTCATCTGGATGAACTGACGCCGAGCGAATATGCCAAAAAACTTGTGGAGTATCTTGGCGACACGGACAAGGTGCTTGAAATGGCACATGCCGATTATGAAAAGGGCGAATATCAGTGGGTCGCACAGATAACGAATACGCTGGTATATGCTGACCCGGAAAATAAGGAAGCACGCTATCTGTGCGCCGATGCGCTGGAGCAGCTTGGCTATCAGGCAGAGTCGGGCGCATGGAGAAACGCTTATCTTGTGGCAGCCTTTGAGCTGCGGAATGGCACCGGCCTGTACCCGAAGGCAGCCCAACTTGGCGTTGGCACCACCGCACAGGGGATGGACGCGCAGACAATGCTGGATTACATGGGCATTATCATGGATACGGAAAAGATCCAGAATCGTTCCTTCACCATCAACCTCAAGCTGACGGATGGCGACGATTATCTGCTGAAGATCCACCATGGCGTGCTCCTGTACTATAAGGATGCGCTCTCGGATGAGGCAGACCTGACGATTTCTACCCCCCGAATCGGGATTCTTGCCATCACAAGCGGAAATCAGGAAAATATCGACAAGCTCATCACCGTTGAAAAGGGCGATAAGACGCTGTTCCAAGCGTTTTGTGACAGTATGGCCGCTTTTGACCTGTATTTCAATATCATCGAGCCGTAAGAAAAATCGTTATAGGAGGGAAAAAGATGAAGAAAATCACAGTGATTCTGCTCTGCATGGCGATGCTGCTGTCCGGCTACGCATGGAGTGTCAAGGCGGAGGCTGTCTCGTCCTCCGAAGATGTGTGGAAAACCATTGAGGAGGCTTACATTTACGCATTCCCGCTGGTGCTGATGGACGCGACGAGAACTTCTGCAACGAATACGGAGGAAGCCGCACCCGGCAAGGCGCCTGTTAATCAGTTCATACACGGTGTGGCACTGGCTAACGCGCAGTTCAAAAACGTGGTGACGCCGAACGTGGACACCATCTATACACAGGTGTGGTATGACCTGAGCGAAGAGCCGATGATCTATGTGCATCCGGAAACAGACCGCTTTTGCAAGGTGCAGGTGCTTGACGCATGGACAAATACTGTCGCTGTCCTTGACCGGGCTGGAGTCTATGCAATCACGCGCTCAACTTGGAAGGGCGACCTGCCGGACAATGTGACCCGCATTGATGTTCCTACCGCTATGGCGTGGGCCATTACCAGAACGGTACTTTCCGGAGAGGCGGATCTTCCGAATGTGTATGCCATTCAGGCGCAGATGCAGCTTTTACCGCTTTCTGTCTACCTGAGCGGAGAAGCATATCAGCCTCCGAAGGGGATCTATCGGGAGGAAAACAGCTATGTCCCCATCAACAAGGTGCTGTCGCTGGATCCTGTCACATTCTTCAACAAAGCAAACACGCTGATGGAAGACAATCCGCCGTCCGCCGCTGATGCGGAAATACTTGAAAAACTCGCGGCAGTTCACGTTGGCCCCGGCATGGAATTTGACGCATCTGTTTTGACCGGAGATATTCAGGCAAATTGGCGGGAAATGCTGCAAGGGCTTCGGCCGAAGCTCGCGGCAGAGGGAATGAAGTTTTCAAAACAGCTGGGGCAGTGGAGCTATTTCGGCGCGCCAATCGGAGACTTTGGTACGGAATATGCCTACCGTGCGCTGGTTGCCATTGCCGGACTTGGGGCGAATACGGTGGAAATCGCACTGTACCCCAAGACGGAAAAGGATGCCGACGGGAATCCTTTGACGGGTGAAAAGTCCTACATTCTCCACCTTGAAAGCGATCCGCAGGTGCTTGACGGCGGTTTCTGGTCGATCACTGCATATGGTGACGATGATTTCCTCATCGATAATCTGCTCGACCGCTACTGCATCAACGACCGTTCGGGTTTGAAGAGAAATGACGACGGCTCTGTGGATGTGATTTTGTCGAAGGACGCGCCGGCGGACACGACCAATTGGCTTCCGGTGGGGGACGGCGGCTTCCATCTGTTTATGCGCATCTATACGCCAGATATGGAGGCACTCAAGACGTGGACAGTGCCGACCATTACGGAAATCAACTAAGGCACTACCGCACAATTCGTTGGCAGCGCTGGCGATCCCTTTTCTGCCATCTGCTTCTTGCAGAAATCTCGATTTACCTCCAGTAAACCTTC
>OKVH01000060.1_pt1 | contig 55271 bp, 49 predicted proteins | sample 1604791 | NCBI WGS metagenome assembly OKVH01 (sample SAMN01760919, study PRJEB22395) | human gut metagenome | reverse complement strand
TAAATCATTAAAACGCTCACGCTTTTCCATATAATATGCTTTACGTTCATCTGTATCTAACGGAATAAAATCGTTCTGCATAGCGTAGAGAATTTCAATCAACGCATCAATATCATCACGAATAATGCAATAAGTATTGATAAGTTCAGCATTTATGTCACTGATATAAACCTCGTTTAAATCGTATTTGCTGAGTATATCAAATAAAACAGCACCGCCACCAACAAATGGCTCGGCATATTTTGTAATATGACGATCCGCAAAAGGATAATAGTATTCAATTTCCTTCAGGAGCTGACCTTTACCGCCTGCCCATTTCAAGAAAGGCTTGACTGCTTTTTCTTCAGTTTTATTGTATCGTGTACTTCTTGCATCAATTGGTTTTTTGGCTGTTGCAGGTATAATCCACATATTGCCCACCATAGTTGCTTCAGCAATTCTTTGCTCAGAACATAGGACAGCGACTCTTCTTTGAGAAATACCCCACTTATCAGCGGCTTCTCTTGCAGACATAAATTCCATAATCACACCTCCGAAATCTCACAATAATATTATATTCTAAAACTAGAATAATAGCAATACCATTTTCAAAAATGATTGTAAACTTTTTTATTGCTCTATAAAAGTGTAATGGCGACAAGGATTACTCCCTGCCACCTTGGTGCTTATACCGTGTAAATCAATTCTGCATTTACAATTTCCGTTGCACGATTACGTATGTTGTTTATCTTCTGTACCCACAGCATTTGGTTTTCAGCTTTGAGTTTTTCAGTCACTCCCTCTTCTTCAGCGAGTTCTTTTACCAGCCGGAGGAACATGGCGGATGCCTGTTGCTCAATGTCATCAAGATATGCAACAAGCTTTCCCGAAGTCATCAGGTTAGCATATAGTACACGGTGATTTTCTTTCAAAAACCGTTTATGCCTCATACCCCATACACCGATGTTCGCTTGTTTTTCTTCTTCGGGCAGTTTCAAATCGGGGAGATAATAATCCCCGACTTGTGTGTAAGTGCCGCCCATTTCTTCAAAAATTGTCTTTGCCATTTTGTTTTCCTACCTTTCAAAATCATTATTTCTAATGCGCTTTGTGCGCTGATTAGACGGTTGTTTTGTATGCTTGCGTTGCTGCTCTTGCTCCTTTGCCTGTGAAATCAGAGCATCAATTTGCTGACTCCCGAACACCTTGCGGAGCAATCTAAAATCCTTGTTTTCAGCTCGAAGTGTAGTGTTTTCATCTGTCAAACGCTCGTTGATTTTGCTCAGCCGCTCGTTCTCACGATAAAGGTTAGCGTTGGTATTATTAAGTCGGTGATAGCTGTCAAGAGCGTGATAATAACGATAAAACACCTCTTTGATTACATCTTTCAGTTTTTTTATCAGAGGGTCAACTAATTTCTGCTTATAGGACTTTGCCGACATTAAAGCAGGCGGATCGGACAACTGAAATTCGCTGTCGGTTTCAATGCGTTTTTCCAATTCTTCAATAACCTGTGTACCGTTATCATAGTTTTTAATACGGCTTTGCACCGTTTGAAACTCGTCTTTTTTCTCGGCAAGTTGGTTGTCCAATACAGCGATTTCCTTTTCTCGTTCCTGCTTTTTGTAATCAAGAACAGACAGATGTTTTTCGTGAGTACCCTTGTGTTCCCACTCAATTCCGTGGCGTTCCATAACAAACGCTAAGGCGGATTTTTCTGCACTGACCCACTGATTCCACTCGGTATCTCCACGGGTCCCGCCCTTAAAACCTTGGGAGGCAAGAGCCTGTTTTAGAGATACTCTTGTATCAAGTCCACGCTTACTACCCGTGGTGAACGGAACAAAATCAATATGCAAATGTGGTGTTGCTTCATCCATATGAAGATGAGCAGAGAACACTTTTAAGTTAGGATTACGCTCCTGAAATCCACGGTAATACTCATCTAAAATCTCTCTTGCAAGTGCTCCGTTTTCACTTTCTGCGCTCATATTTTCCTTATCGCCGATCTGTAAAATAAGTTCGTGGAACGGCTTTTCCTGCTTTGAATTTCTGATTTTCTCATAATAATTTTCTATTCTGCGGTCAGCTCTTGTCTGTTTATCGTTATATCTTTCAAGAGCTTCGTCAAACAATTCGTGATAGACATTTTTGATATTTTCATTGCAGTAGTCGATATTGAGATGTGTTCGGCTGCCGTCAACATTTTCAGCTTTGAACTTGCGGCTGTTATGATTTACAGAGCCTTTACCGACCATTGCGCTTATCGTTCTTTTCATAAAATCTCACATCCTTTCCTTATCCGGCGTAGCCGGGGTTCTGTTACTCTTGTCAAGAGTAACGCAAAAGCACTTTTGACAGGCGAGCCTATCAAAAATGCAACCTGCAAGCAGGTTTTGCGTTCTCCGAAGGGCAGGGGCGGCTTTTTGAAAAAAGCCACCTGCACCCTGCAAAAACTTTATCCGTGTCGGTCTGCGTCGATAGTGACGATGTTTTAAGTACCGCCTAAAACACCGACACGACCGTCACGTAGCGTCACGCTGTTCCAACGCAAGACTAACCCTGCGCCCATCGTGACAGCGTTTGTTCTGATAACGGATTCCATACTCATCGAACAAACGCCCTGCATTGATATTCAGCTTCATCGTCAAAGCGTTTGCTTTCATTTCAACGCCGAGAAATTCTACAAGTTCAGTGGGTGTGCCTTGCCATTCTGAATTTTCTTTTGTGATTTTATCAGAGATGTTTTCAAGCAACGGATCAGGCGGTTGTTTCCACAGTTCCGTTTCTGTTTTCTCAAGTTCCCATACAAGCGTTTCGGGATTGCGGTTCAGATAAATCTTTTGGTCGGGCTGGTCTCTTCCTGATACTTCAAGCGTGGCGGCGTTGCTTGTGCGCTTTTCTTTCCGAAGAATAAAACCGCCGTCTGCTGCGCCGAGCAATCCGTTAGTGCCTGAAATCATATCAAATTTATCATCGGCATTCTGCTTGCGTGTGTGGTGAACAAGCAGCAGACATATCCCGCAGCTGTCCGCAAACTTTTTGAGCCTTGTGATAATTTCATAATCGTTTGCATAGCTGTAACTATCTCCGCCGACCTCTCGCACCTTTTGAAGCGTGTCTATGATGATCAGTTTTGTATCGGGGTGTTCAGCCATAAACCTTGTAAGCTGTTCGTCGAGACCGTTTCCAAGCTGACCAGCCGAAACAGAAAAATACAAATCTTCTGTACTTTCCGTTCCAAACATTCGGTACAGCCTTTCCTGCAATCTGTGATAATCATCTTCAAGAGCAAGGTACAGCACAGCTCCTTTTCGGACGGTATAATTCCAAAGCGGCGTACCCGTGCTGATATGGTAAGCGAGCTGTGCCATAAGGAAACTCTTGCCCAGCTTCGGAGCTCCTGCAAAAATATATGTGCCGGGGTAGAGTAAGCCGTCAATCAGCGGCGGCTTGCTTTGGTACACGGCGTCGTATAGCTCGCTCATTGAAATTGTTTTGAGATATGACGGGTCTAAGCTTAACATCAACTCTCTTTGCATTTCTTCAAAATACTTGATATTTTCATCGTTATCGTTTATACTAATATCAGCACATTTTTGGATTGACTGCTCCGTATCTGCGCCAACAGATACATTCGGAGCGGTCATTTCTTTTTTATTCACCATTGTTATCCTCTCCTTTCAGACCGCCGAGAATTTCGGCAATCAGTTCAATAATATTAAGTAATTCATCATTCACACCGCCGCCGGCTTCAATTTTCCGTAATTCCTGAAGCACGGAGGTAAGTTCATTTTTGAGTGCTTTATACACTCTCGGATTACCCTGAACAACGACATCTCTGTTCATACATTTTTGGTAGCAGTATTCTTGTTTCGGTAAACCTGATAAGGCTACAGCCCTGTTCAGTAATTCGTTTTCTTCGGGCGATACTCGAAAGCCTACGGTTATATTTCTCCAGCGATTATGCTCATCTCTGTTTTTTGCTGACATTTTAAAAATCTCCCTTTCCTAAATCATCTAATTTATTAGCCATCTCAGTTTGCTTCGAGGGGAACAAGTGCGCATATCTGTAGGTAACCTCTATGCTTTCGTGTCCTAGCCTGTCCGCAATGGCTAATGCTGTAAATCCCATTTCTATTAAAAGCGAAACGTGCGAATGTCTTAAATCGTGTATTCTTATACGCTTGACGCCTGCTTCTTTTGCACCTCTGTCCATTTCGTGATGCATATAGCTCTTTGAAACGGGAAAAATTCTGTCGTTTTCTCCGGCACCGTAAAACATACCGAGATATTCCTGCATTTCTTCACAAAGGAATTTCGGCATTTTAATTGTGCGGTTGCTTTTCTTTGTCTTAGGCGTAGTGATAACATCTCTGCCTTTTAAACGCTGATAGGATTTGTTAATCGTGACCGTTTCCGCTTTGAAATCAAAATCTTTAGGCGTTAAGGCAAGCATTTCGCCTTCACGAATACCGCACCAATAAAGCATTTCAAAAGCGTAAAAAGAAATGGTTTTGTCCATCATTGCTTCGGAAAATTTCTTGTATTCTTCCAAAGTCCAGAATTGCATTTCTTTTCGTTCTTCCGTTCCCATATTGCCTGCGATTGCGGCAGGATTGGACTTCATTCCGTAATATCGTACTGCGTGGTTAAACAGGGCGCTTAACTGATTATGAACGGTTTTCAGATAGGTCTGTGAATATTTCCTGCCGCTCTTATCGCTAAGTTCTCTGATTTCATTCTGCCATTCGATGACATCCTTTGCCGTAATATCGCACAGTCTGCGCTTTGCAAAATACGGCAGAATTTTCTTTTGTATAATGCTTTCCTTTGTAAGCCATGTGTTTTCTTTGAGCCTTGGCTTTACATCCTTCTCATAAAGTTCTGCAAAGCTTTCAAAGCTCATCGTTACATCAGCCTGCTTTTGCATCAAAAACTCTCGTTCCCATTCCTGCGCTTCTCGTTTAGTTGCGAACCCTCGCTTGAATTTCTGCTGTCGTTCGCCTTTCCAGTCTGTGTAACGAAACTGCACATACCAAGTTCCGTTCTTTTCATTCTTAAATGCCGCCATTTTTAATCGCTCCTTTCGGTTGTTTTAGTTGAATAGAATTTTTCGTGAAAGAATTTTCGGTCAATTCTGCCGGGTATTGTTATACATCCGGTTGCCTTTAATTCTTTATTTAACTTGCGTATAAGTTTGTAGGCATAGGATATGGAAACTCCCATTTCTTCCGCAACATCTTCAACACGCAAAAACATTTTGTCTGCCATTTTCATCATCCTTTCTTTCATTTTTTTACAATTATTTAGTGTCGGAGAACTTTCTGACCGCATTCCGATTTGCCCGAGCGGATATGCCATTACCGTGACATATGACGGTTATTCAGTTGTTAGAAATAGACTTAACGCTATTTGCTTAACTATTATACTAAACAAATTCCGTAAAGTCAAGTGGTTTTTGAGAAAATATTTACTTTTTTTGCTTTGGTTGTCTTGACAACGCTTAACTTATTATGCTATACTCTATTTCAGAATAACGAGAGGAGCAATTTTATGGCTATCGGTGAAAGAATAAGATTCTTTAGAAATTTAAGAGGAATGACTCAAAAATATCTTGGTATGCAGGTTGGTTTTCCGGAGAAAACTGCGGATATTCGTATGGCGCAATATGAATCAGGTAGCAGAACTCCTAAGGCTGATTTAACAAATAGCCTTGCCGAGGTGTTCGGCGTATCTACAAGCGCTTTAACTGTGCCCGATATTGACAGCTATAACGGCTTAATGCACACTTTATTTGCCCTTGAAGATTTATACGGTCTTAAAATCACCGAGTTAGACGGAGAGGTTTGTCTGCATTTGGACAAGGGAATGGGGACAAATTACATTACTATGTTTGAAATGTTCACTGCTTGGAAAGAACAGGCTGAAAAGCTGAAAAACGGTGAAATTTCAAAAGAAGAATACGATAACTGGCGTTATAATTATCCTATATTAGATACAACTTGGCATTAAATGTACGGAAAGGAGTAGTATATGGCACCATTAAAAAAATTTCAAATTCTTCAAAGTTTAAAAGTTAAATACGGTATCACGATAAGCAGTGTTCAAAAGCTGAATAAACTTCTTGAAGAAATGGGCATACTTAAACACTATGGAAATGGATGGGCAACTACCAAAAAAGGACTTCCTTTCAGCATATATAGCTCCACACAAGTTTTTAACGGAGACTTATGGCATGGAACTATTGTTGATGCAGTTGCAAAACATCTTAAAAATAAATAAGAATAAACGCAAAAAGGCATTACCGACTGCAAAAGTCAGTAATGCCTTTTTAGAATTTATTAAGATAATTGTACCCGCAAACCGCAGGGAACGCACAATAAATGCGTTTTGCAGTCTGCTATCATTTTGCTATCAAATCGGGAATTTTTAAGCCGAAAATCCTTTGTTTATACGGTTTTTCAGACTTTACAATTTATTCCCACTCTACTGTTCCGGGGGGTTTACTTGTTATATCATAGACTACTCTGTTGACATGTTCTACTTCATTTATGATACGGTTGGAGACTCTGCCTAGGATTTCGTAGGGGATTTTTGCCCAGTCGGCTGTCATAAAGTCATCGGTTGTAACGGCACGGAGAGCGATGAGTTCGTCATATGTTCTTGCGTCACCCATAACGCCTACGGTTTTAACACCCGGGAGGACTGCGAAGAACTGGCTCATTTTATCTGCGTAACCGCACTTATCCATTTCATCACGAAGAATTGCATCGGCTTCCTGAAGAATACGAACCTTTTCGGCTGTAACTTCACCGATTACACGCACACCGAGTCCCGGACCCGGGAACGGCTGACGCCATACGAGGTCGTGCGGAAGTCCAAGCTTCTCACCTACTACTCTTACCTCATCCTTGAAGAGGTCTTTAAGCGGTTCAATTACACCTGCAAAGTCAATATCTTCCGGGATGCCAACCTGATTGTGATGTGTTTTGATTTTTGCGGCATCGCCTTTACCGCTTTCGATACGGTCGGGATAAATTGTACCCTGTGCAAAGTAACCCTCGCCATAGCTTTCACGGATTTTGTTCCAGAACACCTTATAGAATTCTGTGCCGATAATGTGGCGTTTTTCTTCGGGTTCTTCAACACCTTTAAGCTTTGCAAGGAACTCTTCCTGACAATTAATGCGGACAAAGTTCATATCAAAAAGCTTTGTAAAGGTCTGCTCTACAAAGTCGCCCTCGTCTTTTCTCATAAGTCCCTGATCAACGAAAACGCAGGTAAGTTGTTTACCGACTGCCTTGCTGAGAAGTGCTGCGGCAACGGATGAATCTACACCGCCCGAAAGTCCGAGAACTACACCCTTGTCACCAATCTGCTCTTTAAGCTGTGCAACAGTTGTGTCGATGAAGCTTTCCATTTTCCACTCACCCTTACATTTGCAAACATTGTAAAGGAATGAACGGAGCATATCTTTACCGTTATCTGTATGGTTAACTTCGGGATGGAACTGAACACCGTAAAACTTTTTTTCAGGGCAAGACATTGCGGCTACGGGGCATACATCTGTTGTAGCTGTAATGCTGAATCCTTCGGGAGCTTCATTGATATAGTCACGGTGACTCATCCATGAAATTCCTTCACTCTTTACGGATTTAAAGAGAATATCATTGTTATTGTATCTTGTAACTGTCTTGCCGTACTCACTTGATGAATTGTCTGTAGCCGAAACAACATTGCCTCCGAGCGTGTATGCCATAAGCTGACAACCGTAGCAAATGCCGAGAATCGGGATTCCGAGTTCAAAAATTTCAGGAGTATAATGCGGTGATGACTCGTCATAAACGCTGTTAGGACCGCCTGTGAAGATAATACCTTTTGGGTTAATGTCTTTGATTTTCTGAATATCAACGGTGTACGGAAGAATTTCGCAATATACATTGCACTCACGAACTCTTCTTGCAATCAGCTGATTGTACTGACCGCCGAAATCAAGAACAATGACAGTTTCTTTTGTAGCATTGCTCATAGTAAAATTCCTTTCAAATTTAAAGAATACCGCACAGAGTTTGTGCGGTATTCAATTAATATTTTAATTATCTGTAAATAATATCGTTTCTGGAAGGACCGTTTGAAACCATTGTAATCGGCACACCGATAGCCTTTTCGGCAAATTCAATGTATTCACGGCATTCCTTAGGAAGCTTGTCATATTCTGTAATACCTGAAATTGAACACTTCCAGCCCTTGAGCTTTTTGAGGATAGGTTTGCATCTTTTAAGCTTTGTTGTTGACGGGAAGTAGTCAATTTCCTTGCCGTCAAGCTCATAACCTACACAAACAGGGATTTCATCAAGATATCCGAGAACATCAAGAACCGTGAAAGCAACCTGTGTTGCACCCTGAACCATACAACCGTAGCGTGTTGCAACGAGGTCAAGCCAACCCATTCTTCTCGGTCTGCCTGTTGTTGCACCAAATTCTCCGCCGTCACCGCCTCTTCTGCGGAGTTCGTCAGCCTCATCACCGAAGATTTCAGAAACAAATTCACCTGCGCCTACTGCACTTGAATAAGCCTTGACAACTGTGATGATTTCTTTGATTTCATACGGAGGAATACCTGCGCCTACAGCACCGTAACCTGCGATTGTATTGGATGAAGTAACCATAGGATAAATGCCGAAGTCAGTATCCTTGAGTGAACCGAGCTGTCCCTCAAGAAGAATATTCTTTCCGTCTTTGAGCGCATTATGAACAAAAGTGAATGCGTCACCGACATAAGGAGCAAGAAGTTCCTTATATTCCATTAGCTTGTCAAAAACTTCCTGTTCTGTGATTTCGGGCTTGTTGTAGAGGTTTTTCAGAGTTGCATTCTTAATTTCAAGAGCATGTCTGATTTTCTCTCTGAGTGAATCGGGATCATCATAAAGCTCATTGATCTGGAAACCGATTTTTGAGTACTTATCAGAATAGAACGGAGCGATACCGCTCTTAGTTGAACCGAAAGAATTTTTGCCGAGGCGCTCTTCCTCATAGCAGTCAAATGCTACATGGTAAGGCATAACAATTTGTGCTCTGTCAGAAATAATAATGTTTGGCTCGGGAACTCCACGGCCTTTGAGGTGAGCCATTTCCTTAACGAAGTTTTCAACGCTGAAAGCAACACCGTTGCCGATAATATTGGTGATATTCTGATGAAAAACACCCGAAGGAAGCTGGTGAAGAGCAAATTTTCCGTAATCGTTGACTATTGTATGTCCTGCGTTTGCACCGCCTTGAAAACGAATTACGATGTCGCTGTCGTTTGCGAGAACATCGGTAATTTTACCCTTGCCCTCGTCGCCCCAGTTGGCACCTACAATTGCTTTTACCATTTTACAAAACTCCTTTTTGCAGACTCACGGTCTGCTGTAAATAAAATATATACTTGAACCAAAGGTTCGATTAAATCAGTTTAATTAAACATTGATTTCAGGCTTGTCAGACTCAACATCTGCGTACTTTTCAAGAACAGGCTTGATGCACTCGTTGAGGAAGTCCTCTGTCTGCTCTTTTGCTCTGCCTGTGTAGTTTTCAGGCTTGAGAATTTTTTCAAGCTCTTCAAGAGTAACGCCGAATGCCTCATCTGCGGCAATTCTCTCGAGAAGGTCATTCTCGCCGCCTTCAACCTTGACCACCCTTGACGCAGCCATTGAATGCTCACGGATTTTCTCGTGAAGCTGCTGTCTGTCGGCACCGCGCTTTTTAACTGCATCCATCATAATATTCTCTGTTGCCATGAACGGAAGTTCTTTTCTGAGTCTTTGTTCAATTACCTTTGGATAAACAACAAGACCGTCTGCAACATTTGCATAAAGTGAAAGGATGCCGTCAACTGCGAGGAATGCCTCCGGAACGCTGAGGCGCTTGTTGGCTGAGTCATCAAGTGTTCTTTCAAACCACTGTGTGGCAGTTGTAAAGTAACCGTTGAGAACATCAACCATAACATATCTTGAAAGTGAACCGATACGCTCGCTTCTCATTGGGTTACGCTTGTAAGCCATAGCCGATGAACCGATCTGATTCTTTTCAAACGGCTCTTCAACCTCTTTGAGGTGCTGAAGAAGTCTGATATCATTTGAGAATTTAGCAGCTGACTGAGCAATTCCTGCAAGAACATTGAGGAACTGTGAATCAAGCTTTCTTGAATATGTCTGACCGGATACAGGGAAACAGGACTTGTAGCCCATTTTTTCTGCAATCTTACGGTCAAGCATTTTGCACTTTTCGTGATCTCCGTCAAAGAGTTCAAGGAAGCTTGCCTGTGTTCCTGTTGTACCCTTTGAACCGAGAAGCTTAGCCTTTGAAAGCTGATACTCAACATCTTCAAGATCCATAAGGAGTTCCTGAAGCCAGAGAGTCGCTCTCTTACCTACTGTTGTAGGCTGTGCAGGCTGAAAATGAGTGAATGCAAGGGTTGGAAGAGCCTTGTATTCATCGGCAAACTTTGAAAGGTTGCGGATAACGGTGATAAGCTTATTTCTGATAAGCTTGAGTCCTTCTGTCATAATGATGATATCTGTGTTATCACCGACATAGCAGGAGGTTGCTCCGAGATGAATAATGCCCTTTGCGTTCGGACACTGAACACCGTAAGCATATACATGTGACATTACATCGTGACGAACAATTTTCTCTCTTTCCTGTGCAACTTCATAGTTGATGTCTTCGGCATGAGCCTTGAGTTCGTCAATCTGCTCCTGTGTGATTGGAAGTCCGAGTTCTTTTTCCGATTCTGCAAGAGCAATCCAGAGTTTTCTCCATGTTCTGAATTTTTTATCAGGCGAGAAAATGTATTTCATTTCCTTGCTTGCATAACGGGCTGACAAGGGTGATTCATAAGTATCTTTTACCATTATTTACATCCTTTCAATTAGTTGTCCTTTTTATTGTTTTCATCAAAGTTCATTCCGCCACGCTCCTTGCCCTTAAAGGTTTCTTTGGTGATAGGTGCTGGGTAATTACCCGTAAAGCAACCGTCACAAAAGCCTACGGGAGCGTTGTGAATCATCTCACGAAGTGACTCAACAGGGAGATATCCGAGGGAATCAGCCTTGCTGAGCTTTGTGATTTCTTCGATTGTATGGTTGCAGGCAATAAGTTCTCCTCTTGACGGAATATCTGTACCGTAATAACACGGCCACATAAACGGAGGTGAACTGATACGCATATGTACCTCTTTTGCGCCTGCCTCTTTGAGCATTGTAACAATTCGGTCAACAGTTGTACCGCGCACAATGCTGTCATCAATAATAACAACTCTCTTGCCTTTGATTTTGTCGGCAATCGGGTTGAGTTTAATTTTTACGCTTTTCATTCGTTCCTTCTGACTTGGCTTTATGAAGGTTCTGCCGATGTAGCTGTTCTTCACAATAGCCTTTTCATAAGGAATTCCGGATTCTTCGCTGTAACCGATTGCGGCATCAATTCCCGATTCGGGAACACCGACAACCATATCAGCCTCAACAGGGTATTTTCTTGCAAGAATTCGTCCTGCCTGCTTTCTTGCCTCATAAACGCTTACTCCGTCAATAAAGGAGTCTGAACGGGCAAAGTAAATATACTCAAAAATGCAGAGTGCCTTTTTCTTATCGCCAAAGTCGGGTTTCATACTGCGGACACCGTTCTGGTCTACAATTACGATTTCGCCCGGTTCAACATCACGGACAAATTCTGCACCGCAGGCATCAAGAGCCGCACTTTCACTTGCAAAAACATAGGAATCGTTGTACTTGCCCATACAAAGCGGTCTGAATCCGTGAGGATCACGAACCGCAATAAGCTTTCTCGGGCTCATAACAAGGAGCGAATAAGCGCCCTCAATTACCTGCATTGTTCTTGCGACGGCATCTTCAACAGAATGACATTTAAGTCTTTCACGGGCAATTACATAGCAGATAACCTCGCTGTCGATTGTTGTCTGAAAGATTGCACCGCGCTGTTCAAGACCTCTGCGGATTTCAAGCGCATTGGTAAGGTTGCCGTTATGGGCGATTGAAAGCGTACCCTTTACATAACGCATAACAAGCGGTTGTGCATTTTCCAGCACAGAACCGCCTGCAGTCGAGTAACGGACATGCGAAACCGCCATTTGTCCGTTGAGAGAATCAAGAATTTTGTTGTTAAAGACCTCGGTAACAAGGCCCATATCTTTGTGATAATCAATTACACCTTCGTCAGATACAGCGATGCCGCAGCTTTCCTGTCCTCTGTGCTGGAGAGCAAGCAAGCCGTTATAACAAGCGTATGCAGGGTTAATTGTGCCGTCGCTGAATATGCCGAATACTCCGCACTCTTCGTGCAGACCTTCTTTTGCAAAATTATCGAAAGAAAATTCCAAGGTGCCACCATCCGATTAATCAAAATAACTATCCAAAGTTTAATTCACATATCTTAATTCAAAAATTCACAATGTAGTTATTATGCAAGACCTACACGCTTCATCATTTCGGCATAAGCCTCTTCAACACCGCCCATGTCACGACGGAAACGGTCCTTGTCGAGTTTCTCCTGTGTGTCCATATCCCAGAAACGGCATGTATCGGGAGAAATTTCGTCAGCAAGGAGAATCTTGCCCTTGTATCTGCCGAACTCAATCTTGAAGTCGATAAGATCAACATTGCACTGCTTGAAAAACTCAATCATAAGCTTGTTAATCTTGAAGGCCATTTCTGTGATTGTGTCGATTTCTTCCTTTGTAGCAAAACCTGCTGCGAGGATGTGATATTCATTTACCATAGGATCGCCGAGTTCATCGTTCTTATAGCAGAATTCAAGAACAGGAGTCTTCATCGGAGTGCCTTCGGGAAGACCGAGACGCTTTGAAAGACTTCCGGCAGCTTTATTTCTTAAAATTACCTCGAGAGGAACAATTTCAACCTTCTTGAGGACTGTATCTCTGTCATTAAGCTCTTCAACAAAGTCTGTTGCAATGCCGTGCTTTTCGAGAAGCTTGAACATAAAGTTTGACATACGGTTGTTTACAACACCCTTGCCAACGATTGTGCCTTTTTTCTCACCGTTGAATGCAGTTGCGTCATCCTTGTAGGAAACGATGCAGAGATCGGGATCTTCCGTAGAAAATACCTTTTTAGCTTTTCCTTCGTAAAGTAATTCTTTCTTTTCCATAATCAAATCCTCCATAAAGATGCGGCTTTGAGCCGTAATTAAAAAACAATACAAGATACATTATAATATATAAATCAAAAATAAGCAACCGTATGAGAATTAAAAATAAAAAAATTGACGATTTTTTCAAAAAAATTGCCTGTGTCAAAAAATTATGAAACAAAAATAATCTTAAACAGGGCATTTTTGCAAAAGAAAAAGGAACAATACTGCGTGTATTGCTCCTTTGAAATTATAACCTTACTGTATTCTGCTTATTTCTGAATACGAAAAGTATTATCGGTCTAAAAAGTCCGAAGGTAAGGACATTTACCACTGTGAGAACATCCGAATATCTGACATTAAGATTTTTGAATATTTTATCCGAAATAATTACATCTATCACAAATGAGGCAATGACACAAGCTAACAGGGCAATCAAGCCGATGATACCGATTTCCAGTTCAAAGCAGAAAAACAGAACGGCAACGGTTGCGATTGAAAGGTTCAGCACACCTTCAATTATGCCTAAAGCCTTATTCCCTGCAATTTTACCGAGCAGATATTTATTATAAAACGGAATCCAAGCTGTACCGCTGTGCTTATAGTACAAGCTCTTGCACATACCCATTGCCGCAATGCTCTCAAAAACATAGCTTACTGCAAAATAAATAATCAGCACGGCAATTACCGCTATAAAGAACACATACATAGCCGAAAGCATTCCTATTAAAAGCATAACGCTTATTCCGCCCATAATTATCGCCCTCCGAAATATACTAAAAAAGGACACTAACCCTATGAGTTAATGTCCTTTTGGTGCCGGTGACCGGACTTGAACCGGTACGGTATCGCTACCGGCGGATTTTGAGTCCGCTACGTCTGCCAATTCCATCACACCGGCAAATGCAATATGTATTATACAATACAAATCGTAAAAAATCAAGTTAAATTTTTAAAATTTTTCATCTGATAGAATTAAAGTTACTTTGGAAATTAACGCTGATAAAACTAATACCGGAATCGGCAAAATTGTTTTATTCTTTATTCCCATTTTTCTTTTAAGTATATATAAACACAGAAAATTTTGATAAAATAGAAAAAATTGCAGAAAGCTGTGTTATTTATGTTTGACAAAAATTTAATTGATTTATCGGTTATGTCTACCAAGCAGATTGACAAAATTATCAGAAAAGCTAAAAAGATTATGCAGAGTCCTGCCGACTATCGACACGCCTGTGACGGCAAGATTCTTGCTACTTTATTTTATGAACCGAGTACAAGAACACAGATGTCATTCCAGACAGCCATGCTCAAACTCGGCGGAAGAACAATCGGTTTTGACAACCCGATGAATTCTTCTGTTTCAAAGGGTGAAAGCCTTAAAGATACAATTACAATTGTGGGCGAATATGCCGACATTATCGCAATTCGCCACCCTGTTGAGGGTACTGCCGCTGCGGCATCTCTCTATGCAGGTGTTCCCGTTATCAACTGCGGTGACGGCGGTCACCTTCATCCAACTCAGACACTTGCTGACATTATCACTCTCAGCTGTGAAAAAGGCAGACTTGATAACCTCAGAGTAGGTGTATGCGGTGACCTTCTCAACGGCAGAACAGTTCATTCGCTTATCAAGACACTTGCAAAATATCCGAACAACAGTTTTGTACTTATCTCAACAAAGGAACTCAGCGTTCCGCTTTATGTTATTGACATTCTTGAAAAGAACGGCTGTAAGTATGAAATTTCACATAGCCTTGCAGATGCGATTACCGACCTTGATGTTCTTTATATGACAAGGATTCAGCGTGAGAGATTTGCAAGCGAAGAAGATTATCAGGCGCAGAAAAATGTTTTTGTTCTCGACAAAGAAAAGCTTGACAAAGCAAGAGAAGATATGATTATTCTTCATCCGTTGCCGAGAGTAAACGAAATTACAGTTGACATTGATGATGACCCGAGAGCGTTGTATTTCAAACAGGCTCAGTACGGTATGTACGGCAGAATGGCACTTATTCTTCTGCTTTTGCAGGATGATGAGTTTTTTGTTGAAAACAGACCGTTTGTCGTGTCGAACCATCACTGCAACAATCCGAAATGTATCACACAGCAGGAGCCTTATCTTCCAAATCTCAGCTACGAAAAGCTCGGTATGGTGATGTGCGGTTACTGCGACAAGAGAATGGACTGAGGAGTATTAAATGAGTGAACATAAGAAAAAGAAAAATCCAGCGGCTACTATGATGATGACCTCTCTCGCCTATATCGTACTCGGCATTGTGACCGTTGTCTTTCCGCAAAAGGTGCTCGATGTTCTGTGCTATGCGCTGGGCGGTGCAATGACGGTTTACGGACTGTTCAACATAATTTCTTTCTTTGTTGACAGAGAAGGCGGTATGTACTTTGAGCTTGTAATAGGCGTTATTTCAACCGGATTCGGTATATTTGCTTTGTTTTCACCCACTTCAATTGCGGCAATAATCAATATTCCGATTGGCATTATCATTATTGTTGACAGCATTATGGATATGAAACATTCGCTCACGCTGAGATCGCTCGGTATGAAAAAATGGTGGATTCCGTTTATTATAGCAATTGTAATGATTATTTTCAGTCTTACAACAATTTTCTTTACAAACATTTTCGGCGCATTGCTTATGATTGCACTCGGAATTGCGCTTATTTATGAAGGTGTTTCGGGATTTTCACTTATTATTCTGCTCAGCCGTTATCACAAAGAATACGACCGCAATCAAAGAATGATTGATGCCGAAGCTACCGATATAAACTGAATATGATTAAACCGTCCGCAGATTTTACGGACGGTTTTCTTTTTATACGGTAATGTATGCGCCGAGGTGAATACTGCAAAGAATACATTCTTTGACGGTAAGTTCTTCAGACTGCTCCATTGCCGATTTGTACAAATCAAGTTGCTTCTTGTAAAGTCCTGCAAGTTTTGTTATATCTTTTACCCTGTCGGTTTTGTAATCGACAATAACAAGCTTTCCGTCCTCAACAAACGCAAGGTCAACCGCACCCTGAATTATTACTGTTGCATCGGTTTTTACATCTTTATATTCATCAAATACTTCCGAGGGCTTAAGCCTTGCTGTAAAGCGTTTTTCACGCATTACAAGCGGCGATGCAATTATACGGTCAATAAGTTTTGTTGAAAGAAATTCAGTAAGTGTTTTTCTGTCAATCATTTCAGCCTGTTCCTGCGTAAGCTTTCCGTCATTTAAAAGGCGGTCAAGTTCAGTGTCAAGACTTGCTCTTGCCTGTTCAAAATTGCAGTATTGCAAAAACTTATGATGAGCGGTACCTCTTGCAACGGGAGCGGAATTTTGTTCAGCAATAAATAACGGTTTTGAAAGAATCTTTTCAAAGTAATCGCCGTTCTGACTGTGTGCAATATCGGACGCGCTGACCTTTTGGGGGAGTGAAAGAATATCCCTGTTTCTGTATTTGAAATCAAGATTCTTTTTCAAAAGCTTTGCATAATCAAAAGATTCATCGCTCACGCTGACAGCCTGAAGCAATCCGACAGAGGTTATGTCATCCTCAAAAACATTCTCGTTGTCAGAAGACTGTTCCCGTTTTACAATCTGCAATTTCCAATCTGATTCTCCGTTGTACGGAATAATCTTTGCTCCTGACATAATATCGTTACGCAAATTGTTAAGTGACGGATGAACCAATGCGCAAAGGCAAATCCAGTCGCAGTAGCTTTGACAGCTTGTAATGGCATAGGGTTCAATTATGCTTTCAAAAACAAGCTTTGAATACAGCCTTTCAAGGTAATCGTAACACTTCTTAACCGCACCGACACAAATCAGTTTTTCCTTTGCCCGTGTGAGCGCAACATAAAGCACACGCATTTCCTCGGCAATAAGGTTTTCTTCGATTTTTAGCCCTGTTGCAAGACGCGGAAAAGTATTATAAACAACACCGTTGCGCTGAACCTTGATTCCTATTCCTGCCTTACTGTCAAGAAGAATATCGTTTTTGAGATCGTTCTTATTGAATTGGTGTGTTATATCTGCTAAAAAGCATACCGGAAATTCAAGTCCTTTTGAAGCATGAATACTGAGAACTCTTACAGCGTTTGTTGTGTCACCGTCATTTTGTGAAAAAGCGTCAAGATTTGTCTTGTTGGCAATCAGCTTGTCAGTATATGAAATAAAATCCGAAAGCGTTTTGTAGCCGTTTTTCTCAAAGCTTCTTGCGTATTCTCGCAGCAGCTCAAGGTTTCTAAGCGCCGAGTCGTTACCGCTGACGGCAAGTGAAATTGACATAAAGCCGGTAATTTCACACGCTTTGGAGATGAGGCTGTCAACGGAATTTGTGCAGGCACAGTCACGCAGAATTTTAAGTTCATCAACAAATTTTTTCGCTTTGTCGTTTGTATCGGCATACTTGCAAACAGAAGCATACAGCGAAATTTTTCTGCTGTCACAACGCATTTCTGCAAGTTCGTCGGGTGTGAACGCATACATAGGACTGCAGAGAACCGACAGAAGCGGAATATCAATTCCCGGATTGTCGATTACACGCAAAAAATTGAGCATAATTTTGATTTCAACAGCCTCAAAAAAATTTGATTTTTTCTCGCTGTAGGCAGGAATACCGCTGTTAATGAGCGTATTGACATAAGTTGTGGCCTTTCCGCTCGGACTGCGAAGAATTATCGCAAAATCGCCGTAGCGTGCCTCTCGCATTACATCTCCGTCTTTAACCCTGAATCCCGAGTTTATCATTTTGTGGATTTTGTCAGCTATGTACTTCGCCTCAATTTCTTCTTTATCGGAATCGGAATTTTCGGCTTCAAGCAATGAAATTTCAAAATTGCAATTATTCGAATTAGGAAATTCAGCGCCGTTTACAAGCCTTTCGTCGGAATTGTATTCCATTTTGGCGGTTTCTTTAGTCATTATTCTTTCAAAAATGAAGTTGACTGCGTCACATACTTCAAAACGGCTGCGAAAATTCCTGTCGAGAATTATAGTTGCAGGATATTCGGTGTTATTCTCATTAAATCGCCTATATTCATTTTTCCGTTCAATAAAGATTTCAGGCTTTGCCTGACGGAACCCGTAGATGCTCTGCTTTACATCGCCTACCACAAAGAGATTACTTTCATCCTTACTGACAGATTTAAATATAAGATCCTGAACATCGTTTACATCCTGAAATTCATCAACCATAACGGCGTCAAACCTGTTGGAAATTTCCTGAGCCTGAACGGTTTTTGCGTAGCCGTTTTCATCATCAGGCTTTGCAAGAAGTTTTACGGTAAGCGATTCAATATCGGCAAATGAGAGGATATTTTTCTTTACTTTGAGTTCAGACAGCTTTTTGTCATACTCACGAGTAAGAACAAACAATGCCGTTATAAATTTATGAAGCTGAGATAATTCTTTTCTTATACTTTCCTCTTTCATTGCAAATACCGATTGAAGTTTTTTCACGGTATTTTTTACTTCATCTCTGTTTGATGAAACGAAAACCTTAATAGGATTATCCTTGTAGCCTTTTGGAGCTGTCATTCTGCCGACTTCAAAAGAACTTACCGCACGAACAATTTCGTCCCATGACGATTTGGCAAACTTTTTCTGAACAAGCGTAAAATATGCTTTGTCACCCTCAAACAACGGCGAGAGCTTCTCATAAAGCTTTGCGTCCTCGCTGAGTCTTTTTAATGAATTTTCCGTCAGATTGATTGCGTGGAGTACAGCATTTCGGGCATAATCAATTATAATGTTTCCCCACACGGATTTTGAAATTTGTGTTTCGGAATATTTTTCCGACATATCATCAAGCCATTTATCGGGAAACGGCTGAGTGGTGAGAAACTCGGAAATTTTAAGGACTGTTTCACGCAATTTTTGATCACCCTGTTTTCCCGCAAAAACATCGAGCAAGCAAAGAAATCCTTTATCATCAATATCATAAAAATGCTCAAAAACAATGTTGAGTGCCTCCTGTCGGAGAATTTCAAGCTCTCCCTCATCGGCAATACGAAAATCTCTTGCAACATCGAGCGTATGAAAATATTCACGGACAATATCTCCGCAAAAGCTGTCTATTGTAGATATGTTCGCACTGTACAAAAGCTGTCGCTGCGCAAGCAAATGAGCGTTATACGGATCATCTTCAAGAAGTTTGTTGACTGCCGCCTGTATTCTTTCACGCATTTCGGCAGCCGCCGCTCTTGTGAAGGTTACGATAAGGAGGCGATCAACATCAAGGGGATTTTTCTCCCGTGTAATAAGCTGAATTACCCGTTCTACAAGCACGGCAGTTTTGCCTGAACCTGCGGCGGCCGATACAAGCACTGAGCCGTCTGTCGCATAGATTGCATTTTTCTGTTGCAAAGTCCAATTTCTTGACATTACTCTTCCTCCTTTCCGTTAATTTCGTTTGTAATTTCTTCGATAACGGTCTTGTTATCAACTGAAAAGCAGTTTATCGGATTACTTCGTCTGTAGGCACATACGCTGTCGTAAGGGCAGTATTCGCACGAATCGTGACCGCCCTTCAGCGGTCTTGCCTCAATATTGCCGTTATAGATATTTTTGCCCATTTCAGCAATAAGCATATCAACCTTTTGGAAAATTTTTCCAAACTCTTCAAGTGTTGCAAGGCTTGTTGACGAAACCGGTTCACCGGCTTTTATTTTTACAGGAATATATGTTGCTGCGTCTGTCTTATCCATTCCGTGAATTATTTCTGTATCTTTGAGCAAAAGTCCGTTCATCTTGAGCTTTTTATTAAGCTCGTCAGGAAGCTTGTCAATTGATTTCAGACTGTCTGACGAAATATACGGAACGGTTGCAGGCATATACAAAATCCCGGCAGGAATAATATCCCCGTATCTGTCACTGCCCGACACCTCAATTGAATGAAGATACAAGAGCATCTGAAGATTGATTCCGTAAAGAACATCCGAGAGCTTAAACTCCTTTGATCCTGTTTTATAGTCAATCACACGCAAGTAAGTTGTGCCGTTTTTCTGCATAATATCCACTCGGTCAACACTTCCGCAGACTGCAATTTTGTGACCGTCGGGCAGTACGATTGTATATGACGGAATATCCTCGCCGATTTTAAGTTCGCAATCGGTAACAAAAAATTCGCTTTGAGTGAGCTCATCAATTGTGTGCTTCACAAGGCGGAGCACATTTTCGAGAATTAGTTTTATACGGTACATAAATGAATTTTGTTTTGTTTGCACCTCTCCAAAATGTGCAGCAGCGTATTCAGAAATATATGTACTGAAAATTTTTGAAAGCTCATCCTTATCCATCACGGAATACTGTTCCTTAGAATACTCTCTGAAAAAGCGTTCAAGTATATAATGAACGATCGTTCCGTACTGCATGGGGTTGATTTCTGCTCTTTGTCTTTCCCGAACATTCAAGCCGTAGTTACAGAAATATGAAAACCTGCAAAGATTAAATTTTTCAAGCTGTGACGCTGAAATACTAAGATTGCCGCCAAAAAGCCTTTCGGCATTTTGACTCTCATTTATTTTAAAAGGGACCTTATCCCTTGCATTTTTAAGCGAATCCATTTTTGCCGAATATTCAGTAATTTGAGAAAAGACTTCAAGCAAAGATTCGGGAACTTTTTCGCCCCTGCCAAGCATCTCGGCAACAGCGTCAAAAGCAGGACGAAGTGCGTACATACTCTCTTTTTTGGCGTCAAAGTCGAACCTGTCGTATGCAACGATGTTTTTGAATACCTTTTTGCACTGAAGTACGATTTCGGACGGCTGATAGCTTGCACCCGATATATCCGTCAAATAAAAGGATACCGACAAATACTCGCTCGCAGAAATCATACAGGAATATGCCATAAATGTTTCAAGGTTATTGAGTGCGGCAAAATCGTCACCGATTTCAACCTTGTTCATTGCAAGCATTTTCAGTTCAAAAGGCGAAAATATTCCGGCGGTGTGCGGTATTGCAGGGAAAATGCCGTCAACACAGCCTATGAGGAATGACGCTTTCTGCTTAGAAATTCGTACCCTTTGAGCGGTTGTTATCGTTACGCAGTCAACTGTTCTGGGAATATCCGACAACTGCATTGCTGAAATTTGCAGGCTCAAAAGCTCGTAATAACGCTTTACAGTCATTGCTTTTGTGCCGATTACTGCGGCGGTTTTATCGAGAACAGACATAAGCATATTCCAGATTCTTATCTGTTCCGCACCGACTGCTTTATCGTCGGAGCTCTCAAAATCGGCATACATTCTTCGTAATGCATCGGGAACTTTAAGTTCTTCAAGGAGTGCATAGAACAGTTTTGAAATTTCAAGTCCGTTTTTATCCTTTGCATTTTCTTTGAATAGAAGTAACGGTTCAATAACTGATTCACGCAGATTTTCAACCTTTACAAGAACCTCTCTGTCATAATCCGAAAACCTGTCAGAATAGCCCTTTGGATTCTGAACAAATTCATTCTTGAATACCGAACCCGAAACATTCCATACAAAAAGGTAGTTTTCAAAAAGACTTATTTCTTCAACAGAAAATTCGGTTAAACCCGACTTCAAAAGAGCAAGCACATCTTCTCTCTCAAAATCAAAAACAATACATCTGAAAATTGAGTTTACAAGCCTTATTACCGGTTTTACATCAATATCGGCGTGTTCATCGCTGAAATAAGGAATTTCATATTTTTCAAGAATTTCTGATAAAATACCCTTGTACGGGTCGATATCGTGGCAGATAACGGAAATATCCGAATAAAGATAACCCTTTTCAATAACAAGACCCTTGATTTTTCTTGCGACATACTCACATTCATCATACATATCAACAGCATTGTAAACGCAGATATTTTCGGGAGAAATCTCAAGCGGTTCAAGGTGTGTTCTGAAAATGTTTTGTTCAAGCAAAGTCAATTCGTTATTTTTAAACCGATGTAAATCAGTCAGTTTTATCGGAGCTTTAATATCAACTCCGTCACGCTTTGCATATTCCTTGAGAATTTTATATGTCTGTTGTGAGGTTGCAAAAACCTCTTCCGAACCGTCTGTCAGAGGATCAAGAGTAAGGGTAAAATATGTAGCGGTACAGTCACGAATAAGGCTTCGTACCACCTTGAGCTGCTGCATTGTAAAGCCTGAAAATCCGTCAAAGATTATCGTATAATCCCTGAGAACATTATTCTTTAAAAGAATATCATTAAGCCTTGTCAGGTCATCCATAGGGTCAATATAGCTTTGGCTGACAAGAGCGTCGAATGTATCGCTTATGAGGGCGGTTTCGTTAAGCTTTGTCTTTAAGGTTTCATCGTCAACAAGCCTTGACACACTTCTGAGTTCATCGCTTGTAACCGAGCTTTTCTTCAAATCGGAAACAGTCTGCAGCATAACATCAACAAGGCTTTTGCTGCCTTTTGAAGAAAGCAGACGGAGTTTTTCGGTAAGTTCTTCAAGCGCAAGGCTCATTACAACGGCTCTTGTACCCTCGTCAATAACATTATCGGCTGAGTTTCCCGTCAACTCAAAAACATATTTGCAAAGTCTTGAAAATCCGAATACAAGAACTTTCTCGGCTTTTTTTGCCCCGAACGCATCGAGCAGAGTTTTTTCACATTCAAATGTGCTCTGGTCAGGCACAATCAGCATTACAGGAAGATTGCTGTCGGCAAGTTCGCCTGCAATCTTCAAAGTCTCGGTACTTTTTCCGCTGCCGCTTTTTCCGAGAATAAACCGCAACATTTCATCACTTCCATAAATTTAATTCACAACAAAGTAATTTTATTTTAAACATCTGTACAAATAATAACATATTCTGTGGGTTATTAAAAGGACTTTGCCGATATCAACCAAAAATCCTCTGAAAAAGTTCTACTATAAAAAATTTGTATTCCACCTTTTCATCCGTTACAACGCTGTATTCATCGTCAGAAAGAGCGTTCTTCGCCCTGCTTTTTCCCTCATCAACCGTTGAAATGCAGATTGACGGATACATAACGCACCACCAATTATGCCCTTTTGCATTGCCGATTGTTATGCGAAGTGCGTCGTACATTCCTGCGGGCAGCGTATAGCTTTCGTAACAGCGTGTATCAAAGTGCATATTGACAACTTCAGCTTTTACGGGATAGTTATAGCCGTTTTTGTACACCTCATTCTGTGCGATTTCTTCTATAGCATCAAGGTTTGCTTTTACATATTCTTCGGCATCCGATTTTGAATTTGCCGTATCAAAAAGTATTTTCGTCTTTTCAAGAACCTTGTCACGCACCTTGAGTTTCAGACTCTGATCTTCTTCCGTGTCTGAATTTGCAAGTATGTGAAAACGGAAAACATCGTTCGGAATTTCAGTGCATACAGCCTGAAACGGAATTACCGAATAGAGTGTTGTAAGTATGAATGCGATTACAGCGGATTTGATTAAAAGTATTGATTTGTTTGTTTTCATAAAAATAACCTGTCCTCTCTTAAAATGAGTATGGACAGGTTACTGTAATTTTAATCAGAATTATTAAATTTTATCAAAGCACCTTACAGCCGTCTGAAACAGGCTTGCAAAGAAAGACTTCTTTGTAGCTTTCACAAAGCTTGTCATAACACTTCTTGGCTCTGCGTGATGAAGTAAAAACACCGAACACGGCTGAACCCGAACCGCTCATACCTGCTCCCCTTGCCTTTGACTTGAGCATAATACCCTTGATTTCATTAACTTCCGGAATTTGCAGAGCAAGTTCAAAGTCATTGAAGATTGTTGTTGAAATCATAAACATATCTCTGCTGAACAGTGCCTTAACCATTTCATCGGTATAGCAGGCGTGAGGATTGAGTGCGTCAACCTTTTTGTACGCATCGGCAGTAGACACGCTGACTGAATCGGGTTTGCAGATTACAATGCTGTCGCAACGAAAAGAGGCAACTTTTTTGATTGCAGTACCTATTCCCGTGCAAAGCTTTGTTCCGCCCTCAAGGCAGAAAGGCACATCCGCACCTACCTTTTCACCGATTTCTCTCATCTCGGCAGGCTTGAGCATTGTTCCGAACATATTGTTCAAGCCTAAAATAACAGCCGCACCGTCACTGCTTCCGCCGGCAAGACCTGCCTGTGTGGGAATCTTCTTGTCAATGTCGATATGAACGCCCTTAACATCCGTTTTGCAATAGTCAAAAAACTTGTAAGCCGCCTTTGCACAGATGTTTGAATCATCGCAGGGCACACCGTCATAATTACAGGAAATTGTCACCGTGCCGCTTTCATTGTCTGTGATTGTGATTGTATCATACAAATCAACGGCTTGCATAACGGTTGAAATATTGTGATAGCCGTCTGCTCTCTTTGAAAGAACATCGAGAGAAAGATTTATTTTTGCAGGAGCAAGAACTTTTACTTCCATATTTTAACCCTTTTTCAGTTCATCAAGAAACTCTTTGATTCTTTCAAGCGCAATTTTAAGATGCTTAATAGAATATGAATATGACACACGGACAAAGCCTTCGCCCGATTCACCGAATGCAGTACCCGGAACAACGGCAACATGCTTGTCCACAATAAGTCTTGTACAGAATTCCTCACTTGTAAGACCTGTGCTTTTGATGCACGGAAATACATAGAATGCGCCCAAAGGTTCAAAGCAGGTGAGTCCCATTGCGTTAAAGCTGTCCACAACAAGCCTTCTCCTCATATCATACTCACCACGCATCATTTCTACATCCCTGTCACCGTTGCGCAGAGCCTCAATAGCGGCATACTGTGCGGTTGTAGGAGCAGACATAATTCCGTACTGGTGGAGCTTTGTCATCTGAGCAATAACAGGAACAGGACCGAGTGCATAACCAAGCCTCCAGCCTGTCATGGCATATGATTTTGAAAAGCCGTTTACAACAATGGTACGCTCATACATACCGTCGATTTCAGCAATTGAAACATGGTTTTTATTGCCGTATGTAAGCTCGCAATAGATTTCGTCGGAAAGTACAAACAGATTGTGTTCCCTGATAACCTCTGCAATTTCTTCAAGGTCTTTTCTCTCCATAATTGCACCCGTCGGATTGTTCGGGAACGGAAGTACAAGAAGTTTTGTCTTTGGAGTAATTGCGGCACGAAGGTCTGACGCTTTGAGTCTGAAATTATCTTCGTTTTTTGTGTTGATAATAACAGGCACGCCGTCTGCCATCACTGTAAGCGGTTCGTAACAAACAAATGAAGGTTCGGGAATGATAACCTCATCACCCGGATCAAGCAATGTCCTGAAAACAAGGTCAATTGCTTCACTGCCGCCGACAGTTACAAGCGTCTGCTTTTTGGCATCATACTCAATACCGAATCTTCTCTTGTAGTAAGCTGCAATTTCCTCACGAAGCTCGGCAAAGCCTCTGTTCGGAGAATACCATGTCTTACCTTTTTTCAGGCTGTTAATGCCCTCCTCACGGATGTGCCACGGCGTCTGAAAATCGGGTTCGCCGATACTCAGGGAAATGACATCGTCCATTTCGTTAGCTATATCAAAAAACTTACGGATACCCGAAGGTTTTACCGTTGAAATCTTTTTGTTAATAAAATTATTGTAATCTATCACAGAATCAAATGCCTCCCGTCACGCTTCTCTTCATCGCTGAAAAGGCATGCCCCTCTGTCCTTGTAGCGGCGCATAATAAAGTGTGTACCCGTTGAAAGCACACCGTCAATTGTAGAAAGCTTTTTGGCAACAAACATTGCGATGTCCTGCATTGACTCGCCTCTTACAATGAGAGCAAAGTCATATGTGCCTGCCATAAGATAGAGAGATTCAACCTCTTCAAAGCCCATGCAGAGTTCTGCCATTTCGTCAAAGCCTGTTTCCTTTTTGGGAGTTACCTGAAGTTCGATTAAAGCCTCAACATAGCTGTCGTCAACCATATCCCAGTTTACAACTGCCTGATAACCCTTGATTACTCCCGAATTTTCGTATTCCTTAATCTGCGCCTTAATGTAATCCTCAGGCTCGCCGAGCATTGCCGCTATTTCCGCTGTTGTAAAACCGGAATTTTCACTTAAAAGCTTTAATAATTTGTCCATATTTATTCCTCCCTGAGAATATATTAAACGCAAAATTTTGCGTTGCAGGCTGAATTTGCAAAAAGCGACATCAAAGGATGTCGCTTTGACAATTTCAATTTTTAATATTTATCTGCGCTTCTGCACTGTTTGCACTATTATTTGCTTGCTCTGTGACAGTTAACATAGCTTTAGCTGTGGAACTGTCTGCACATAGATTATACAACCTGTACCTCTCGCTTGTCAACTGTATTTATCATATTGACGCATAAGGCGGTCATTAAACATATCAATTCGTTTTGCGCATCGGCAATTTCAAGTTCGCATCCTAAAGGGTGCTTGATGTGGTTGCATATCTGTGCGTTGTCAACATCAACAATGCTGAAATTTTTTGAAATTACATCACCGAGAATTCTCCAATTATTTCCGTAGAATCTGCATTGAACCATATTGTTGGTCATAAGCACCACGAGGGTTGCCGCTGTTTTGTCCGTTTTTAAGGTAAATGAATTTACTCCTGCAACGGGCAACTGTCGAAGTCTTGCAACAAGGTTTTTATTCTCATCAAGAATATTAAGCCTTACAATGTTGTTGACAACACCACGCATACTTCTCTTTCTGCGTTTCATAACAGCAGTATATTTATCCCTGCCCAATTCATCACGAATCAAAAAACAAGCATCGGACGGAGATACATCTCGTGTAATAAACAATTTCATAAAATCACCGTCAAAATTTTATTTCTTAATCTTCTTCAAGATTTTCAAGCCAAAGATTTACACACGCATCACTCGGCATTCTCCAGTCTGAACGAGGCGAAAGTGTTACAGAACCAACCTTCGGTCCGTCAGGCAGACATGAACGCTTAAACTGCTGAGTAAAAAATCTTCTGACAAAGGTTGTGAGCCACTTTTTGATTGTGGCATTGTCGTATTTTCCTGCAAATGATTTCTTTGCAAGGTAGTATATTTTATTCGGCTCAAAGCCAAATCTTACCAAATAATATAAGAAAAAGTCGTGTAGTTCATAAGGACCAACCACATCCTCTGTTTTCTGTGCAATTTCGCCGTTTTTATCTGGCGGAAGAAGTTCGGGACTAACAGGTGTGTCGAGAACATCAAGTAGAACAGTTTTGAGAACTCCCTCGCTGTGCTGTGCCTCATAGGCAGTGAGATAGCGGACAAGGGTTTTCGGAATTGACACATTTACGGCATACATACTCATATGGTCACCGTTGTAGGTTGCCCAACCGAGAGCAAGCTCAGAAAGGTCGCCTGTGCCGATAACAAGACCGTTATATTTGTTTGAAAGGTCCATAAGAATCTGTGTTCTCTCTCTCGCCTGTGAGTTTTCGTAGGTTATATTTGTAACGCTTTCATCGTGGTTGATATCCGCAAAATGCTGACGAACAGCCTTTGTAATGTTAATATCTTCAAAAGACACTCCGTAAGCCTCAGCCAGAAGCTGTGCGTTTGATTTTGTACGCTTTGTTGTGCCGAAACACGGCATTGTTACAGTATGAATATTCTTTCTGTCAATACCGAGCATATCAAAAGCATGAACGCAGACGATGAGAGCAAGCGTACTGTCAAGACCTCCTGAAAGTCCTAAAACCGCATTTTGAATTCCCGTGTGTGCAAGTCTTGTTGCAAGACCTGTTGCCTGCATTGTTATAATCTCCTCACAACGGGCATCAAGATCTGATTTGTTTGACGGAATGAACGGAGTCTGAGAGAACTCTCTTATAAGTTCGGTATGTTTTAACGGCATATCAAAATATACCGAGGTAAAGTTATTGTCATCACTTTTTGTAAAAGTATTTGTCTTTCTGCGTTCTGCCGAAAGCTTTTGAACATCAATGTCTGCATAGATAATGCCTGTTGTAAAACGCTTGCTTTCTGCAAGCAGAGATGCGTTTTCGGAGATTATGTTCTGTCCCGAAAACACCATATCCGTTGTGCTTTCGCCAAAGCCCGAATCGCTGTAAATGTATGCACAGCAAAGCTTACCGCTCTGCATTTTTACAAGGTCACGGCGATACTGTGCCTTGCCTATTACATCATCCGATGTTGACGGGTTGCAGATTATAGTTGCACCGTGTTTTGCGTGTTCAACAGACGGAGATGCGGCAACCCACAAATCCTCGCAGACTTCAACACCAAAGCTGAAATCACGCATTTTGTCACAACAGAAAACAAGGTTATCCGAAATTACGGTTTCTGCGCCTGCATATGAAATTTCATCGTAAAGATTTTTTCCGCTTGTGTAATGACGAACCTCGTAAAATTCGCTGTAGTTCGGAATGTTGACCTTCGGAACAATGCCGAGGATATCACCCTTATAAATCACTGCGGCACAATTATAGAGTGCCGATTCAATTGCAACCGGAACACCAACAATTGAGATTATGTCAAGGTCTGCTGTTTTTTTGAGAACTTCTTCAACTGATTTTTCAGCCGCATTGAGCAAAACACGCTGATAAAACAAATCGGAACAGGTGTAGCCCGTTACGCAAAGCTCGGGAAACACAACCAGTGACGCACCGTTTTTGTGTGCCTCTTTAATCTGTTCAATAATATTTATTGTGTTGGTTTTACAGTCTGCAACCCTGATTTTCGGTGTTGCGGACGCAACCTTGATAAAACCGTATTTCATAAAACTATACCTCACCAAAAAATAACCGCAGAAACAAAACGCTCCTACGGTTATTATACATCAAATTTTCCGATTATACAAGCATCAGAGCATTGTTCTCGTAATGCGTTTGAGCCTTTTTCCGTGAAAAAGACACTGACTTTCAAGCGTCGGTTCAAACTTTGTAATGTAGCAACTCATATAGCCCATAATCAGCCAGAACCACACAACCATAAATGATATGTCATAGAGCAATGCCTTTTCAAAGCAGGCAAAAAACAAATATGCGAAAAGAAAAGCAAACAGACAGGGGTAAACATCGTCACGGTATGTTTTTTTCTGAAGGAATAAATGCTGTGCGGAGTGTTTTGCAAACCGAAAGCCGAAAATTCCGAAAAGAACAAAACCGATTATGCCTGTTGAAACCAAAATTGTAAGGAAGCCGTTGTGCAAATCACTTTTGTGATAGGAATACTCCAAAGCACCGTTTGAATATTCGGCACTGTAGAGAACGATATTTCCGTTTGAGATTCCGACAATCGGCGACAGCTTAAAAAGATTGATTGATTCAAGCCAAAGCTTCTTTCTTCCGCTGTCAATGTTTTTGTTTTCGTGTGAAAAGGTGATTTTATCCTTTTCAAGCTGTTCTCTCTGTTCGGGAGTCAGTTCTTCCTGCACAAGTTCGCTTTCGGTCTTGCCTAAAAGCAAATCAACAACAGAGGTTGTCTTTGATACAACAACGGAAAAGCCTTCCTGACAAATCGTTCTGAACATCAAGGCAGAGCCTGTAAGGAAAACTCCCACAAGAAACAGTGCTGTAATTTTCAAAATAATTTTTGAAGGTGAAAGTCCCGCCTTGTCGGCAAAGAACATATAAACTATATAAACAATTGCATATCCGAGAGCAAGCACAAGCGATGCGTTTGAGTCGCACAAAATAAGTGAAAAAATATTTGTTGCAAGACAGGCTACAATCCATATCTTACTGATGCCGGGTTCGGGAATTTTTTCGGCAATTCTGCGCATAAAATGTCCCTTTGAGAGCATATGACAGCAAAAAATCGACACCACTGCTATGAAACCGAGCAGATTCGGATTGACATAACAACCCGTGAATCTGTTTTCGTAAACGGTGAACTTAATCCAGTACCACTCAAATTTTATGCCGAACATAAGGCAGCTTATGCCGATTATGTTCATTACCGTTGTGATGTAAGTGATAAATTTAGCAATGTGATACAGCTCAATTCTGTAATCAAAATCAGGCTCTGTGTGCATTCCGTAAAAAAGGAAGAAACACATTACTGAATGCAGCAGCATAACAAGGCTGTAAAGAATTGTCTGTGAAAAGTTGAGAAGTATTGAAAATACAGTCACGGCAAGAAATGCGCCTATCCATATTCCGAAACGCAGTTTAAAGAATGTGTTGTTCCGCCTTTGGTTGTACACCACAAGGCAGACGCCCCATATAAAGAGAAAAACAAGAAGCACATAAGCAGGAATCTGGAGAAACGCAATGTTGGTAAAAAACAAATCTATAATATAGATTCTCCTGAAAAGCGATGAATCGGAAAAAAATCTTCTTAGCTTTTGTTTAAAATCGGTCATCTGAATACTCCAATCAAAACGAATCAGCTGAAAACCTCTTTAATGGTTTTGAGCATCAGCTTAATGTCAGATCCAAAGCTGAAATTTTTGACATATGAAAGGTTAAACTTCATCTTTTCGGGAAGAATTTTCTCAACATAAACTCTGTCAACATTCATCTCCCCTTTTAACAGCTTTTCCTCATCCTTATACATAATTGATGCAAAAGAGGTTATTCCTGCAGGCATAAGCAGAGTTGCAAAATATTTCGGCTCATACATATCAACATAATGCTGAACCTCAGGTCGGGTTCCGACAATTGACATACTGCCTGAAAGAACATTAAAAATCTGAGGAAGCTCATCAAGACGATACTTGCGGAGAAACCTGCCTATATCGGTGACTCTTGAATCGCAGTCGGTTGTGACAAGTGAGCCGAGTTTGTCAGCTCCTGTTATCATAGTACGAAACTTAAGAATCTTAAATTTCTTTCCATATGTTGTAACTCGTTGCTGCTTATAAAACACGGAACCCTTTGAATCAATTTTAATAATAACGGCAATTACTGCTATTGGTATAATCAGAAACACAAGCAAAATGACAGACGCAAAAATATCAAGGACACGCTTTAAAATAAGACTGCCTTGCTTTTTGCAAAGAATGTCATAGTATTCTTTTACCTCAGCACACTGAAACTGCGGCGGAAGCTTTTGAAATGATTTCATTAAATAAAAAACTCCATTCTGTGTGTTTGTTGAGCATATGGAAAACAGACCTATGCGAGAATCGGAGATTATACCGCATTTTTACGCACTAATCCATTATCAAAAGCATTATATATCTTTTAAAATCAATTTTCAAGGCTATTTCTCTTACAAAAAGTTTACAATTTGATAAAAGCATTTTAATACAACGTAAAAACCGACGGTATGCAGCCGTCGGTTTTTAGGTAATTTTATGGAGTAATCAAGCACATAGAAAGGAAGTTGTTAGTAATTTAAAGACAATATATTATTTATCTTGTTTATACTATATCATGCTTTTTGGTGATTGTCAACACTTTTTTAAAACTTTTTTATTTTTTTAATATCTTTTATTTTTAACCAAAAGTCTTAAATGCCTTGACTAAACGGTCAAAAAAATGTAAAATGGATATGAAAGAAAGCAAAACAAAATTTATAATAAACGGAGGCTATAAAATGGCTAACGAATATACACCGGATCTCATTACCCTTATCGGCGATAACGGTGAAGAGATTGAGTTTGAAATTCTTGACATAATTGAAAATGACGAGGGCAAATTTTATGTGCTCTATCCTTTCTTTGAAAATCCGGAGGACGCGGTAAATGATCCCGGTGAGTATTATATTTTTGAAGTTAGTGAAATTGACGGCGAAGAAGAGCTTGCCGAAATTGAAGATGATGAAAAGCTCGACAGAATTGCCGCTGTTTTTGAAAAGCGTTATAATGAAGAATTTTATGACGAAGACGACTGATAATAGCTTTTTCTGCATATAATAGTATTGCAGGTAAGTGAGTTTAAATTCCTGCCCGATACGCGAATGATTTTAAAATAACCCTACAACATTTAAATCGGGAGCTTCGCTCCTTTGAACCGTGTGCAGACCTCCCGTTTTCTCGGAAGAAGGGAGCCTGAAGTTCAAGGGCTGGCACCCACCTGTCACTCAAGTAGGCAGGTTATTCCAAAAATCATACGGTCGGGCGGGTTTTTTATTGTTATTAAAGCTATATAAAATATCAATAATATATAAACAGGAGAAGTAATAATATGAATATTTCCGTTTTAGGTTGCGGTCGCTGGGGCAGCTGCATTGCCTGGTATCTCGACAAAATCGGTCATAATGTTTTGAGCTGCGGGCTTGCCGACGCTCCCGAGTTCATACAGCTTAAAGAAACATATAAAAACGATTACCTCACATTTCCAAAATCTATAGAGGTATCATCAAACCTTGAGCATGCAATTGAAAGAGCCGAGGTTATTATAATTTCGATTTCATCTCAGTATCTGCGTTCATATTTTGCAGACATTTCAAAATATAATCTTGACGGCAAGACAATTGTCCTCTGCATGAAGGGTGTTGAGGCAACTACAGGCAAAAGGCTCAGCGAGGTTGTCGGTGAGTTTGTTGATGAAAGCAAAACTCCTGTTGCAGTGTGGGTCGGTCCCGGACATCCGCAGGATTATGTAAGGGGAATTCCAAACTGTATGGTTATCGACAGCAATAATCACGAGGTTAAGGAAAAGCTCGTAAATGAATTTACAAGCGACCTTATCAGATTCTACCTTGGAACAGACCTTATCGGCAGTGAAATCGGCGCCGCTGCTAAGAATGTTATCGGCATTGCGGCAGGTATGCTTGACGGTCTTAACTACACCTCCCTTAAAGGTGCGTTGATGGCAAGAGGCACACGGGAAATTGCACGACTCATTAAGGCGCTCGGCGGCAATGAAATGAGTGCCTACGGACTTTGTCATCTCGGCGACTATGAGGCTACCCTGTTTTCAAAATGGAGTCACAACAGGATGTACGGAGAAAGCTTTGCAAAAGGCGACAGGTTCACAAAGCTTGCCGAGGGTGTTATGACATCAAAAGCGTTATACAAGCTCGGTCAGGAATATGGTGTTGACCTTCCGATTGTTGAATCGGTGTACAAGGTTTTATTTGACGGTACAGATATTAAAGAGGCGCTCGGTACTCTGTTTATGCGTTCTGTCAAGAAAGAATTTTAATTGGGCAGGTACATAATATGGGTAATACTAAAGCTAAAAACAATTCAAAAAATTCAAAAAAATCTAAGCAGACTGCAAAAACGGTTACATCCGTACAAAAGCAGAGTATGATTGAATATGTAGCGGTGAACATTCTTTGCCTTTTCGTGTTCATAGCATTTGCATACATCGCAATTATGAGCTTTGTGCAGACAAGCGTATTTGATTCGGCAAATTACGGCAGTGAAGTAATTTTGTATCAGACGGATAACATTGCGCTGAACATCCTGTTCACTGCTCTGTTTACGGTTTTCATATTTAAAATGAAAAAGCATTGTGACTTTTTTGCAAAGGTAAATCTGAAATATATGCAAATCTGTCTTGCGGCTTTTGTTATGATTGTGGGACTTGTGTGGATATTCTCGGTGACTTCAATTCCGGCGGCAGACAGCTACAACATTTACGAAACAGCGTCACAGGCGGCAAAGGGCAACTATTCGTCATTTCAAAACAACAGCGGTTTTTACAACAGCGACTTTTACAGCGGATATGCCTACTACAACTTTTATCCGTTTCAGCTTGGCTTTGTGTTTATAAGTGAAATTTTTTACAGAATTTTCGGCACAGAAAGCACAATGTCCATTCAGGTGTTCAATGTAATGTGTACGGCGGCGGCTTATCTGGGAATTGCAAACATTACAAAACTGCTTTTCAAAAAGCGTTCGATTGAATTTATTTCAATCCTTTTGCTTGCCGGATGCTTCCAGCCTGTTCTCTTCTGTACCTTCGTTTATGGTAATATTATAGGTATGTGTTTTGCAATTTGGGCATCATACTTCCTCATCAAGTATTTTCAGACAAACAAATATTTATTGCTCATTCCATGTGCCGTGCTTCTTGTTGTTTCAACGCTTGCAAAGTACAACAACCTGATTTATCTTGTTGCGTTTGTTATTATGCTGATTATTCACACAATTAAGGCTAAGAAGTGGCAGAGCATTGCGTTTGCACTTGCAATCTGCATTGCTGTTGTCGGAACAAGCAACCTTGTTATTATGAGCTACGAGAACCGTTCGGGCGTTAAGCTTTCAAGCGGTGTTACACAGGTTATGTATCTTGATATGGGTATCAATGACTCTTATATGGCTCCCGGTTGGTACAACGGTATTGCACTTGACGATTACAGAAATGCGGGGCTTGATGCCAAAGCAGGAAATGCACAGGCTTGGAGCAATATCAAATCAAGAATGAATTATTTCGGCAAGAACAGTAATTATATGATTGACTTCTTCTCGAAGAAAATCACCAGCCAATGGAACGAAACAACCTATGAAAGCATCTGGGTAAGCAAGGTTAAAAATCATACAAACGAGCTTAATTGGATCGGCAAAGGAATGTACGACGGCAGTATCGGACAGTTCTTTGAACTGTATTTTAACTTATATATGCAAATTCTTTTCATAGCATTTGCGGTGGGAATTTACTTCCTGTTCCTCAACAAAAAGACAAACATCGAAACAGTACTGCTTCCCCTTGTTCTGTTGGGTGCATTCGGTTATCATCTGCTGTTTGAGGGCAAATCACAATATGTGCTTACTTACATAATTCTTATGATTCCTACAGCGTCGTTCGCATTTGAGTGTATTCTCAACGGCAAATATACAAAAATCAAAGAATTTGTCGGAAAGCTTAAAGAAATTCCCGAAAAGAAAGAAAACGAAAAAGCCTGATAAAATGATTGAAGCGGACAGTTAATTATGTCCGCTTTTTCTTTACTCTTTTTTGACAAATGCAATACCCGTGCTACCCTCTCCTATATGACTGCCGACAACACAACCAACGCTGACGATACAGCCCTCATCAAATACAACTCCTTTTGAAATTATCAGCTTTGAAAAATACAATGCAAGGTTTCTTGAATTGGTGTGCATTATATAAAGCGGATAATTTGAGTCTATTTCGTATTTTTTCAATGACATCAGCATATGATTCATACCGTGGCGCATTCCGATTGTCTTCGCCTCAAAAGCTACACTGCCCGACTCGGCAATACTGATTACAGGCTTTATTCTCCCTGTTGAGCCGAGTAATGCGGCGGCATTTGTATGTCTACCGCCGCCATACAGATACTTCATATCATCTATGCAGGCATAAACTATAATTCTTTTTCTGAATTTTAAAAGAGAATCCGCAATTTCTTCAGCCGTAAACCCATTGTCACGAAGCCGCAGAGCTTCTTTCACAACAAGTTTTTGTCCGGCTGAGGCAGATTTGCTGTCAACAACATAACAATTTTCATATCCGAGCAAATCTCTTGCAAGAACTGCACTCTGATATGAACCGCTTAATGCAGAGGAAACAGTTATAATAACAACCGAGTCACCGTTATCTCTCGCCTTTTTTAAGACACATTCGTAAACATACGGTGACGGTTGAGAGGTTTTCGGCAAAGTTTTCGACAGCCTTGCAAGCCTGTAAAAGCGTTCCTTTGAATGAAGAAAATCATCCTTATATTCCTTTCCGTCAATAAACACAGCCAGAGGTACCGTTGAAATGCCGAGTCTTTCGTTTTCGGAATGTTCAAAATCAGCGGCTGAATCGGTAATAATTCTGATCATATATAGGTATCACCTCAAAATAATATCTTGTAATATTATTTTCAAATTTACCTTAATTATGCAAAAAAACCGACAGCAAAAACTGTCGGGAGGTTGATTTGCATATTCAATTTCCGAAATTATTTATCCCAATACCGTCAAAACCCATTTCATCCAAAAGGGACTTGTACAATTTTACATCTTCATCCGTGTATGACATACGGTTTTTTATACCCGATTTAAAATTGATATCTCTGTCTACAAAAAGCCTTTTTCCCCACATATGACACCATGAAATCGGTAAAAAAAACGGTGTTTTTTTTACATATGGATACTTATACTGCATTTCGGATTTTGGTGGAAATATAGAGGACACAAGATATGAGAACTTTGATTTGTTATTCTCTGTAATTGTCTTGTGGGAATTTATCATCGTGCCGACATCTACCCTGCCGAGTGTACCGCTGAGCAGAATATATTCTTCGATATCATCAAATTTAAGTTCAGCCTGTGGCTTTGCAAACCAGTTGAACGCAATCTCACGAACACGCTTTTCATACTTTGCAATACCGATTTTTTCAAGCATCACATTAAGATAGTCATAATCAAGCTCAGATTGATGATTTTTCAAGAAAACATAGCTGTCAAGCACCATTCTTGCTCCCATTCCGCCGATTCTGAAATGATTCGAGTTATGAACAAGCATATAGATATAAAAGTCCTCATGGCTCATTTCATATGAATAGCTGTAACCGTCACGCTTTATTGAACGGTCAAGCTGATTAACAAGCAACGGATAGGATTCCTCGTTTTCATGGACAAGAGTTGCATGCATTTCAATGTTCATCATCGGTTTTTTTTCAAAATGATACTGGTTGTCATCTTCATTCAGAAAAGTGTATCCGAGTTCGGAAAATACTTTTTTGACCGAATCAGCCTGTTTTCTGTCAAAAAGGATATCAACATCCGACACGGAACGGAAATCGGAACGAGGATATTCCTTTTTCATAAAATAGCCCTTTAAAGGAATATTCTTAATTTTGTTTTCATCAAAAGCCTTTAGAATCTTTTCGGTTTCATATGAGAGATTTCCGTCAATCAGCATTTCAGCCGATAACTCCTGCTTGAATTTTGCATATACTTCGGGGGAAACATATTTTTTGTCAAGCGTCAAAACCGCATTGGCAACAAGAGCTTCCACACTGCAATACTTTGCAAGCATCTTTATCGACTGCCATTTTATTCCCTCATAGGGAATCGGAGGTGCTGTGCCGTTTACAGATGAAGAAACAAGTTCAAGCAGATATTTGAATTCAATTTTTTCATTATCGTTAAGATGTTTCTTCATTTTTATTTCCTTTTTTCGGTTTTAATTTACCAAATGTATTTTTGGTTCTTACAACAATTGAAACTATAACCCGTCTTATGGGCTTTGAATAGAACATAAATTCAAGATAGGCTCTGTACTTCAGCGAATTGACTTTATAAGGCTTGCCTTTTCTGTAAAAAGCCGTTACAACCCCTACTATGTCTTCATCGGTAATGCCCTTTTCAACCTCAAACTGATTATCGCCGCACATCGTGTAACTGCCGTCACCGCCAAAGTTTACAACTCTGTGAAGCACATATGAACCATCTTTTCTCCTGTATAAGGGCAAATCAAAAAGATGGAGCCTTCCCTTCGGTTTTGATAAAACTACCGTGTCGTCACCGTCACGGAGCATCGGAAGCATACTTGTCCCCCTTGGATTGAATGTGACCGTGCCGCCCGCGTCAAGCTTTTCGGCAATAATCTGCATCACATCATCAAGATTTACATCTTTATTCAAGGACATCAGCCTCTTCCAGCTTTTTGATAAAGGAATCAATATCGGCACTCGCTTTTTGTTCGCTCACTTCATACTCATCAAGCATTGCACTGAGTAAATCAGCCTTTTCGCAATCGTTTTGGAGCTTTTCAAAAAGGAATGCACCTGTTTCGTTAAGGTTAATAATTCCGTTAAAATCAAGCGTCAGCTTATTTACGGGAACTACAACATACGAATCTGCAACCTTTCTCAGAACAAAATCTTCTTTTATCTTCATAAAATCACCTGTTTTCCGTGTGAATTTTTTATCCGTATTTAAATTAATTATAATATACCTTTCGACAAAAAGCAAGAAAAAGGATTTGAGCATAAAATTACCGCAGACCTTTTGAGTCTGCGGTAAAATTTATCTATAATATTATAAGCTTACGGGATTAGTACATTCCGCCCATATCAGGTGCTGCGGGAGCTGCCGGAGCTGCAGGCTCTTTGATGTCTGTAACAAGTGATTCTGTTGTAAGAACCATTGCTGCAACAGAGCTTGCGTTCTGGAGAGCTGAACGAGTAACCTTTGTTGGGTCAACGATACCTGCCGAAACCATATCTGTGTATTCCTCTGTAAGAGCGTTGAAGCCATAGCCAACCTTGTTAGCCTTCTTAACATTCTCGCAGATTACGCTGCCCTCAAGACCTGCGTTAGCAACAATCTGACGGAGCGGTTCTTCAAGTGCTTTAAGAACAATCTTAGCACCTGTCTTAGCGTCACCCTCGAGAGTGTCAACGAACTCAGCAACAGCCGGAATAGCGTTCATGCAAGCGATACCGCCGCCTGCTACGATACCCTCTTCAACAGCAGCCTTTGTAGCGGCAAGAGCATCCTCAATACGGAGCTTCTTTTCTTTCATTTCAACTTCTGTTGCGGCACCAACCTTGATAACTGCTACGCCGCCTGCGAGCTTTGCAAGACGCTCCTGAAGCTTTTCACGGTCAAAGTCGGAGGTTGTTGTTTCAATCTGCTGTCTGATCTGAGCAACTCTGCCCTTGATAGCTTCTTTATCGCCTGCACCGTCAACAATGATTGTGTTTTCCTTTTCAATCTTAACCTGACGAGCAGTACCGAGCTGGTCAACTGTTGTATCCTTGAGTTCAAGACCGAGGTCGGATGTGATTACCGTACCACCTGTGAGTGTTGCGATATCCTGAAGCATTTCTTTTCTTCTGTCGCCAAAGCCCGGAGCCTTTACTGCAACACAAGTGAATGTGCCTCTGAGTTTGTTAAGTACGAGAGTTGTAAGAGCCTCGCCCTCAACATCTTCGGCAATGATAAGGAGCTTCTTGCCCATCTGAACAATCTGCTCAAGAAGCGGGAGAATTTCCTGTGTAGTAGAAATCTTCTTGTCTGTGATGAGGATAAGTGGATTGTCAAGCTCTGCAACCATCTTATCTGTATCAGTAACCATATAAGGAGCGATGTAACCTCTGTCAAACATCATACCTTCAACAACCTCGCTGTATGTTTCGGCTGTCTTTGACTCCTCAACTGTGATAACACCGTCAGTTGTAACCTTTTCCATAGCCTCTGCAATGAGCTTACCGATAAATTCATCCTGAGATGAAACTGTGGCAACTCTTGCGATATCATCTGTACCCGATACCTGCTTGCTGTTTTTCTTTACAGCCTCAACTGCAACATTAACGGCATCTGCAATACCCTTTTTAAGTACCATTGGGTTAGCGCCTGCAGTTACATTCTTCATACCCTCTCTGATAAGAGCCTGAGCAAGGAGTGTAGCTGTTGTAGTACCGTCACCTGCGATATCGTTAGTCTTGATAGAAACTTCCTTAACAAGCTGAGCGCCCATATTCTCAAAAGGATCTTCAAGCTCAATTTCCTTTGCAATTGTTACACCGTCATTTGTGATGAGCGGAGCACCGAACTTTTTGTCAAGAACAACATTTCTGCCCTTAGGACCGAGTGTGATTTTTACGGTATCTGCGAGCTGGTCGATACCTTTCATTAAAGCCTTTCTTGCCTCTTCGCCGTATGCGATTTGTTTAGCCATTGTAAATTACCTCCGTATATTTAACAGTTAATTATTCAAGAGTTGCGAGTATGTCTGACTGGTTCACGATTGTGTACTCTTCGCCGTCAATCTTTACCTGTGTGCCTGCATATTTGCTTGCGATTACCTTATCGCCAACGCTGACATACATTTTTACTTCCTTGCCGTCAACGACACCGCCGGGGCCAACAGCAACAACGGATGCAAACTGTGGCTTTTCCTGAGCAGCAGATGAAAGAATGATGCCGCTCTTTGTTTTCTCCTCAGCTTCTTCAACTTTTAAAACGACTCTGTCGAGTAATGGTTTGATTGTCATAAATACAGCCTCCTGTAAAAATTTAAAAATTGCATTTTAATTGGTTAGCACTCTTGTTTCCTGAGTGCTAATTATATTTTATACCATTTTCAAAAAATGTCAAGAGAAATTTGACTATTTTTGACCTTTATTTTGTGACAGTTTTCTGAAAATTTTTATAATGTGATTTTTATCGGGTATATTACGATATTTAATAATAATTCTCGTTTTATCAAAAAAATAAGACGAACCGAAAAAGTCCGTCTTAAAAGCTATGTTGTTTAGTTAATCAGTTTGATGATTGCGTATTTGTCTGTTCTTTGCCTTTGCTGACAATGAGAATTACAGTTGAACCGTATTCAAGAGTATCACCCTCAACATGTTCCTTATAGCGGATAACTCTGCCCTCGGCAACCTTGTCACTGTACTCATACTCTGCAGTTGCAAGAAGTCCCTGAGCGGCAATGTCCGACGCTACGGAATCAAGCTTTTCGCCCTCAACCTTTGGGAGAGTTCTCATCTGTGAACCCTTGCTTACGCAGATACTTACTACAACCGAATCTTCCTGCGTAATTTTTGAGCCAGCGGCAGGTGACTGCGACATAATCTTGCCCTCTGCATAGTCATCGCTGTATTCATCGTTAAGCGTTCTGTAAATTGTGATATTACTGTTGCCTTCGGCACTCTTTACGGCATCTTCATATGTCATTCCCACATAGTTCGGAATTGTTGCACCTGTCCACTCGGTACTCTGAGTAGAACTTACGCTTGCGTCGGTATTGTTAGCAAACATTCCGGCAAGAGGGTTCTGCATCAGCCAAAATACGCCTGCGATACCGAGAACAAGAACTGTTACAGCGGCAGCAATAATAATTATTGACGCGTGCGACATACCGTTAGAGGTTTTGCGCTTACGCTCGTTCTTTGAGAGATTCATACTTGCGGTTCTTGAGATTTCATCCTGAATTGCCTTTGCTGTATGGGCAACGGAAAGCTGAGAACGAAGCTCGTCAAAATCTGTGATACGGTTTTCTCTTTCAACCTGCAAGCCGTTTGCAAGAGCCGAAACAACATGCGGTGGGAGCCGCTTTACGGTTGTTGTGCTCATAAGAAGTCTGCTGTCCTTACGGCGCTCAACGGCACTCTTTGGCATATGACCTGTAAGCGCATAGAAAAGCGTTGCACAAAAGCCGTAAATATCGGTAATATCGTCAAGCGGAAAATTGTCATCGTACTGTTCGGGAGCAGCACTTCCCGAGAAAAGCTGTGATTTAAGAGGCGTACCTCTTTTGCGTTCATTTTCAGATGCAAATCCGGAAATCTTAACCTTACCCGTTGCCGTTATATACATATTTTTGGGCGCGATTGCATAGTGACCGACGCCTCTCTTATGAAGAGCTTCAAGAGCGGAAATTACAGGCATAAAAAGCGGTCGTGCAATATCCCACTCAAGATGACCGTTACTGCGTTCAACATACTCTTCAAAAGGAATGAGATCCTCGTTTTCCTCAACAACATAAACCGTGTTGTTCTCTTCAAAAATGTTGTGAACATTCATAAGAGCAGACAATTCACGAAGCTCGGAAAGAATTTTATAATAGTTAAGAAAATCATCTTTGAGCTTATTATAAACCAGACGATTTTCATAGTTAATTTTAACCTCTGCAGTTCCCTCGTCACGGGAAAAAAGTCCGATGGGAAGAAATTCACAGATGATTACGATGTCACCTGTCTGTTTGTCGTGGCTAATATAGCGCGTGCTTTCACCGTTGGTATCAATTCCTGCACCGACAATATAGCGGTTTTGAAGAATAGTTCCGTACGGTAAAAAAGGAGCCTGCTGTTTTTCTGTTGTATCAAATCCGCAGGACGGGCAAATCTTATTGTCACCTATTTCCTGCATGCATCCCATACACAATGACATATTATTACTCAACTCCAAATAAGTTTCAATTTCAAATTTTGTCTAAAAAGAATTATACCATAAAAACATATTTCTTTTCAAGTCTTCAAAGTGTTAATATAATTACAATTTTGTTATTGCAAATCCGAAAAAATAATAATTCTTTGCAAATATTGTTATGACATAAATTGGTGGAGATAACGGGGCTCGAACCCGTGACCTTCTGACTGCCAGTCAGACACTCTCCCAGCTGAGCTATACCCCCATATAATGTTGACATTACACACGGTATGTACAAGATACATTTTAATGCAATATCAAATAACAAAATCAACATTCTTTCAAATTGATTATAAGTATTGCATTTCCGTCATATATATCAATTGTTGCCATATCAGAAGTAAATATATTGGAAACACCCAAAGTAACGCTGCTTGAAACACAGTATTTTTCAAGAGGATACTTTGTTCCCGAATAGCTTACGCAGACACTCGGACATCCGAAAGGGAAAAGCGAAAATGTTTTGCCTTTAAAGTTTTTATATTCATAATGACCGACAGAAAGAAATTCAATTTTCTCGTTTTCAGAGAGAAGAACACCCCTCCTGCCGTGTTCGTGAATATAAGAAAGAACTGCCACATTTGCAAAGCTATGGTCAAATCTTCCTCCCAATGCACCGAGAATCACTATCGTATCAAAATTCTTTTCAAGCGCCAAGCCGACAGAATGCATAGTGTCGGTGTCATCCTTTTCGGGAATAAGACGAACAGTTTTGGTATTCGGAAACAAGACATTTGGCTCTGAATCAAAATCGCCCACAACAAGATTCGGAGTAATCCCTGCCTGTTTTGCAAAATCGCAGCCCCTGTCGGCACATATCACATAATCATCAGGTTTTATGACCTCGGACAAAAAATCCGAATTTGTGTCAGGCGAGCCTGAAATAATCACACAACGCATAATTACTCCTTTATCTGCCATAATTTGATATCTTTAACCTCGTTGTACATCTGGGTGTAACTGCGGTGACGGGTTTCTTCAATTTCACCGTCAGAAAGTGCTTCAAGTATTCTGCAACCCTTTTCGCAGGTGTGGGAACATGAAGTAAACATACACTCACCGATGTATTTTTCAAACTCAGGAAAGCAATACTGCAGCTGAGTTTTGTCAATCATTTCGTATCTTTGAAGGTCAACCGTTGAAAATCCGGGTGTATCGGCTACAAAACAGCCGTCAAGCTCAAACAGCTCAACAACTCTTGTTGTGTGTCTGCCTCTGCCAAGCTTTTTACTTGTCTGTCCCGTTTCGAGTGAAAGCGATGGAAACAGCCTGTTGAGCAAAGTAGACTTGCCCACACCGCTGTTGCCGATAAATGCCGAAACCTTACCGTGAAGATAGCTTTTAAGCTCTTCCGTTTGAGAAGAAGAATCATCGGAACAAAGAAAAACACGAAAACCTGCGTGTCTGTAAATATCGGCAATCCTGTCACCGTTTTCAAGGTCGTTTTTTGTAACGACAATCACAGGTTCCATATTGTTATTTACTGCCGCCGCAGTCATTTTGTCTATAACAGTAAAATTCGGCAGCGGCTCAACAGTTGAACACACAAGAACAAGAATATCAAGGTTTGCAAGGGCAGGTCTGCGGAGCTTGTTTTTGCGTGGGAGAATTTCTTCTATCGCACAAAAACCGTCATTCGGAACGGAAATCTTCACCTTATCGCCTGCCATGGGAGAGTTTCCGTTTTTGCGAAAACTCCCCCTTGCCTTACATTCGTAATCTGCGTCATCGGCACGAACATAATAGAACCCGCCGATTGACTTCATTAAAATTCCGCTTTTAGTATCCATATTTCACCCGATTATAATTCAGGATCATCCGTAACCGGCTGAACGGTTGTGTCAGGCTCAACATACGGATCTGTGTAATACTGTGTCGTCGGTTCTGTTTCAGGCGGAGCGGTTGTCGGAACAACATAATCATGTGACGCAGTTGTTGTAACCGTTGTCGTTGCAAAATCTACAGAATACTCTCTGTAAGCCTGACCGTCAAGCTGAATTACCACACTTGAGGTGCCTGAACCCTTAAGCTCAAGAGTATAGGTCTTATTATACTTTGGCACAAGCGTTTTTGAATTTTGTGAATCAACAGCACCGTCAACAATTACCGTCATATCAACCGAATCCTCAACATCCGACGGCAGATCGACAAAGATGTTCACCGTGTTTATATCGCCAAGACCTGAGCTTACCGTAAGCGTTATAACAGAGCCTGCGTCAACCTTGCCGTACTGGAGAGGTGTCATACCGAGAACTGTATCCTTTGGTTCTTTACTGTCATCATCGGTTACAGTTTCAACCGTAAGTCCAAGATCAACAAGTGTCTTTTTGGCTTCTGAAAGTGTAAGTCCGTCTACCGAAGGAAGTGTAACCTTATCTGTTCTCTTACCGCCGGCTACATACACATAAACGGTAGAACCGATTGTAGTCTTAACTCCTGCCTTTGGGAAGCTTTCAATCGTGTAGCCCTTGGGAGTTTTGGTGTTTTCAACATATATAATTTCCGGAATCAGGTTTTTATCCTTAAGAGCCTGAGTCGCTTCACTTTCGCTGTAGTTTGTTATGAAAGGAACAGAAACCTCTGTATCCTTACCGTTTACGGTGACCGTGATAGTCGAGCCGGACTTTACTTTCATGGAACCGCCTTTTGGCTCCTGATCGAGAATAACACCCATTTCTTTGGATTCATCGTATTCGCTTTTTACCTCGAACTGGAAATCATTCGGATTATTTTCTTTTACAGAAACAAAGGCTTTGCCGACATAGTCCGGAACTTCAACATCCTTTGCCTGAGAGGTTGAACAGCCTCTCAGCATTGCAAGTGCAAAGAAAATTGCGCAAACCGCTACAGCGGCAATTACAATGCCTTTAATTGCGTAGTATGACGGCTTGTGTTCCTTAACAAAATCCTCGTCAGCAAACTTATCTTCCTTAACAACAACATTATCTTCCGGCATATCAACAACCTTTGTTGCATCACCTGCAACCTTTTTGTCTACACCGCTGTCACGCAATGAATGAACAAACTTTGTAGGCTGGTCATCAACGAATGATTTATTACCGTAGTCAAACACAATTGAGGGATTAAGTCTGAATCTTTCAATATCTGAAAGCATCTCGGCGGCAGAGGTGTAACGATTTGACGGAAGCTTTTCCATGGCCTTCATTGTAATCTGTTCAAGACCGATTGGAATACCCGGGTTAATCTCACGGGGACGCTTTGGTGTTGACTGCAACTGCATAAGTGCAATTGTTACGGCACTGTCGCCATCAAACGGAAGCTTGCCTGTGAGCATCTCATAGAGCATTACACCGACAGAATAAATATCCGTCTTGCCGTCTGTTGCATTTCCTCTCGCCTGTTCGGGTGCAATGTAATGAACAGAACCGATTGCCTGCTCGGTCATTGTGCGTGTTGATTTATCTGAAAATCTCGCAATGCCAAAGTCCGTAACCTTGATTGTACCGTCCTGCAAAAGCATAATATTCTGCGGCTTGATGTCACGGTGCACAATTCCGCACTCATGAGCATGCTGCAAAGCCTTTAAAATCTGTGTTGTAAGGTGAATTACATCCTTCCACTCAATTATGCCCTGCTGATCAATATATTCCTTGAGTGTAATGCCGTCGATGTATTCCATTACAATATACTGAATCATATCGCCAAAGCTTACATCATACACCTTTACAATATTCGGATGTGAAAGCATCGCAATGGCCTTTGATTCATTTTTAAAGCGGCGGATAAACTCCTCGTTATTAAGATATTCGTCCTTAAGAATCTTTACGGCAACTTCACGGTCATCTACAGTATCGGTACAACGGTAAACATTTGCCATACCGCCGACACCGATAAGCTCATGGATTTCATATCTTCCGTCAAGTCTTTTGCCCAAATATTTATCCAAAACAGTCAACTCCTATCCTTAGTAAATCACGGTAACTGTAATGTTATCAGAACCGCCACCGTCTTTGGCCTTGTCAACAAGCTTTGTGATAAGACCCTCACCACGGTTTTCATGACATATTTTTACCATATCTCCTGTTGTGACGCAATTGGAAAGTCCGTCGGTACAAATGAGAAGGACATCACCGTAAATAAAGTTGGCTTCAATATAGTCAAGACGCACCGACGGCTTGATGCCGAGCGCTCTTGTTATAAAGTTCTTGTTAGGATGATTTTGTGCCTGCTCATATGTAAGCTCACCTCTGCGAACCATTTCCTGAACAACGGAATGATCCTCTGTAAGCTGTTTGATTTTGCCGCCTCTGATTGCGTATGTGCGGCTGTCACCGACATGAACAACATGAACGGTCGTATCCTTTACAAAGACAAATTCGCAGGTTGTTCCCATACCCGTGAGCTCCGGGTCTTTCATTGACATTTCAAAAACCTTCATATTGGCATTGACAACAATTTCTGCCATAAGCTCGCCAATCTGCTCTTTGGTCATATCGTCTTTGTACAAATCGGTAATTTTGGTGCTGATATACTCAACGGCTGTTGCACTGGCAATATTACCGCCGTTTGCACCGCCCATTCCGTCGCACACAACTGCCCAGACACAGCTGGGAGAAATAACTCCGAAGCGACAGTCATCCTGATTCTGATTACGAACAAGTCCTATATCACTTTTGCTGAATACTTCCAAGTTATTTACCTCCTTCTTCAATATGCTTTCTTTTGAGCTGACCGCACGATGCGTTTATGTCACTTCCGAGTGTTCTGCGCACGGTTGCTCCGATATTTTTGGCAGCAAGAATCTTTATGAATGCCTGCTGTCTTTTAATATTGCTTTTTAAGTAGCCTGTTCCCTCAACTGTGTTGACGGGAATCAAATTAACATGGCTTTGTGTACCCTCAAGTCGTTTTGCAAGCTCTCTTGCGTTTTCATCACTGTCATTAACTCCGCTTATCATAGAGTATTCAAATGTAACTCTGCGGCCCGTTGTTTTGAAATAATCCGAACAAGCCTTTAATAATTCTTCAATAGAATATTTTCTTGCAATGGGCATTGTTCGCTGTCTTATCTCATCGTTCGGGGCGTGCAGCGAAACCGAAAGCGTTATTCCGAGATGAAGTTTTGCAAGTTCATAAATTTTCGGAACTATACCGCAGGTTGAGAGCGTTATATGCCGCATTCCTATGTTAAGACCGTTGTCGGACGAAACCAGTCGAAGAAATTTTACAACATTGTCAAAATTATCAAGCGGCTCACCCATTCCCATAAGAACAATGTTAGAAATTCTTATGTTAAGATCACGCTGTGCCGTTTCAATCTGTCCGAGCATTTCTGACGGTGCAAGACTCCGCGAAAAACCGCTTTTGCCTGTTGCACAAAATGTGCAGCCCATTTTGCACCCAACCTGTGTTGAGATACAAATTGAATATCCGTGCTTGTAGCTCATTACAACAGACTCTACACATTCGCCGTCATTAAATGAAAAAAGGTACTTGACTGTTTTATCATACCTTGAAACAAGTTTTTTTTCAATATTTGCAACAGAAATGTAACTACTTGATTTCAAAAAAGCCTTTAAATCGGCAGGAATGTTACGCATATCGTCAAAATCGGTCACATTTTTGTACAACCAATCATAAATCTGCTTTGCTCTGAACTTTGGAAATCCGTTTTCTGTAACAAAATCAGTCAGCTCATCAAGCGTCATTGACTTGATATCCGTTAAATTATTCAATTTGACGCCTTCTTTCCGAATAAGCTGATGTAAAATCCGTCTGTTCCGCAGGTGTGCGGCATAAGTGTTATTTCATAAGATTCTTCATCAAATGCACGGGTAATTCCGTTTGGAAGCTTTAACGGTATTCCGTAGAAATCGGGATGTTCCTCAAGAAAACGCTTTGTGTTTTTATTGTTTTCTTCGGGATTCAATGTACAGGTAGAATAGACAAGCTTGCCGCCTACTGCAAGATTTTTCGCACTTGCACAGAGAATCCCGTACTGCAAATCGGGCAAATCGTTGGATATAAGGTCATCCTTGTATCTGATTTCAGGCTTTCTTGACATAATTCCAAGACCGCTGCAAGGAACATCGCATAGAATCCTGTCTGCTGTAGGAAGAGCAATATCATTTGTTGACGCGTTGCGCAGAAGCGTTGAAATACAAGTGATGCCGAGTCTTTTAGCACCTGCTGAAATCAGTTTCAGTTTATGGTCGAACATATCACAGGAGAAAATTCTGCCGCGGTTGTTCATATACTGAGCAGCCGTAAATGATTTTCCACCGGGTGCGGAACATACATCAAGCATAATATTGCGAGGCTTTGCGTCAAGAAAATTCACACAAAGCTGGCTTGACGCATCCTGAATATGAAAAAGTCCGGACTTGTACGCTCTGAGTCTTTCAACCGAGCCTGTATTTTCAAGATAGAGTGCGTTGTCGATAAACGGGATTTTTTCCGCAACAACACCCTCATCGGATAATTTCTTAATTAATGTGTCTGCATCTGTTCTGAGGGTATTAACACGACAACAGATTTTGGCTCTGCCGTTAAGAGATGCCAAAAGCTGTTCGGCATTATTTTCTCCGTAAGAATTAACCCACAATTTAACGATACTTTCGGGAACGGAATATTTTACCGAAAGATATCGAACCCTGTCCTTTTCATCGGGTAATGTATATTTAACCTCTGCCCTTGTGATATTGCGAAGGATTCCGTTTATGAAGCCCGAAGACTTTTGAAGCTTGTGCTTTTTGGCAAGATTAACGCTTTCGTTGACTGCCGCACTGTCGGGAACTTTGTCCATAAACAAAAGCTGAAGTATTCCAAGGCGGAGAATATTTTTCGTTTTTGTTTCAATTTTTCTTAACGGAATTTTAGAATAAACTCTGATAATATAATCAAGCGTAATTTTTCTTTCCAGAACACCGTAAACGAGTGCTGACACAAAAGAGCTGTCAACACCCGAAAGACGGTTTTCCTTTATGGCATTATTCAAAGCAATATTTGAATATGCTCCCTCATTTTCAATTTTAAGCAGCACATTCAGTGCAATATTGCGTGTATTTGCCATTTTAATCTCCAAAATAAATTATCTTCTGCGATTGTTCGCAATTACAATCAATCTTAAAAGCTGCATAATTGCAGTAAGTGCCGCTGCTACATATGTCATTGCAGCTGCCTGAAGCACTCTCTTTGCTCCTGTGTATTCTTCACCGTAAAGAAGATCGCCGTTTCTGATTGTTTCAAGCGCTCTTTTTGACGCATTAAACTCTACGGGAAGTGTTGCGATTGTAAAGAGTACGGAAAGTGCAAACAGAATTATACCTATATAAAGAAATACAAAACCTACTCTCTGTGTAAAACAAAAACCGACTATAATAAAAATCCAACTGAGGCTTGAACCGAGTCTTGCAACAGGAAGAATAAACGAACGGATTCTGTTAGGCAGATAATTTTCTGCGTGCTGAACTGCATGACCCGCCTCATGACAGGCAACGCCTACAGCCGCAACAGAGGTGCTGTTAAAAACCGTGTCGGAAAGTCTGATTACATTTGTTCTCGGGTCAAAATGATCTGTCATACTGCCTGCAACATGTTCAATTCTGACGCCTGTTACACCGTGCTGACGAAGAACATATTCAGCCGCCTGAGCGCCTGTCATATTTCTTGAATTTCTTATCTGTGAATATTTTGAAAAAGTTGTTTTAACTTTGACCTGACAAATCAGCGTTATTATGATACAAGGAACAATAAACACAAGATAGGTCATATCAAATCCGTAAAAGAAGCCCATAAATCAAACACCTTTCTGTCTGCATATTGCAGACGGGAATTTTTAACCGATTACATCGCCGACAGATAGCCTGTGGCCGGCAAGGAATGCCTCGGCGGTCATTTTCTTTTTGCCCTCAGGCTGAATTTCACAAAGCTCAACCGACTTTTCACCGCAGGCAACAATCAGCGGCTTTGTGCTGATTACCGTTCCTGCTTTTCCGCTCTTTTCACAGAGCAAAGAAGAATGCACCTTTATCTTTTTACCGTTAATTTCGGTTGTGGCAATCGGCCACGGATTAAGTCCTCTGATTTTATTATGCACCTCAAATGCCGGTTTTGTAAAATCAATCGGACAAAGTGATTTGTCAATTTTTGAAGTGTGAGTTGCAAGGCTTTCGTCCTGCTTAATCGGAGTGATTTCGCCCTTTTCAAGAGCAGAAAGTGTGTCAAGAATAAGCTCTCCGCCCATAAGAGAAAGACGGTCAAAAAGCTCTCCCGAGGTTTCATTCACACCGATTTCCGTTTTAACGACCTTCAGAATATCTCCCGTGTCAAGTCCGACATCCATTTGCATAGCTGTAACGCCTGTTTCCCTGTCACCGTTCAATACGCTCTGCTGAATAGGAGATGCACCTCTGTATTTAGGCAAAAGCGAGCCGTGAAGATTGATGCAGCCGTACTTTGCGGAGTCAAGAACCGACTTGGGAAGAATTTTTCCGTAAGCCGCAACAACAATGACATCGGGGTTATATTCATTGATAATTTCAAGCGGTTTGCCGTCCTTAAAGGTTTCGGGCTGATACACGGGAATGTTCAGCTCTTCTGCGCACACCTTGACATCGGGAGGAGTCATTATCATCTTTCTTCCCCTCGGCTTGTCGGGTTGTGTAAACACGGCACAAACCTTATGTTCCGAATTTGCAAGAGCCTTGAGTGCAGGTACGGCAAAATCCGGAGTACCCATATAAATTATTTTCATATCTTCACCTGTTTATCAGCTATTCATTTCTTCAATTTCGGCAGGAGTCAGCATTCTTGTTGCAACCTGAGTAAAGAGAATTCCCTCAAGATGGTCGAGTTCGTGACAAAAAGCCTTTGCAAGCAAATCCTTGCCGTCAATAACAAATTCGTCACCGTGTCTGTCCTGAGCCTTAACCTTTACATAATCGGGTCTTACTGTGTAACCCCACTTGCCGGGGATTGAAAGACAGCCTTCAAGAGTTTCCTGCTTGCCGCTGTAAGCGATGATTTTCGGGTTTACAAGCTCAATCGGACCTTCGCCGACATCAATAACCACAACTCTTCTTAAAATTCCGACCTGAGGAGCGGCAAGTCCCACTCCCTCAGCCTTGTGCAAGGTTTCGATCATATCGTCAATCAGTTCCGCAAGGCGGTCATCAAACTTTACGACAGGTCTGCATTTTTTGGTGAGAACGCTGTCGCCCTCTTTTACAATTTGTCTTAAAGCCATAAATTATATTCCTTTCACTAACAGGTCAGAGCGTTCATATCCGCATATGTGCTGACCCTTCCAAATTCCTTGTTCTTTGCAAATTCTATCATAACCGCTGAGAGAAGTGTTCTGAAATCACGGTTATTCTTACATTTTATTATAAGTTTATATCTGAATTTATTGCTCACCTTAACAACGCTTGCAGGTGACGGACCGAGTATTCTCAAAGGAATGGCAGGATATTCGCTTTTTGCGTGACTGACAAAGCATTGCAAAAAGCTGTTGGCGGCTTTCATTGTAAGCTGCTGTTTTTCCCCCGAAAAGCCGATTACGCAAATATCTGCAAAAGGCGGATAAAGCATTGCTTTTCTGACCTGAATTTCGGTGTTATAAAAGGCAAGATAATCCTGCCTTGCCGCCATAGAGATTATGAGGTTGTCGGGAGTGTAGGACTGAATAACAGCCATACCCTTTGACGCCCCTCTGCCGCTTCTGCCGACTACCTGAGTTAAAAGAGAAAATGTTCTTTCGTAGCTTCTGTAATCATCGGCATACAGCATATAGTCAGTGTTAAGAACTCCCACAAGCGTCACATTGGGAAAATTGAGTCCCTTTGCAACCATTTGTGTTCCCACAAGAATATCGTACTTACCGTCTGCAAATGCCGTTATCATCCTTTCATAGGATGATTTTGAAGATGTTGCGTCGGTATCCATACGCAAAATCCTTGCATCGGGAAAAAGCTCTGAAATTTCACTTTCAGCCTTTTGAGTGCCTGTTCCTCCAAATCTTAAAGATTTGCTGTGACAGGACGGACATTCATCCGTGTAAGGTGCGGAATATCCGCAGTAGTGACACATCAATCTGCGGTTTGCGCTGTGATATGTGAGCGATATTGAACAGTTGGGACACACAACAGGTTCGCCGCACATTCGGCAGGTTACAAATGTATTGTGCCCTCTTCTGTTTAAAAGCAGAATTGACTGCTTGTTATTTTCAAGATTATAGTGCAGATTTTCAAGCAGGGTTTCGGAAAATCCCGTTACATTGCCGTTTTGCTGTTCAACATTCATGTCTGCGACAACAACCTTCGGCAAAACCGCATCGCCGTATCTCTCAGTGAGCGTGTTAAGCGAATATCTTCCGTTTTTTGCGTAGTAGTATGATTCAACCGACGGAGTTGCCGAACTTAAAACAAGCAAGGCATTATCATAGCTACATCTGAATTTTGCAATTTCTCTTGCGTGATATCTGGGGGAGCTTTCCGACTTATAGCTGTACTCCTGCTCCTCGTCCATGATGATAAGTCCGACTTTTTTAAACGGAGCAAACACGGCACTTCGTGTTCCTATAACGATTTTTGCAAGACCTTTTTTTACACGCTTGTATTCATCAAGCCTTTCACCGAGTGAAAGTGCGCTGTGAAATACGGCAATCTGCTCGCCGAAACGCTTTGAAAAGGTTGAAACAAACTGCGGTGTAAGCGAAATTTCAGGCACCATAACTATAATACCTTTGTTATCGTTTATTACACGCTCAATCAGTTTCATAAAAACGCTTGTTTTTCCCGAACCTGTAACACCGAACAAAAGGCTTGTATGCGGTTTTGAATCGGCATATTCGGCATAGAGGTTATCGCAGGCTGTCTGCTGTTGTTCTGACAATGCAACAGGGGCAAGGCTTTCATCCTTTGTTCTGTCCTCAATACGGAACACTTCTTCGTCATAATAGTAGATAAGACCCTTTTTATAAAGTGCGTCCGTAACGCCCGTTGTAACACCCGTGAAGTAACAAACCTCTTTAACGGATGTTCCGCCTGTCATTTTGATGAGGTCGAGAACGGCTTTCTGCTTTTCGGTCAGCTTAATATTGTCGCTGTCGGCAAGTTCGGTCGGAGCAGCCATTTTCATAACCGCATCCGAAACCTTTCTGAAAGCCTCATCTGATTTGTAAAGATAGCCCGACTTTACCATATCTTCAAGAATAACCGTGTTATCTAATCCGAAATCGTCAAGAATTTTATCGGACTTTACGGCTTTTCTTTTTGAATGAAGGTAAGCAAAAATTCTTTGCTGTTCCTCGGAAAGCTCTTCTTCGTTTATGCCCTCACGAACACCGTAAAGCGTTGTGATTTTGTAATTTATGCCCGCAGGAAGCATTGTTTTTACCGCATCATAATAGGTGCAGAAATAATGCTCTTTCATAAACTCGGCAAGCTTCAAAAGTTCTTTTGACAGGACAGGTTCGTCATCAAGAACGGAACAAATGCTTTTGAGCTTTTCAACCGAAATGTCATCGCTAACGGCGGAAAGCTCAAAAATCACTCCCTGTTTCTTTTTGTTGCCTCTGCCGAACGGAACGAGAACCCTTTTGCCGACCTGAACCAAATCGGCAAAAGCCTTTGGCACAAGATAGTCGAAAAGTCTGTCAAAAACATAGGTTGTGTTTTCAACGGCAACTTTGACCGTTAAATCAGAGTTCATCTTCGTCAGGCTCAAGAATGTTGATTTCATGACCTTCGATTTCCTTGATTGCGATGAGAACAGGCTTATCCTCTGTTACAATCTGTTCCTCTTCAAAAGTCTGAGTAATTTCTCTTGCTCTTTTTGCAACGCCTACAACAAGTGCGTACTTACTCTGCTTACCCTGTAATAATGAATCCACATCAACTTTATGCATAATAATTCTCCTCTTAAAATATTTTATGTTAATTTTCTTTGTATATTATTTAATGAGGTTTTCATCCTCTTTATGAAGAATATCGAGAACCTCATTTATTGCTGTTTCAAGGTCGCCGTTTACCACATTGTACTTATATCTGTCCTTGTAGCTGATTTCCTCGGCAGCCTGTGCAAGCCTTTTCCGAATAGTTTCTTCATCCTCTGTACCTCTTCTGCGAAGCCGTCTTTCAAGAGACTCCATTGAAGGCGGAAGAATGAAAATACTGAGAATGTCGGGATATTTGTCAAGAATCTGAAGTCCGCCCTTGACCTCAATCTCAAGCAAAACATCATAACCCTGATTGAGCATATCTTCAACCTGCTTTTTAGGTGTGCCGTAGAGATTACCGCAAAACTCTGCATGTTCAAGATAGCCGTCTTTTTTCAGAACATCGTTGAACTGTTCTCTTGTCAAAAAGTTATAATGAACCCCGTCAATCTCTCCCTCTCTCGGTTCTCTTGTTGTGTTTGAAACCGAAAGACGGATATTTTTGTCACGGTCAAGAAGTTCCTTGATTATTGTACCCTTGCCTACACCCGATGAACCGGTAAACAAAATAAGATTTCCTTTTCTGTTAATGCTCATCTTTGTTTTCCTCACTTTCGTCCGTTCTGTTCTGAATTGCCTCACATGAAATTGCTGAGAGAATAACATGATTATTCTCGGCAACAATCACCGATTTGCATTTTCGTCCGCAGGTTGCGTCAATAAGCAGATTGTTCTGTTTTGCATCCTGAACAATTCGCTTTACGGGAGCAGAGTCCGGAGCAACTACTGCAACAATCTTGTCGGAGCTGACAAGATTACCAAAACCGATATTAATAAGTTTCATCTGTTCACCTTATTCGATATTCTGAACCTGTTCACGGATTTTTTCAATCTCACTCTTGATGTCAACAACCTTATGTGCAAGAATTGCATCCTGAACCTTTGAACCGATTGTATTTGACTCACGGTTCATTTCCTGAATGATAAAGTCAATTTTTCTGCCGACAGGCTCGTCATATTCAAGAAACTTTGAAAGCTGGTCAAAGTGGCTGCGAAGTCTTACGGTTTCCTCCGCAACGGCTACCTTATCCGCAAATACGGCAACCTCTGTGAGAACCCTCTGCTCGTCAACCTTGACATCATTTTCGGCAAGCGTCTGCTTGATGCGTTCCATAAGTCTTTGTTCATACTCGGCAACAGTCTGCGGAGAACGCTCCTCAATTTCACCTACAACAGAAAGAATTGTGTTGGCTCTTGAAAGAATATCTTCTTTCATCTTCTCACCCTCAGTTTCACGCATTGCTACAAAAGCGTCAACGGCAATTTTTGCCGCTGAAAGAACATCGGCAGTAATTTGATCCTCGTCCTCAGGTGCTTTGTGAACCGTAAAAACATCCGGAAAGCGTGAGAGCGAAACTGCGGAAACATCATTTGGAATACCGTACTTTTTGCTGATTTCATCAAAAGCATTGATATATCCGGAAACAAGCTGATGATTAACCGTTACATCACAGGGTTCTTCATCGGAAGCACCGATTGAT